>Ga0136611_10001954_pt1 | contig 14356 bp, 19 predicted proteins | sample AntDrymUQ2232306_2_FD_106645 | JGI IMG/M metagenome (GOLD analysis project Ga0136611, IMG submission 106645) | Polar desert sand microbial communities from Dry Valleys, Antarctica - metaG UQ223 (23.06) | ecosystem: Environmental > Terrestrial > Soil > Desert | place: Antarctica: Dry Valley...
ATCGGCGCGCGGTGGCCGTCCGCGCGCTGCATCGGCTCATCCGCGATGAGGGTGACTGGTGAAACGTCCGTCTGCGGAAGACGTGCGTGTGTTCGCCTCAGCTGCGGCCTTTCGCGGCTGGCTCGAGGAGCATCACGCCACCGACAAGGAGCTGTGGGTCGGCTACTACAAAAAGAACATTGCGAAGCCGTCGGTCACCTACGCACAGTCCGTCGAGGAAGCGCTCTGCTTTGGCTGGATCGACGGCATCACGTACCGCATCGACGACGAGCTGTACACCACCCGCTTCACGCCGCGCGGGAGGCGCAGCAACTGGAGCGCCCCGAACGTGCAGCGCGTGCAGGCGCTCCTGGCGGAAGGCCGCATGCGTCCGGCAGGGGTCGCCGCCTTTGATGCGCGCACCCCCGATACCACCGGATGACGGATGCGGCGGCGGATGCCCAGCGGCAGGTCGAGGTGGATCGCCCTGTCTCCACGCTCGAGCTGTTCTTCGACCTCCTCTTCGTCTTCGCGATCACGCAGCTCACATCGGTCCTCGCCGGGGACCCGTCGCCACGCGGCGTGCTCCAGGTGCTGCTCGCATTCGGCGTGCTGTGGTGGATGTTCGGGGGCTACGTGTGGCTCACGAACACCATCGCGCCCGACACCACGCTGCGCAGGATGCTCCTGCTGGCGGCGATGGTGGGATTCCTCGTCATGGGGCTTGCCCTGCCGACCGCATTCGAAGGCGGCGGCCTCATCTTCGGCCTTGGCTACCTACTCGTCATCCTGATACATGCCGGGCTGTTCGCCTTCGCGCAGAGGGGCACCGGCCTCACGGGCATCTTCAGGGTCGCCCCACTGAACATCGTCGCGGCCGTGATCCTGGTGATCGCCGGGCTGTTCCACGGACCGATCGTCTACGTCCTCTGGGCCGTGGCCTTCGGCCTCGAGGTGCTCACATCCTTCGTCAGTGATCCGAGCGGCTTCCGAATCGCTCCCGGTCACTTCGTGGAGCGGCATGGGCTGCTGCTGATCATCGTGCTCGGTGAGTCGATCGTGGCCATCAGCGCCGGTGCCTCGGGCGTGGTGCTGGACGCCGGCCTGATCGCAGCCGCGACCCTTTCGCTCGCCATCGTCAGCGGCCTGTGGTGGCTCTACTTCACCGAGGACGATGCCCATGCCGAGCACGCGATGATGTCGGCACCGGTGGAGCGTCGAGCCCGGCTTGCGCTCAACGCCTTCTTCTATGCTCAGATCCCGATGTTGCTCGGAGTCGTGAGCTTCGCCGCCGGAGTCAAGTCGGCGATCGGGCATGGGTTCGATCCGCTGGCCGCGTATGCCGCGACGTTCCTCGCAGCGGGGGTCGGGCTCTACCTGCTGGGCGACGCGCTCCTGCGATTGGCGATCGGCTGGGGCCGTACCTGGATACGGATGGCAGCCGCCGGCGCCGCCCTTGCCACGATCCCCATCGGTCTCGCGGCCTCATCCGTGGCGCAGCTGGCTGCGTTGTTTGCCGTCCTGGTCGTGACGCTCGCCCTTCGTGAACGAGCGACCACTGCGGTTCTCATCGATGCTGATGCGCGCTGACGAGTCGGGGACGCCGGCCGGGATCGTGATCGCGCGCCGGGACCAGACGCATCTCGATGAGATCCTGACACCCGATGCGCTCGCATTCATCGGCGAGCTGCATCGGACATTCAACGCGCGCCGCAGAGGCCTGCTGGGGGCGCGGACGGAGCGACAGGCCCGCTTTGATGCGGGTGAGCTGCCGGAGTTCCTGAAGGAGACCGCACCGGTCCGCGAAGACGGTTCGTGGCGTGTGGCTTCTGCACCGCCCGACCTCGACGACCGGCGTGTGGAGATCACCGGTCCTGCCGAGCCGAAGATGATGATCAACGCACTCAACTCGAGTGCTCGGGTCTTCATGTGCGACCTCGAGGACGCCCTCTCCCCCACCTGGGCGAACGTGGTGACGGGCCAGTGGGCGATCCGCGCGGCGGTCCGGCGCACGCTCTCGCTTCAGACCGATGAGAAGGCGTACTCCCTTAACCCCGAGATCGCGACACTCGTGGTCCGGCCGCGCGGCTGGCACCTGGAAGAGCCTCACGTGACCGTCGACGGCGAGCCGATGAGCGCATCCCTATTCGACTTCGGCCTGGCCTTCTTCCACAACGCCGCCGAGCAGCTGGCGCGTGGCTCCGGCCCATACTTCTACGTGCCGAAGCTCGAGTCGCACCTCGAGGCGCGGCTGTGGAACGACGTCTTCGTCGCCGCGCAGGAGCGGCTGGGGATCCCGCGCGGCTCCATCCGTGCGACGGTGCTCATCGAGACCATCACCGCCGCATTCGAGATGGACGAGATCCTCTGGGAGCTGCGGGAGCACGCCGCGGGACTCAATGCCGGCCGCTGGGACTACATCTTCAGCATCATCAAGAAGCTCGGGTCGCGGGCGGACTTCATCCTCCCCGACCGCGCCACCGTGTCCATGGCGGTGCCATTCATGCGCGCCTACAGCGAGCTGCTGGTCCGAACCTGCCATCGGCGCGGGGCGCACGCGATGGGCGGCATGGCGGCCTTCATCCCGTCCCGCCGCGACGCGGGCGTCAACGAGCGAGCCTTCGCCGCGGTGCGCGCAGACAAGGAACGCGAGTCAGCAGGCGGGTTTGACGGCACGTGGGTGGCGCATCCAGACCTGATCCCGCTGGCAGCGGAAGTGTTCGACGCGGTCCTGGGCGATCGGCCAAACCAGAAGGGGCGCGTGCGCGACGACGTGACCGTGGCAGCCGCAGACCTGTTGGACGTACGCATTGCGGGCGCATCGGTGACAGAGGCAGGAGTCCGCGCGAACGTCTCCGTGGGCCTGGCGTACCTCGCATCGTGGCTGGCTGGCAACGGAGCCGCCGCCATCAACAACCTCATGGAGGATGCAGCCACCGCCGAGATCAGCCGATCGCAGCTCTGGCAGTGGCGCGTCCACGCCGTCCCCCTGGACGACGGTGTACCGCTCACGCCGGACCGATACGCCACCATCCGGGACGAGGAGCTTGTGACGCTGCGCGCTGCCCTCCCGGATCACCCCTGGACCGTTGCCACCGCTCTTCTCGATGACCTCGTCCTGTCCGATGACTTCGCCGACTTCCTGACCATCAGGGCCCACGCAACCCTGGACGCGCGCGAGGAGAAATAGCCATGGCCGGGGGACTCGGATCCCGCGGCAGCACCAGCTCGGCGGGTTGGAAATCGCGGCCCATTGGTCCATTCTGCGTGGAACAGCGCAGCCCGATGCGCCATCGGTTTGCCATCCGGCGCCACAACACCAGGGGAGATCACAAATGCTCACAGACAGCCACGCGTTCTCCGGCTTCTCATCCAACGACATCCCCGGGACCAGGGACTTCTACCGCGAGAAGCTGGGCATCGAGGTCGAGGAGGCGGACGGCATGCTCACGCTGAAGCTCGGCGGCGGGGCGAACGTCCTGGTCTATCCCAAGGAAAACCACGAGCCGGCGACCTTCACGGTGCTCAATTTTCCGGTGAAGGACATCAACGCGGCGGTCGACGGGCTGAGCCGCAGCGGCGTCGAGTTCGAGCATTACGGCGAGGGCTTCCACCAGGACGAGCGCGGCATCGCGAGTGGCATGGGGCCGCCGATCGCCTGGTTCAAGGATCCCTCCGGCAACATCCTGTCGGTCATGCAGGTCGACGACGACTGATGCGCGCAGGGGAGGCCACGGAGCTTTTCGACTATCTGTACTGGATCCGGGACACGGTACTGGCCGCGGCAGCGAAGCTGGGGACCTCGATGCCTCGCTCACGCTCGTTCACGCCTAAAGTCACGCTTGGATCGCGGAATATCCTGTGGTATCGTGTGGAACAGCAACGCCCTAGCAGGGCACACAAACCGCGGCACCACGATCGCTCCTCTCAACGGCTAACGGCGAGATGGCTCGCTGAGGCCGCACCAAGAGGAGTTTTTCTTTGTTCACCTACCAGGACAAGGCGCTGACCTGCGTCGACTGCAACCAGGAGTTCTCGTTCACCGCGAGCGACCAGCAGTTCTACGCGGACCGCCAGTTCAGCGAGCCGCGTCGCTGCCCCTCCTGCCGCGCAGCCAAGAAGGCAGCCCGTGGCGAGAGCACCGGTGGCTACAGCAGCGGTGGCGGTGGCGGCGGATACGGCGGCGGTGGCGGTGGCTACAGCGACCGACCGCGCGAGATGTTCAGCGCCACCTGCGACAGCTGCGGCAAGGAGGCCCGAGTGCCTTTCCGTCCGACCGGCAGCAAGCCCGTTTACTGCAGCGACTGCTTCCGCCGCTAGGCGCACCAGTCACCCCAGACCGATACGACCCGGCGGTTCAACCGCCGGGTCGTTCGCTATTCAGAGGCCAGGTACACCAGGCCGTTGTCGCCGTCGGTGAGCGTCAGCGATCGACCCTCGACACTCGCCCGGAAGCCATCCCCGATGACCGACATCACGTGGCTGTCGGCATCGGCGAGCTCGGGCGGGCACGCGACGTCCTGCATCGACAGCGAGGGCGTCACGATCTCGTCTCCCTGCTCCATCCACGTGCCCTCGAACTCACGGCACCCGGAACCGCCGTGGATGGTTCCATCCGCGCGCAGCTCTAGAGTGGCGGGCTCCCCCACCACCGATGCCGCGGCCTCGCCGATCACCAGCGATTCGAGCACCCACACGGTGTCCACCATCTCGGCCGTGGGAGGCGGGGCCAGCTCCGTGAATCGCAGCTCCACGCCAGGGCCCCTGACCAGGAGCTCGTCGCCCTCCATGTCGATCGACTCCAGCACTCCCAACGCGCTCATGTACAGCTGCTCAGCGTCCATGGCGCCCTCATCCACGCACGCCATGAGGGTCTGGCCGAGGCTCTGATCTCCAGGCGTCCGCCCTCGACCACGAGCTGCCCGCCGTAGCCGTTGCAGGCAGCGGTGCCACTGATACGGGAGCCTTCGATCGTCAGCGTGATCCGGTGATCCTCGAGGATGAGGACCTCGCGCCCATTCACCATGCCTGCGACGAGCTGCCAGTCCGCCTGTAGATCCCCGTCGCCGGGGTCCGTGGTCGGACTTAGGCCCGGCTGGCCGCACGCGGCAAGAAGCAGCGCGGCCGCCAGCATCGAAAGGTTGACTCGCATGGGCGCAAGACGCCGGCCGCAGCGCGGCGGTTTCCTACTGGAGCCGGCGCTCCAGGAATCGTCCGGGCGCTGCATCCGCCACGCGGCGTCCCGCCAGCAGCACCTCACGCACAGCGCCCGTCAGCTGGAGTCCCTCGAACGGGGTGTAGTCGCTGGTGTGGTGGAGGTCCGCCTGGCTGAGGGTGTGACGCGTGACGGGATCGAAGAGCACCAGGTCGGCGTCCCGCCCAGCCTCGATCGCGCCCTTGCTCGGCAGGCCGAAGAGACGGGCCGGGGTCGCCGAGAGCACCTCGGCCAGCCGCGTCGCGCTGATGCGGCCCGTGGCCACGCCCTCCGAGTAGACGACGCCCAGGAGCGTCTCGATCCCGGGTCCCCCATTGCTGATCTCGGGGAAGGGCGGGCAGGGCAGCTTCTTCTCAGTGTCGAGGCGGTCCGGAACGTGGTCACTGCCGACGACGTCGAGGACGCCGTCGTGAAGCCCGGACCACAGGGCATCGACATCGGCGCGCGAACGCAGCGGGGGTGAGATGACCCGCGTGACGACTTGGGCGTCGTCCACATCCGCGTAGAGGTCGTCGGTGAGCGAGAGGTAGTGCGGGCAGGTCTCGGCGTAGACCCGCTCCCCGCGCGCCTTGGCCTCGGCGACCGCATCGAGGGCCTCCTCGCACGAGAGGTGGACGATGTAGAGCGATGCATCGGCCCGGCGCGCCATCTCGATCGCCTTGCGGGTGGCGGCGGCCTCCGCGCTCGGCGGCCGCGTGAGTGCGTGGTGCCTCGGGCCAACGTCGCCACGACGCAACGCATCGGCCACCAGCGGGTCAATCATCCCCGGCTCCTCGCAATGGACCTGGAGCATCCCGCCGTGCTGTGCCGCGGTGCGCATGGCCCGCTCGAGATCCTCGTCGGCCAGGCGGAAGTCGTAGACCATGAAAGCCTTGAAGGTTGGGACACCTGCTGCGATGAGCGACGGCAGCTCGCCGATCGGATCGTCCTGCCGCCCGCTCAGCACGGCGGACAGGCCGAAGTCGATGGTCGACTGGCCGTCGGTGCGCTCGCGGAACTCGTCGAGCCCCCGCAGTGGCGACCTCGAGCCTGCATCGCTGATGCCAGTCCCCGGGTTGTTGAAGGTCAGGAGCGTCGTCGTGCCCCCGAACGCCGCCGCCCGTGTGTCCTGTGCGAAACGATCCGGCTGCGCCGGGGTCGGGAGCCGCATGTGCGTGTGGGCGTCGATGGCGCCGGGCAGGATCAGTAGTCCCGTCGCGTCGAGCAGGTCGGCTTGCCCGCGAGCGATCCCGGGGCCGATGGCCTCGATGCGGCCGTCGGAGATCGACAGGTCGCCCGCCACGGGACCGTTGGGCGTGATGACGGTGCCACCGGTGATGACGGTCTGGGCCACCGCCGCAGTATGCGGCGAGTCAGCCGCCGTGGGCGAGGATGGCCTCCATGTCAGCTCCCGGTGCCACCATCGCCACCGCCGCCTCCACCGCCGCCTCCACCGCCGTCGCCGCCTCCCCAGCCGCCGCCGCTGTCGCCGGCGTCGGCCCCGGCATCATTCCCATGGGCGTCGCGATCCGACTCGTCGGCACCCGCAGCGGCCACGCCACCCACGATCACCCCGGTCGAAATGGCGGCACCGCCGTCAGCGCGTGTGCGTCCGGGCCTGGGTGCCGAACGCGCGGCGCGCTCGGACCGTACAGCTCCAAAGATGAATATCGCGACGATCGCGAGCGCCACGCCCGCCAGCAGCCATTCCATCGTTCAGGACTCCTCTGTGATCTCTATCTCCTGGGCCCCATCCCAGAGCACGCGACGCCCGAGCTCCGCGAGCTGATCCTGGCCCGCGGTGACGGTGGCAAAGTGGTTCCCGGCCAACTGGCCCAGCTTCGAGCTGAACATGCAGGCACCGTACGGGAAGAGGATCTCGGACTCGCTGATGTCGCCGACGTAGATGAGCAGCTCGCCCGGAGACGGGTGCGAGGTGTGATTCTCGTTGCCGACGTCGGGGCGACGATCGCCGAACGGGATCCACGTTGACTCCCCGCTCCAGCGGCAGTGAATCAGCTTGGAGCGAATAGGAAGCCACTTCCGCAGCGCCTCGCGCGTCAACGGAGCCGCCTCCTCCCAGCGGGCGGTGAAGGACAGGTCGCCGACGCGGATCTTCAGGCCAGGCATCGAGCGCAGCATAGGACGCATCGGTCAGTGCATGATGCGCGGGCATACGGAGGCCTCATGGCGGACCCCCGACCCACGATCAGCACCCACGTCCTGGACCTCGCGACCGGCGACCCGGCGCCCGGCGTCGAGGTTGCGCTCTTTCGGCTGGCTGCGGACGGCAGCCCCGAGCTGCTGAGTGAGCTGCAGACCGATGCGGACGGCCGCATCCGCGACCTCCTGGACGGCTCCCCGCTCACGGAGGGCGACTACCAGCTCGCCTTCGACATCGGCGGATATGCCGATGATCCCGAGGCCTTCTTCCAGAGCGCAGCGCTCGCTTTGCGCGTTGCCGATGCCTCGCGCTCGTATCACGTGCCGCTCCTGCTCAGCCCATTCGGCATGAGCACCTACCGCGGCAGCTGAGCATGCCGCGGCTGCCGTCGGTCGAGGAGCTCAACCGCCTCTCCCCCGCCGAATTCGCCGATGCCGCGGCGGCGCTCTTCGAAGGCGCGCCGCGTTTCCTGTCGCGCCTCGCCGCGCGGCGGCCATTCCGATCGACCGCCGACCTGTTCGACGCAGCGCGCACGCTTGCGGTGGAGATGCCTCCGGACGATCAGATCGAGCTGCTGGCAGCGCACCCTCGCATCGGCGCCGATCCGGCCCTCGTATCGGCCCTTTCTCACGCCGAGCAGGGCTACGACCGGGCCACAAGGCAAGGCGACGGCGACAGCGACAGTCGCCTCCAGGAGCTGAACCAGGCGTACGAGGACCAGTTCGGCTTCCGCTTCGTCGTCTTCGTCGCCGGGCGCTCGCGAAGCGCAATAGTTCCGCTGCTGGAGGCGGCGCTCTCATCGGCGCGAGACGCCGAGCTGGCCCGCGGCCTCGAGGACGTCGTCGCGATCGCTGAAGCCCGGCTCGCGAAACTGAGCGCGGCGGATGAGCCGCGTCCTACCATCGGCGCATGAAGCACGAGATCCGCTACGGCAAGGCCGACGTCAAGGTCTACCGCACCCACGCGGAGGCGCTCACCGACATCACGCCCATCCCCGAGTCTCCCTTCACGGGACGCGACAACACCCTCGCGGGCGCCGAGATCGAGGTCGTCGTGCGCGGCACCCAGTTCCTGGAGGCCTACACCGAGGGCGACAACCGGCGCGTGGTGGCCACCGACACCATGAAGAACTTCATCCACGCGACCTCGCTCACGGCGCGCGCCCGAACGCTCGAGGAGTGGCTGCTGGAGATCGGCACCGCGTTCCTGGAGACGTACCCGCACATGGAACGCCTCACCATGCTCGGGAGGGACCTGCCCTTCCCCGCCGCCCTCGTCCCGACCCGCAGCGGTGACGGGTTCACTGCATCCGACCGGCTCTTCAGCCGTGACCGATGCGACCAGGGCAGGGCCCGACTGGACCTCGAGCGGGACGATACGGGCGCTGTACGCATTACAGATCACGAGAGCGGGCGTAGCGGGCTCCAGCTCATCAAGATCACCGGGTCGGCCTTCGCCGACTTCGCCCGCGACGAGCACACCACGCTGCCGGAACGTCCCGATCGACCGCTCTACATCTGGTGCGACATCGGCTGGCGCTACACCGATGCGGCCGACGCGGTGCTCACCACGCCCTCGCGGTACGTGGTCAGCGAGCAGGTTGCGGACCTCGCCGCGACCGTCTTCCACGAGTTCGTGAGCCTCTCGATCCAGCACCTCGTCAACGAGATCGGGCTGCGGATGCTGGATCGCTGGCCGCAGCTCGCTGAAGTGAGCTTCGACACGCAGAACCGCCTGTGGGACCTGGTGGCCGAGTCGCCCGCCGACGCGCGCATCAAGACCTACTCCGACCCGCGACCTCCGTACGGGCACATCGGCCTCGCGCTGAGCCGCGAGGGCTGATCCATGTCTCGTCAGGCGCGCGCCGCATCCGCGCTCATCGGCTGCGGGCAAGCTCCTGGAGTGCCGCCTTGATGCGTACGTCCAGTCCGATCTCCCCTCCCGCGACGGCGCTCGCGGCACGGCGCGCTTCCTGCGCGGAATAGCCCAGCGACTCGAGGGCGGCAACCACGTCCGAATCCGCGGATGCTCCCGGACCCACCGCCACGCCGGCGGCATGCACCTTCTCCTTGAGCTCCAGGAGGATGCGCTGAGCGGTCTTGCGCCCAACTCCCGAGACCGACGTGAAGAGATCGGCGTCATCGGTGACGATGGCCAGCTGGAGCTTCGTGACCGGATGGGCCGCCGTGATCGCGAGGGCCAGTCGCGGACCCACCTGCGACACCGTCATCAGCAGCTCGAAGAAGGCAAGCTCCTCGCTGGTCGCAAACCCGAAGAGCGCCTGCTGGTCCTCACGCACCAGGTGATGGGTGAAGACCGATGCCTCGCTGCCCAGGCGCAGGCGCGCCAACAGTGAGGGGCCGGCCACGACTCGATAGCCGATGCCCCCGACCTCGATGAGTGCGGAGTCCGGGCCCACATGGGTCACCTGCCCGCGCAGCGAGCCGATCAACCCGCCATCGCTCGCTGCACCGACGCGGCGCGGTAAGCGCATCCGATCGCGATTGCCAACGCATCTGTTGCGTCGTCCGGCGTGGAGACCAGGCTCACGCCCAGCAGCCGCTCGACCATGCTCGCCACCTGCCGCTTGTCCGCCGCACCGTTGCCGCAGATTGCCTGTTTGACCTCGTTCGGCGTCGGCTCGTGGATGGGCACCCCCGTTTCAGCTGCGGCCAGCAGGGCCACCCCGCGTGCCTGGCCCACGGTCATTGCCGTCTGCACGTTTCGCTGGAAGAAGAGCCTCTCAACGCCGATCACCACCGGCTGGTGCGTGGCGATGAGCTCGACGAGTGCGGCGTGGAGCTGCCGCAGACGCTGGGCATCGGTCTCGGTGGCCGTCGTCCGGATACACCCGGCGTCCACCAGCCGCAGCGAGCTTCCGTCGAACGACACCACGCCGAAGCCGCAGATCGCGGTGCCGGGATCGATGCCGAGTGTGATCACAGCCCGATGGTAGCGGCCGAGCGTCGGTTGACGGTGCCCATCTACGTCGTTCGACGCACTTGACATCGTTCGATGTATCTCGTACGATGCTCGTAGTTCGAATTCCATCGAACCCAGAAACAGATATGGACGGAGGCAAGGCAATGTTCACACCGCCAAACCCTGGCGTCCTGGACGAACTGATCCGGGAACGCCAGCGAGAGTTGCGCAAGGACGCGGCTCGACGCCCGGCACCGGCCAAGCGCAGGCTGCGAGTACGAGTCGGCCACGCGTTGATCGTGGCCGGAAGCGCGCTGAGCGGCGAGCGGGTCGAGACACCCGCTCGCTCTCACGCCCTCCCCCGGGCTGCCTGACAGGCCCCGATTACACGATGGCGCGCACGCGTCGTCCCCTGGAGCGTCCTCCCGTCGCCATCGACGTGGCGCCGGCCTACGAGATGCTCATGTCACTCGTCACGGCGCTCGACGCCGGCGATGCCGACACCTACGAGGTCGGCAGCGACTGGATCGCGGAAATCCGATCGCGCGCGGGCAACGACCTGCTCGCCCGCCTGGAGTCCGCGTCGCTGGGCGACCCCGACTCATTCATCCACCTGATGCCCTTGGCCTATGACACGCCGGCGCCACGCGACGTTGCCGCGTTCCTGGCTCACCTGCGCAAGACCGACGCCGACGAGATCCGCCTTCACCTGGTGCAGTACTACGCACGCGAGACGCGCCGCATGACCCCGGCCTCCGTGATCCAGGCCGCCATTCACGGGGATGCCGACGCACAGCAGGAGTTCCTGCGCACCTCCTACGCGGACTGGGAGCCGTGGACGCAGTACCTGCGCTCCGTATTCGCTGCGGACGGCGAGGCGCTCAAGGCCGAGATCATTGGCGCGCTGGAGGAGTGGAACGAGCGCGTCTGGGGTCCAGAGTCGCTGACGATCCTGCCGATCCTCGAACGCGACGCGGATGCCAGGCGCGAAGCGCTGCGTGAGCTGCCGATGGAGGAGTTCATTCAGGCTGCCACCAACGGCGTCGAGTTCGTGCCGCGCCCGGGCATCGAGCGCGTGGTGATGGTGCCGAGCTTCGTCAACCGGCCCCTCGTCTCCTTCACGGAGTTCGGCGAAGTGCTGCTCATCATCTACCCCGTCGGCGACGAGAGCGTCTCCGCCTTCACCGACTCGCCTCCCCTGCGCCTGGTCCGCCTCTCAAAGGCGCTGGCCGACGAGAAGCGTCTTCGGATCCTGCGGGCGCTCTCGGACGGCGAGAAGACGCTCATGGAGCTGGCGGAGACCTTCGGCGTGGCCAAGACGACCATGCATCACCACATGATCATCCTGCGCTCGGCCGGGCTGGTGTCGGTCGGCGTGGGATCGAAGCGCTACCGGCTGAGAACTGAGACCGTACCCGACGTCGGCGCGCTCCTCAGCGGCTATCTCTGCTGCGCGCCGGCCGTTTCGGCGGCTGAAACGAGACCATCGGCTCCATCCAAGGCTCGAGCCGGGGGCTGACCGATGCGGCTCGGCCGCGAGGTCGTCCCGGCGCTCGCCGAGCTTGCCGCCTAGGCGACCTGTGCTTCCAGGCGCTCCAGGAGCTCGCCGGGGATGTCAAAGTTGGCATAGACGTTCTGCACGTCCTCGAGGTCCTCGAGCCGCTCGGTGAACATCAGGACCTGCTTTGCGGTCCGCTCATCGCCGATCTCGACACGCGTCGTGGGCTCCATGCTCAGCTCGGCTGAATCGGCTTCATAGCCTGCCGCCGCCAGGGTGCGCCGCACCGCCTCGAGGTCGCCGGGCTCGGTGAGCACCACGATCGCTCCCCCATCCGGCGGGCTGACGTCGGAGGCGCCGGCGTCGATCGCCGCCAGCGTCAGCTCATCGGGGTCGCGGCCGTTCAGCGGAAGGCTGATGACGCCCTTGTGCGCGAACTGCCATGCGACGGGCGCCAGCGACCCACCCATCTTGGAGAAGACGGCCCGTATCTCGGACGCCGTGCGGTTCCGGTTATCGGTCATGGCGGCCACGATCACGGCCACATTCGCCGGGCCGATCCCCTCGTAGCTGACTTCTTCGTACTGCTCGGCATCGGCTCCGCTACCGGCTGCCTTCTCGATGGCGCGCTTGATGTTCTCCGCGGGCATGGAGTTGGACTTGGCCTTGTCCACGGCCATTCGCAGCCGGTAGTTCGCGTCGACGTCTCCCCCGCCCTGACGGGCGGCGGTGATGATCTCGCGGGCCAGCTTCGTGAAGAGCGCGCCGCGCTTGGCGTCGTTGACGCCCTTCTGCCGTTTGATCGATGACCACTTGCTATGGCCGGACATGCATGTTCCTCAGTCAGAAGCCGTGCCGATTCTAGCCAATGCACGGGAGGTCACGTCCCGAAGGCCTCTGAAGTGGCGCCGCGCAGGCCGGGCCGCCGCGCAATGAGCGCGTCCAGGCTCCACCGTCCTCCTCCGAGGACCACGAGCACGCTCGAGAGCCCGAAGAGACCCACGTGGGCGATGACCGGATCGTCAGGCAGGGCAAAGACGGCCAGGGTGAGCACCACGAACGCGAGGACCGCGCAGAAGCGGGTCAGCACGCCGAAGAGGATGGCGATTCCCAGCGCGGTCTCGACAGCGGCCGCACCCACCACCCACAGCTCGGCAGAGACCGGCACCACGCGCGTGAGGCCGTACTTGTCGACCGCGGCGAGGGCCTGCTCGTAGATCACGAGCTTGTCGACGATCCCCGACGCCGCCAGCGCGCCGCCCAGGCCCACCCGCACCAAGAGCGGGACGAGGTCGCCGTAGCGCGCCTCCGAGACGGTTCGAGTGACGGGCTCACGGCCGGGCGCCCGGGGAAAGGCGGCACGAAGCAGATCGTCCAGGCTCGGGGACCCCGGTCCCACGACCGCGATCGCCGCCAGCCCCCCGGCGACGTCGAAGATGCCGATGACGCGCGGGTCGATCACGAGCGCGACGGCGTACCCGGCGAGCGCCAGCAGCGCCACCGGACGGACCGCGAAGCCCAGGAGCAGAAGGAAGCCAAGGGCCGTCAGCACGAGATACGGCCAGCCGTCGAGCGGCACGTTGGGGGCGAAGAGGACGCGGCCCAGGCCGGCCCCGATCACCACCAGCCCGACGGCGAGTCGCAGCATCCAGGGCACGTACTGCTGGTACTCCTGCGCGCGCCGCACGAGGCGCTGGCGCTCGGCTTCCAGCGGCCGCACCTTGGCCCACGCTGCCACCAAAAGGATCACCAGGAGGGCGCCGCCGCCGAGCAGCAAAAGCGTCAATGGATCGGCAAGGACGTCGAGCAGGAAGCCGATGGGGTCGGTCGACGCCTCCTCCTCGGTGACGTAGCCGACGTGCGGGTGCATGCGCGCACGCTAGCAGCAAACTCGGCGGCCCCGGGGACCGCCGAAATGGTCACTCCTATAATTGCCGGCATCACTCCGGCCACCGACCTCGGAGCAAAGGAGCACCGATGAAGCCGACCTCCCCCGATCGGATCCGGAACATCGCCCTCATCTCTCACGGCGGCGCCGGTAAGACCAGCCTGGCGGAGGCGATGCTGTTCGACGCGGGCGCGACGAACCGGCTCGGCAGCGTCGAGGCGGGCACCACGGTGCTCGATTGGGACCCCGATGAGCAGAAGCATCGGCAGAGCATCAACCTCGCGACGGCAACCCTGGAGTACGACGGCGTGCGCATCACGCTGATCGACACTCCGGGATACGCCGACTTCCAGGCCGACGTCATCGAGGCCCTCGCCGCCGTCGACGCCGCGATCGTGGTCATCGACGCGTCCGCAGGCGTGGAGGTCGGGACCGAGGAGGTCTGGCGCCTCGCCGACGCGCGCAATCTGCCGCGGATGATCTTCATCAACAAGATGGACCGCGAGAATGCCAACTACGACGCGGTGCTCGAGCAGCTCAAAGCCCGTTTCGGGCCGCGGATCGCACCGGTCTACCTGCCCATCGGGTCCGCCGCCGATTTCCGCGGCTACGTGGACGTCATCGAGGAGCACGCCACCGTCTACGAGAACGGCGTGCCGACCGAGGTCCCGATCCCACCGGAGCTCGAGGGGATCGAGCACTCCCGCCGCG
>Ga0136611_10001955_pt1 | contig 14352 bp, 10 predicted proteins | sample AntDrymUQ2232306_2_FD_106645 | JGI IMG/M metagenome (GOLD analysis project Ga0136611, IMG submission 106645) | Polar desert sand microbial communities from Dry Valleys, Antarctica - metaG UQ223 (23.06) | ecosystem: Environmental > Terrestrial > Soil > Desert | place: Antarctica: Dry Valley...
TCCACCGTCGCCGTGACTGCGTTCACGCTTCAAGAGGGCGGGACGATCCTAGACGCCGCCGAGCGTATCGGAAAACCAGTGGCCATCACGGTTTCGGGCGAATTGGGCAAATCGACGCTCGACCTGGGCGACAGCTTTGTTTTGACTATTAGCTAGGCCCAACGTCTCACCTGAGACGTTGGCGGTTGGTTCCGTGACCGGCAGCAATTCGTTGCGGTCGATGCGGTAGTCGTCCGGAGCGGTGAACCCGAGTCTCACTTTCCGGTACTGGCCTGCTAGTGTGTTGACGCCGAATAATGGTCTGACAGTCCTTTGAAGTTGTGTGCGATGAGCAAGAGAATCCGCTCACCAGTGGCCGTCGGAATCTTGCCATAACCGTCGCATAGGGGGCACTTGTCGTCGTCTTCATAACCATCATGGTATCGGTCGAGACCATCGCCGCCGCATTCATAGCACTCTCGCTCAAGAAGTATGTCTTCCATCACTTGTTGTCCTGTAGCCAGCCGTCAACTGCTTGAAGCAGCTGGAGCACAGATTCCTAGGTGCGTCCTGTTGAATTCGCTCATTGCAATGAGCGCAGCGATAAGAACGATTCACTTCTCCTCGGCCTCCTTCACAGTGTTCTGTCTGTCGAGTGGCAGGGGGTGGAATCGAACCACCTTGCGGAATGCTGATGAGGCGTACCGCAGCCGGCTTAAACGGTAATCAGCCGTCAGTACCGAACATCCATTCCTGCCAAGTTGCCCCCGTATTCCACATCGCCGGGAGCCACGCGAACTGAAGCCCCTACTAAGCCTCGCATCAGAGCATTTCGGGGTGTGGATCTAAAAAGGAAGCGACTCCTCTTCCGCTTTTGTCATCGGCACCGACGCCGTAGGCTGCGACTGTTGCCCGCGTTGTGGTTGTGCGGCGGGCTTGCTCTCGGCAGCGTCACCGCCCTTGCGGTCACCGAGGAGTTGGATGGAATCCCCGCGAACCTTGTGTTTGCTTCGCTTGCTGCCATCCGTCTTGTCGAGCCACGAATCCATCTCAAGACTGCCGCTGACGAGGATTTCACTCCCCTTCGAGAGGAATTGCACGGCCACCTCGAATGGCCCCTTGCCGTTCTCCCGCTGCCAGAACTCCACGTCGATGAAGTTGGGGTTCTCATCCTTGATCCAATTGCCCGACCCGTCCTTCTTGCCAGGCTGGCTCACGACCATGCGGACCTTGACGACCTGAGACTTTCCAGCCTGACGCGGGGCTTCGAGGTCTGCCGTGACCCGACCGATGAAAGTGAACTGGTTGAAAATCGCCACAGTTGAGCCTCACACATAGGGAAATTTGCCGAACTGCCGTTGGCCGAATGCCAGCGGCTCATCTGCTCTGTTGCACATCGCGCCGTCACAATTGCGGGGCGGAAGTTCGTCGTTGCTGACGAATCCGCAGATTCGCACCGCTTCCATCCGTGCCGCGTTCGCAATGTCCTGCGGTGGCGAATCGAGCGTGTACAGAAACTCCCACACTTGCGAGGGGCACCGGCACGGGTAGCGGGCCGAGAGATAGCGGTTCATGGGATCGACTTTGCCAGATCGCGGTGCGGGTCGTTCCGGGTGTCCCGCTCAGTTTCCAACTCGGAAACTCGACGCTTGAGTGTGTCTACGTCCGACAGGAGTTTGTGGAACGCATCCCGGTAACTGACGCTACCGGCGACCGGCGGCGATGATCCCAAACTCGCACCCCGATTATCCACCGCTTTCGTCACCGGCTTGGCACCCGTCGAACTCCGCTTCATCAGGCCGATGAAGATCAGACAGTCACCCTCGACTTTCGCCAAGAAGTAGTGTCTCGGATGTTCCTTGTTCCAGAAGGCCATCGCGCCGTCCTTGAGCGGGCGTGGCAGAACCGATTCATCGGTCACTTGCTCCGCCGCGCTCACGACGCCTTCCAGATCGTCGTCGGGATGCGACTCTTTCCACTGGAGCAGAATCCGGTCGGTCAGCGTGATTGTCAGATCGTCGGTCACGGGATTGCTCATTGGAATCATTTCTCGTCGGTTCGTTTCCATTCTTCACCTTCCTCATCCATCGGCTCGTCACCGGCTGCGGAGCCGAAGTAACGCGAGTTGCAGTAGGGGCATTGCAACTCATCGGGGAAAGTCACCATCCCCTCATACTCGGGAGGGTCGTCGCGATCTCGCTCGTAGGTGATCGCACGCACGAAATTGTCGCGTCCGCAGTTATCGCACGTCCATTGCCAAGCGACATGCAGTTCCACTTTGCCCGTCGGCGGTGTCACTTGTCCGAGAGAGCGGAGCCATCGCCACAACTTACCCATGCGAACTCCCCGGTGGTGTCACACCACTGTACCGCTCACGCCGACGGGAACTCTTTGGTCTCCCACAAGTCGAGCGACACGCGCCCCCGCATCCCCGCCTTGGCACCGGAATCTTGCTTGAAGAAGTAGGGGACGCCAGCCGCACGGCACTGTTGCCGTAGCGATTCGGCCCACGCCACTTCCATCGACCTGTGTCCTGCCCCACTCTCGCCACCGATGATGACCCAGTCGATGCTCGATTCAATCCCCATCCAATTCAACGTTCCACGCGAAGGGCCGTCGCCGTCATTCGCAAATACCGAAAGATTCACGGCCCCGAGAAGCGGCTCCATACTGAGGAACCGAACTGCCGCAGGAACCTTGAGAAGTTGCGGGATGCGCTCGTCGGCCGCAGCTTGGTTCTCGATAGAAGTGCCGAGCCAGACGTTCGGCAGTGGCCACGGCGTCGAAGGAAGGTATGGGTCATCGTACCATTCTCTTCGCATACTCTGAGCAGCGGAAAGAGCATTGCAGTGGGATTTCGGAGCGTCCACGAGCCAGTTGTTTTGGCCCGGATACCCGTTCGGACCCATCAGGGTCGTAAGGTAACCGGCCATCCGATCCGGTCGCTTGGTAAGTACTTGAAACACCACGTCATGACGCATCGCGAACACGGCGAAGATGCGGTCTAGCAAATCGAATGGCACCCACTCGCCGAATAGATCCGTCATGTCGCCGACGAAAACCTTCTTGCCGGCGGGGGTCTTCGTAGGCGAGAGCAGTTCCTTCAACTCCTTCTCGCGGACGTAGGGCGTCAGAGTCCGCATCGTTTCGGGAGTGAATGGGCCACCCTTCCCGAATCGGAGAGCCATCGTCTCGCTGTAGCATTTGAGGCATCCCGTACTTTTCTTGACGCACGCCCACACGTCGTTGCCATCCGAATCGCGATAGCGAAGTGGATTGCTCGACAAGTCAGTCCAAGAGATCGCAGTCGATTGGCTCATCACTTCTCCATGTTCGATACCACCGCACTACCGCGTCACTATCTGCCCCCATCCAAACTCACTTCCCGCATTGCCAACGTCTCACCTGAGACCTTGAACCACGTCACTCACGCAGTCGCCCGGCGTACCCAACATCATTCGTGGCATGAGCATGTACCGTGTGCCCGTCCTCATCCCAGGAACGTATCGGCTGTCCCCATCGCCGGGGTATCCGAAGGGCCGGCGCGTCACCTACTCCCGTGCCGATGCGGAACATGCCGCCAATCAAGGGAAGCAGATGCTGAAGGCGGGCCTGTCCGTTCCGCTCTGCTGGATGCACCCAGACGAGGCGGAGCCAGCCTATCTGTCGAACGATCCCGTCCGCCGGAAGAATCACAGTGCCGATTGGTTGGCCCGTGGCTACTTCGGTGAGGCCAAGGATTACACCGTCGATCCCAACGGCACGGTCGTCGCCCTTTGTGAAATCGCCGATCCGGAAGACGCTCACCAGTTCCAAAAAGTCGGCCGCGTCTCCCCGAGTCTCTTGCACGACTGGATGGATGAGCGGGAGAAGGTTTGGCCCGGCCTGTCGATCCTGCACATCGGCGCAACTCCGAAACCGATCCAGCGCGACATCGGCCGCGTGAGGCCCGCCGCGTACCTGTCACAACCGATTCACCGGCCAGCGGTTCGTTCCCGAAACGGCGAACGAATCCTGCTGTCCTTCCCAGCCAACATCACGCGGAGCAATGACATGGCCGACGAAATCGACGACGGCGCGGACGAAGGTGCCGGCGACGGTCAGGTGGCGAAAGTGGCCGCTCTGCTCAAGCGGAAGGGTCTCCATCTCGGCTCCCCCAAGAACTGGAACGAACTCCACATCGCCCTCGAAGCCGCCGTCAGCACGTCGGAAGGTGGCGGAGACGACGACGCGGACGACGAAGGCGTGCCCGACGACATGGAAGCGGACGCGCCGCCCGACACCGATACGGTCGCCAACAGCCCGGCCTACATGTCGATGGCCGCGAGTCTCGCCGAGGCCCAAACGTTCGTGATGAAGCAGGAGATCAAAGACCTCAAGGACTCCGGTCGCATCGACGTGAAGATTTACAACTCGATGCTGAAAGACCTCGAAGTCGCCAACCTCTCGCACGAACCGCACAAGAAGTTCAACTCGAAGACCGGCAAACTCAAGCCGCTCCCGCTCCACGCCAAAATCGCAGCCTACCGCGAACTGCCCCCGAGCAAGTTCAGCAAGGCGAATCTCGGCATCGATGCGACCAGCCGGGCCGCTCACCTCATCAACATCGAACTCGATACCGGCGACTCCAAGAAGTCGATCATCGACGACCTGAAAGCCCAACGCGGCGTCAAGTAACCCGCATCCGATTCACGCTGACACGACACAGGGGATTTTCTTATGGCCGGTATCCGCTCCAACCGAATGGGTCTTCCCGGAATCGGCGCATCCACGCAAGCCTCCGCCGGGCTCGTGAGCGACGACGGCGACATCCGCTACAAGCCGGGTGGCGGTCGCATCAGCGGCACCAAGACTCGTGATGCGTTCAACTCGGACGACATCACGATCATCCGCATCGGCACGCTGATGTCGCACTACGTCACCGACGACACCTACGCCCCGTGGATCATCGGCGTCACGACCGGCGCTTTGGGCGCGGCGGGCACTTCGATAACCGTATCCCCCGCGTCCGCCCTCGAACTCGTCCGACGGGTGGGTGCCACGGGCAACCTCACGCTCTCCGGCCCGCCCGCAGCAAACGGCACGGCCGTCCAAGTGACCACCGCGTACTCGGCGGTCAACACCAGCACGGGCGTCATCACGATCACGGCGACCGGTGTCGCATTCGTGGCCGGCTCCATCGTGGGCGACACGACCTACCTCTTGCCGACCACGTTCGTCGGCGATGACAACCCGATCCTCATGCCGACGACGGGCGATGTGGATTGGCCCCGCATCCCGATGGCCTGCGTCATCAACACGGCCAAACTGCTCAACTTCCCCTCCGACACCGGCCTCCGGACGCTGATCGAAAACTCGATGTCCACGCTGGCCGGCAACAAGTTCGTCTTCCGCTACCGCATTTGATCCGTCCGACACCGCTGGCCGAGCCGCCCGGCCGGTCGCATCCCCCGCGAGGTGACTCATGGCTTACTCTCTGGACGACGTGCTGGGCTACCAGCACCTCACTGCGGCCGTCCAACTCACGAAGTCGGGACTGCCCGACATCCTTCCGCCGGCATTCTTCACGACCACCGAAAAGGTGTCGGGGGACAAGGCCAGCTACGTCCAGACCTACGGCCAGCGCAAGTTGGCCCGACGGATTCCCTACGGCGCTCCGCCCCGCGCCGTGGAGAAGTTGGCAATCGGCCAGAAGGAACTGCGGCTCCTCAACTTCCGCGAGACGATGCCGTTCAACCACGAGTTGTTCAACATCTTCCGCCAGTGGGAAGCCTATGCGATGCAGCAGCAGTACGCACTCGACCAAGTGCGATACCAAGCCGAGGGCTTTCAGGCCCGCTTCATGAACATCCGCAAGGCCGTCGTGATGTCCACGGTGGCGACGGGCGCGATCTACATCGACGCGGACGGCGGGTTGCTGCCCGATGCGACGAGTGCGGTCGTGACCATCGACCAGGGCATTCCGGCGAACAACAAGGGCCAACTCAACGGCATCGTCTCGGCGTCGTGGAGCGATCCGGCGACGAACATCGTCGAGCAGATTCGCAACATCCACTCGCAGGCAATCCGCAACAGCGGCTACCCGCTGAAGTACGCGGTCTACGGCAAGAACGTGGCCGGGTACATCACGAACAACAGTATGGCGAAGACGTTCTTCCCGTTCGCGGCCGGCGGCGACTACGCCCTCGACCTCGCGCTCCGGGGCACGCTGCCGAAGGGCATGATGGGCCTCGAATGGATTCCGGCTCAGTCGGCGTACTTCGAGAAGGAAGACGGCACGCAGGTCGATCAGTTCCCGGCCGACCAAGTGACCTTCCTGCCCGAGATCGACAAGACGACCTACACCCTGTTCGAGGGTTCGACGCTGGTGCCCAGCCAGTTCGGAATCTTCAACGACGTGATGACCGCGTTCAAGAGCGCCAAGGAAGTCTTCGGGGCCGGCGGCTACGCGAAGTGGATGGACCCGATGGCGATCCACGGCGAATACTTCGACGTGTTCCTGCCCCACTTCAAGGTGCCCGCGTCCGTGTTCATCCTCGACACCACGATCTAATTCCGTCCGCAGCCTCCGCGAGGGGGCTTTTTGCGGTCGATCCTCAACGAATGGAGGCCTGCGATGGCCGACTCGAAACCCGTGAAAGTCAACAGCGGCATCAAACTCCTGCGACTGCTCGCCGAGTCGGGCACCGGCCAAGCGAAGTTGGATGTCGGCTATTCGGTATTCCCGCGCGACAAGAACGGCAACATCAGCAAGGATGTCCACGCCGACGACGTGCTCGAAGCGCTGGAAGCGGCTTCGCTGGAGTCGGAGACGACCGACGGCTATCCGATCACCCCGGCGGTTCCACTCGGGACGCTGGAGAAGGCGCGCCAGATCGCGGCGACTGGCAGCGTAGTTGCCGCGAACAAGGCGGCACCTTCGCTCGACGACCTCGAAGAGTTCCCGGACGAAGAAGTCGAAACGCCGGCCCCTAAAGCCAAGAAGGGGTCGAAAACTCCCGAACCCAAAAAGGAGATCGTCGTGGACGAAGAAACCAAACGCAACGAAGAAATTCACGAAGGCATCAAGCGGGACGCTCAGGCCCGGTTGAATCTCGCCGACCCGAATGCCAAGACCGGGAAGGTCGAAGACCCGAAGGTCACGCAGAACAAACTGGAGGCGACGGAGACGGTTCACACGGAACCGAAGCCGGGCGTACGCCCGGCTTCGGTTCCGTGTGAACCGTCTCCGTCGCCTCCAGTTTGTTCTGCGTGACCTTCGGGTCTTCGACCTTCCCGGTCTTGGCATTCGGGTCGGCGAGATTCAACCGGGCCTGAGCGTCCCGCTTGATGCCTTCGTGAATTTCTTCGTTGCGTTTGGTTTCTTCGTCCACGACGATCTCCTTTTTGGGTTCGGGAGTTTTCGACCCCTTCTTGGCTTTAGGGGCCGGCGTTTCGACTTCTTCGTCCGGGAACTCTTCGAGGTCGTCGAGCGAAGGTGCCGCCTTGTTCGCGGCAACTACGCTGCCAGTCGCCGCGATCTGGCGCGCCTTCTCCAGCGTCCCGAGTGGAACCGCCGGGGTGATCGGATAGCCGTCGGTCGTCTCCGACTCCAGCGAAGCCGCTTCCAGCGCTTCGAGCACGTCGTCGGCGTGGACATCCTTGCTGATGTTGCCGTTCTTGTCGCGCGGGAATACCGAATAGCCGACATCCAACTTCGCTTGGCCGGTGCCCGACTCGGCGAGCAGTCGCAGGAGTTTGATGCCGCTGTTGACTTTCACGGGTTTCGAGTCGGCCATCGCAGGCCTCCATTCGTTGAGGATCGACCGCAAAAAGCCCCCTCGCGGAGGCTGCGGACGGAATTAGATCGTGGTGTCGAGGATGAACACGGACGCGGGCACCTTGAAGTGGGGCAGGAACACGTCGAAGTATTCGCCGTGGATCGCCATCGGGTCCATCCACTTCGCGTAGCCGCCGGCCCCGAAGACTTCCTTGGCGCTCTTGAACGCGGTCATCACGTCGTTGAAGATTCCGAACTGGCTGGGCACCAGCGTCGAACCCTCGAACAGGGTGTAGGTCGTCTTGTCGATCTCGGGCAGGAAGGTCACTTGGTCGGCCGGGAACTGATCGACCTGCGTGCCGTCTTCCTTCTCGAAGTACGCCGACTGAGCCGGAATCCATTCGAGGCCCATCATGCCCTTCGGCAGCGTGCCCCGGAGCGCGAGGTCGAGGGCGTAGTCGCCGCCGGCCGCGAACGGGAAGAACGTCTTCGCCATACTGTTGTTCGTGATGTACCCGGCCACGTTCTTGCCGTAGACCGCGTACTTCAGCGGGTAGCCGCTGTTGCGGATTGCCTGCGAGTGGATGTTGCGAATCTGCTCGACGATGTTCGTCGCCGGATCGCTCCACGACGCCGAGACGATGCCGTTGAGTTGGCCCTTGTTGTTCGCCGGAATGCCCTGGTCGATGGTCACGACCGCACTCGTCGCATCGGGCAGCAACCCGCCGTCCGCGTCGATGTAGATCGCGCCCGTCGCCACCGTGGACATCACGACGGCCTTGCGGATGTTCATGAAGCGGGCCTGAAAGCCCTCGGCTTGGTATCGCACTTGGTCGAGTGCGTACTGCTGCTGCATCGCATAGGCTTCCCACTGGCGGAAGATGTTGAACAACTCGTGGTTGAACGGCATCGTCTCGCGGAAGTTGAGGAGCCGCAGTTCCTTCTGGCCGATTGCCAACTTCTCCACGGCGCGGGGCGGAGCGCCGTAGGGAATCCGTCGGGCCAACTTGCGCTGGCCGTAGGTCTGGACGTAGCTGGCCTTGTCCCCCGACACCTTTTCGGTGGTCGTGAAGAATGCCGGCGGAAGGATGTCGGGCAGTCCCGACTTCGTGAGTTGGACGGCCGCAGTGAGGTGCTGGTAGCCCAGCACGTCGTCCAGAGAGTAAGCCATGAGTCACCTCGCGGGGGATGCGACCGGCCGGGCGGCTCGGCCAGCGGTGTCGGACGGATCAAATGCGGTAGCGGAAGACGAACTTGTTGCCGGCCAGCGTGGACATCGAGTTTTCGATCAGCGTCCGGAGGCCGGTGTCGGAGGGGAAGTTGAGCAGTTTGGCCGTGTTGATGACGCAGGCCATCGGGATGCGGGGCCAATCCACATCGCCCGTCGTCGGCATGAGGATCGGGTTGTCATCGCCGACGAACGTGGTCGGCAAGAGGTAGGTCGTGTCGCCCACGATGGAGCCGGCCACGAATGCGACACCGGTCGCCGTGATCGTGATGACGCCCGTGCTGGTGTTGACCGCCGAGTACGCGGTGGTCACTTGGACGGCCGTGCCGTTTGCTGCGGGCGGGCCGGAGAGCGTGAGGTTGCCCGTGGCACCCACCCGTCGGACGAGTTCGAGGGCGGACGCGGGGGATACGGTTATCGAAGTGCCCGCCGCGCCCAAAGCGCCGGTCGTGACGCCGATGATCCACGGGGCGTAGGTGTCGTCGGTGACGTAGTGCGACATCAGCGTGCCGATGCGGATGATCGTGATGTCGTCCGAGTTGAACGCATCACGAGTCTTGGTGCCGCTGATGCGACCGCCACCCGGCTTGTAGCGGATGTCGCCGTCGTCGCTCACGAGCCCGGCGGAGGCTTGCGTGGATGCGCCGATTCCGGGAAGACCCATTCGGTTGGAGCGGATACCGGCCATAAGAAAATCCCCTGTGTCGTGTCAGCGTGAATCGGATGCGGGTTACTTGACGCCGCGTTGGGCTTTCAGGTCGTCGATGATCGACTTCTTGGAGTCGCCGGTATCGAGTTCGATGTTGATGAGGTGAGCGGCCCGGCTGGTCGCATCGATGCCGAGATTCGCCTTGCTGAACTTGCTCGGGGGCAGTTCGCGGTAGGCTGCGATTTTGGCGTGGAGCGGGAGCGGCTTGAGTTTGCCGGTCTTCGAGTTGAACTTCTTGTGCGGTTCGTGCGAGAGGTTGGCGACTTCGAGGTCTTTCAGCATCGAGTTGTAAATCTTCACGTCGATGCGACCGGAGTCCTTGAGGTCTTTGATCTCCTGCTTCATCACGAACGTTTGGGCCTCGGCGAGACTCGCGGCCATCGACATGTAGGCCGGGCTGTTGGCGACCGTATCGGTGTCGGGCGGCGCGTCCGCTTCCATGTCGTCGGGCACGCCTTCGTCGTCCGCGTCGTCGTCTCCGCCACCTTCCGACGTGCTGACGGCGGCTTCGAGGGCGATGTGGAGTTCGTTCCAGTTCTTGGGGGAGCCGAGATGGAGACCCTTCCGCTTGAGCAGAGCGGCCACTTTCGCCACCTGACCGTCGCCGGCACCTTCGTCCGCGCCGTCGTCGATTTCGTCGGCCATGTCATTGCTCCGCGTGATGTTGGCTGGGAAGGACAGCAGGATTCGTTCGCCGTTTCGGGAACGAACCGCTGGCCGGTGAATCGGTTGTGACAGGTACGCGGCGGGCCTCACGCGGCCGATGTCGCGCTGGATCGGTTTCGGAGTTGCGCCGATGTGCAGGATCGACAGGCCGGGCCAAACCTTCTCCCGCTCATCCATCCAGTCGTGCAAGAGACTCGGGGAGACGCGGCCGACTTTTTGGAACTGGTGAGCGTCTTCCGGATCGGCGATTTCACAAAGGGCGACGACCGTGCCGTTGGGATCGACGGTGTAATCCTTGGCCTCACCGAAGTAGCCACGGGCCAACCAATCGGCACTGTGATTCTTCCGGCGGACGGGATCGTTCGACAGATAGGCTGGCTCCGCCTCGTCTGGGTGCATCCAGCAGAGCGGAACGGACAGGCCCGCCTTCAGCATCTGCTTCCCTTGATTGGCGGCATGTTCCGCATCGGCACGGGAGTAGGTGACGCGCCGGCCCTTCGGATACCCCGGCGATGGGGACAGCCGATACGTTCCTGGGATGAGGACGGGCACACGGTACATGCTCATGCCACGAATGATGTTGGGTACGCCGGGCGACTGCGTGAGTGACGTGGTTCAAGGTCTCAGGTGAGACGTTGGCAATGCGGGAAGTGAGTTTGGATGGGGGCAGATAGTGACGCGGTAGTGCGGTGGTATCGAACATGGAGAAGTGATGAGCCAATCGACTGCGATCTCTTGGACTGACTTGTCGAGCAATCCACTTCGCTATCGCGATTCGGATGGCAACGACGTGTGGGCGTGCGTCAAGAAAAGTACGGGATGCCTCAAATGCTACAGCGAGACGATGGCTCTCCGATTCGGGAAGGGTGGCCCATTCACTCCCGAAACGATGCGGACTCTGACGCCCTACGTCCGCGAGAAGGAGTTGAAGGAACTGCTCTCGCCTACGAAGACCCCCGCCGGCAAGAAGGTTTTCGTCGGCGACATGACGGATCTATTCGGCGAGTGGGTGCCATTCGATTTGCTAGACCGCATCTTCGCCGTGTTCGCGATGCGTCATGACGTGGTGTTTCAAGTACTTACCAAGCGACCGGATCGGATGGCCGGTTACCTTACGACCCTGATGGGTCCGAACGGGTATCCGGGCCAAAACAACTGGCTCGTGGACGCTCCGAAATCCCACTGCAATGCTCTTTCCGCTGCTCAGAGTATGCGAAGAGAATGGTACGATGACCCATACCTTCCTTCGACGCCGTGGCCACTGCCGAACGTCTGGCTCGGCACTTCTATCGAGAACCAAGCTGCGGCCGACGAGCGCATCCCGCAACTTCTCAAGGTTCCTGCGGCAGTTCGGTTCCTCAGTATGGAGCCGCTTCTCGGGGCCGTGAATCTTTCGGTATTTGCGAATGACGGCGACGGCCCTTCGCGTGGAACGTTGAATTGGATGGGGATTGAATCGAGCATCGACTGGGTCATCATCGGTGGCGAGAGTGGGGCAGGACACAGGTCGATGGAAGTGGCGTGGGCCGAATCGCTACGGCAACAGTGCCGTGCGGCTGGCGTCCCCTACTTCTTCAAGCAAGATTCCGGTGCCAAGGCGGGGATGCGGGGGCGCGTGTCGCTCGACTTGTGGGAGACCAAAGAGTTCCCGTCGGCGTGAGCGGTACAGTGGTGTGACACCACCGGGGAGTTCGCATGGGTAAGTTGTGGCGATGGCTCCGCTCTCTCGGACAAGTGACACCGCCGACGGGCAAAGTGGAACTGCATGTCGCTTGGCAATGGACGTGCGATAACTGCGGACGCGACAATTTCGTGCGTGCGATCACCTACGAGCGAGATCGCGACGACCCTCCCGAGTATGAGGGGATGGTGACTTTCCCCGATGAGTTGCAATGCCCCTACTGCAACTCGCGTTACTTCGGCTCCGCAGCCGGTGACGAGCCGATGGATGAGGAAGGTGAAGAATGGAAACGAACCGACGAGAAATGATTCCAATGAGCAATCCCGTGACCGACGATCTGACAATCACGCTGACCGACCGGATTCTGCTCCAGTGGAAAGAGTCGCATCCCGACGACGATCTGGAAGGCGTCGTGAGCGCGGCGGAGCAAGTGACCGATGAATCGGTTCTGCCACGCCCGCTCAAGGACGGCGCGATGGCCTTCTGGAACAAGGAACATCCGAGACACTACTTCTTGGCGAAAGTCGAGGGTGACTGTCTGATCTTCATCGGCCTGATGAAGCGGAGTTCGACGGGTGCCAAGCCGGTGACGAAAGCGGTGGATAATCGGGGTGCGAGTTTGGGATCATCGCCGCCGGTCGCCGGTAGCGTCAGTTACCGGGATGCGTTCCACAAACTCCTGTCGGACGTAGACACACTCAAGCGTCGAGTTTCCGAGTTGGAAACTGAGCGGGACACCCGGAACGACCCGCACCGCGATCTGGCAAAGTCGATCCCATGAACCGCTATCTCTCGGCCCGCTACCCGTGCCGGTGCCCCTCGCAAGTGTGGGAGTTTCTGTACACGCTCGATTCGCCACCGCAGGACATTGCGAACGCGGCACGGATGGAAGCGGTGCGAATCTGCGGATTCGTCAGCAACGACGAACTTCCGCCCCGCAATTGTGACGGCGCGATGTGCAACAGAGCAGATGAGCCGCTGGCATTCGGCCAACGGCAGTTCGGCAAATTTCCCTATGTGTGAGGCTCAACTGTGGCGATTTTCAACCAGTTCACTTTCATCGGTCGGGTCACGGCAGACCTCGAAGCCCCGCGTCAGGCTGGAAAGTCTCAGGTCGTCAAGGTCCGCATGGTCGTGAGCCAGCCTGGCAAGAAGGACGGGTCGGGCAATTGGATCAAGGATGAGAACCCCAACTTCATCGACGTGGAGTTCTGGCAGCGGGAGAACGGCAAGGGGCCATTCGAGGTGGCCGTGCAATTCCTCTCGAAGGGGAGTGAAATCCTCGTCAGCGGCAGTCTTGAGATGGATTCGTGGCTCGACAAGACGGATGGCAGCAAGCGAAGCAAACACAAGGTTCGCGGGGATTCCATCCAACTCCTCGGTGACCGCAAGGGCGGTGACGCTGCCGAGAGCAAGCCCGCCGCACAACCACAACGCGGGCAACAGTCGCAGCCTACGGCGTCGGTGCCGATGACAAAAGCGGAAGAGGAGTCGCTTCCTTTTTAGATCCACACCCCGAAATGCTCTGATGCGAGGCTTAGTAGGGGCTTCAGTTCGCGTGGCTCCCGGCGATGTGGAATACGGGGGCAACTTGGCAGGAATGGATGTTCGGTACTGACGGCTGATTACCGTTTAAGCCGGCTGCGGTACGCCTCATCAGCATTCCGCAAGGTGGTTCGATTCCACCCCCTGCCACTCGACAGACAGAACACTGTGAAGGAGGCCGAGGAGAAGTGAATCGTTCTTATCGCTGCGCTCATTGCAATGAGCGAATTCAACAGGACGCACCTAGGAATCTGTGCTCCAGCTGCTTCAAGCAGTTGACGGCTGGCTACAGGACAACAAGTGATGGAAGACATACTTCTTGAGCGAGAGTGCTATGAATGCGGCGGCGATGGTCTCGACCGATACCATGATGGTTATGAAGACGACGACAAGTGCCCCCTATGCGACGGTTATGGCAAGATTCCGACGGCCACTGGTGAGCGGATTCTCTTGCTCATCGCACACAACTTCAAAGGACTGTCAGACCATTATTCGGCGTCAACACACTAGCAGGCCAGTACCGGAAAGTGAGACTCGGGTTCACCGCTCCGGACGACTACCGCATCGACCGCAACGAATTGCTGCCGGTCACGGAACCAACCGCCAACGTCTCAGGTGAGACGTTGGGCCTAGCTAATAGTCAAAACAAAGCTGTCGCCCAGGTCGAGCGTCGATTTGCCCAATTCGCCCGAAACCGTGATGGCCACTGGTTTTCCGATACGCTCGGCGGCGTCTAGGATCGTCCCGCCCTCTTGAAGCGTGAACGCAGTCACGGCGACGGTGGA
>Ga0136611_10001956_pt1 | contig 14343 bp, 10 predicted proteins | sample AntDrymUQ2232306_2_FD_106645 | JGI IMG/M metagenome (GOLD analysis project Ga0136611, IMG submission 106645) | Polar desert sand microbial communities from Dry Valleys, Antarctica - metaG UQ223 (23.06) | ecosystem: Environmental > Terrestrial > Soil > Desert | place: Antarctica: Dry Valley...
AGCAAACTCTTGTCAAACGGCCGAGGGAGCAATTCCTTCATGCGCAGCGAGGCCGATGTCGTACGCAGGTTGGCGAGGACCACCTCGATGTCGCCGCAGAATTCCCAGATGATCTGGCGGCAGGCGCCACAGGGCGGCGTCGGCGACGCAGTATCCGCGACCACGGCGATCCGTGTGAACGATCGCTTTCCTTCCGAGAGTGCCTTGAAGATCGCGACGCGCTCCGCACACACGGTCAGGCCGTAGGTCGCGTTTTCGATGTTGCAGCCGGTGACGATCTCGCCGGTGTCGGTCTCGAGCGCGGCGCCGACTCTGAAGCCGGAGAAATCCGCGACCGCGTGCTGGCGCGCGGCACGCGCCGCGGCCACGAGTTTGCCGACCAGAGCGTCAGCGCCGACGGCGGGGTCAGAACCGGCCAATGATCCCCTCGAGCAGCGCGATGAATTGCCCCTTCACCTGTTGCGCGGTGTCCATCACTTCCGAGTGATGGAGCGGTTCCGGAAACACGCCGGCCGCGGCGTTGGTGATGCACGAGATGCCCAGCACCTCGAGGCCCATGTGGCGCGCCACGATCGCTTCCGGCGCGGTCGACATCCCGACCGCATCAGCGCCGAGCGTCCTGAAAGCGCGGATTTCTGCGGGCGTCTCGTAGCTCGGGCCAAGCACGGCGATATAGATGCCGTGCTGAATCGTCAGCGCCAGAGCGGCCGCCGTCTGGTCCGCGAGCGCGCGCAGTCGCGGCGAGTAGACGTTGGTCATGTCGGGAAAGCGCAGGCCAAACCGCTCGTCGTTGGCGCCGACCAGCGGGTTGCTGCCCATCAGGTTGATGTGATCGTCGATCACCATCAGCGCGCCGCGCGAGCAATTCGGGGAAATGCCGCCGGCTGCATTGGTCAGGATGACGCGCGGCACGTTGAGGCGCCCCAGGGCACGCATCGCAAACGTCACCGCCTGCATGTCGTGCCCTTCGTAGTGATGGACGCGGCCCGACAGCGCGAGCACGCGCTTGCCGGCGACGGTGCCGGTGACAAACTTGCCGGCGTGGCCGATGACGCGCGATGCCGGCCAGTGAGGAATATCGCCGTACGGAATAGCGAACGCCCCGCCGAGGTGATCCGCAAAGTCTCCGAGTCCCGAACCCAGAACAACCGCGACGTCCGCCTCGCCACAGTGGCGCGCGCGCAGCCACTCGGCGGCCTCGGTGGCCCGATCGAATGCGTTCACAACAAGAAGCCCACGATAATTGCGGTCACGAAATTCGCCAGCGTGCCGGCGAGCATGGCCCGCATGCCCAGCCGAGCCAGGTCGCTGCGGCGGGTCGGCGCGAGCGCGCCGATGCCGCCAATCTGCATGCCGATCGACGCGAAGTTGGCGAACCCGCAGAGCGCGAAGGTCGCAATCGTAAACGAGCGCGGATCGAGCGACTCCTTCAGGCCGCCGAGCTGCGCGAACGCGATGAATTCGTTGAGCACCATGCGCGTGCCGAGCAGGTTGCCGACCACCGCGGCGTCCCTCCACGGCACACCCAGGCTCCACGCGACCGGCGCGAACACCCAGCCGAAAATCATCTGCAGCGACAGGCCGACCGTGCCGAGGATGCCATTGACCAGGAAGATCAGCGCCACGAACGAGATCAGCATCGCGCCGACGTTCATCGCGAGGTGCAGGCCTTCCGCGGTGCCGCGCCCGGCGGCATCGATGATGTTGACGTCGGTCTGTTCGATTTCCAGCTTGACGGTGCCGCGGGTTTCCGGGGTCTCGGTTTCGGGCACGAACATCTTCGCCATCATCAGCGTGCCCGGCGCGGTCATGATCACCGCCGTCAGCAGGTGCTGCGCCTCGATGCCGAACGCGATGTAGGCGGCCATGATGCCGCCCGAGATGTGCGCCATGCCGGAGGTCATCACCGTCATCAGCTCCGACTGCGTCATGCGCGGCAGGAACGGGCGGATGGTCAGCGGCGCCTCGGTCTGGCCCATGAAGATGCTCGCGGCGACGTTCAACGACTCCGCGCCGCTCGCGCCCATCACCCGGTTCATCACCACCGCGAACAGCCGCACGATGATCTGCATCACGCCGATGTAATAGAGAATCGCGAACAGCGCGGCGATGAAGATGATCGTCGGCAGGATCTGGAACGCGAAGATCACGGCGTAGTTCGCGCCTTCAGCGCCGAGCGCGCCGTCCATCACCTTCGCCCAGATCGCGGCATCGCCAAGCGGCCCGAACACGAACCGCGAGCCTTCGACGGAGTAGGCGAGCAGCCGCTGGATCCGGTCGCCGAGCCACGAGAACACGCGCACGCCAAGCTCGGTCTTGATGACGATCAGGGCGAACAGCACCTGCAGGCTGAGGCCCCAGGCGACCACGCGCAGGCTGATCGCGCGGCGGTTGGTCGACAGCGCGTAGGCGAGGGCGAGGATGCCGACCAGCCCGATCAACGGTTGCAGCCGCGTCAGTATGTCCACAGGGTCCTCATCGTTGCATGCTTTCTGCGGCCGGCATCTATCTATGCGCCGGCGACGAACAGCTGCTCGCCGTTCTCGTGCAGCCAGCCCATGATCAGCGGCGCCTCGGCCGGAGCCTTGTCGCCGATCACCGCGGCCTGCGTGGCCAGCGCCACCGCCGCGCTCAACCGCGATTCGTCGTTGTAGCGCAATTCGAGCAGCGTGTCGCCATCGGCCACCTGGTCGCCGGGCTTGTGGTGAAGCAGGATGCCGGCGGACAGATCGACGTGGTCGGCTTTCTTGTCGCGGCCGGCCCCAAGGGCGACGGCGGTGCGGCCGACGAGCAACGCATCGAGCGACTGCAGGAAGCCGGACCCGGTCGCCTTGACGTGATGCACGTGCCTGGCCTGCGGCAGCCTGCCGGTATCATCGACCACGCCGGGGTCGCCGCCCTGCCACGTGATCATCTGCCTGAACTTCTCGCGCGCGGCGCCCGACGCCAGCGATTCACGCACTGCCTTCTCCGCGTCGTCTTCCGAGTCGGACTTGCCGCCGAGCCACACCATGCGCGACGCCAGGCGTACGATCAGCGCGGATAGATCCGCGGGACCCTTGCCGCTCAACACGTCGATGCATTCGGCGATCTCGACCGAGTTGCCGACGGCGCGGCCAAGCGGCGTATCCATCCGCGTCAGAAACGCCTCGGTGCGCACACCCGCCGCGGTGCCGATGGTGACCATGGCGCGCGCGAGCGCACGGGCGTCGGCGATCCGCTGCATGAACGCGCCGCGGCCGCATTTGACGTCGAGCACCAGCGCCGTGCTGCCCTCCGCCAATTTCTTGCTCATGACCGACGCGGCAATCAGCGGCAGGCTTTCGATGGTGGCCGTGACGTCACGGAGGGCGTAGAGTTTTTTGTCGGCGGGGGCGATGGTTTCCGTCTGGCTGATGAGGCAACAACCCACCTCCGCGAGCATCTGCTTGAACTCGTCGAGCGACAACGCGACGCGGAATCCGGGGATGCTTTCGAGCTTGTCGAGCGTGCCACCGGTGTGGCCCAGACCGCGGCCCGACATCTTGGGCACCACCACCCCGCACGAGGCGGCCAGCGGCGCGAGCACGATCGATACCTTGTCGCCGACCCCGCCGGTGCTGTGCTTGCCGACCTTTACGCCAGAAATGTGATCGAGGGTGACGCGGTCGCCCGAACGCGCCATCGCGTCGGTCAGCCAGCCGGTTTCGACGGGATTCATGCCCTTCAGGACGATCGCCATCAGCAGCGCGGAGGCCTGATAATCCTCCCACGAGCCGTCCGTGACGCCGCGAACGAAGGACTCGATCGCCTCACGCGACAATGCTTCGCCGTCGCGCTTGGCGCGAATGATATCGACCGCTCGCATGGGCGGTCGGCAGTATATCGTAGGATTTCTGATGGCCCAGCGCGCGGAATCAGCGGCCGACGTGACGCGGCTTGCGGTCGCCTTCGCCCGCGCGATGACGGTCGGCCTGCGCAGCTGGGGCTTTTATCCGCCCGAACATCCCGCGGTCGCGATGGCGGTCGAGCGCCTGATGTCGACGGCGACTGACGCCTGCGTCGGCGGGTTGATGCAGCTTGCGGTCACGCCGCATGCGCTGCTGCTCGACGGCATGCCGCTCGACTCGAGCGATCTCGCGGTCGTCGAATGCGCCGAGCTGCTGCACGATCGCGACATCCTGCAGGTGACCCTCGCCACCCCGCCGCCCGAGCCCGTGGTGCGCGCGCTGCTCACGGTGCTGACGCTCGATCGAGAGACCCGCCGCGCGCGCGGCGGTCCCGCGGCGGTCTGGGGCGCCGAGGACCAAACCGCGATCCTGATCGAACAAATCGACTACCAGGAGATCCTCGAGCGCGAGATCGACGACGGCGCCGCGCGGCGCGACACCAGCTGGAAGTCGATCGTCCTCTCGATCATCATGGGCCAGTCGACCTTTACCGCCGCGGAGCAGCAGCGCCTGCTCGAGATCTCGCGCGACGTCGGCGCGATCGGCGAGCTCTGCAAGGACGCCAGGGAGCCGTTCTGCATGCCGGACGGCTCGCCGATGCTGACCACGCAGGCGGCGGCCGTGCTGGCGGTGTATCGCCATATCGCCAAGACCGTGACCGCGCTCGAGCCTGGCCGCGTCAAGGAAGCGATCGACTCGCTGGCGCTGGCCGCGGGGAACCTCGAGCCGAGCACCGCCCTCGAACTGCTGTTGCAGGAAGAGCACGCCGACCAGGGCATCCCGATGGTCTCCGCCCTGAAGCAGTCGTTCGACGATCATCAGGTGGCGCTGTTGCTGGCGCGCGCGTTGTCCTCGGCGGGCCATGCTACCAACCGGCTGTCGCGCGTGCTCGACACGCTCGCCCCCGACGACCAGCGCAAGAAGCGCGTCCTCACCCTCGCCAAGAAACTGATCAGCGAGCGCGACTTCGGCAGCAAGCGCCCGATCGACGACATCCGCAAGTCGGTCGACGAGCTGTTGCTGCAGTACGATGAGACCACCTACGTCTCGAAGGACTACCGCGAGTCGATGGACGTGGCGGCGTCGCGCGCCGGCGATCTGGCCGCGCGCGGGCTCCCCCCGGAAATGCCGGAGTGGCTCGCGACCCTCGGCTCGGACAGCGTCCGCAGACTCTCCGGGCAGCTGCTCATCGACCTGCTGCGCAACGAAACCGTCGCCGGCCGCATGGCCGAGACCGCGCGCGACATGGGCGCATTCGTTGAGGAGCTGTTGCTCGCCGGCGCCTACGCCGAAGCCCTGCCCGTGATCGAGGAGCTGGCGGCGGGGAGCACGCGCACGCCGGCCATCGATCCCGACGCCTGCCGCCGCGCGATCGACAGCGTCGGCACCTCGAGCTCGCTGATCGAGGCCGCGGCGACGGTCAACGAGCAGAACGACGAAGAGTTCGCGCACTTCGAACGATTGATCCACGCGATCGGCCCCGCAGCGCTGCCGGCGGTGATTGCCATCTACTCGCGCGAGGACGGCGGTCCCGGCTCTGACCGCGCCACCAGCGCGCTCAGCCGGCTCGGCCCCGCGGCGATCCCGGCGATTACCGCCGCCCTCGACGACAAACCATGGTTCGTGCAACGCGAGCTCGCCAAGGTGCTCGGCAAGATCGGCACCCGCGCCGCCGTGGCCCCGCTGCAAATGCTGCTGCGCAAGACCGACGTCCGCGTGCTGCAGACGGCGGTGACGTCGCTTTCGAACATTGCGGACCCGGCCGCGGAACGCGCCCTGCACATGGTCCTCAAGGCATCAACCGGCGAAGCGCGCGGCGCGGTGATTTCGTCCCTCGTCGGTCTCAAGGACCCGCGCGTCGTGCCGATGCTCGCGCGCGTCCTGCAGGACAGCGATCCATTCGGCGACGAAAGCGCGTTGTTGATCGAAACGCTGACGGCATTGGCTGCGATGCGTGACGACCGCGCCGTGTCGCCGATCGCAGCGCTGGCACGGAAGAGGAAGTGGACGGCGTGGCGCAAGACCACGCAACTGCGCCGCGCGTGTATCCAGGCGCTCGCCAGGATCGGCAGCGCGAAGGCCAGGCAGTCGATCACGGAGCTAGCGACATCGGGCGACTTCTTCCTCAAGCGCCTCGCGCGCAGGGCGGCGGCGTAACGACATGAGCGTCGCGTTCGAGGATCTGATTCGCCGTCTCGGCGCCACCGTCCGCGCCGCGGAACTTTACGCGCCGACGCACCCGCTGGTCAATCGAACGGCCGCCGGACTACACGGCGTCCTGGTGTCGATGCTGGAGGGCGCGCCGACGATCATCGTCGGGTTCCTGGAGGACGACGTCGTCGTCAACGATTTCCGGTTGAGCCGCGGTTCCGCGAACATGGCCGGGTTGCTCCGCGACATGCGCGATCGCAAGGTCGAGAAGATCACCTTCGGCCGCGGCGTCGAAGTGACCGACATCCGCGGCTTGATGGACGAGCTCGCCGATCGCACCGCACGCACCGGGGTGGGGGATCGCCTGACGGCGCGGGGCATTCGCCGCGTGATGGTGTCGAAGGTCGCGGTCGAGGAACAGGACCAGCAGGAAGTCGGCGTGGTCGCCGCCAAGCAGATGTACTCACAGGCGGTGGCCAGCGCGGAAACCATCTGGGCGGCGACCAAGGCCGGCGAACAGCCGAATCCGGCCGACGCGCGCGGCATCATCGACAGCCTGTCGAAACTGGTTTACCAGGATCGCACGTCCCTGCTCGCGCTGACGGCATTGAAGCGCCACGACAACTACACCTTCACGCACATGGTAAACGTGGCGGCGCTGTCGATGGCAATGGCGCGGTCGCTCGATCTCGACGGACCGATGCTACGCGAATTCGGCTTCGCCGCGTTGATGCACGACATCGGCAAGGTGCATACCCCGCTGGAAATCCTCAACAAGCCCGATAAGCTGACCGAGGAAGAGTTCAGGATCGTGAAGCAGCACGTGGTCGACGGCGCGCACGTGCTGCGGCGGACGCCCGAAACACCGGCGCTGGCGCCGGTGGTCGCATTCGAGCACCACCTAAAGCAGGATCTCAGCGGCTACCCGGAAAATATCGGAGCGCGCACACTGAACTTGTGCACCATGGTGGTGAGCGTGGTGGACGTGTTCGATGCGTTGCGCAGCAATCGCGCCTATCGGGCGGGAATGGCGACCGATCGGATTCGGCACATCATGGGACAGCAGGACGGCACGGCCTTCAACCGAACCCTGCTGCGGCGCTTCGTCAACCTGATGGGACTGTATCCGATCGGCACGCTGGTCAAGCTCAACACCGAAGAACTCGCGGTGGTGACACAGACCCATCCGGACGACCCGTTCCGTCCGCAGGTCAAGCTGATCACCGACAGGAAAGGCGAAAAGCTCGAGACTCCATTGCTGACCAATACGTGGGATCGTGACGCCCGTGGCGAATTTCCCCGCGCCGTTGTGGAAGCGGTCGATGGCCCCCAGGTAGGCATCGACCCGCTGACCTATCTATAATGGCTGGTTAAGCTCATCAATGGCCGCGCCGCACGCCCCTCCAGAACCCCTTTCGCCGGAATTGGCCGCACGCCTCGCGGAATTCGCCAAGGCCTGTAAGGCCGCGACCCGCGTGGTGTCCATGTACCCGTCGAGCCACCCGGCGATTCAGTCGGCGCTCGCGCGCATTGGCGAGGCCACGAAGCAGGCCACGCAACACGGGCCGTTCACGATTACCGTGTTGCCCGATGCGTTGCTGCTCAACGGCCGCGGCCTCGCGCGTCCCGAATCGTCCGCCACCGAGCTGGCCGCGCTGCTCCACCAGCAGCTGATCGGCGAGCTGACCCTGTTCGATCGCCTCGACAACGACGGCTGGCATGCCTTCCTGTCTCTGCTGGCGAAGACCCCTGAGGACGCGCGGGCCATCGGCGGAGTGAAGAAGGCGTGGGAGGACGTTGGCAACAAGGCGATCTCGATGACCGAGATTGACTACGCCGACATCCTGCGCGAGCGCGCCGGCGCGGGCGAGAGCGCCACGTGGGACCGCATCCTCTCCGCGCTCAAGGACGACAGCGAGGAGCAGGGCGCCGCGGCGGAGGGCGGCGCGCCCGGTTCCACCATGGATAACATGTTGGCGCTTGCGGACGATCCCGATCGCCTGGTGCAGTTCGCGCAGCGGCTGCAGGAGGTCGGCAAGGCGCGCGGCGACGATTCCATCCAGCAGCGCAAGTCCCTGCTCGGCCTGATGCACGGCCTCGCGAATTACACCGCCGATCGCAAGCCGGCCGAGCTCGACTCGATGCTGGACCGGATGGCCGGCGCCGCCGCGCAGCTGCCGCCCGACATGCTGCTGACGCTGATCACCGATCCGCCGCCGATGCCGTCGGGCTCCGGCGCTGCGCGCATGGACCTTGCCGGCGAGCTTCAGGCGCGGTTGACCGACGAGATGCTCACCAAGTTTCTCGTCGACAATATCGTCAAGGACCGCGGCGCGACCAACCGGCTGGCCACGGCGTTCCAGACGCTGGTTCCCGATCCGGGGAAGCAGCAGGAGATCCTCGCCGCGGCCGGCGAGCAGGCGGCGGAGATCTTCAAGAACGATCCGCAATTCGAGAGCGTGTGGACCAGCTCGAGCGAAATGCTGATGTCGTACTCGGACGAGAAGTTCGTGTCCGAGGGCTACGCGCGCGAGTTGACGACCGCCCAGACCCAGGCGGTCGACGTCGACACCATCGGCGACGACCCGCCGGTGCGGATTCGGGCGTGGGTCGCGACCGTCGCCGACGAGGAAATCCGCGCGCTCGATCAACAGCTGCTGCTCGACCTGCTCAAGATCGAAACGCGCGCGGATGCGTGGTCCGGGGTGCTCGACACCGCGATCGCCAACATCGACAACCTCGTGCTGGTCGGCGACCTGACGCTCGCGGCGCAGCTGCTCGAGGCGGTCGTGGCCGTTTCCACGGACGTGTTGTCGCCGTTTGCGGAGCCAGCCGGGGCCGGCGTCGCCAAGCTGGTCGAAGGCCCGATGGTCCGGCACCTCGCGATGTTCCTGCAGCGCGCGACCGACACGGAATTCGGCGTCGCCAAGAGCATGTGCACCACCATCGGCCCGGTGCTGGTCAAGCCGATGTCCGACGCGCTGATGGGTGAAGACAACGCCCGCACCGTGCGGCGGTTGCGCGACATCCTGATCTCGTTCGGTCCCGCGGCGCGCGAATACGCGAACGAGTTGAAGAGCTCACGCAATCCCGCCGTGCGGCGCGCGGCCATCGATCTGCTGCGCGGCCTCGCCGGCGACGCCGCCCTGCCCGACCTGCGCGTCATGCTCGACGACCCGGATACGCAGGTGCAGCGCGAGGCGCTGCGCGCCATCATCCAGGTGGGAACCAACGAGGCCTACCAGATGCTCGAGCAGGCGCTGAAAAGCGGCGTCGCGCGCACACGCGAGGCGATCATGCAGGCGCTCGGCGCCTTCCGCGATGAAAAGGCGGCGCCGCTGTTTGTCTACATCCTCTCGAACAGCGAATACAAAGGGCCGCACGAAGCCACCTATACGCAGACGATCGAGTCGCTCGGCAAGGTGGCGCTGGACGAGCGCTCGGTGAGCGCCTTGAAGGAGATCCTGTATCGCGGCGAGTGGTGGGCACCGGGACGCACGGCGCGCATTCGCGCGGCCGCCGCCCGGGCCTTGCGCAGCATGACTACTCCCTCGGCCGATCGCGCGCTCGAGGAAGCCGCCGCATCCGCGCCGAGCGCGGTCCGCAAGATTGCCAAGGCGGCGCTCGCTGAACCCGCGCCGCCGCGCCGGAGGAAAGAGTAGATGGATCCGCTCGCGCGCCTGCGGCTGGCGGACGACTTCATGCGCCGATTTGCCGCGGCGCTGCGCGGCGCGCAGCTCTACGCGCCGTCGCATCCGCTCGTGCAGCGCGCCTTCGAGGGCCTGGACGAATCGATCACCCAGCTGCTCAACGAGCAGCCGACGATCGCGATCGGCATCATCGGACAGGAAATCATCGTCGGCGACGTGCCGCTGCCGCGCGCCGCCGAATCGATGGGCGAAATGATCCGGCGGCTGAAGAGCCTCGGTATCGAGCGCATCGCCTTCGATCGCGGCGTCACGCCGCACGAGCTGCAAACGCTGGCCCTCACGATCGCGCATCCCGAGCGGCGGCCGGGCCAGGCCGCTCCCGGTGCGGAGGCCGCTGATCCGCTGGCGATCTTCAACAGCCTGCCGCACATTCGCGTCGGACGGATTCAGACCGAGGAAAAGAAGGAAGCCTCGGCCGCCGACATTGCCACGATCCGCCGCCTCTACTCCGATGCGACCAACGTCGCCGGTTCGGTGTGGGAAACCGCGCGGACCGAAGGCACGCCGGATCCGAAGGCGGCGCGCGCGCTCGTCGACGGCCTGGCACAGGCGGTCTCGGCCAATCGCACCGCGCTGATCGCCCTCACCGCGCTGAAGAACTACGACAACTACACCTTCACGCACATGGTCAACGTCTCGATCCTGACGATGTCGCAGGCGCGCGCGCTGGGCCTGGAAGGAACCACGTTGCGCGAGCTCGGGCTGGCGGCGCTGATGCATGACATCGGCAAGGTGCGCACCCCCACAGAGATCTTGAACAAGCCCGAGAAGCTGACCGACGCGGAATTCGGGGTGATGCGCATGCACGTGGTCGACGGCGCCGAAATCCTGCGTCGCACGCCGGAGATGCCTGCGGTGGCGCCGGTGATCGCCTTCGAGCATCATTTGCGTCTTGACGGCACCGGCTATCCCTTCCGCGTCTCGCGCGGCGGATTGAACCTCGGCACCATGCTCTGCAGCATCGCGGACGTCTACGACGCGATGCGTTCGCAGCGCGCGTATCAGCAGGCGTTCCCGTCCGATCGCATTCTCGAAGTGATGAAGCGCAACGACGGCCAGCAGTTCGATCAGCACCTGGTGCGGCGGTTCACGCAGTTGCTCGGCATTTACCCGCCGGGCAACCTGGTGCGTCTCGACAACGGCGCGATCGCAGTGGTGATGGCGGTGCATGCGCCCGAGCCGTTCAAGCCGCGCGTGAAAGTAATCGCCACCTCCACCGGAGAACAAATCGAGCAGCCGTTCGAAATCAATTTATGGGAGGTGCCCGCCGACGTCCAGGGACCGAAGGCGGTGAAGGCGCCGCTCGACCCTGCGGACCACGGCGTCGATCCGCTGTCGTATCTCTAATTAATCAAAAGTCGGGTCGCGGTTTCCGGCCTACCATTGTTGACATGAGTGTTTCGACCGGCCGTCTTGGCGCGGCCCTTGTGGGCTGCATTGGCCTGATCACCGTCCAGGCGCAGGAGCCACTGACCATCACCGGCGCCGCACGCGCGATCGTGTATGAGGGCGGCCTGCCGGCGATGGATCGCGGGCTACGCGATCAGGATCCGCCGCGCGCCGCGCGCACGAATCGCGAAGCCGACCGGCTGCATCCCGACGGCGCTCCGTTCATGCGCGGCTCGATCATCGTGAAATTCAAGGATGACGCCCCCCGCGGCGGCGCGGCGGCGGCGACCGCGCAAGTCAGCGGCGAAATCGTCGATCGACCGGCGTGGGCCAACTTCGACATCGTCGACATTCCCGCGGCCGCGGATCCGGAAGCCGCGGCGGCGGCGATGCGCGCGCGCCCGGATGTCGAATACGCCCAGCCCCGCTATCTCAATCACGCGATGGCGCGTCCCAACGACACTCTTTACGGCAACCAATGGAACTTCCCTGCCATCGACATGGAGCGCGCGTGGGACATCCAGCCCGGTGCATCCTCGGAAATCATCGTCGCCGTGCTCGACAGCGGCATGGCGTTTCGCGACGTCACCATCCGCTACAACTCGCGATTCTCGTTCCCCATGACGCCGGGCGGACCGGAGTATCCGGCGCTCGGCATCGTGACTGTGCCGTTTGCCGCGGCGCCCGAGCTCGGTCCGAGCGGATCGACCCGTTTCGTTTCGCCGCGCGACTTCATCTGGGGCGACGAGCTGCCGGTTGACCTCGACGCGCACGGCACCCACGTCGCCGGCACCGTCGGGCAGCTCACCAACAACGGCAACGGCACGGCCGGCATGGCCTACAACGTCCGGCTGATGCCGGTGAAAGTCCTCCAGGGCTTTTGGGATGAAGTTTTCGGTAGCCCGTTCGAAGGCAGCGATGACGTCATCGCGCGCGGCATCCGCTATGCGGCGGACAACGGCGCGAACGTGATCAACTTGAGCATCGGCCGCGAAACCGGCGGCGCGGCGCCGGTTGTGACTGATGCGATCCGCTATGCGGTCGGCAAAGGCGTGTTCGTCGCGATCGCGGCCGGCAACACCCGCGCCAGCGGCAACCAGCCGAACCGCCTCGCGCAAGCGGCGCCGGAGATCGACGGCATGATGGCGGTGGGTGCGGTCGGCCGCACCCTCGACCTGGCGTTCTACTCGACGACCGCAGGCTACGTGGAAATTTCGGCCCCCGGCGGCGATCAGCGGCAGGGCGGCACCACGGCGGGCATCCTGCAGCAAACGCTCGATCTCGATCTGCTCGAAACATTTGAACGGCCAGTGTCGCAATACGGGCCGCCACGCGCGGATTCGTTCGCGTACGTCTATTTCCAGGGGACGTCGATGGCGACGCCGCACGTCGCCGGGTTCGCCGCACTGCTGATGCAGCAGGGCATCACCAGGCCCGCCGCGATCGAGCTCGCGATGAAACAGTTCGCGACCGACAAGGGCGCGCCCGGCCGCGACAATTCGTTCGGCGCCGGTTTGATCAACCCACGCGCGACCCTCCGCGGCCTGGGCCTGGCGCGATGATCGGCAACGTGGTTTTCAGGTGCCGGTGCGGCGTCGCGACCCTCGCACTGCTCGCCTGGTTCGGCGCGGCCGATGCGGTGGCGCAAGGCAGACCGCGTCCGCGGCCGGCGGCGGCCGCGCAACGCCAGTCACGCAGCATTCAATATGGCGGCTATGCGATGTTCGGCCGGATCAACTTCACGGCCGTCGAGAGCTTCGACGCGATCGTCGGCAACTCGTCGGGGCAGATCGTTGGCGGCGGCGCGCGCATTGGCTTGCCGCTTGGCGGGCTCTTTGTGGACGTCGGCGCATGGCGCTATCGCGGCGACGGCGAACGCGTGTTCGTGGCCGACGATCGGATTTTCAAGCTCGGTATTCCGGTCGAGATCACGGTGACGCCGATCGAGCTCAGCGCCGGATGGCGGTTCCGCATTCGCCGCGCTCCGAAGTTCATCCCGTACGCAGGCGGTGGTTTCACCATCCTCAAGTATCAGGAGACATCCGACTTCGCGAACGGCGACGAAAATGCCGACGACAGCTTCAGTGGGTATCACCTGCTCAGCGGTGCGGAATACAGGATCATGCGCTGGCTCGGGGTTGCGGGCGAAGCGTCGTGGAGCACGGTGCCGGACGCGATCGGCGAAGCCGGGGTGTCGGCAGCCTTCGACGAAACCGACCTCGGAGGGACGACGTTCCGCGTCAAGATTACCATCGGCCGATGACCCCGTTTGAGCGGCGCGTGCTGACGATCGTCGCGCGCATTCCCGCCGGGCGTGTGACGACGTATGGGGACGTCGCCCGCCTCGCCGGCAAGCCCGGCGCGGCGCGGGCGGTCGGCAACATCATGCGACAGGCGGATCGCCCGGGACTCCCCTACCACCGGGTGATCGGCGCGGGCGGCGGGTTGGGCGGCTATTCCAGCCTGCCGCTCAAACGCTCGCTGCTTCGCGCAGAAGGGTTGACCGTGACCCCCCGCCGGGTGGTCGGGTTTGCCAAAATCCTCTGGATTGGCAGATAGATACGAACCATTCGGCCGTTTGGCACGTCTGTGATGAACAGTCGTGGCCCATGATCTCTTTTGCATCAACCTCGCTGGACATGCCCCCGTCTAACCTTGCAGGTGACGTGAAAAGCGCCGACCTTGACCTGGTCGGCCGCATCCGGGCCGGCGACGCACCCGCGTTCGAACAGCTGTACAAGCAGCATTCAACGCGGCTCTACAATCTGGCGAGCCGGATGATTGGCGCGCACGGGGAAGCGGACGATCTGCTTCAGGACATTTTCCTGCTGGCGTATCGAAAGCTTGGCAGCTTTCGCGGCGAGTCGTCGCTCGGCACCTGGCTGTATCGGCTGGCCATGAATCACTGCCTGGACGTGCTCCGCAACCGCCAGACGCGGATGGGCCACCAGACGGACTCGCTGGATGAGCCGGATGCGGCGCCGCTCGCGGCGCGAGTGCCGATGGTCGGCGCGGTCAGCCGGATTGATTTGGAGCGGGCGATCGCCACGCTGCCGCCGGCCTGCCGGGCGGCGTTCTTGCTCCACGACGTGGAAGGCTTCGGGCACCAGGAAGTCGGCGGCATGCTCGGCATCTCGGAAGGCACCTCGAAGTCGCAGGTGCAC
>Ga0136611_10001957_pt1 | contig 14340 bp, 18 predicted proteins | sample AntDrymUQ2232306_2_FD_106645 | JGI IMG/M metagenome (GOLD analysis project Ga0136611, IMG submission 106645) | Polar desert sand microbial communities from Dry Valleys, Antarctica - metaG UQ223 (23.06) | ecosystem: Environmental > Terrestrial > Soil > Desert | place: Antarctica: Dry Valley...
GGCATGGGCGGGGGCATGGGCGATCCGCCGTTCGGGGATGCCGGCGACGTGGCCTATCCCCACTACCTGATCAACGGCCGTGTTCCGACGGCACCCGACGTCCTTCGAGGCAAGCCCGGACAGCGCGTCCGGCTGCGCATCATCAACGCCGGCTCCGACACGCTCTTCACTGTCGCTCTTGGCGGGCACCGGCTCACGATCACCCACACCGACGGGTACGCCGTCCAGCCTCGTGAGACCGACGCCTTCTACATCGGCATGGGGGAACGCTACGACGCCGTCGTGACCCTCAAGGACGGCGTCTTCCCCCTCGTCGCCGCACCCTACGGGAAGCAGGGCCAGGCCATGGCCCTCATTCGCACCGGCGCCGGCAGCGCACCAGGCCCGGCCGTCCACCCGGCGGAGCTCGACGGCGCGATCCTCGAGCCACGGACCTCCAACCGGCCGAGGCAACCCGACTGCCCTCCCGGGATCCGATGCCACCGAGATGGTGCATCTGAGCGGACAGATGACGCCCTACCGCTGGGCCATCAACGGCGCCGCCTACGGCAAGAACGCCCCCATCCTGATCGACAAGGGTGACCGGGTGCGCCTGCAGCTGATGAACATGACGCAGATGACCCACCCCATGCACGTCCACGGCCACACCTTCGCCCTGCCCAACGGACTGCGGAAGGACACCGTGCTCGTCAAGCCGATGTCATCCCTGTCGGTCGACCTGCAGGCCGACAACCCCGGGTCCTGGATGACGCACTGCCACAACGTCTACCACGGCGAGGCCGGCATGATGATCGCCCTGAACTACCGGACATGACCCTTCCAGGGTCGTGGGCCACAGATCCGCGCGGCGCTCGCGTCAGTCGAGGATGAGCCAGAGCGGCCCGGCCGCCAGCCCCATCACGATGGTGGCCGCCGCGGCGACGAGCGCAGCCGTGCGAGCGCCTCGTCCACCGTCGCCGGTCCCTACGCCCTCGCCGAGCTGAGCGGCCGGACGTAGGGCTGCCCGGATCCAGCGCAGGTAGTAGAACAGGCTGACCACGGTGTTGAGGGCGACCGCGACCGCGAGCCAAGCCAGGCCGGCGTCCCAGGTCGCCCCCATCGTGGTGAGCTTGCCGACGAAGACCGCAGTCGGCGGCGTCCCAACGAGCCCGAGCAGGGCCACGACGAGGGCGGCGGTGAGACCGGGCCTGGTCGTGGCGAAGCCCGCCCACTGCTCGAGGGAGCGGCGGTCGGGCTCTGCGGCGGCGACCGCGAAGGCCGCCAGGTTCGTGAGGGCGTAGCCGGCCAGGAAGAACAGCAGGGCAGGCTGGCCCTGGTCGCTGAGCCTGGTCACGGCCGCGGCGGCGAGGAGGTAGCCCACCTGGCTGACGGTCGACCAGCCCAGGAGCCGGCGTACGTCGTTCTGCGCCAGTGCCGCGAGGTTGCCGATGGTCATGCTGGCCACCGCGAGGACTCCCAACACCGTGGCCCAGCGCACCTCCCCCGGCAGCACGGCTACCAGGCGGGTGATCGCCACGAGTGCCCCGATCTTGGGGACCGTGGTGAGGAAGGCCGCCGCTGTCACGGATGCGCCCTGGGTGGCGTCGGGCACCCAGAAGTGGCCCGGGACGCCGCCGGCCTTGAACAGCAGACCGATCAGCACCAGGAGCCCTCCAGCGCTCACGGCTGCAGCTGGCGCGCCTGCCAGCTCGGCTCCGAGGGCCGAGTAACCGGCGCGACCGGCCAGTCCGTAGAGCAGGACGGCGCCCAGCATCAGCTGGATGCCGAACAGGGCGCCGAACAAGTAGGTCTTCAGAGCCGCTTCGGGCGAGTCCGGCCGGGCCATGATCCCGACGAGCCCGTAGAGCGGGATGCTCGAGAGCAAGAACGCCACGACCAAGAGGGCAAGGTCGGTGCACCCGGCGAGCAGGAGGGCTCCGGCTCCGCCGAGCAGCAGCAGGCTGTAGGTCTCGCTCTCGCGGGGATGGTCGCGCACCTCCCCCGACGCGATCAACAGGATCAACAGCAGCGACACGGTCACCGCCACCCGAGCCGCACCGGTCGAGCCATCGACGGTGAACGTTCCGGAGAAGGCAGTCCGGGGGTCACCGGCCCACGCCACGAGCCCCGCGACAAGGCTGGCCGTCGCGGCGGCAGCCGCCACGAGACTCATCCGCCACTGTCGCGTCCGTGGGGTGAACGACCCACCGACGAGCGTGACCATCCCACCCAGGAAGAGCAGCGCTTCGGGCAGCAGGGCCACGAGGTCAGCACCCATCGCGCCGACTCACCGCCCCACGAGGTCTGCAAGTACGGCGGCACCGGGCTCGATCACGTCGAGCAGCGTGCGCGGCAGCACTCCGATGAACACCGACACCATGAGCAGCAGGGCGACCGGCGCCCACTCCCGCGGCGTGACGTCGGTGAACCCCACCGAGAGGCCTGTGGTCGGTCCGGTGAACACCCGCTGCAGCGCACGCAGGAACAAGGCCGCCGTGATGAGGATCCCGAGCACGCACCGCGGTGACGGGCACGGTGGCGATGCTGCCAGCCAAGATCTGGAACTCCGCGATGAACCCCGAGAACGCGGGCAGCCCGAGCGACCCGAACGCGGCCACGGTGAAGAGCGTGGCGTAGCGCGGGGCGGTCCCGGCGAGCCCGCCGTACGCATCGAGGTCGTAGTTCCCGGTCCGGTCGAACATGCTGCCGGCCAGCAGGAACAGGGCCGCGGTGAGCAGTCCGTGGCTGACCATCTGGGTGACGGCGCCGGTGATCGCTACCCGGCGTGCGTCGTCCGCACCGTCGCCCAGCACCCCGGCCGCACCGACGGCCAGGACGACGTAGCCCATGTGGTTGACCGAGGTGTAGGCGATCATCCGCTTCAGGTCGGTCTGCGCGAACGCCACGAGTGCTCCCCAGAGCACCGAGACGATCCCGACCGCGATCACGACCCACGCCCAGGCCCGCCAGGCGTCGGGAAGCATCGGCATCGCGATCCGGACGAACCCGTAGGTCCCCATCTTCAGCAGCACGCCTGCCAGGACGGCGGAGCCGATCGCGGGGGCGTCGCTGTGGGCGGGCGGAAGCCAGGTGTGGAAGGGAAACGTCGGCGTCTTCACGGCCAGCCCGAGCAGCAGCGCCGCCAAGACCAGGCCTCCCGCCACCCCATGCCCCTGGAGCGGCGGGTGAGCGGCGAGCTCGACCATGTCGAAGGTGTGCGGGTCGGAGGCGACGTACAGGCCGACGAAGCCGAGCAGCAGCGCCAAGGAGCCGAGGAAGGTGTAGAGGAAGAACTTCAGCGCCGACCGGGCGGCGTTCGCGTGTCCCCATCCCGAGATCGAGAAGTACATGGCCACGATGGAGAGGTCGAAGAAGACGAAGAACAGGATCAGGTCTGCGGAGACGAACAGGCCGAGGCACACGGCCTCGAGGAACAGGAACAGTGCCGCCTGCAACCGGGGCCTGTGCTGCTCGCGGCGCGCGAAGACCGCGCAGGCGAGGAAGACGAGCGTGGTCATCACCACCAACGGCAAGGAGAGTCCGTCGACGCCGACGTGATAGCTGGAGCCCACCCCCGGGATCCACGGCGCCCGCTCCTCGTGGGCCAACGCACCTGCCTCCGGTGTCTCGTAGCTCGCCCAGGCCAGGGCGGCGAGCGCAACCTCGACCGCCGAAACGGCCACGAAGGTGGCCCGGGCGAGGGCGTCGCCGACCCGCGGGTGGACCAGCACAGCAGCGACGGCCAGGGGAAGGAACACCAGGACGGAGAGCACGGTCACCTCACGAGGACGAGGACGAGGAGGACGCCAGCCAGCACGGCCAGCGCTTGGAGGTAGTACTGATGGAGCTGCCCGGTCTGCGGCCTGCGAAGGACGCCGCCGAGTCGCCGGATCCCGTCGGCGATCCGGCGCACGACGCCGTCGATCACTCCGTCGTCGACGAGCGCCGCGACCTTCGACAGTCCGACCGTCCCGCGCGCTGTGGCCCCCACGCCGCGCTCGAGCACGCCGTCGTCGAGCGCGGCCGCGATCCGCGAAAGAGCGACCGCGCCGTACGCCGTCGCCTCGACGCTGCGGTCCAGGAGGGCGTCGTCGAGGTGGGCGAGCCGGTGTGCGAGCCACTCCACGGGCCGGACCACGGCGCGGTGCGCGAGCGGTTCGAGGAACAGCCAGTCCGGGAGCGCCCGAGGCCAGGTGAACCGTCGGCTCCCGGCGCCCCGCATCACCGCCACCGTCACGGCGATGACCACGACCGCGACCATCGCCGAGGTCAGCAGCTCGAGAGCGCTGGGTTCTGGGGCGGCACCGCCCACGAGCTCGTGCACTCTCGCGAACAGCGGCGGGAGCGCGAGCACACCAAGAACGACGGCGCCCCCCGCCAGTGGGAGGAGTGGGAGCCACGCGGTCGTCGGCGCCTGCCGGGTGCCGTCGTGTTCGTCGTCCCACCGCGACTCCGCGTTGTCGGGGAGGTGGCTGGTCAGCACGACCAGCGCCTTGGTCGCGTAGGCGGCCGACAGTGCCGCCCCGAGCAGTCCGGCCACGTAGAGGGCAGGTGACTGCTCGGCCGCAGCGGCGAGCACGGCGTCCTTGGTCGCCCACAGGGCCAGGGGAGGCAGCCCGGCCAGGGAGAGCAGGGCTGCCGCGGCGCACGCGCCCACTAGCGGCCAGAGCCGGGCCGCCCCGGTGAGGGAGGCCAGCCGTTTGGTGCCGAGCGCCTCCAGCCAGATCCCGGCGGCCAGGAACAGCCCGGCCTTCACCGCCGCGTGCGCGACCAGGTGGGTGGCGCCCCCTGCAGTGGCACCGACCCCGGCCGCCAGCACCACGAAGCCGAGCTGGGCGGCGGTCGACGCGGCCAGGAGCTGCTTGAGGTCGCTCTGGGCAAGCGCGACCAGGCCGAGCAGAACCGCAGTGGCGGCACCCGCCCAGGCCGCGGCCTCGTCGGCCCAGCCGGTCGCCGCCAGGGTCGGGGCCACCCGCAGCAGCAGATAGCCACCCATGGCGACCATGGCCGCGGAGTGCAAGAGCGCGCTGACCGGGCTGGGGCCGTGCATGGCCCGCGACAGCCAGAACGAGAACGGCAGCTGGGCCGCCTTCCCGAGCGCGGCCACCAGCACGCCCGCGGCCACAACATCGCGCCAGCCGCCGGAGGCATCCGAGAGGGCAGTGAGTCCGAGCCCCGCTCCCCCGGCCATCGCGGCACCCGCCGCGATGTAGAGACCGAGGTCCGCCGTCCGGGTGGTCAGGAACGCCGTCGTACCCGAGCTGACCGTCACCGGGTCGCGCCAGTGGTAGCCGATCAGCGCGAACGAGGTCGCCCCCATCACCTCCCACGACATCAACAACGTGGGCAGCGTGGTGGCCAGCACCGTCATGAGGGCCGCCGCGACGAAGAGGAGCATCAGCCCGTGGAACCGCGCCGTGCGCAGCTCAGGGGTGCCGGTCGCGGCCAGCAGCACCAACGCCGACACCACCGCGACCGCGGGAAGCACCAGCGCAGCCAGGCCGTCCACTCCCAGACCCAGCTCGGCACCGGCCATGAACGGCGTGGCCACCGAGGGCCGCGATGCCGCGGGGAAGGAGACCGCGAACGATGCGACCGCCATCAGCGCGGCCAAGCCGGCTCCTACCGGGGCCGCGATCCGGTCGGCCGCCGTCCCGATCAGCAGCAGCAGTACGCCGACGACGGCCGGCACCACCACGAGAGCAACGAGAGTGAGGTCGAGCATCAGCCGTGCAGCTCAGCGGCCATGTCGGTCATGTCATGCCCGGCCTGACGGTGCAGCAGGGTGGCGACGGCGAAACCCATCGCCATCTCCACGGTCATCGCCGCGATCACCACCAGCAGCAGCACCTGCCCGGACGGGTCCGGCGCCAGGAACCACCACAACCCGCCGCCTGCCAGGATGACGCCGTTGATCATCAGCTCCAGGCCCATCATCACCATGACGACCACCTGTTGCGACAGCGCGCCATACACCCCCACCGCGATCAACGCGGCGGCCACGAGCAGCACGGTCTCCAGCGTCATCGACCGACACCCCCCGACTGCGGCTCGTCGGCCGGTCGGCGGTCGAGGTCGTCGCCGAGCCGGTCGTAGCGGGTGCGGTGCGACGACAGGACGACGCCGGCCACGATCGTGACGACCATGACCGGGCCCATCGCGATCATCACGATCATGTGCGACTCCATGATCGCCTCCCCCAGCGCGGCCGTGACGTCGGCAGTGGGGGCCCCACGCCGGGTCGGCCACGGCACGAGCACCGCACCGGCGCCCAGGAGCAGGAAGGTCCCGACTCCGGCTGCGATCGATGAACGGTGCGAGTGGACCATGCTCATCGGCATCAGCGCCGGGTTCATCCCCATGAACATGACCATGTAGACAGCCATCACCGCCATCTCCATGACCATCATCAAGATCACGATCACGCCCATGTAGGCCTGGCCCATCAGCAGCAGCGCCGCCCCGACGGCGACGAAGGACACCGCCAACGCGTACGTCGCCCGAGCCATCGAGTCGACGTAGAACACCAGCGCACCCGCCACCACAGAGACCACGGCGCACAGCCAGAACCCCACGTCGACGAGGACGGCGTTCATCGGATCTCCTTTCGGCGGATGGACTCAGTTGATGGCAACAGCGATGACGGAGACGACCAGGTCCTGCGCGACCACGAGAGGCAGCACGACCACCCAGCCGAGCTCGAGGAGCTTGTCGGGGCGCAGTGTCGGCAGCCGGCGCCCGACGACCACGAGCCCACCGCTCAGGACGATGGTCTTGACCAGTACCCATGTCCAGCCGGGAAGCAGGGGGCCGTCGCTGCCGCCGAGGAACAGCGGCACCGCCGCCGCCGAGCCCGCGACCAGCAGTGCGTAGCGGCCGGCCAGCACCAGGAGACGGTCCACCCCCGCCAGTTCCGCCAGGATCCCGCCGTTGACGTCCGTGCCAGCACCCGGGTCCATCGGTGGCCGGACCGAGAAACCCAGCACCCCCCAGCAGTACGCCGCGAACGCTACCGGGGCCCACACCACGAACCACAACCCGTCCTGGGCTGCAGAGATCTCCGCCAGGTCCAGACTGCCCGCCGCGATCGCCGGTGCGGTGAGCGCGAACATCAGCGGGAGCTCATAGCCCAACGCGAGTGCCAGGAACCGGTAGCCGCCGACCAGGCCCGTGACGGAGTTCGCTCCCCAGCCGAGCAGCCACATCACCGCCCACGCCACCACGTCGAGCGCGTTGACCCAGACCACCCCCAGCGGGTGGTCCACCAGGGCATGGGTGCCCACGGGCACGAACGCCACGATGAGGACCGCCAGCGGGATGACCGCCGACGAGGCCGATCGCCACAGCAGCCGGTCGGCGGATACGGTGCGGCGCGGGCGCTGGCGCAACAGCCGTGCCATCTCGCGGAGCGGGATCGTCAGTCCCGATCGGACGGGCCGGCCACGGTCGCGGGCCTCGAGAGCCGCGGACACGCCGGCCACCGACAGCGAGACCGCCGCGAGGCCCACCATCACCGGCACCGCGTAGACCAGGGACAACGAGTCAGCCATCCGCGGCCTCCGACAGCTCGTGCTCGGCCAGGTCCGGCATCAGCGCCGCCAGCCACAGCCTCACCGCGGCCAACTCCATCCCCCGGACGAGCGTGGGAAGCGCCTGGGCACCCTGCGTCACGTGTTGCGGCGCCTCCCCGTCGAGCTCGGCCCGCGCGCGTTCAAACAGACCTGTGAGTCGGTCGTGCAGCTGCTCGGACCCGCTGTGACTGCCCTCGACCGCGAGCCCGCCCAGGACCCACCGCAACACCCGCCGCCGACCGACGCGGTCGCCGAGCCCGGCCACCTCGCGGCCGCCGTCCAACTCACCGTCGAGGCAACGGTCACGCAAGCGTCGCGCTCGCGCCGACTCGGCCGGCAGACCGGCGAGAGCCAGCACCGAGCCGGCCGCGTCGAGCAGGCGCGCCGCCCGCACGATCGCGTCGTCCGGCCTCAAGCCAGTTCCCGACGCCGCGAGCTGTTCGACCGCGGCATCGACGACGACGTCACCGTGCAGGGTGACCTGCAGGAGAACGCCGGCGGGCCAGTGCGCGAGCACCGGTCCCAGCGGGAGATGGAGCTCGTCCATCTCCAGACCGTCGCGATCCTCGGCACCCTCGGCCAACGGGATCCCGTCCGGCATCATCGCGGAGTGGTCGTGCCCACCGTCGCCGCTACCGTCGTGGCCGTGGTGGTCGCCGTGCCCGCCGTCACCGCCGCCACCGTCGTGGTCGCCGTGTCCGCCATCACCGCCGTGCTCCTGCGCCATGGCCTCGGCGGAGGGGGTGAAGCCGCGACGAACGTCAGGGCCGGTGGTGCCCCGCGCACCACGGCGGAGCTGCTCACGAGTCTCGCCGAGGAGCACCTCCGCCTCGGTCCCGGCTCGCAGGTGGAACCGGAAGCGTGGCTCCGACATTTGCGCCCACACGTGCTCGACCACGGCCGCGAAAGCCTCACCGGGCTCACCAACAACTGCCAGGACGTCGGCGTCCGCCACGGACTCGGCCATGCACCAGCCCATGCGGTCGAGTGCACGCTCGAGAGCAACCCGCTCCCGGAAGGCACCCGGAACCTCCGCGACGAGGACGTGAGCGCGCGAGCCTGCGGCCCTGGTCAGGACGTCGATCAGGCCCACCGGAACGCCCCCTCACGACGGGCCCACCCCACGGCCAGCAACAGCATCAACAAGAACCCGAACATCTCGATCACGGCCCCAGGCCCGAGGTGTCCAACGACCACCGCCCAGGGATACATGAAAAGCATCTCGACGTCGAAGGCAAGGAACACCACGCTGGCCGTGTACCAGCGAGCGTGGAATCTCGACAATGCGTGTTCAGTTGGGCGATGTCCCGACAGCCACGGCTCGACGTCAAAGGGACTCACCAACACCGCGGTCCAGCGGGCCAGCAACCGGAGGGCCACCACAGCGCCGAGCGACGCGACAAGGAGGAACAACAATGAAGTCACCGGCAACCTCCTTCGCTGTGGACGTTGGCTGGGCACCGGTCAGGGACCTACGCTACATACCCGACACCCGTGCTGCCATGCGGGCGTTTCTGGAGGACGATCATGAACAACAACGCGCACCCCGTCGACCCAGGAGCGGTCAGCCGCGCCAAAGAGCGCCTCCCGGAGTGTTCGGAGGCCGAACGAGTCACCAGCGTGCTCACGCTCATCGCCGATCCCACGCGCATGCGCCTGCTGTTCGCGCTGGACGCTGCCGAGGAGCTCTGCGTCGGCGATCTCGCACTGGCGCTCGATGCCTCCGAGGACGCGGTGGGGTACGGGCTGCGGATGCTCAGGACGGCCGGGCTCGTCAACCGACGCAAGGACGGCCGGATGGTGTATTACCGACTTTCACAGGGATTCCCCGAACCCCTCCGCCAACACTGCCTGCTACGACTCGCAGAACTCTCTAGCGTCCGACCGACTCGTGAGTGCTAGGAGAACCATCAACCGCAGAACTCTCGGGGGGACCGGGGCTGACGATCAGGAGTCCTACGTGACTGTTCCACCCCCACGGGCACGACACCCTCGACCTCCTGGTGGCCGAGGAGCGGTCGGGCGCCGCCTCACGATCCGCCGGAGCCTGGGAGCGTCGTCATGGTGACCCTAGTTGTGATCGCTGTGGTGTCCGGTTCCCTCGTCGTCGGTGCCGTCTGGGGCGTCTATGGCAACCTGCCCGACCAGGTTGAAGGGCTCATCATCGCCCTGGCCGGCGGGGCACTCATGATCTCGGCGGTCCTCGAACTCATCGAGCCAGCCTCACACGTCGCCCCGTTCTGGGCTGTATCAGCGCTCGTCATGGGAGGCGCTGTGGGCTTCGCGGCACTCGACCACGTCATCAAGCAACGATGGGGCGGCGACAGCGGCGGGGGCCTCCTCGCTGCGATCACCCTCGACGGAATCCCGGAGAATCTCGCACTCGGGGTCGCGCTCATCAGCACCGGACCACTAGGCGCAGCCGCCCTCTCCGGATCCATCTTGCTCTCCAACCTCCCCGAGGCCGCCGGAGGCGCCCGAGAGATGAGCGCAGGAGGGCGCTCCAAGCCCGCCGTGCTGGGGCTGTGGGCTGCGACAGCCGCCCTGCTCACGGCCGCGGCGCTGGCCGGCAACCTCCTACTGGGTGGCGCCTCCGATTCCACCCTCGGCCTCATACGCAGCTTCGCCGGCGGCGCCGTGGTCGGCTCGTTGGCGATCGAGGTCTTCCCCAAGGCCTTCAAGGAGAGTGGCTACTCCACCGGTGTCGCAGTCGCGCTGGGCTTGGTTCTTGCTCTCTTTCTCGACAGGTTGGGATGACGAGCAACCGAAGCAAGCGATGGCTCCTCGCTCAATCGGCGACGGGCTGCTGATGGTCCCGGGCGAAGGCGGCCAGAGTCTCCGTATCGCTACCCACCTCACCGAGATATTCTCGGCGCAGCAGCGTGAGCAGCTCGCCGAGGGCTGAGGCCAGCATCATCGCCGCGTTGCGAACCTCCGGGGCTGATGAGCGCTCCCCCGCGCCGATCAAGTCCACGACGCATGACAGTGCGGCGGCCAAAGAGGTGTCCGAACGGACTACCCGGAAATAGTAGGACTCGGCGTACTGGACAAGATCCATCTCAACCGTGGCCAATTCGCCCCGCACGCCCTCCAGGTATTGAACCGCGACGCAGGACTCCCCCATCTCAACCACCTCAGAGGCTCCACACCGGGCCATGGTCGTCAGTCGAGGTGCTAGTGGCCCGCGTGGGAAATAGCGATACGCTTGCTGGGGTGAAATCATGAGGCATGGCGGATCGTCCAGCCCCAGCACTGATGTTGCGTCCCGGCGACCGAGAGGAGCTGGAGAGGTTGACGCGCTCGCAGACGGCCTCGGCCGGGCTGGCGCAGCGGGCGCGGATCGTGTTGCTGGCTGCTGAGGGCGTGCGGAACGCCGAGATCGCCGAGCTGACGGCGTCGTCGCGGCCGAAGGTGAACCTGTGGCGTCGACGCTATGGGGAGAAGGGGATCGCGGGGCTGGAGGACGTGAAGCGTCCGGGACGGCCGCGCCGCATCGACCATGCCGAGATCGTGACTGCGACGCTGACCCCGCCGCCGAAGAAGCTGGGGGTGACGCACTGGTCGAGCCGACTGCTCGCGGCGCGGCTGAAGGTCAGTGCCTCGACGGTGATCGCGGCGTGGAAGGCCTACGGGATCAAGCCGTGGCGGGCGGAGTCGTTCCGGTTCTCCACCGACCCCGAGCTGGTCGGCAAGGTCACCGACATCTGCGGGCTCTACCTGGCGCCCCCGGAGAACGCGATCGTGCTGTGCGTGGATGAGAAGTCCCAGATCCAAGCGTTGGATCGCACGATGCCGGTTCTGCCGATGCAACCAGGGCTGATCGAGCGCCGCTCACACGACTACGTCCGGCACGGCACTACGACCCTGTTCGCCGCCCTTGAGATCGCCACCGGGCAGGTCACTGCCGCGCTCAAGCCTCGACACCGCAATCAGGAGTTCCTGGCCTTCCTCAAGCAGATCGAGCGGAGCTACCGCGACGTGGTCGATGAGGCCGATGAGCCGGTCGAGCTGCATCTGGTGATGGACAACTACGCCGCCCACAAGCACGCGAACGTGAAGGCATGGCTGGGCGAGAAACCCAGGTTCAAGATCCACTTCACCCCGACCCACGCCTCGTGGATGAACCTCGTCGAGGTCTGGTTCGGCATCGTCGAGCGCCAAGCCATCCGCCGCGGCGTGTTCAAGTCGGTCAAAGACCTCAACGCCAAGATCCGCGCCTTCATCGACGGCTGGAACGACCGAGCCCACCCCTTCGTCTGGACTAAGACTGCCGAGGAAGTCCTCGCGAAGGCGAACCGTAAGAAGACTTCAAATGCGGACCACTAGGTCTCAATCACCAACCCGCCACCCGAAGCCCCCGGCGATGAACAACGAACAAGAGCTCACCACGGAGCCGAACAACGCGAACGCCATCGGCGCCCGTGTCCGCGAACTACGCCACCAGAAGGGCCTATCACTCACCCGAGCTGGCCCAACAATCCAACGTGAGCAAGTCGTACCTCTCAACCGTCGAGAACGGAACCGGCAGCCGACCCGGCGCAGCGGTGCTCCACAAGCTGGCGGTCACCTTGGGCGTCAGTTTGGCCGATCTACTCGGGCGCAGCATTGAAGCCGTGGACTCGAGCGAGGACATCCCGAGTTCGCTCCGAGAGTTCGCCCAACAGCATGATCTGCCTCAAGCCGACATCGACATGCTGGCTGGCATCAAGTTCCGCGGACAGGCTCCTCGCACTCCCCAGCGATGGCAGTTCATCTACAAGGCCATCGTGATGAGCGCACAGTCGGAGACCCAGTCGCGTGACCCCGAGCACGTCGGTCTGGGGAACTGATCCACAGCCATCGTGATTTCGCTTTGATGGACGCACGGCGTACGCTAGATTCATCTGTGACACCTACGTCATCTGTGACACCACTAGAGGAAACCGCGATGCAGACTCTTCAGACCGCCAAGATCACGTCCGAGCAGCTCGATGCGCTCGACGAGTTCGCCCGCTCTGACGCTGGCCCCGAGTTGCGTGACCTGCTGTTGAGCCTAAGCCGCTGCGTGCGCGCTGGCGACGAAGTCGTCATCGTTGACGGCGACAAGACGATCACACCGAGCCAAGCCGCCGAGCGCCTCGGTATGAGTCGCACTCACCTCTACAAGCTGCTCGATCGTGGCGAGATCCTCTCCCACCGTATCGGTCGCGATCGTCGCATCCGCCTGAGCGACCTCATTGAGTTCGAGAAGCAGCACCAGCGCGATCGTCGTGAGCTTGCCGAGCGCTTCGCTCACCAGCGCAAGACCACTGCTGCCGCGAACGACGAGATCGCCGACCTGCTCTGACATACGGGCGGGTTGGCGATCCTCGTCGGCACCGTTCGGCAAGATGGGCACATGCACAACCGTCGCGCTCGCCCCACGCTCCGCGTGCTTCAAGAGGACCTGACCTCTGACTGGGACTCTGCGCAGCCGCGACGCGCGTTGGCCGATGGACACCTTGGCGAGTTGCATCCACTGAGCGAACTACCCCATCCCATCATCGCGAAGGCCGTCGACTCGTTCGGTGCCAGTGCGGCAGACGACAACTACGTCGGACCGATCGCAAGCGCCACTCGATTGCGGCTCCTGGAGATCAAAAACTCTCAATGGCGAGGTGGCGTGTGGGAGGACCCCGAGTCAAGAGTGTGCTGGCTAGTGGTCGCCGGGCTCGCCAAGGGCGGCCACCAAGACAGGGACGACTTCTACAAGAGCATCGAGCGCGAGAACGAGTCGGGTGATCCCACCTCGTGGCTGCCAACTGAGCAGGACGCACGGCTACTCAAGCAGGAGACTGCGGCACGCATCCGAACCGAGTGGGAGTTGCAGACGCAACGCTTCGTCCTCGACGCCCTGCGCTTGATCCACGCCGGCGGAACACACCGCATCGAGATCAGTCATCCGGTCCCCGGCAAGGGGACGTTCGCGAACATCGACTTCACCGTGGCCACCGTCCGTGAAGACGGCTACGAGGCTGACGAAGTAGAACTGGAGATCGTCCCCGAGGACCAGTACGCCGGAAGCGCTCTGCTGTGGCAACTGCTGTACTCACCGCTGGCTATCAGCGAGACCAGGTGAGTCTCTTGGCGGCGAGTCAACTTAGGTTGCTTGCCCCGCAGGTGACCTTTGGCTTTTGCCACCTTCATGCCCTCGCGGGTGCGCAGCCTGATCAGGTCGGACTCGAACTCAGCCACCATGGCCAGCACGTTGAACAGTAACCGTCCGACCGCATCGGTCGGGTCATAGACCGACCCGCCAAGGTTCAGACTGACCTGGCGGGCGGTCAGCTCATCGGCGATCGTCCGGGCATCGGGCAGGGACCGGGCCAAGCGGTCCAACTTGGTCACCACAAGGGTGTCGCCAGACCGACAAGCGGCCAGCGCCTCGCGCAGACCGGGCGCTCTCGGTTGGTGCCGGTCAGTCCGTGGTCGACATAGATCCGTTCGCTGGCGACGCCGAGGGTGATAAGCCCGTCGTGTTGGGCGGTCAGGTCTTGCTGTTCGGTAGAGCATCGGGCATACCCGACAAGCAGTGGATTCATGGCGCATCTCCAAGTGAGGCCGGCTCGAAGAAGCCTTCGGTTACCGGTAACGGCCGCAGCCGCTCACCCACGATCACCCCAGGACTGGGCGCAGACCTCTCCTGTTGGGGATCCTCAACTGGCGTAAGCTCGACAACGACGCCGAGACCGCTTGGGAGTGCCGTGTCACGGTTCCAGGTTCGCAGTCGACGGCAGCCTGCTCCAGGGGCCGGCGAACAAGCCCCTGGAAC
>Ga0136611_10001958_pt1 | contig 14339 bp, 13 predicted proteins | sample AntDrymUQ2232306_2_FD_106645 | JGI IMG/M metagenome (GOLD analysis project Ga0136611, IMG submission 106645) | Polar desert sand microbial communities from Dry Valleys, Antarctica - metaG UQ223 (23.06) | ecosystem: Environmental > Terrestrial > Soil > Desert | place: Antarctica: Dry Valley...
AGTTTGTCTTTTATATCACGACCCTGGTATTTTGTAATACAACGGAAGCCGACATAGGATTTTGAAGTATCCTGAAATTCAAACTGTCGGGCAGAATTCTGAAGGAAATAACCGATATCTTTCCATGACCCACCGCGTACCACCTTACGTTTCAACACTTCTGGATCTTCCGGACGGGCTTCGTAGCTGAAAGTTGGGTTCATGTCATGAGTAAAAGTTGAGGCAGATTCGTCGAAAGCAGAGGAAGTCCATTCCGATACATTGCCTGCCATATTATATAAGCCATAATCGTTCGGATAGTACGATTTTACATTGACAGTAAATGGTCCACCATCGTCTATATAATTACCACGGCCAGGTTTAAAGTTAGCCATCAAACACCCTTTTGCATTTCTGATATAGGGTCCGCCCCAGGGATAACTGGTCCCGACTCGTCCGCCACGCGATGCATATTCGAACTCGGCTTCGGTTGGTAGTTCGTAATCCGCCCTCTTGGGCAACCTACGGCTTTCTTTATAGGATTCATTAAATCGCGTGCGCCATACGGTGAAGGCACGTGCCTGCCGCCAATTAACTCCAACAACAGGATAATTGGCAAACGCAGGATGCGAAAAGTACCCTTTTACCATTGGCTCATTTTGGGCATATGCAAAATCAGATAGCCATACAAGGGTATCAGGATAGATGCCAACTGTGTCTCTCAGAATAAAATCAGACCTTTTAGCTTCTTTATTAAACCTGCTATTTGAAGCTTCGCGTAATCTCATAATTGCAAAGTTGTATTTCAGAAGACGGACATCAAGTTCATTCCGATCAAAAACGCGATCTTCTCCCTGATAATACATGGCTTGCAACTTGGCTGAGTTAGCACTGGCTTTTCCTTTACCACCCCAAAGGGCGCTTCCATTCCCAACTTTTTTCCAGTTTATGAATTTCTTGCCGGCATCATTAGGATCCTGTTTTTTCGGTTGTAAGAAGTACTGCGGGTCGTCAGCCAAATACGTTGTAATTGCAATTGAATCACGAACCCAGTTTACAAACTGGCGGTATTCACTATTCGTGATCTCCGTCTCATCCATGTAAAAGGCCTGAACAGTTACTTGCTTGTTCTGTGAGATCTGAGCATAGGTGACATCCTGATCCGTCTGGCCCATGATGAATGTACCTGCAGGAATATAAACCATTCCATAAGGAACCTCATTGTTTTTAAATTTCTTACTTGAAACTCCAACCAATTCTCCATTCGTCCCACCTTTACCGCAGCTGGTGCCTAAAAAGGCTAATGCTGCTAGAGCGATAAAGTATATTTTTTTCATTCCTATTTGATTATTCGTTTGTCTTATGTTTCTGAACAGCACCTATGAGCTTCGCCGGCCAGTCTATAGTATTAACATCTTGAACCCACTAAATCCTTTCGGCATGCCAGCATGCCCAATCGTTTTTAAAATTTCCAAAGGAAAATTAACCCGAATATAATAAAAAAAGTACATTAAATAGATGTACAAACTATTGCCTCACCACTTATGCACCTCATCTTTACTCAAAAAAACCCTATAGTACAGCCATTTTAGACGATATAGAACGTTAAATTGCAGTATGTATTTCAACTTCAGTAAAATATTTCTTTAATACGGTTTTCTGAGTGCAAAGGTTGCTGCTATTATAATTGAGGTGAACAAACCTATACTACTTTCCCTATTTACGAAAAAAACGGGACCTACTATTTATTCGTTTGATTAATATATTGTTCAATGGCCATCGTCATACTCGGAGCTTGCGGAGTTGGCGCAGGGATATCCAATATAAGCTTGTGTTCCACAGCTGCTTTATGGGTACTTACGCCAAATGCAGCGATACGGGTATTGTTTTGCTGAAAGCCGGGAAAATTAATGAACAATGAATGGATACTGCTTGGACTGAAAAACGCAATTACATCGTAAAATACTTCAGCCAGATCGGAAAGGTCGCTGCAAACTGTATGAAACAAAATTGCCGGCTTAAAATCATAACCATGATCATGAAGAAATTTTTGAGTTTCTTCGGCTGCCATATCAGAACAAGGATAAAGAAACTTTTCAGTCGCGTGTTTTTTAAGTACTTCAGCAAGATCAGCTGGAGTCTGTTTGCCGAAAAATATCTTCCGCTTACGGTATTGAATATATTTTTGGAGATATAGTGCTATTGTCTCAGAAATACAGAAGTATTTCATATCAGCTGGAACTTCGAACCTCATTTCCTCACTTATCCTGAAAAAATGATCCACAGCATTTTTGCTTGTAAATATTACAGAAGTGAAGTCAGCCAGATTTATTTTCTCTTTGCGGAAATCTTTTGCAGGAACACCCTCAACATGGATAAAAGACCGGAAGTCAATTTTTAAATTGTGCTTTTTAGCCAGATCAAAATAAGGAGACTTGTCCGATTCAGGCTTAGGCAACGTAACGAGAATACTTTTGACTTTCTTGTGCTTCGCATTTGATGGTACTTGCATATTTACTAAAACTTAAAACCTAAGTGCTTTAAAAAGAATAATCAATGGGCAAAATTCGAGGGCACAAAGGTAAATAATTAAATAAACTTTTGGAAACCTATAATTAGATAAAATATTAGCTCCGGCACGAAAGAATTGCAGGATAAAAATCAACACGAGCATAACTATCCCTGCATATCCGTATACTCCGGCGTATCTATTTGGTGTAAGACTGAAAGCTATTACGAGGGGAAGAAATAACAGGGCACTGTTAAAATAACTTAAATATAATATGGAGACATATTCTCTTACCAGACGACGGATATCAAACAAAAAGCCAAGAAGTCTTAACACAATTATTTTTACCGTAAATAAGCCGATAACCGCTGCAGACAGCAATAAAAAAAGTTCAAACCCATCTACGGAATACGACAGACCAAGATATTTACCGGATAGGTATAAGTATAATCCAATTATTAACCCAAACAGCAGATATAAAAATATGAACGGCCAGGAGCTAAAAAGGTTATCCTCTTTATTTATCTGCCCAAGGACCTGATTACTGTAAAAGGATTGGACGATTGAGCTGAGCTCTTTGGAAAAGAAAAACTTAATTACAGCGAACAATAACACCAAAAAAAGCACGGCAGCCATTATCCAGCTCTCCCCCCTTGGACGCGGGCGCCCTTCATCATACCTATTAGTTTTTTTGGGAAATTTCGCAGCCCATGCCGTGAAATTCAGGTTCTCTACCTTATAAAGTTTAATTAAACTATCGATAAACAGATTTGGACGCAACGGGTCCGGCGGTTTAACCCACAAAACTGCTAAGGAATCCTGAACATGTTTTATAGAATCACGGATAATTTGCCGCCTTGCTAAAAAGGCTGAATCTCTATAAATTGGACGGTACACTCGCGGTGTTCTAACCTCTGCACCCGTACTATCAACCTGACCCCAGGCTGCCGAATTTAGTAAGAATAATACAAGTATAATGCCGTGTAATCGTTTTAACATTCCCAATGGCTTTGATTTCAGCGGATTATTGTATTACAAATTTCCGCATTTTTTAAATGGTATCCTAACGATGTAACGGGAGCATTAAGAGACCGCGAAGATTAAGGAGAAAAGATTGAGACATTCATTGTTTAAAAGAGGTGGGATACTTAAAACGAAGTCTTCTTTCGAAGTAAAATATGGAGTAATTCCATTCTGTTTTTTTAGCTCTTTGTTCTTTATTTCCTGTTCCTTACTTTTGGCCGCCGATGGTTTAGGTTGATATGACACGACCCATTGGACTTGGTAAAATTCCGGAAGTAAAGGAAATCAACGTATTGCCTGCGATGATTCGGCTTGATTACTGTGATTATTTCGGATTACTTAAATAAAGCAAATATTTATCAAGCCACATTTTTTAATACTGGAAACGGTAATAGAACAACATCAACTAGTTATCATAACATAATGACTGTTCGGAACAACAAATCTGCTTCATCAGCAATGGTCATCTTTGCTTTTGCTATAGTTTATATTGTCTGGGGATCAACTTACTTCTTTATTGAAAAAGCAGTAGCGGAATTCCCACCATTCATGCTGGGGGCTCTCAGATTTATCATGTCCGGTGTCTGCCTGACTTCCTGGTGTATAATAAAAAGAGAAAAGCTATTCGGAATTCCAAACATCAGGCATGCAGTTATAAGCGGCATTCTGCTTTTATTTTTTGGAAATGGACTGATAATCTGGGTAGAACAAAGTGTCCCGAGCGGTCTGGCATCGATCACAGTGTCTTCTGCTCCTTTGTGGTTTATCCTCCTTGATCGGTCAAAATGGTCTGAGAATTTCAGAAGCAGGTCAATACTTTTGGGAATGGTTGTCGGGCTAGCCGGGGTACTTATGCTCTTCAGCGAGCAGGTCACAGCTTCTTTACAAGGCTCGGGAGGCGTCGGAATAGGAACTATGGGTTTGTTAATTTTGGCGTCTATCGCCTGGGCAGCAGGTTCCCTTTATTCCAAATACAAATCTTCTGAAGGTTCAACAATGGTCAATTCCTCATGGCAAATGATGGCCGCTGGTATTGCATTCTTGCCCGGCATGTTTATTCGGGGCGAACTTAATGGCTTTAACTGGAGTGGTGTTTCCAGTGGTGCCTGGTTATCTGTTTTTTATCTTGTATTTTTTGGTTCCATAGCTGGTTTTAGCGCTTATGTTTGGCTCCTTAAAGTAAGGCCGGCGATGCAGGTGAGTACGTATGCTTATGTCAACCCAGTAGTGGCTGTATTTTTAGCAGTTTTCATTGCAAACGAAAAGATATCTTCTATCCAAATATTTGGATTGATCACAATTATTGGAAGTGTACTGTTGATTAACATGGCGAGATATAGAAGGGAAAAAATGGCAGAAGCTCAATTAAAAATACAAGGGTAGATCGCGCGCGAAGAGTCTCTGATATACAAGAGAGTTCACTGCTTCTGCTCCACGCCTCCCATTTCTGGTATTCTAGTTGTACTTTTGCATCATGGCCGGCATTTACCTCCACATACCTTTCTGTAAAAAAGCCTGTCATTATTGCGATTTTCATTTCAGCACTTCGCCAGTCTATAAAGATCAAATGGTAAAGGCCCTTCGGGACGAAATCATTCTGAGAAAAGGCTATACCGGCACTGAGCAGATAGAAACGATTTACTTTGGCGGTGGCACCCCATCCGTGTTAAGTGCCGATGAGCTGGGAACGCTTATTCATGTTATAACAGAGCATTATCCTGTTTCAGCAACAGCGGAAATTACAATCGAAGCCAATCCTGATGATCTAAATCCTCAGAAAGTCAAAGAATTACGGCAAATACCGATCAATCGTTTCAGCATAGGTATTCAATCTTTTTTTGAAGATGACTTAATATGGATGAACCGCGCACATAGCGCATCTGAAGCCCACAGCTCAATAAAACGCGTTCAGGATGCTGGCTTTGAAAATATAACTGCCGACCTGATTTACGGATACCCACTGCTTTCAAATGAAAAATGGAAGTTCAACATCCGCGAGCTTATCGAATTGCGAATACCGCATATCTCTTCCTATTCCATTACAGTTGAACCAGCCACGGCTTTAGCTTCGTTCATTAATAAAGGAAAGCAAAAACCAATGGATGAGCACCAGAGCGCACTGCAGTTCGAGATTCTTATGGACGAACTTGAAGAAGCTGGTTTTGAACACTATGAGATTTCCAATTTTGCAAGGCCGGGGCTGCATTCAAAGCATAATTCTAATTACTGGGAAGGTGTGAATTACCTTGGAATAGGTCCTTCAGCTCATTCTTTTAACGGCGAAACCAGGCAATGGAATGTGGCAGACAATATGAAGTATATCCAGGCACTAGAGGGAAATAAAATTCCGTTCGAAATTGAGCACCTGACTCTGGAAAATCGTATCAACGAATATATAATGACGGCAATCCGTACCAGCAAAGGAATGGATCTAAACCTAGTCAGCCAGCGCTTCAATAGCGATACCGGCTTGCAAATCATGCAAAACCTTGAACCGTTTTTAGAGAAAGAATGGGCGGTAATCAAGGATCAATCTGTAACTTTAAGCAAAGTGGGTAAATTATTTGCAGATCATATAGCTTCAGCGCTTTTCGTAGATTTTAAACAGTAAATTATCGTCATGAACATGAACAATAAAGTTGTTTGGATCACGGGAGCCTCTAGCGGCATTGGAGAGGCTTTAACTTATAAAATCAATCGGCTGGGAGCGAAACTTATCCTTTCATCCCGCAAAGGTGAAGCCCTTTACAAAGTGAAAGCAAACTGTAAAGGAAGCCCGCTTGACATTCATGTTCTTCCGCTTGATCTGGGACATACGGAAAGCCTTCCGGAAATAGCTACTGTAGCAATAAAGATTTATGGGCATATCGATATCATCATACACTCAGGTGGAGTAAGCCAGCGTTCTTTAGCAATCGAAACGGATATTAAGGTGGCACAAAGCATCATGGACACAAATTTCTGGGGCACTGTGGTGTTAACCCAAGCAGTTCTGCCTGGAATGATTTCCCGAAAATCTGGCCACATTGTCGTAATCAGTAGCCTGGTGGGTAAATTCGGAACCAAATTCCGATCGGCCTACTCCGCCTCAAAACATGCCCTTCACGGGTATTTTGATTCACTGAGAACCGAAACCATTCCTGAAATAAAGACCACCATTATTTGCCCGGGTTTTATAAAAACAAATGTTACCATCAATGCTTTAACTGCCGATGGATCGCGGCAAAACACCATGGACGATGCTCAAGCCAATGGAATGCCAGCAGATGAATGTGCTGAGGAGATTTTGAAAGCGATTCAGGCAGGAAAGGAAGAGGTTTATATTGGCGGAAAGGAAAAATACGGAGTTTTGTTAAAAAGATTATTCCCTGGTCTGTTTTCCAAAATTATCCGTAAGGCGAAAGTGACCTAAACTTTCCGGGTATTAAATTCAATGTCGAGGTATTCCGAAGGAGTTGAAAATTGAGAGCAGGCGATTAGGCTTTGGTATCAGCAAAGATCAACTGGAATGATCAGCTATCACCTTCCATTTTCCTTCAATCTTCTTTAACAGTAGCGTAAAATACCCCTGCGGTTCGTCCTTGACGCGCTTCAGATGCCATCCACCCACTACAAAAGCATGATCAGAGCTAATAACCTTCACTGTTTTGATATCGAATGTTAAAATCCCCATTGTGACCTTGTCAGGATATGCTTTCTTATAATTATTAGATATAGTCGTCCAGCCGTATTCCGGGCCACCCAACGAAAACAAGTGAATCTGATTTAGCATAACCCTGCATATATCCTTCAATATCACCCTTGTTCCAGGCTTGCCGCTGACTTTCAAGCACGTTGAGAATATCGCTATAGTCTGAATTAGTTTTGCCATTACACGCGCCGAGAAAAATAAACACTAATAAAATCTTAAGCAGTTTAATCATAAATTAAAAATAAGCATATAAAACAATATTCCGACCTTCGATATCCTCTATTTTATTTGACATGTCAGTAACATTTTTGCATGGTCAAACCTTTATCTTCGCGTCTTCGTAAATAATAAGAAGAGTTGAACTTATGCGGGGACATTCATTTTCAAAATTCATTCCGAATGAGCTTCCAAAAGGCGGTTTTGATGAGTTATTGAAATTATTTCTGGAGCTTCTTAATTATACCTCCGGTGACGCCAATGAAGCAATTGCCTGGATGAACGAGCTTGATAAACAGTACAAGCTCACGACCGATGAATATGGCATGGGCGATTTCATCGATGATCTCAAAAAGAAAGGTTATCTGGGGGATGATGATCAGAACCCCGGGGGGTTCGTAATAACATCTAAAACGGAACAAACTATTCGGCAATCAGCCCTGGAGGAAATATTCGGAAAGCTGAAAAAATCGGGCAAAGGGAGCCATAACACAAATATTTCAGGCCTCGGTGAAGAAAAAAATGCTGACAGGAGAGAATACCAGTTTGGCGATAGTCTGGATCAGATCGACATGACGGCATCTATACACAATGCTCAGATAAATCATGGCATTGGTGATTTTTCAATGACTGAACGCGACCTGGAGGTTGAAGAGAAAGATTACAAAACGATCACTTCTACCGTGCTTATGATTGATATTTCTCATTCTATGATCTTGTATGGCGAGGACCGGATTACTCCGGCAAAGAAAGTGGCCATGGCTCTGGCTGAACTGATCCGCACGAAATATCCTAAAAATACCTTGGATATTGTCGTGTTTGGAAACGATGCCTGGCCAATTACGTTAAAAGAACTGCCCTATTTACAGGTTGGCCCTTTTCATACCAATACCTATGCGGGCCTCGAACTTGCGGTCGATCTTTTGCGTCGCCGGAAGACCCACAATAAGCAAATATTTATGATTACCGATGGCAAACCAACTTGTTTAAAAGAAGGTAATAAATATTACAAAAACAGTATCGGGCTGGACCGAAAAGTTGTAACTAAAACGTTGAATATGGCCGGTCAATGTAAAAGACTCGGGATTCCGATTACAACTTTCATGATTGCTAAGGACCCTTATCTGCAGCAATTTGTCAGACAATTTACGGAGATCAATGGTGGTAAAGCATTCTATAGTTCCCTGAAAGGCCTGGGAGAGTATATTTTTGAAGATTATATTAAAAACAGAAGACGAACGGTTAGATAATACGATGGATAAGCTGCAAATAAAAACTTTAAAAGACCTGAAAGCGTCGGGGTATAGATCGCGATCAGTAAAAGAAGAATTACGTGAAAACCTGATCAAACAGTTAAAAAACAAGAACGCTGTAATGGAAGGTATTATTGGTTATGAGGATACCGTAATTCCCGATCTTCAGACTGCTATTCTTTCACAACATAATATTTTGTTATTAGGCCTTCGTGGTCAGGCTAAAACCCGTATCGCCAGGCTAATGATCAATTTATTGGATGAATATGTTCCATATATTGAAGGATCAGAGTTATTTGAGGATCCGATGAACCCTATTTCCTGGTTTGGGCATGATATCATTAAGAATAAAGGCGAGGCCACCCCGGTAGCGTGGCTTCACCGCTCGGATAGGTATACAGAAAAATTGGCAACACCTGATGTAACGGTTGCTGATCTGATCGGCGATGTTGACCCTATTAAAGCCGCAACTTTGAAATTAACTTATTCTGACGAGCGTGTTATTCATTTTGGATTGATTCCGCGCGCGCACCGGGGAATTTTTGTAATCAATGAACTTCCCGATCTCCAGGCGAGGATTCAGGTAGCTTTGTTCAACATTCTTCAGGAAAAAGATATTCAGATTAGAGGGTTCAAGCTTCGATTACCCCTTGATCTTCAGTTTGTATTTACAGCCAATCCGGAAGATTATACGAACCGGGGTGCGATAGTAACGCCGCTGAAAGACCGGATTGAAAGTCAGATTCTGACACATTACCCAAAATCTGTAGAAATTTCAAGAAAAATTACTCAACAGGAAGCTCGTCTCTCAGTATCGCAGCGGTCGAAAGTAGAAGCGGATGGGCTTGTAAAGGATCTTGTTGAACAAATTGCTTTCGAGGCAAGGGATTCCGAATACATTGATAAGAAATCAGGCGTTTCTGCCCGTTTGACTATCTCTGCATACGAAAATCTGATCAGTAATTCTGAGCGCAGAATGCTTCTGAACGACGAAGATCTGACTTTTGTGAGAATTTCAGATTTTCTGGGGGTTATCCCCGCCATCACCGGTAAAATAGAGCTAGTCTACGAAGGGGAACTTGAAGGGCCTACCAAGGTTGCCAATATTCTTTTAGGAAAAGCTATTAAAACTTTGATGGTTACCTACTTCCCCGATCCTGAAAAATTAAAGAAATCAAAATCTATAAATCCATATACTGAGATAATTAACTGGTTTGGATCTGGTAATACAATAAGCCTGGTTGATGATCTTTCCCTTCCGCAATATAAAGCTGCATTGCTTTCAGTTCCCGGATTGAAGTCGGTAGTAAAACAGTTCCATCCGCGTCTAAGTGAGAATCAGCAACTTCTTCTAATGGAATTCTTGTTACACGGACTATCTGAATTTTCGCTCGTCAACAAATCCTTTCTCGATAAAGGCTATGCATTCGCCGATATGTTCAACAGTTTGTTTAGCCCGGATTTAGGACAGGACGAGGATGAGGATTATAACGAAGACCGAGGCCGATATTAAAAGTGTAATCAGTGATCAGAAGTTGGTGAACGGTATTACTGATTACCATTTACTTTTCAGTGATTGCTATTTCGAAAAACAAAATGGGGAACCGCATCTTTGGCCTGATCGTGATCACAATTCTGCTGATCATCATTGACATTTATATCTACAAGGCAGTTCGTTCGGTAAGCTGGAAATGGAAAGACAACAATCTCCTCAGCTTTAGATATATCTGGTGGGGATATTCCCTACTCTTAATTATTGGAGTGTTTGTCGGTATATTCTTTAACATAAAATTCATTTTTAGAACGATCATCCTGGTGTTGTTTTTCATGACTTTTATTTCCAAGATATTCATTCTTCCTTTTGTTATAGTGGATGATATACGCAGAGGGATTGTTTGGATTAAACGAAAGTTGTTTGGTAGTAATCGGCAGTTAACTCAAAAATCCGCTTCTTCGTCTGATCATATCCCTCGTTCGGAATTCATTATAAAGGCAGGCACGCTGGTAGCCGCTCTTCCTCTGGCATCTTTTACATATGGAATGGTTTCGAGTGCTTACGACTATCGCATCAGCCAGAAAACGCTCTACCTTCCTAATTTACCTGCATCGTTCGACGGAATTAAGCTTGGCCAAATCTCAGATATTCATTCAGGAAGCTTTTACGATCGCAAAGCAGTTATAGGTGGCGTTGATTTGCTTCTCAAAGAAAAGCCCGATCTTATATTTTTTACAGGTGACCTTGTTAATAATTTTGCTACCGAAATGCGGAATTACCAGGATATATTTTCTAAAGTAAAGGCTCCACTCGGGGTTTTCTCTATTCTCGGCAATCATGATTATGGCGATTACCATTTCGGTCCGGGTCCGTCTCCGGCGAAAGCAAAAAACCTCGAAAGCGTGAAACTCAGCCACAAAAATATGGGTTGGGATTTGTTGCTGAACGAAAGCCGCAGGTTGAAAATCGACAATGAAGAAATTGGGATACTGGGAGTAGAGAATTGGGGTGAAGGCCGCTTTGCAAAATATGGCAGAGTGGATCTTGCAGTAAAAAATACGGATGATCTGCCTTTAAAGCTACTGTTATCTCATGACCCTTCGCACTGGCGTGCCCAAATTCTGCCAGAATATCCCCAGATTGATGCGATGTTCAGCGGCCATACCCACGGCATGCAATTCGGCATAATGACTGATAAATTTCAATGGAGTCCTGCACAATACGTGTATAAAGAATGGGCAGGACATTATCAGGAAAAAAATCAGCAGCTCTATGTAAATGTTGGATACGGTTTCCTGGGCTATCCCGGACGGGTTGGAATATTGCCTGAAATTACGATATTTGAATTACGCCGGCAACCTGCATAAGCAATCCAGCGTTCAACTATGAACAAATACCTTAGGCAGGCGCTTGATTGTTTGTTATTCAGTAATATATTTATCGCATTTTGTGCTGTAGCGCAAGGGTTGGTAACATACCAGCTCCTCGACACAAAGCCTGAGAAGCATGTTCTGGGCTTACTTTTCTGCTCTACTCTTGCTCTCTATAATTTTAGCATCCTTTTATCCAAACCTGCCACCCCCGAGAAATCTCCTTTCCGAAGAGTAAGATGGATTTTTTCGCATTACCGGTTAATGATCACGTTAACCATGATTGCCGTTTTATCCATTTTTCCATTAGTCTTTTTCCTTAATACGTCATCGAAGATTCTATTAATCTCATTGGCCATTACTTCAGTAGCATACAGTCTACCTATATTCACCATTCACGACAAACATTTTGGACTAAGGAATATCCCTGGCGTAAAATTATTTCTGATTGCCGCGGTGTGGTCATTAAGCTGCGTTCTTCTGCCTATTTTGGAACTGGAGAGTAGTGTTGAAGCTTCAGTTTCTATGAATGATAGTATTCTGCTTATCGCAAAGCGTTTTCTGTTCATAGCCGCAATTACGGTACCTTTTGATATCAGGGATTTATTTCAGGATAAAACGAATGAGCTAAAAACAATTCCAGTAATCCTTGGCGAAAGGAAAGCCCTACTTATCTGTCAGGGTCTGTTGGTAATTTATCTGGTTTTACTTTTCCTGTTCACGAAAAGCCTGGATGGTAACTTCATCGGCTTAACACTCACTATCATTTTATCGGGCTGGTTGATCTTTAAATCGACGTGGCAGAAAAACGAATATTACTATTTCTTTTTCCTCGATGGAACAATGATTGTTCAGTTTCTAATGTTAGTCCTTTGTAGCTATCTACCTTTATGAAAGACATTGATATTATATCTATAAATATTCGGGGGAAATCAGAGCTACTGGTTGCGGATCATCAATCCGTCAAAACGGCCTACTGTAAAGTCCCAATAGAAAGTGAAAGTTTAGAGCTGGGGATGACTTCCTTTGCAGGCGATATGGTTCAGGATAAAAAACATCATGGAGGAAATGATAAAGCAATATGCTGTTATAACTCAGATCATTTTATAAAATGGAGAAATGAACTGGGTTTTGACCTTGGACCTGCAGCCTTTGGTGAGAACCTGACTCTCAGGGGCGAATCTGCTCTTGAAAGAAATGTATTTATTGGTGACCGTTATCAATTGGGGGAGGCAATAGTCGAAGTTTCAGAACCCCGCGGCCCTTGCTATGTGATCGGCATCCGGTATAACTACAAACAGTTTCCTGTACTTCTTCAGAAATCAGGCTTAACCGGTTACTACCTCAGGACAATTAAGCCGGGTTTAGTTAAGAGAACAGATCAACTTATTCACGTCAGTTCTCATCCGGAAAAGATCTCAGTAATGGACGTCAACCATATTCGTTACCACGAGCCAAAAAATAAAGAATGGATTGAAAGACTCGTTAATCTTAAAGAACTAAGCAAAGACTGGCATGAGATGTTTGAGAAGAAACTGCCTAAGTTGTAAGCTGTGGCTTGTGCATAGGGCTACACCCTACGCACGGGTATCACGCCCTTTCAGGGCTGCTTAGAATAATTTCATGGTCAGCTTGAATAGGAGTTGAACTTCTCTTAAACATCAATGCAGCTATTTTTTGGTATCTTCTTTGTGTCTTTTTACCAATGAAATCTTCCATAACTTTATTTGCGGCCTTAATATGCGCTGCATCCTGCAAGCCCAAAACAGGCGACACAGCCGATCAGCATTTAAGACAAGAGAATTTTGAGCTAAGAAAAGAAAATGACAGCCTGAAAGCTGTTATCGAAAAGTCTGAAAGAACCTTTGAAGGTGATACGGTCCAGAAAGAACCAGTAGTCGTGCCCACAAGCCCTGCTCCAACCATAGCTGGTAAACACGACCTGACACTTCAGTGGATAAGTTGGGAGAGGCCAGGCTCAGCAATGATTACCGCGTCAGATAATAACTCGTATAACATTAAAGGAAGCCAGGCTGATGAAAAAGGGCGTTATTTAAAAATCGAGGGAAAGATAAAACCATTAAATGACCGGGAGCTTGAGTTTGACGGAAAGATCGAACACAATGTACATAGTAGTCTGGGGGAGCCCTGCGTAAAAACCGGCAAACAACTATTCAAGGCAACAGGAACACGTAAGTACTGGAGGCTGCAAAATATGCTTAACTGTGATGGTACGACGACGGATTATGTTGACATTTACTTCTGAGTTTTAGGTTATACGTTTTACATTATAAGTTTCTAAACGCCGTACTAACCGTCCTGACGTAAAACGTACAACTTATAACGTAAAACTTATTCAGCTACAAACTTATACCCCACCCCCCTAACCGTCTGCATAAAATGCGGCCTGTCAGGGTTATTCTCAATTTTCTTACGAAGGCGAACAATATGCATATCGAGAGTACGTGTATTCACATCAGAATTATAACCCCAGACAACCATCATTAATTCGTCGCGGTTGATCACAGTATTCACGTTCTTCAGGAAGTAAAGAAGGATCCTGTTCTCAAGGATAGTGAGCTCAATCTTTTTTCCATCGCGCATTAAAGAATGGGTATTTGGATGTTGCTCCATATTTCCAAACCTGTAAACTTCCGACTTCTCATTATTGATCACAAACTTCACTTTATTATCAATCAGAGCTACCAAAACATCCATGTTAAAAGGTTTTGTTACATAATCTGAAACTCCAAAGTTGTAAGCATCTATTTTATCGATATCCTGCGCTTTGGCAGTCATCATA
>Ga0136611_10001959_pt1 | contig 14338 bp, 15 predicted proteins | sample AntDrymUQ2232306_2_FD_106645 | JGI IMG/M metagenome (GOLD analysis project Ga0136611, IMG submission 106645) | Polar desert sand microbial communities from Dry Valleys, Antarctica - metaG UQ223 (23.06) | ecosystem: Environmental > Terrestrial > Soil > Desert | place: Antarctica: Dry Valley...
GAAGCGCAGCGGGGTGTCACGGTTTAGGCCGGAGGCGCGCAGCTCCGCCAGCCGGTCGACGGCGCCGCGGGGGCCGAGGCTGCGCAGGGCCAGGACGCGCTGCGGGTCGACCGCCCAGCGCTCCCGGTCCTGGCCATGGCCGATCTGCACGGAGGTGGCGGTTGCGCCGCCGGGGGCGATCCAGAAGGGCGAGGGCTGCAGCCATAGATCGTGCGCCAGGACGGGCACGGCGATCAGGACGGCGGCGGCGGCGGCGGCGAGGCTGACGATCCGCAAGGCGGGTCTCCGGGGTTTGCGGGCGGACCATGCCCATACGGTCGCGGGGCGACAAGGGATGTGGCCGGTCTCGCGTTGACCGTGCGGCGAGCGGGCGGCACACAGCCGAGCGTGGCCGGGCGTTCCTCCGGCGACCGGGCGAGGCACGCATGAGGGTCAACACCGCCGACCGAGGGCCGGTCGCCTTCGCCGCCGTGCTCTGCGGGCTGCTGCTCGCTGGGCCGGCGCTGGCGCACGAGGGCACCGGGCTGGCCGGCGGGTTCGTGGCGGGGCTGCTGCACCCGGTGACCGGGCCCGACCACCTGCTGGCGATGGTGGCGGTGGGCCTGTGGGGCGCGTTCCTGGGGCGGCCGCTGGTCTATGTGCTGCCAGTGGTGTTCCCGACCGTGATGGCCTTCGGCGGGGCGCTCGGCATGATCGCCGCGACGCTGCCGCCGGTGGAGATCGGCATCGCCCTGTCGGTGCTCCTGCTGGGGGTGGCGATCGCGCTGGCGTTCCGCGCGCCGGTGTGGGCCGCCTGCGTGCTGGTGGCGGTGTTCGCGATCTTCCACGGCTACGCGCACGGGCAGGAGCTGCCGAGCGCCGCCGATCCGCTCGGCTACAGCGTGGGCTTCGTGCTCTCCACGGGGTTTCTGCACGTGGTCGGGATCGGGCTGGGGCTGTTGAAGGACCGGCCGCACGGGGCGCTGATCACCCGCGGCATGGGCGGGCTGATCGCGCTGGCGGGGGTGTATTTCACCGGCGCGGCGCTGCTGGGCGCCTGATGGGCGGCGCGCTGCCGCCCGCGCTGCTGTGCGCCGCCCTGGGCGTGGCGCTGTCGTTCGCGGCGTGGCGGAGCGTGATCGTCGGGCTGGCGCTGGTGACGGTTTCGGCGGTCGCGGGCGCCTTCGCCCCGCTGCCGGAGAGCTGGCGCGAGCTCGTGCTCGTCGGATGCTGGCTGACGGTGGCGGCGGTCGCGGCGCTGGTCCACCTGCCGAGTGGGGTCGGCCTGCCGCTGGCGTCGGTGGCGGCTCTGCTGGCGGGCGGGTTCGCCGGCGCGGCGGTGGCGGCGGCCGGGGCGCCGCTCGACCTGTCGATCGCCCTGCCGTGCGCCCTGCTGTGCCTGCCCGGCCGTTGGCTGGTCGTGCGCGGGCGCGGGATCGTGGTCAAGGTGCTGTCGAGCTGGCTGATCGCGGTGGCGGTGCTGGCGGCGGCGCTGTCGCTGGCGGTGCCGACCGCGGGCTACGAGCCCGACCACATGGAGTGAGGATTCAGGCCCGGCGCCGTGCGGGCTCCGTCCCGCCGCGACGCCGCCGGGCGGCGGTGCGCTCCAGCAGTCCCGACAGCAGCCGCGCCCCGGCCTCGGCGGCGGCCTGCGGCGTCTCCGTGGGCGGGGCGGCGGCCTCCGGTTCCTCGTCGAGCGCCCGCGCCACCTCGCTGAGCGTCCCCACCAGCAGGGTGACCGGCCGTCCCGCGGCGCCGGCGAGGGCGAACACCGCCCCGTCCTCCAGCGGATCGTCGGTGGCGGCCATCAGGCGCGCGCCGAACTCCACCGGCACGAGCCGGGCCTGCGCCAGCCGCTCGGCCAGCGCCGGGGCTGCGGCGGCCAAGTCCAGCGGCGGCCGCTCCGCGGCTCGCCAGCGCCCGCAACCCGACACCGCCGCATAGGCCGCCGCCAGCGCCTCCTCCGACACCGCGCCGGTGCGGGCGAGCGCCCGCTCCACCGGCTCGCGTCGGCGGGCGGCTTCGACGCAGGCCTCGGCGAGCGCGTCCGGCGGGACGGCGTGGGCGTCGAGCAAGCGGTCGAGCGCCGCCTGCCGGTCGGACGGCGCGGCGGGCTCGCGCGCGGCGGACGCCGCGGCCGTCACCGTCGTGACGCGGGTGCGGAAGGCCCAGAGCAGGCCGAACAGCAGCAGCACAGCGCCTGCGCCGATGGTCAGTCCGGCCAAGAGGTAACCGCGGTCGATGGAGTCGGCGCGGGGGGCCGCGGCGACGGCGGGCGGAGCCAGACGCGGGGGCGGTCCGGCGAAGGCGCTCGGGGCGTCAGCGCCTTCGAGCACGGGAGACGTCGGCGGGGGGACGGCGACGCCGACGACGGGCGCGAGGGCGGTGGTCAGCCGCAGGCTTCCCGGAGAGCGCACGACCCGCACGCCGTTCGCCTCCAGCGCCGCGGCGAAGCGCGTCAGCAGCTGCGCCTCGGTGAGCGGCTCCTCGACGCTGAAGCTCATGGTCCCGGCGACCGACTCGTCCACCACGAACGGCGTGCCGAGTGCGACGCCCAGCACCTGTTCGGCCACCTCGGCCACCGGCTGGTCGGTGAAGGACAGCATGTAGAAGCGGGGTTCGTCGGGGTTGGCCGCGGCGGCCGGCGCCGAGGCCGGTTCCGGCGCGGCGCTCGCAACGGTCGACGCCAGCGCCAGGCTCGCGAACAGGACCGCGGCCGTCGTTCGCGCGAGGGTGGACCGCCGCCTCGTCAGCCGCTCCGTCATCCTGCAATCCCGACCGAGGCCTGCGACCCTTCTAAGGCGCCGGCGCGACCTCACCCACTACGCCGGCACCGCGCCGACGGACGCCTTGAGGAGCGCCACGCGCTCGTCGGACCTCAGCGGCCGCCAGCCGCCCTCGGGCAGGTCGCCGAGCTTGAGCGGGCCGATGCGGGTGCGCAACAGGTCGGTGACCTGCAGGTCGACCAGCTCGCACATGCGGCGGATCTGACGGTTGCGGCCCTCGTTGAGGACGAAGCGCAGGCGGCCGCCCTCGACCTCCGTCACCCTGGCGAGCTTCAGCGTGCGACCGTCCAGCCGCAGACCGCGCCGCAGCAGGGCGAGCTTGCGCGGGGTAACGGCGCCGGTCACCCGCACCAAGTATTCCTTGTCGAGCTCGGAGGCGGGGCCGATCACCGCCTTGGCGACCACCCCGTCCTCCGACAGGATCAGAAGGCCGCGGGAGTCCCGGTCGAGGCGACCGACCGGGGCCAGCCGACCGTCCGGGCCGGGCGCGGCGCCGGTCTCCCCCCACAGCGCCTCGCGCGTCAGCAGGCGCACGGCGGGAACCTGCCCCGGCTCCGGGTGGGCGGAGACGACGCCGACCGGCTTGTGAATCACCACGGTCAGGGCGGCGTCCAGCGAGGTCGCCGCTTCATCGGCTAGCGTCAGCGTCTGGCCGGCCTCGATCTTGCGGCCGGGATCGTCGACGCGGACGCCGTCGATGGTCACCAGGCCGCGGGCGATCAGCGCCTCGGCTTCGCGCCGCGAACAGACGCCGCTCTGCGCTAGCCAGCGGTTGACGCGCTGCGGCTCGGGATCGTCGTACCGGCGGGTCCACGCCATGCGCTTAGGCCGAGGTCCCGGAGACCTCGAACGTCGCCGTCATCGACAGGGTCTCTCCCGGGGCCAGCAGGCGGAGGCCCGACGCCTCCCACTGCTCGACGGGGCGCGAGAAGACGTCGTTGGCGTTGGTGACGGGCTCGGCGCAGAACAGGCCGCCCTCGGGGGGCGCATAGACCTGGAAGCGGGTGCAGTCGCTTGAGCGGATGGTCAGCGCGAGCCCCGCGGCGGGCCAGTCGATGCGCGCCTCGCCGCTCCAGCCCTCGTAGCCGTTGTCCAACCCGGCGCCGGAGATGCGCCGCTGCCGCAGGGCGTAGCGGCCGGTCGCCGGCACGCGCTCCACCGGCATGACCTCCTCGTCCACGGTCCAGACGTGCTCGACGTCGGTGTCGAGCAGGGTATCGGCGGCTGCGGTGAAGAAGGGGTGCAGGCCGAGACCGCAGGGCATGGTTTCGGCGGAGGTGTTGCGGCAGCTCAGCTCGAGCTCCAGCCGGTCGGACGACAGCCGGAACCGCTGGCTGGCCTCGTAGGCCCACGGCCATTCGCCGGAAGCGTGAAGGTAGGCGAGGTCCGCCGTGGTCTCCGCCTGCGAGGTCACCCGCCAAGGCGCGCGCCAGCCTTGGCCGTGCAGGGGATGGCGCTGGGGCGACAGGTTCGGGGCCAGAACCACCTCGCGGCCGCCGAAGCTGAACCGCCCGTCCCGCACCCGGTTGCAGAACGGCACGAGTGGGAAACAGCCCGCCTGCAGCACGTCGGTAATGCTGTCCGGCCCCGCCCGGAACAGGGGCGTCGCGCGACCGCCGACCACGAGGTCGAAGCGCGTCACCGCCCCGCCGGTCGCCGGCTCCAGCTCCAGCCGGAGCGGACCCGCCGCCAGCCGCACGCGTCGGCTCACGCCACCTCGTCCCGGTTGGCGGCCTCGGCGGGCGGGGTGAGTTCAGCCTCGCGCATCTCCCAGCGCTGGCGGACGGCGGAGAGGGTGCGCCACTCCGAGGGCGGCACGATCGGCACGGTGAGACAGACGCTCTGGGTCGGCAGCACCGCGCGCCAGTCGCGGATCAGCGACTGATAGCAGCGCCCCACCGGGCGGATGTTGCGGTCCAGGTCGTAGAGCCCCACCGGATGCACCCGGCCGTTGACTTGGCGCAGGGCCACGTCCCAGTCGGTCTGATCCGTCAGCGAATACCAGGTGAAGCCCACGGTCGGCACGCCGACGTTGCGCACGCGCAGCACGTTGGCCCACTGCTTCCACAGCCAGTTGACCGCCTCGTCGCCGTTGGGACCCTCGGCCATGTTGGTCTCGGTGTGCATCACCGGCATACGGTAGCGGTTGTGATACTGGCGGGTGATCTCGCTGTAGCCGAAGATCTCGCCCGACGCGCGGGTCGAGCCGTCGGCGGCGACGCGGTGTTCGTTGGTGACGTAGTAGTCGTTGCCGAGGATGCAGTGCTGGCGCAGGCGGTTGCCGAGGAAAAAGTGGTACTCTTCCTTGGTCATGCCGTTGCCCAGCAGATATTCGTACATCTCCGAGTCGACGCGGTGGCCGTAGTTGAGATCTAGCGACAGGAAGCGCTTGGAATTATTTATCTCGGCCGGAGCAATGGCCGCGGGATTCTCGGCGTGGAAGTACTCCGAGGACTCGCTCTGGATGAATATAGCGTCCGGCCGCACCTTTAGGATCGCCAGCATGGCCAAGACGTTGGCCTTCACCAAGTGTTTCAGCGCGGTGACGAAGCTACGGTCGGTCGTGCCCTGCTCGTTCCACCAGCCGTACTTCGCCGAGAAGGTGGCGCAGATGAACATCTCGTTGACCGGGGTGTAGAGCTGCACCCAGGGGAAGCGCTCCGCGAAGGCGCGGGCGTATTCCTCGAAGTAGGCGGGAAAATCGGGGTTCTGGAAATTGCCCATCCAGTCGGGCACGCCGAAGTGGCAGAGATCGACGATGGGGATGATGTGCTGGTCGCACATCGCGTTGAAGGTCTCGTCGGCGAAGGCCCAGTCGTAGCGCCCGGGACCGAGAAAGGTGGTGTGCAGCGGCGGGCCGTAGCGCAGGAAGCGCAGGCCTAGCTCCTTCAGCAGCTCGAAGTCCTGTCGCCAGTGCTTGTAGTGGCCGCAGCTCTCCATCTGGTCGACGCGGGTGCGGCCGTGGTCGATGGTGGGAATCGAGTTCTCGACGCCCGTGGCGAACATGAAGGCGCTGATGGGGCTCTCTCCTCGGGCGACCGGCGGCTCCGCCCAGCCTACCGCGTCCGCCGGACTACGCCACAGTGAAGAGGAAAGAGGCGTTTAGCCCGGGGGCGCGCCGTTGATCTTGCGGCAGCGGCTGAGCGCGGTCAGCCCGTCAAGGTCGTTGGACACGTCCCGGACCCAGGCCTTGTCGCCGTACACCGCGATCACGCGATAGTGCGGATGGCTGTTGGCGCCGGTACGGACGAGGTCGTCCGCCTGGATGTGCTCTTCGTAGTCACGATCGTGGCAGATCGCGTAGACGTCAGAATAACTGACCTGCACCATGGGACCCCTCCCGACTCGGTCACAAATCGTAGTCTATGGAGCGCCTGAAAGCTTAACCAACCCTGTTCCGCCTGACGCGTTGTCGCACCCGATGGGACAGGCCCGGACGATGCGCCCACCCGTCTGACGGGGGGCTGAACGGCGAGGTATGCATACGTTGAGCCAAGCCGTGGTCTGCGCCGCCGCCCGCGAGAACCTGCTCGGCGAAGGGCCTTGCTGGGACGCTTCGCGGGGACGGCTGTGGTGGGTGGGATATCGAGTCGCACCGGCTGGAGTGGCTCGATCCGGAACAGGGGGCGACCGGCGGCTTCACGCTGGACGTGCAGCCGAGCGCTGTGGCGCCGCGTTTAGACGGGACCCTGTTGCTGGCGAGCGACACCGGCGTGGGGGTGTTCGATCCGCAGGACGGCCGGCTCGAGCCGAGGCTGGCGCTGGAGCCCGACCGGCCGGGGAACCGCTCCAACGACGGCAAGACCGACGGTCTGGGCCGTTTCTGGATCGGCACCATGGACGACGGCCATCGGCGAAGGTCCGGCGCCCTCTACCGGATCGACGCCGACTGGTCGGTCACGCGGGTCGCCGACGGCATGGGCATTCCCAACACGGTGACACACAGCCGGGAAGGCGAGATCTTTTATCTGGCCGACTCCAGGGACCACCGGCTCTACGCGTGCGCGGTGACGGACTCGGGCGAACTCGGCGATCGGCGGCTGTTCGCCTCCACCGAGGGGGAGGCGGGGAGTCCCGACGGCTCGGCGCTCGACGCGCAAGGCTTCCTGTGGAACGCGCAGTGGGGCGGCTGGCGGATCGTGCGTTACGCCCCCGACGGCTCCGTCGACCGAATCGTGCCGATGCCAGTGGAGCAGCCGAGCAGCTGCGCCTTCGGCGGGCCGGATCTGACGACGCTCTACGTCACCACCGCCCGCGTCGGCCTGAGCGACGCCGCGCTTGCCAGACAGCCGCTCGCCGGCAGCCTGCTGAGCTTCCGTCCCGGCGTCGCCGGATGGCCGGTCGCGCCTTTCGCCGGCTGAGCGCGTTCAAGCCCTCGTGAGTGGACCGGGCCGCCGGTTCGTGTCCGATGCCCGCGGAGGCCCCGCTTGACCGACAAACCGCTCCGCAGCGCCCGAAGTTTCGGCAAGATCGACCGCGACGGCTTCATCCACCGCAGCTGGATGAAGGGCACCGGCGTGCCGGACCACGTGCTGGACGGCCGGCCGGTGATCGGCGTCTGCAACACCTGGTCGGAGCTGGTCTCCTGTCAGGTGCATCTGCGGGAGATCGCCGAGCACGTGAAGCGGGGGGTGTGGGAGGCCGGCGGCTTTCCCATCGAGTTCCCGGCCATGTCGCTGCCGGAAACCCAGATGCGGCCCACCGCCATGCTGTTCCGCAACCTGCTGGCCATGGAGGTGGAGGAGTCGATCCGGGCCAATCCGATCGACGGAGTGGTGCTGCTGGGCGGCTGCGACAAGACCACGCCGGGCCAGCTGATGGGCGCGGCCAGCGTCGACCTGCCGACCATGGTGGTGTCGTCCGGGCCGATGCTGAACGGCGACTTCCGCGGCAGGACCATAGGCTCAGGCACCGACGTCTGGCGATTCTCCGAAGCGGTGCGGGCCGGCGAGATGACGCTGGCCGACTTCATGGGTGCGGAGAGCGGCATGAGCCGCAGCCACGGGGTCTGCAACACCATGGGCACGGCGTCGTCCGTGGCCTCGGTGGTGGAGGGGCTGGGCCTGTGCCTGCCGCACAACGCCACCCTGCCGGGCGTGGATTCGCGGCGCAAGGCGCTGGCGCACCTGACGGGAAACCGCATCGTCGCCCTGGTGAAGGAGGACGTGCGGCTTTCGCAGGTGGCCACGCGCGAGGCCTTCGAGAACGCCATCCTTGTGCATGCGGCCACCGGCGGATCGACCAACGTGGTCATCCATCTGCTGGCTCTGGCCGGGCGGCTGGGGATCGACCTGAAGCTCAGCGACTTCGACCGGCTGCAGCGCGAGGTGCCGCTGCTGGTCGACCTGAAGCCGTCGGGCCGGTTCCTGATGGAGGAGTTCTGCTACGCGGGCGGGGTGCCGGCGGTGCTGAAGGAGCTCGGGACGCTGCTGCGGCGGGAGGCGATCTCGGTGGCGGGGGTGACCCAGGGGGCGATCGCCGACGCCGCCGAGTGCTTCAACCGCGAGGTGATCGGCACCATGGCCGAGCCGGTCGGCCCCGCTTCCGGCGTCTGGGTGCTGCGCGGCAACCTGGCGCCCCAGGGCGCGGTGATGAAGCCGAGCGCCGCGTCGCCGGAGTTGCTGACCCACCGCGGCCGGGCGGTCGTGTTCGAGACCATCGAGGACTACAAGGCGCGCATCGACGACCCGGAGCTGGAGGTCGACGCGACCTCGATCCTGGTGCTGAAGGAGTGCGGGCCCAAGGGCTATCCGGGCATGCCGGAGGTCGGCAACATGGCCTTGCCGCCTAAGCTGCTGGCGCAGGGCGTGCGCGACATGGTGCGCATCTCCGACGCGCGGATGAGCGGCACCGCCTACGGCACGGTGATCCTGCACGTCTCTCCGGAGGCCGCCGCCGGCGGCACGCTGGCGCTGGTCCGGAACGGCGACGAGATCGTGGTTGACGGGCCGAACCGCCGGCTCGACCTGTTGGTGGACGAGGAGGAGCTCGACCGCCGTCGCAAGGCCTGGTGGGAGGCGCGGGAGCCGTCGCAGTTCACCCGCGGCTGGTACAAGCTCTACATCGACACGGTGATGCAGGCCGATCAGGGCGCCGACCTCGACTTCCTGGTGGGAGCCAGCAGCGCCGACGTCACGCGGGAGTCCCACTGATGAGCGACTACGCCCGCTACCCCAGTCTGGGCGGCAAGACGGTGTTCGTCACCGGCGGCGGCTCCGGCATCGGCGCGACCTTCGTAGAGAGCTTCGCCGCCCAGGGGGCGCGGGTGTCGACCATCAGCCGGACGGAGTCGGAGCTGAGGGCGCTAGCGGAACGCGTGCCGGGGCTGTGGTGGGAGGCGGGGGACGTCACCGACGTGTCGGCCTTCACTGGTGCGCTGAAGCGGACGGCGGCGGCGCTGGGGCCGATCGACATCTTGATCAACAACGTCGCCAACGACACCCGCCATCTGGCCGCCGAGACCGACCTCGCCGCCTGGCGGAAGGGGCTGGCGGTGAACCTGGACCCGACCTTCCTCGCCTCCACCGCGGTCTATCCGGGCATGAAGGCCAAGGGCGGCGGGGTGATCCTGAACATCAGCTCGATCAACGCCCTGCTCGGTCCGGCCGAGATGGCGACCTATGTGGCTGCCAAAGGGGCCATCAACGCGCTGACCAAGTCGCTGGCGCGGGAGTGGGGGCCCGATAACATCCGAGTGAACGTGCTCTCGCCCGGCTGGATCGTCACCGAGCGGCAGCTTCAGCTGTGGCTGACCCCGAAGGCCGAGGCCGAGTGGATGGAGCAAGTGGCGCTGAAGCGGCGCATCCATCCCGCCGACGTGGCCCGGCTGGCGCTGTTCCTGTGCGCCGACGACAGCGCCATGATCACCGGCCAGAACTTCGTCATCGACGGCGGGCGCACGTGAGCGACGGCACCTTCCTGGCCTGCGACTGGGGGACCACCAACGTCCGCGCCTGGGTCGTGGGGGCCAACGGCGAGGCCGGGCCGGAACGGGAGTTCCCTCTGGGCGTGGGGCGGCTGCGCCCCGGCGAGGCGGCGGTGCGGTTCCGCGAGGAGATCCGGCCCGGCATGAACGCCGAGGCGCTGCCGGCGCTGCTCTGCGGCATGATCGGCTCCACGCTGGGCTGGACGCCGGTGCCCTACGTCGATTGCCCGGCCGACCTGCCGACGCTGGCGCGGGCGCTGGCGACGGTGCAGGACGGCCGCGCGCCGGTGCGGATCGTGCCGGGCCTGCGCGGGCCAGGCGCCTTCGGCGGCGGCGACGTGATGCGCGGCGAGGAGACCCAGATTCTCGGCTGGGCGGCCTGCGAACCCGAGGAGGCGCTGCGGCTCGTGTGCCATCCGGGCACCCACGCCAAGTGGGCGGTGGTGCGCGACGGGCGGCTGGAGCGGTTCGTCACCGCCATGACCGGCGAGCTCTACGCCGTGCTGCGCCGGCACGGCGTGCTGAAAACCGAGGCGCCGGCCGACGACGAGGCGGCCTTCGTCGAGGGGCTGGAGGCGGCGGGCGACGGCGGGGCGCTGTCGTCACGGCTGTTCACCGCCCGCGCCAGGGTGGTCGCCGACGGGCGGTCGGCGGCGGGGACGTCGTCGTACCTCTCGGGCCTGCTGATCGGCGCGGAGGTTGCGGCCCTGCCGGCGCTGTTGGACATGCCGCAACCGCAGGAGGTCACCCTGATCGGCGAGCCGGCGCTGTGCCGCCGCTACGAGGTCGCGCTGGCGCGGCGGAGGGTGGAGACGCGGACCCGCGACGGCGACTGGGCGGTGTTGCAGGGCCTGCGGGCGCTGGAAGCGCTGGCGGAGGGCGCATGACGCTCGACGACGCCCTGGCCGAGGTTCCGGTGGTCGCCATCGTCCGCGGGGTGACGCCGGCGGAGATCCTGCCGCTGGCGGAGGCGCTCCACGACGCCGGCCTGCGGGCGGTGGAGATTCCGCTGAACTCGCCGGAGCCATTGGAGAGCCTGCGGCGGCTGGCGCGGGAGTGGGGTGGTCGCATGGTGGTCGGCGCCGGCACGGTGCTGACGCCGGACGCGGTGGACGCGGTGGAGGCGGCGGGCGGGCGGCTGATCGTGGCCCCCAACACCGATCCCGCGGTGATCGCCCGCGCCCTGCAGCACGGCCTAGTTCCCGCGCCCGGCATGGCCACGGCGACCGAGGCGTTCGCCGCGCTGGCGGCCGGAGCACGACACCTGAAGCTGTTCCCCGCCGCCACCTATGGACCCGGTCACCTGAAGCAGCTCCGCGCCGTGCTGCCGCGCGAGACGCCGGTGTGGGCAGTGGGCGGCGTCGGCCCGGCCAACCTCGAGCTCTGGCGCGAGGCGGGCGCGACGGCCTTCGGCGTGGGCTCCGACATCTACCGCCCCGGCCAGTCCGCCGAGGTCTCGCACGGCAAGGCGCGGGCGTTCGTCGAGGCTTGGCGAACGCTCCGTCGACGGTACGAACCGGCGCCGGCGCCCTTGTAGCAGGTCGGCCGCCTCGGGCTGTCGACACCGGGGGTGAATCATGGCGCGTCTGCGGGTGCTGATCGCGCCGTCGGGGTTCAAGGAGAGCCTGACCGCCGAGGAGGTGGCCGCGGCGATGGCCGAGGGGGTGCGCCGGGCCTGCCCCGACGCCAAGATTGTCGAGCTGCCGCTGGTCGACGGCGGCGAGGGCACCGCCCGCACTCTGGCCCGCGTGACCGCCGGCGAGGTGCGCGAACTGAGCGTCACCGGGCCGGTGGGTGAGCCGGTGGAGGCCTGTTTCGCCCTGCTGGGCGGCGTCGACGAGCCCACCGCCGCGCTCGACCTCGCCGCCGCCGCCGGGCTGAAGTTCGTGCCCGCCGACCGACGCGACCCGTCGCGCACCATCACCCGCGGGGTGGGCGAGCTGATCACGGCGGCGCTCGACGCCGGCGCGCGGCGGATCGTCGTCGGCTGCGGCGACTCCGGGGTGAACGACGGCGGCTCCGGCATGGTCCGCGCGCTCGGCGTACGACTGATGGACGCGGAGGGGAAGGACATTCCCGATGGCGGACTGGGGCTGGCCGAGCTCGACCGCATAGACCTCTCGGGCTTGGACCCTCGTATCGGCGAGACCCGCGCTCAGCGAGGTGCTGCGCAATGCGCTGGACGCCCTGCCGCCGCGCGGAGGCAAGCTCGGCCTGCGGGTCACGCGCGACGGCGAACAGGCGTCGGTGGAGGTCGCCGACGACGGCCGCGGGATGGCCGGCGACCTGATCGAGCGCGTGCTGAGCACCGATCCGTTCGCCGCCGGCGAGGAGGCGCGGGCGGGGCTGACGCTCGCCCGCGGGGTGGCCGAACGGCACGGCGGCACGCTGGAGGTGCTGAGCGAGCCCGACCGCGGCACGGTGGTTCGGCTGAGCGTGCCGGCGGACGCGTGAGCCGGCTGCTCCTGCTCCGCCACGGGCAGTCCGCCTGGAACGCCGAGCGCCGGCTGCAGGGTCAGGCGGATCCGCCGCTGACCGCGGAGGGCGAGGCGCAGGCGCGGGCGGCCGGCGCGCTGCTGGAAGGTCAGGACGTGCGCCACGCGGTCTGCTCGGACCTGCGACGGGCCCGCCGCTCCGCCGCGCTGGCGGGGTTTCCCGAGGCTCGGCTCGACCCGGGCTGGCGGGAGATCAAGGTCGGCGACTGGTCGGGACGGTCGGTGGACGACCTGCGCGCCGAGGATAGGGACGCCTGGCGCGGCTGGCGGGCCGGGCGGTTCACGCCGCCTGGGGCGGAGAGCTGGAGCGCTTTCGCCGCCCGCATCGGCGAGGCGCTGGCCGAGTTCGGCGGCGCGGAGCCGACTCTGGCGGTCACCCACGGCGGGGTTATCCGCGCGGTGCTGTCGATCCTGCTGGAGATTCCGCCCGATCGCCTGGCGCCGATCCCGCCCGGCAGTCTGACGGTGGTGGAGACCGGCGCCTGGCCGCGTCTGCGCGTCTACGGGGCGACGCCGACCTTCGGCGGCCAGGACGCGCCGGACTGACGCTACCGCACCGCCGTCGCGAAGGGGCGGAAGACCTCCACCACGCGGGCGTAGGTGGCGCGTTTAAAGGGGACGACCAGATCCTCGGCCTGTTCCAGGGTCGCCCAACGCCAGCCGTCGAACTCGATGGGCGGGAAGGCGGCGAGGTCGACCTCGGCGTCCTCGCCGGTGAAGCGCATGGCCAGCCACGCCTGCCGCTGGCCCTTGAAGCCGCGCGCGTCGCCGCGCCGCATCACCGCGGGGGGGAAGTCGTAGGTGATCCATTCCTCCAGCTGGCCGAGCAGTTCGGCGGAGGTGACGCCGGTCTCTTCGCGGAGCTCGCGGCGGGCGGCGGCCTCCAGCTCTTCGCCGGGGTCGATGCCGCCCTGCGGGAACTGCCAGTTGCGTGGACCCCGACCGCCCACGCGCCGGCCGAGCCAGACGCGTCCCAGCCGGTCGAACAGCACCACGCCCACGTTGGGGCGGTATTGCGAGAAGTCCTCTTCGCTCACCGCCCGGCGATAGCAGAGGCCGGCGCAAGCTGGTAGCCGCGGCTCTCCACCTGTTCGGCCCAGCGGGCGACCTGCTCCAGGGTGACCGGATAGGCGAAGCCGGCGCCCAGCGCCGCGCCGCTCTGCAGGGCGCTGGCCTCCAGTTGGAGCAGGGCGCGGTCGATGGTTTCGGCGGACTGCTGGTCGTCGATGATGCGGTCGGCCGAGGCGCGGCGCAGGCCCGCGACCGCCCCGCGGCCGCGTCCGGCGCCGTCGTCGTAGAAGCCCAGGCCCCGGCTCTTCAGCGCCTCGGCCAGGGCGCCGACGCTGGCGTCTGCCTGCAGGAAGCGGCTGCCGAGATAATTGGTGACGCCGAAATAGCCGGTGGCGCGGGACAGCAGCCACTCCAGCCGGCGGGTGGTCTCGGCCGGCTGGGCCTCCGCCAGCAGGGTGTAGGGGCCGGGATCGTTGGCCGGATAGTCCATGGGCTCCATGGGCAGTTCCAGCAACACTTCGTGGCCGCGCGCCCGGGCCTGGTCGATCCAGCCCTGCAGGCCTTCGCTGTAGGGCACGAAGCTCAGCGTGATCTGCGGCGGCAGGCGCTCGATGGCGGCGCGGGTGTAGTCGGCGTTCAGCCCCAGGCCGCCGATGACCAGCGCCACCCTGGGCTTGCCGGCGTCGGTGAAGGGGCGGGCGTAGGCCTGGAAGGGGGTGGCGCCGCCGGGGCCCAGGATCGGCAGCGGGCCGTTGGGGCCGGCCAGGCTGAAGCCGGCGATGGGGGCGGCGGGCAGCGGGTCGCCGGCGAAGATGCGGGCGTTAGCCAAGGGGTTGGACGGCACCGAAACCGAGGCGCTGCCGGCCATGGTGATGATCGCCTGGCCGCCGGCGAAGGGCGAGACCGAGCCGTCGTCGGCCAGCGCCCCGTCGGCGTAGAGCTGCAGGGTGTCCAGCGTCACCGGCGCCGGGCCGGGTTCGGCGGGCGACAGGGCGCGGCGCCAGCCGGCGGGCTCCGAGGCGCCCTCGACGGCGGCGATGCGGATGCGCGTGGACGGGGTGCCGGCGGCGGCGTCGCCGAGCGCGAACACCGCGCCCGCGGCGCTGAGCAGCAACACGCCGCCGGCGGCGCCGGCGATCAGC
>Ga0136611_10001960_pt1 | contig 14335 bp, 9 predicted proteins | sample AntDrymUQ2232306_2_FD_106645 | JGI IMG/M metagenome (GOLD analysis project Ga0136611, IMG submission 106645) | Polar desert sand microbial communities from Dry Valleys, Antarctica - metaG UQ223 (23.06) | ecosystem: Environmental > Terrestrial > Soil > Desert | place: Antarctica: Dry Valley...
CCAGCGACTCGATCTCCGCCGCTCGGACGGAGATGCCGTCCTCGTTGCGCAACAGGTTCTCGAGAAGGATCTTCAGGGAGAACGGGAGCCGGCTGAGGTCGAAACGGTCGGCCAACGCCGACAGCCGGAAGATCTCGTACGAGCGGCCGCCGACGTCGAGGGAACCTTGTGCACCGAAGCTGTTGCGGGACATGTTCGGAGTCTCGCGCACGACTCTCTGGCGGCGATCAGCTCGCGGCGACCGCCGCCGGGGCGAAGACGACCTGGAACGTGAGGCCGGTGGCGGACGCCGTCGTGAGCGCGAATCCATTGCCCGCACCGAGCGGGGCGAAGGGCGCAAGATCGAAGGTCCAGACGCCGCTGGTGGCGCGTGTTCCGGCCACGCACCCGTTGTCGTACGCCGGGCCGGCACTCAACGCCTGGCCCCGCGCTGGGGTCCAGGACGAAGTGGAGATGGGACACGCTTTGATCGCGGCCCGGTCCGGCGCGACGTTGCCGTTGGCTGCCTCCTTGAGGTGCAACGTCGTCTCATCGCCAGCCAGTCGGACGAACGACCGCTTGGTGTCGCTGCCACCGGCGGCGCCGACCGGGAGTCCGCCCGAGCCAGGATCCTGCTCCAGGGGCGTGCCACCGGTGGAGCTGGAGTAGCCGCTGGCGACGATCGAGATCGGCTTTCTGGGAGGTGTCGCATCGGCAGAGGAGGTCGGGTCCGAACTCTCGAAGTCGGCGGGGGCGGGCTCGGACTCGAACTGCGAGGACGGGGGCTCGATCGCTACATCGTCGGAGAAGTCCGAGGTCGAGCTCACGTCGTCATTGCTGAACGACGAAGCGCCCGCGGAGTAGAAGACGGGCGAGCCGACGGCGTCGGGTTCGTCCTGAGGGATGATCGCGGCCGCCGGAGCGATGGGCGCCCGTCGCACGCCGGTCGGCTGCGCGACCTCGTTGATGTTCGCACGGTCGGAGCCGACGGGCTGGATGACGACCATCGCCAGCGCCCAGAGGCCAGCGCCGGCATAGAAGGGGGCGTACTTTCGAAAGTGGAGCGACCCCTGGACGAAGCGGCGCACGAAAGCGTCGTCCATCGTCGTGGCCGCGCCGACGCCGACTCGATCCCCGTCGACCTGGTCGCCGGCTGAGTTCCCGACCGTCGTCGGGGTGATCCCGGCCATCCGTTCGAGGTCGGCAATCAGCTTCGGGTCGTCGTTGTTCCGGACCAGGCGCATGTTCCCCCCTTGCTCGGTCTCCTCAGTGAGTTCCACACCTTCGGCCCGATTCCTCCCTGACGAGCACGGTGGAGGAGGAATTCCGCCCATTCCATCGAATTACTAGTCACATCGGACTACTCCTGTCTTGACCCCTGGGTCAAGAAGCGCAAGAGTAGGCCGATCGTTGTGGCAATCGTCACAGCGGGCAACAGTCTCTTGGGGGGCCAGGATGAGCAGCAGGGGGTCGCGTGACCGGGTGGTCGCCAGCGAGATCGAGGATCCGTTCCTTCGCCGGTCGGTGAAGTCGGCGCTCCACCTCCGCCGGTACATGCCGTTCTACGTGTTCGGCACGATCTGGATCATCACCCTGGCGGCCTTCCCGTCCATCCGTGGTGGTCCCGACGGTGGAGGCGACCAGGGGAACCAGGTCGTCGCCACGAGGGCCGACGACGAGTCGGTCGGAACCGGCGATGTCGCCGAGGCCACCGTAGACACCAGCGCAGACGCGGCGACCGCCGATGCCGCGGCGACGGCGGGCGGCGCGACGGGCGCGGTCACCGGCGCGACGCGGCCGGGGACCAAGCCGGGGACCAAGACCGCCGCGGGTACCGCGACCGCCGGGGCCGCTGCGCCCACGGGTGGGGGCGAGGCCGGCCAGCCGGTCACCGCCGAGCAGGCGGCCTCGGCGATCCAGCGCGAGACAGGCACGACTCGCCTCGGCCAACCCTGCGGGCCCGGCGTGTTGCAGATCCCCAACAGCACCTATGCCCCGCCGTGCCAGAACGTCTATGACGGCCCGAACGGCGGGGTGACCGCGCCGCGAGGTGTGAACGGCACCGAGATCACCATCGTCCGTAGGAAGTTTCCGGACAGCGCCAACTCGCGGGCCGTCGACGAGGTCAACTCCCGCGCGGGCTACGCCTCCGCCGATGTGACCACGGCCGTCAGGAATGAATTCATCGCCTACTTCAACAAGTCGTTCGAGCTCTACGGGCGGAAGGTCAAGTGGGGCACCTATGAGTCCCAGAACGGCGACTCGACGGCCGAGGCGCAGTCGAAGGGCAAGGAGGGCGCCTGCCTCGACGCCGAACACATCGCCAAGGAGTTGAAGGCCTTCGGCGTTCTCGGCAACGCCACCTGGCCGTTCTCGGAGTGCGCGGCCGAACGCAAGTTGATGGCCTTCAACGCCGGGGCGTACTACCCGGAGCGCTGGTACAAGAAGTACCACCCCTACCTCTGGGGGACCGTCATGGAGTGCGAGCGCATCTCCTACCAGGTCGGCGAGTACGTCGGGAAGCGCCTGCTCAACCTGCCGGCGAAATGGGCGGGAGACGCGGCCACCAAGGCGAAGATGAGGCACTTCGGCACCTACGTGCCCGACAACGACGGATTTCAGCAGTGTGTGCAGATCACGCGAAACGAGATCAAGAACAAGTACGGCGGCGATCCAGGTCCGCGGTACGACTACCAGCTCGACATCAGCCGCTTTCCCGACCAGGCGGCCCAGGCGGCAGTCCAGTTCTCGGCCGCCGGTGTCACGACGGTGATCCTCGCGTGCGACTACATCTCGGCCACGGTGTTGACGGCCGCGGCAGAACGTCAGGGTTGGCGGCCGGAGTGGATGACGATCGGCACCGGAGCCACGGATGTCGACAACTCGGCGCGGCTGTACGAACAGGCCCAGGTGAACGGGCACCTCTTCGGCCCCAGCCAACTCGGCGCAACCCAGAAGCTCATCGGCCCTGAAAGCGAGCCCGGGAAGGTTTACCAGGATGCCACCGGCAAGACCATCCCGGCGGGCACGACGGGCGACTACTTCAGCCTCATCCACATGTTCGATCTGCTCCAGGCGGCGGGGCCCGTGCTGAATCCCGAGAACGTGGCCAAGGGCGCCATGACGCTTCCTCCGTCCGGCGCGCCGGCCTTTGCCTACGGGTACTGGTCGTACCTCGACGGCCCCGACGGCTCGCCCGGCGCCGGCGATCACACCACGGTCGACGACAGCCGCGAGGTCTATTGGGTCTCGGAGACGAAGTCCGGGGTCACGCAGCAGGGGTCGGCCAGCGACAAGTACTACAACGGCGCGGACGGCAAGGACGGTACCTACAAGGAGGCCGGAGGCGGCACCCGCTACCGCAATGGCGAGTGGAGCAAGGACGAGCCTCCCATTTACCCGCCCCGATAGGCGTCGCGTCACCGCACTTCCCGTCATACACCGCGCACACCTACGAACCGGGGGACAAGAACAACCATGACCGCGATCCTCGAGCGGGCGAAGAGCACCATCGCGTCGACGAAGGCGGCCTCGAGCAGGACCACCGGCGGGCTTCCGCCGGCAGCCAAGTACGGGATCGGTGTCGTCGCCGCCGTGGTGGCCTACTTCATCCTCAACGCCATCCTGCCCAACCACCTCCCCATCGGGATCGTGGTCCTGGGCGCGGTCTTCGGCTCGTTCTACGCCCTCGCGGCCATGGGGATCGTGCTCATCTACCGGGCCAACCGGGTCGTCAACTTTGCACAAGCGGACATCGGCGCCGTCGCCGGCGTGCTCGCCATCGAGTTCAACATCCACGGGCTGAACTACTTCCTGTCGTTCTTCCTCGGTCTCGCGATCGCAGCGGCGATCGGTGCGCTCGTGAACATCGCGGTGATTCGTCGCTTCCGGCAGGCGCCGCGCCTCATCGTGGCGGTTGCCACCATCGGCATCGCCCAGATCCTGTCGGGGATCGCGTTGATCATCCCGTTCATCTGGGAGGGGCGCGGCGGCTTCAAGACGCCGTTCGACGTGCGCTTCCGAATCAACCCCGCGGTCTTCACCGGTGACCATCTCGTCGCCATGGTCATGGTGCCCGTGGTGATGCTCGCCGTGATCGCCTTCCTCCGTTTCACGGACTACGGGGTCGTCATTCGTGCAGCGGCGGAGAACGGGGACCGCGCAAGCCTCCTGGGCATTCCGGTGCCGCGGCTGTCGACGATCGTCTGGGCCATCGCCGGCTTGCTCTCGGCGGTCGCCGTGATCCTCCGCGTGCCGATCCTCGGTTTCACATCGTTCGTGAGCGTCTCCGGCGCCGGCAACGCGCTGTTGCTGCGCACATTGGCCGCGGCGGTCATCGGTCGGATGGAGAACCTTCCCCGTACCGTCATCGCGGCCCTCGCCATCGGCATCTTCGAGTCGGCGGCCATCTGGCAGGTTCCCCGCACGACCGTGGTCGACGCCATGCTGGTCGTCATCATCCTGGTGGCGCTCTTCCTTCAACGCGGTTTCTTCACCAGGGCGGCGGAGACCGGCATCTCGACGTGGAAGGCCATCAAGGAGGTCCGCCCGATCCCGGCGGAACTGTCGAAGCTCCCGGAGGTCCGCTGGACCTTCCGTCTGCTTCGCGTGGCCCTCGTCGTCTTCGTGCTCGCGCTTCCGCTCCTCACCGGCCCGACGAACGAAGCGGCGATGGCCCTCGTATTCGTGTACTCGATGGTCGCCGTCTCGCTGCTGATCCTCACCGGCTGGGCCGGTCACATCTCTCTCGGTCAATTCGCGCTCGTCGGGTTCGGCGCCGCTACCACGTCGGTGCTCTACGGCCGCCACGGGTGGGACATCACCCTCGCCATCGTCGCCGGCACCGTCGTGGCCGCGTTCGTGGCCCTGGTCATCGGCCTTCCCGCGCTCCGCATCCGCGGGCCGTTCCTGGCCGTGACCACCCTCGCCTTCGCGGTGACGTCCTCGACGTTCTTCCTCGAAGACCGGTACCTGCCCTGGTTCATCGAGTCCTCGATCCCGCGGCCGGTGCTCTGGAACCGACTTCCCCTCACGGAGAACTGGCAGATGTACTACTTCTCGCTGTTCTGCCTGGCCCTCGTGATCGTCGCCGCCAGGAACCTTCGCAAGAGCCACACCGGCCGCGTGTTGATCGCCGTGCGTGACAACGAGGTCCAGGCCGAGGCCAACACCATGAACACGACGAAGCTGAAGCTCACGGCCTTTGTCATCTCGGGAGCGATCGCGGGATTCGCCGGCGGCGTCTACGTCCTGACGCAGAACGGCCTCAATACCGACTCCTTCGACGCCGCCATCAGCATCAAGTTGTTCTCGATGGTCGTCATCGGCGGGCTCGGCAGCCTGCCGGGCGCCGTACTCGGCGCCGTCTACGTGCGAGGCGCCGAGTTCTTCCTTCCACCCGCCTACTCGTTGCTGGCCAGCGGGTTCGGCATCCTCTTCCTGCTGATCTTCCTGCCCGAAGGCCTCGGTGGCCTCCTCTATCGCGCCCGAGACACCTTCCTCCGGCGGGTCGCCGCACGCCGCAACCTCGTCGTGCCGAGCCTGATCGCCGACAAGCGCCAGCTCGTCGAAGAGGCACCCGTCGTGATTGACACCGCCCTAGGTGGCCTCGCCGCGAGGAGTGCGGCTGTCGCCGAGGACGAGAAGGTTGAGCACGAGGTGCTCCTGACCGCGCTCGACCACATGCACGACTTCAACGACGAAGCCGAAGAGATTGCCGCCGAAGCCGCCGCCCCGACACCGGAAGGACGGCGGCCAAATCGGCGCAAAGGTCGCGTTCCGAGCCGCAAGAGCGAGCCCGACGCGGATCTCACGAGCACGGGAGCGAAGAACTGATGGCCACCACCCGTTCCCCTCGCCGCGACCGGCGCAACCGCACGGACTCCAAGGTGCAAGGCGCACTCGACGCCGCTGCCGAGGTACTCGCCGACCGGGAGCCGCCGCGCCTCGACGACCTCGACGTCCTCGGAGACGCCGCCAAGATCATCCCGCCGTCGGCGGCCGAGGACGCGATGGCCGCCGCCGATTCGTCGGGCATGGACGACGGCCGATCGCGCTGGGACATCCGGCGGATCACCGGCAACGCCCCGACGTCGCCATTGATGATCCTGCTCGGGCTCAACGCCGTGGACGAGTTCGATCGCACGATCTTCAACACGTTGCTGCCGGAGATCCGCACGACGTTCGGTCTGGACCTCCAGGGGATCCTCACGCTGACGACGGTTGTCACCGCCGTCAACCTCATTCTCGAGCTGCCGATCGGGTTCTTGGCCGACCGTCGCAACCGGGTGCGACTCACCTGCGCGGGCGCCTTCATCTTCGGCCTGTTCAGCATGGCAACCGGCCTCGCCATCGCCTTCACGAGCCTCGGGATGCTGTACTTCGTGCGAGCGGGCACGGCGGTGGCGAAGAACGTGGCCACGACCCACCGGTCGCTGCTGTCGGACTACTACCCGATCAATGCCCGGGCGCGGGTGTTCTACGCCCACAGCTTCGGAAACAACATCGGACAGATCCTCGGGCCGCTCCTCGCCGGTGGTCTGGGCGCGCTCCTCGGCGTGCAGGCGCCGTTCTACCTCCTGAGCATCCCGACGTTCATCCTCATCTTCATTGCCGTGACCAAGCTCCGCGAGCCGAAGCGTGGGGTCCACGAGCGGCTCGAAGCCGGCGCCGACCAGGACACCGCCGAGACCGAGGAGGCGCCGGCAGGCTTCGCCGAGACGTTCCGGGTGCTCTTCAACAATAAGTCGGCCCGCCGCATCTACTACTCGCTCCCCTTCTTGACGGCCAGCTCCCTCGGCCTCGGCAGCATCCTCAGCCTCTTCTACGAGGACGTCTACAACGTGGGGCCCTTCGGCCGCGGCGTCATCGCCTTTCTCGGCGAGGCGCTCCAGATCGTGGGACTCGTCTTCGGGTTCGGCTACGTGCAGAAGATCATGAGCAAGGACCCCGGAAAGGTCATGAAGCTCCTGGCGGTCATCGCCGTCTTCTACGTGGGTTGCATCACCGGCATCGCCCTCTCGCCGAACGTGTACGTCGCCGTCTTCTTCCAAGCCATCGGCTCGGGCGCGAACGCGATGCTCGGCCCGGGTGTGTACGCCGTCATCAGCCTGGTCGTTCCTCCGCGGATGCGGGCGCTGGGGTTCGCTACGGGCGCGGTCTGGTTCCTGCTCGGACTGTTCGCGCTTCCGTTCATCGGCGGCATCGGCGACGCCTACGGCCTGCGCACCGGGCTTCTCGTCTTCATCCCGATCTACCTCGTCGGCTCGTTCCTCCTCTCGTCTGCCGGCGGTCCGATCAACGCCGACATCAAGAAGGTGCAGACGTCGGCGCTGACGCAGGCCGAGGCGCGCAAGCGCCGCCTGGACGGCGACCCCCAGATGATGGTGATCCGGGGTCTCAACGCCGGCTACGACCAGACCCAGATCCTCTTCGACGTCGACTTCGAGGTGAGCGACGGCGAGATCATCGCCCTGCTCGGCACTAACGGCGCTGGCAAGTCGACGCTCCTGAAAGCCATCTCCGGGATCATCCAGCCGATGTCGGGCGCCATCATCTTCGACGGCCAGGACATCACCAACGCCGACGCCATCCAGTCAGCTCACCTTGGCATCGCCCAGGTGCCGGGTGGCCGAGGCATCTTCCCCTCGCTCACCGTCGCCGAGAACCTCCGCGCCGCCGGCTGGATGTACCGAAAGGACAAGGAGTACCTGGAGGAGGCCACCAAGCGGGTGATGGACCTCTTCCCGATCCTGCGTAAGCGGGCGGACACGGCGGCGGGTGCACTCTCCGGCGGAGAGCAGCAGATGCTCTCGCTGTCTCAGGCCTTCATCGCCAAGCCGAAGCTGCTGATGATCGACGAGCTGTCCCTCGGACTGGCACCGACGATCGTCGAACAGCTCCTCGACATCGTGCGCGAGATCCACGACCAGGGCACGACCATCATCCTCGTCGAGCAATCCGTCAACGTCGCCCTGCGCATCGCCAAGCGGGCGGTGTTCATGGAGAAGGGCGAGATTCGCTTCTTCGGCGCGACGGACGAGCTGCTCGAGCGCCCCGACATCCTCCGATCCGTCTTCCTCCAGGGCGCTCAGGAGGGGATGGAGCTCGGGGCCGGCACGGGAACGGAGAAGAAGAAACCGGCCACGATGAGCGCCGCCGAACGCAACGCCGACCTCGAACGGCGCGACGCGCTGCTCGAGAATCCGGTCGTGCTCGAAGCCAGGGAGATCGTGAAGCGCTACGGCGGTGTCACCGCGGTCAACGGTGCCAGCTTTCAATTGCACGAAGGCCAGATCCTCGGGCTCATCGGGCCCAACGGGGCCGGCAAGACGACGATCTTCGACATGGTCTCCGGGTTCACGCCCATGAACGACGGCCAGATCTTCTTCCTCGGTAAGGACGTCACCAACTGGCCGCCCTACAAGCGGGCCGCCGGCGGCCTTGGCCGCTCCTTCCAGGACGCCCGACTCTGGCAGTCGCTCACCGTGCGCGAGGCCATGGCCGCCTCGCTCGCCCAGAGCGTCGAGGTCACCAGCCCACTCGCCGCCGCCTTCGGGCTCCCGTCGGTCGCTGAATCCGAAGAACGCATCAACGTCCGCGTCGAAGAGCTCATCGGCCTCCTCGGTCTTGCTGCCTTTCGCGACAAGTTCATCTCGGAGCTCTCGACTGGCTCGCGGCGCATGGTGGAGATCGCCACCCTCATCGGGAACGATCCCAGGGTGCTCATCCTCGACGAGCCTTCCTCGGGCATCGCCCAGAAGGAGACGGAAGCCCTCGGTCCCGTGCTCAAGGAGGTACAGCGCTTCACGGGCTGTGCCATCCTCGTCATCGAGCACGACATGCCGTTGCTGGCGTCGATCGCCGACCACGTCGTCGGCCTCGAGCTCGGTGCCGTGATCGCCTTCGGCACCCCCGACGACGTCCTCAACCACCCCCGGGTCATCGAGTCGTACCTCGGGACGGCCAGTTACGAGGGGATCGGCGTCGGCGCATCGAAGGCTCCCGCCGGTGGGTCGACGAACGTGCGGAGCGCTCGGCGCGCCCGCCGTCGCGACAGCTCCGCCTGACGCCAGACTCTCACCGATGGCTATGAGGCGACGCCAGGGCAGCCAGGTCTGGCTCGTTCCGACCGTGCTCCTTTTCGTCGTGCTGCCCGTCGGCGGCGCCGTGTACAGCGCCGTCTCCTCATCAAAGGGCGATGAGCCCACCACGGCCAAGCTCCGAAGGACGGGATCGACCAACCTCGGAACCAAACCCACCCCGCTGGCATTCGTCGAGGAGCCGCTGAGCTACGACGTGACTTACCTGATCGAACGCTATGACGGCGACGGCACGATCCACGAGTCGAGCGATCGGATCGAGGTGCGGCGCCCATTCTCCGGACGCGTCGAAGATGCCGTGCCCGGCCACGATCCGAAGCCGCGCGTCTCCCGTCTGGGCTCGCTCGTGTTGTCGACGGGCGCGGGCGCTCGGTCGCTGGTCAGCCCGCCCGCGCCCTCCACCGGCGACCTCAGACTTCGCCCCGTCCTTCCCGAGGCGTTGTCAGATCACTTCGTCACGGTCCGCGAGCGCCGCAAAGTCCTCGGCCGGATGTGCCAGGTGTACCGGTTCGGCTCGTCGGTCTCGGCCGGTCTGCTCGTGCCGGTCAATGCGCGCACGGGCGAGCACTCCGACGTGTGTGTCGACGCATCCGGCATCGCCCTCGAGGAAGCGTGGTTCAAGGCGGGGAAGCCTCTTCAGCGCCGGATCGCCACCAAGCTGCATGTCGATGTCGATCTTCCCGACAGTCGCTTCGAACTTCCAGGCGAGGAGCAGATCCCTTTCGAAGAGGGAAATGGGTTCCTGCGGCCCGTCGATCCCAAGACTGGGTTCGAGGGCACCACCTACCACCTTGCGGAAGTGCCAGCCGGGTTCGAGTATCTCGGCCGGTACGCCTTCGCGCCGCCTCGACTCAATCCCTTCCAGAGCAGGCTCGACGAAGAAGCTCCCCGTTCGCAGGTGAGTACGGTCGACATCTGGCAGCGGGGTCCCGATTCGCTGGTCCTCACCCAGACCATCGCCGCGGACATCTCCGCCGTGCCCCAGAACTCGCTCACCGCCAAGCCGCTGACGTTGGGACCCTTCGGGTCAGCCGCCAGCGTGCTCGACCTGCGCTCCAGCGAGGTCCGCGTCGAGCTCCCTGAGGACCGCTTCCTTCGCGTCAGCGGCACCCTGTCGCGTGCGGAGTTGGTGGACATCGCCGCCTCGTTGCGGGCCGAGGTCGGGACCGGGCTCGTCTTTCTCGATCCGACGGGCTAGCGGGGGGAGGTCAGGACGCGCCCCCCGGGCTTCTCGGAGCCGTAGGTGCGGCCGACGGCGTCGAGGGCGACCTGCATCTGTTGGTGGCCACGCCGACGAGCCCGATCTCAAGCGTTCATAGGTGTGGGGTCAGGCCTTGACGGGGTCGCCGGCGGCTTCGGCGCTGGCTGCTTCGATCTCCGGCCACGTCAGATGCTCGCCATCCCAGAGCTGCTGGAACACCTGGTCGACCCCGTCGCTGAAACCGTGACGCACGCGGAAGTGGTAGATCCGCCGTTGCGGCCGACCGGTGATGATGCCGAGGCGGTGCAGCCGACCCTCGATGGTCGTCGCCCATGCCACCTCGAGTTGCACCGATAGGACATCGTCGGCGGGCGGATCGCCGAACGCGGGATCGAGGCGATCGCGGGCCCGCAACAAGGCCTGCCCGAGGATCGAACGACACCGCACCTCGTCGAAGTCACGGGCCTTGCGCAAGCTCTCGAAGGCGCCTCCGGTGGCCTCGACGATCACGCCACCGCTCTCGACACGACTCTGGGCCTTGCCGAGCATGGCGGCTTCATCGACGGTGATCGACACGGCGACGTCACTCCCGAGACCGACGGCCACGGCCACGTCCTCGGCGATGCCGGCGATGGTCGGAGCATCGAAGTTGACGAGATTGAACGTCTCGGGGCTGACGCTGACCCTGGCCATGGACTACGGCCCGACGCGAGCGAGGGTCTCGTCGGCCGCCTCGGCCGCGACGTCGGCGATGTCGTCGATCTCCTCCTGGCTGAACCCGGCGAGCTCGCGGAAGCGGCGAGCCAGCTTGATCGGGCTCTCGTCCTTGTCCGAGCGGAGCCCACCCAGGGAGAACAGCTTGTCGACGACGCGCTGGAACTCGAGGGCCCGCTTGCGGCGCTCGGGGTTGGTCTCGGTGAGTTTGCGCAACCAGTCCGAACCCATCTTCACGTGGGTCACCTCGTCGGCCAGCATCCAATCCTCGCAGAACTCCATCACGGGGTCGCCGCACTTCTCGCCGAAGTTCTTCATGGTGTTGAACACGTCGATGGCCAGGCCCTCGAGCGCGCGGTTCACGCCGGTGAGGCGCATGACCGGATCGGGGTTGCAGGCGGCCTCGTAGAGGAACGTGTTCTCGGCGAACTCACCGAGGTCGGTGCCCATCCACTCATTGAGCTTGATCGAGATCTCGACGTGGCGACTCTCGTCCCAGCACTGTCGAGCCATGTCGAGCTTGAGTGCGAAGGGAGCCTCGTCTTCACCGTTGCCGGTTTTGAAATCCCAACACGTGCGGCCGGCACCTTCGAGGGCCTGGATCTCGCCCATGAAGATGCCGTGCATGAGTGACCGCGCGCCTTCGGCGGCGTTGCGCTCTTCGGGCGAGAACTTCTCGGGCTTGGTGAAGGTGCCCGACTGGCGCTGGGCGCCGACGCGCGGATCGTTGAAGCTGTCCTCGAAGCGCGAGCGGAAGAACCGATCGTCGCGTGCGAGTTCTTGGACGGGCAGCATCTTCTTCATCGTGCGTTCTCCTTGGATCGGGTCGTTGCGGTCAGCGCGCCCAGCGAATCGGGACCGACGAGACCGCCGGCAATGACGAACATGGCTTCGAGCTCGGCGCGACGATCGGCCGAACGCTGGACCTCGTCGGGGCCGGCGAGCAGCGACTGCAACAACAGTTCGCCGTCGCGGATGCTGGCGTAGGCGTCCTGCAACACGAAGTCGAACCAGCGCTCATCGGCATCGGCGGCGTCGCCACCGAGGGCCCGCACGAAGTACGTGTACGCCGTGATCTGGCGAGGGAGTAGCACCCGGTAGACGCCCGTGAGGAACTCGATCGTGCGCTCGACGCCGTCGGGAGCGAGGACGGCGTCGACGATGGCGGCGATGTCTGTGTCTTCGATGGAGGAGTCGGTCGGTGTCGACCCGGCGGCATCCTCGAGGGCGTTCTGGAAGAGGAACGAGTGCCACGCGTGACGCTTGGCGTGACGGGCCAGAATCCCCTTTGCGTGGTCGACGTCGATCACTCCGGCGAAGGCCTCGAGGGCGGTGGCCAGTCGGGCCTCCACGGCGGCGAAGATGCGCACCCGACGGGCCGACTCGTCGGACGGCAGGATGCGCGGCGCAGTGCGCACGTCCCAGGGGGCGAATGCGGGGCGAGGGGTCACGGCAGTTCCGTTCTCGGTGCTGGTTGGGATGGGGACTCGGTGGTTGAGGTCTCGGGGGGTTGGGTCTCGATGGGTGGGGTGTCGGGGTGGAGGCTCCCGACGACTCGGTGGATCAGGGACGACCACTCGACCTCGTCCGGTCGGCCGATGCCGATCGACGTGTAAAGCAGCGATCCCAACGCGAGGACGAGAGAAAAACGGGTGAGCGCATCGGCACTGACGTCGGCGTCGACCGATCCATCGGCATGGGCCCGTTCGACGATGCCGCCGATGGACTGGGCCCGCTCTTCGACGAGCGACCGGACCAGCACCGCCAGATCGACGTCGCGCCGGGCGGACACGAAGGCCTCGATCAACAGGCCGCCCTTCGGGTCGCCGGCGTCAGGCTCGTCGAGCAGATGGCTTCCCAGGTCGGCCAACAGCTTCGCAGCCGTGGTTTCGCGACGTTGCGGTCGCAGGAGGTCGTCGAGTTCGGAGGCGCTGCGGTTGCCGATGACCTCGAACAACAGGTCGGCCTTGCCCCGGAAGTTGGCATAGATCGCACCGGTGGTCAGGCCGGCACGTCGGGCGATCTCCTGCACGCCGGCACCGTCATATCCCCGCTCGGAGAACACCGCCGTGGCCGCTTCCAGCAACTTTTCGCGGGTGCTCTCGATGACCTCGACCGGCGCGCCCATCCGTCCATGATAACGGTTGTTATCGCCGGAGGATAGCCTTCAGTCGAGGGGCCACCATTGCGGACCGACGGTGGCGAGGCCGACGAGGGCCGCGACGGCGACCGGCCAGATGGCCGCGGCCCGACGTTTCTGTGTGCGAAAGGGGGCCGTGGGGCCCTCGAAGCGCACGCAAAAGGCGAGGAGGCCGGCGGCCGTGGCCCCGGCCGGCGCGAGCGGCGGAGCACCGTCGTACAGCGCGAACGACACCGCCGCGGTTGCGGATGCGACCGCGACCAGGTCGAGGGCAAGGCGGGGCCAGGCGATCTGTGTGCGCTTGAGGGCCGGTACGGCCCCCATGCGCACACAGAACAACAGGAGTGCGGCGATCGGGACGAGCGCGCCGAGACCGGCGAAGAGGATGGCGGTCGGCACCGGGCCCAAGAGCGGGTTCTCGACCTTCGACCAGGTCCAACGAGTACAGCGGACGAACGCCCGGCGGCCGGCGCGCCAGAGCGCATTCGTCGCCGATCGGGCGGCGGCTGCAGCCACCGCCTGCCATCGCTCGGCTCGGGACGGTAGGCGGGGTTCGAGCGACGAGCGGCCAGAGGGCCCGGGAAACGGATCCGGAAAGCCGGCGTCGATGCGGTGGCACCAGGGACAACCCCGTCGCCGGGTCGCGAACGCGTGATGGGGCGATCGGTCACACGTCGCCAGTGCGACGTCGGCCCGCCCGAGGGCGTCGGCCCACTGCGCAGCCGTCGGACGCGCCGACGGACGCCGGACGCCGGCGGTGAACGCTTGCCACACGAGACGGCGGACGTCCGGCGGGAGGACGTCGAGGTCGAGGGCATGGGGCGGGGGCGACAGTCGACCGCCCCGCCGGTACGGGAAGCGTCCGGCCCGCATTCGCTCGGGCACGTCGGGAGGCTCTCCGCCACCGGACCAGATCCCGGCGAAGGGGTGCAGGCCCTCCATCAGGAGTTGGAAGATGAGGATGGCCAACGCGAAGTCGTCAGAGGCGGCCGTACGGTCGACAGTTGCGAGGTCGTGGCCTTGGAACTCGGGGGCGGTGAATTCAGGTTTGCCCACTCCCCCGCGGTGGACGACGCCAGTGGCGGGATCGCGCACCTGCATCGAATCGCAGTCGACGAGCACGGCGAGGGCGCGGCGGTTGACGAGGAAGTTGCTCTCGTTGATGTCACCGACGACGTAGCCCGCTCGGTGCAACGAGTC
>Ga0136611_10001961_pt1 | contig 14327 bp, 15 predicted proteins | sample AntDrymUQ2232306_2_FD_106645 | JGI IMG/M metagenome (GOLD analysis project Ga0136611, IMG submission 106645) | Polar desert sand microbial communities from Dry Valleys, Antarctica - metaG UQ223 (23.06) | ecosystem: Environmental > Terrestrial > Soil > Desert | place: Antarctica: Dry Valley...
CCTCGAACGCCAGCAATGCCAGCAGCGTCCAGACCAGCGCCGCGACGTGCGACATCATCGAGCCTGCCTGGAGCGCCAGAAAGGGCGATATCGCCAGCAGAGCAGCAGCGACCAGCCCGATCGTCGCGTCGTAGAGCCGCCTTCCGGCGAGGAAGACCAGTAATACGACCAGCCCACCCAGCAGCGGGTTCACCAACCACGGCGCGCCTGCCAGAATGCCCAGCGCCAGCACCAGCGGGTAGCCGGGCGGATACTTCCCGAACCACATATCGTCGCGGACGATCACGAACGGCATGCGGAAGAACTCCGGCTGCTCGGGCGGGCGGGCGACGATCTCGCCACCGGCCAACGTCCGCGCCTGAAAAAGAAACGCGACCTCGTCCTCGACATGCGGCAGCCTGTCAAAGATCGTCGTCGAAACCCAGCCAGCGAGGATGACCGCGGTCGCCGCCAACAGTAGCGCACCGACAAGTGGCGGATCGAACCTGCGGCGGACACTCCCAACGACACGCACGACCCGGCCCCACGCTCCCGCCCGGACAGCAAACGCTCCCGAGACTCCGGGAGCAACACAATCGAGTCATCATTCACCAGCGGTAGATGGGATTGCAATGGCGGGCGCAACCAGTGAGCGAGCACCAGCGCATATCCAGATACCCTGTCATCCCGAGCGGAGTGCAACGGAGTCGAGGGATCTCAGCAGTTCACCTCCTCCGACGATCGAGGGAATCGAGTCTTGAGATCCCTCGACTCCGTTGCACTCCGCTCGGGATGACAGGGTATGGGAGCGGGGCCTCGTTGAAGATTCGTAGCAGCCCAGGGAGAGGAACGACGACGAACGCTAGTCGGCCTGCAATGCCTCGGGGGCTGGTTCGTAGCCAGCGCAGCCGCTGATTGGGGTAACGACCAGGTGAAGCGGGGCGTGCTGCGGGTGGCCGCACTCGTCGGTGAAGTCTTCAGGGGCTTCGTGTTTCGTGCGAATCTGGATCAGTTGTGGCTGTTGCGCGTGCTGTTCGCCGAAGTGGACGCAGAGTCCACACTGTCCGGCTTGTATTTGCTGCATGGATACCTCCGTCGCGTCTTCCGAATCAATCGCGGCTCACTGTCGAGCGTTGCAACGTTGGTGCCATGAATGCGTTGAGAGGCGGTATCATCTTCGACGGAGAAACGATCGAAGGGGGAACGACAGCGTGCGCTTCCAGATTCAGGAGCGGGTGGTCACGATCGGTGGCGGGACCGGCTCATTCACGATGTTGTCGGAGCTGAAGAACGTCGTCGCACCCGGCAACCTCTGGTCGATCGTGACGATGGCCGATTCGGGAGGATCGTCGCGCAAGCTGATGGACGAGTTCGGCAGGCCGCTGCCACTCGGCGATCTGCGCCAGGCGCTGGTCGCTCTCTCGCGTCGCTCGCGTCTTTGGGGCGATCTCTTCTCCTACCGCTTTCCCGACGCGCCGGACGGCAACGATGGCCCGGTCGGCGGTCATTCACTCGGTAACCTGATCCTGCACGCCTTGCAGGATCTCAACGACGGAGACCTGATCGGCGCGATCGAGGACGCCGAGGAGCTGCTCAACGCGGCAGGACGAGTCCTGCCGGTGACGCTCGATCAGGCCACCCTCTGCGCGGAGCTGAACGACGGGACGATCATCCGCGGCGAGTCGGCCATCGATCAGGCCTGGGAGCGAACGGTGCTGCCAATCGAGCGTGTTTACCTCGACCCGCCCGTCTCGGCCGCCAGCCGCGCCCGCAAGGCGCTCGAACGGGCCGACAAAGTGATGATCGGGCCGGGCGACCTCTACACGAGCGTCGTCCCCTGCCTGCTGGTCGAGGATGTCGCCGAAGCGATCCGCTCCTGCGACGGTGAGATCGTCTATATCTGCAACGTGATGACCAAGCATGGCGAAACGGACGGCTACAAGGCGTCCGACTTCGTGCGCCAGATTCACCGCTACCTCGGACGGCGAGTCGACACCGTCATCGTCAACACCAACGGCCCAACGCGCTACCCACAGGAGTTGCTGTCGCGCTACGGCGCCAGCGGCGCGGAGCCGGTCGAGCCGGACATCGACACCCTGCGGACACTCGTCCCGCGCGTCCTCCCCGGCGAGTTCGCCTCGACGAAGACGCTCATCCGCCACGACGCCGAGCGCGTCCTGCTGGCGCTCTGGCCGGAACTGGCGCAGTAGATTGGGACGTGGGGCCGGGAACCGGGATACGGGAACCGGGCCGCACCGTCATAGCGATGCGTCATTCATCCCGTACAGCTTGCAGGCGACGATGTTGCTCTGGGCGATCCAGACCGGCGGGCCTGGATCATGCTCATCGACGATCAGGTAAAGGACGCCGGTTGGCTCGCCGGGCGTACCGTCAGCACTCTCGTTCGGCCCGACCCACCAGCCGAGCGAGATGGCCCAGCCAGCAATCGGTCCTGTCCCGTTGCGCCGTTCGACACGGGTCGTCATCCACAGCCGCTGCGTCACCGGGACCGCGAAGTCCGCGTGATGTTCCATCGTTTCCCCCGCTACGTTCGCATCAGGAACGACATTATCGTTCAATGCACGCTTGGGCCGTGACCGCCGTTGGAGGCACGATGCAAGAGATCACCGTCGAAAGCTGGAACGAGCTGATCAACTGCCTGTATGAGGAATCATGGCAGCCGGGAATCGAGCGCTTTCGCTCTGATTTCGCGTTTCGGGGTGTCGCCAATGCGCAATGGTCGACCTTCCGGACGAGCCTGATGCGGCTCGGCGGCTCGTTCCAGCAGATGGAGGGGCATCTGCTGCGCAATTTCCGCAAGTACGCGCACCTTGAGGCGACCAACGCCTACCCCGGCGACACGGCCTGGCACTGGCTGGCGATGGCGCAGCACCACGGTCTGCCGACCCGGCTGCTCGACTGGTCGTACTCCCCGTTCGTCGCGATGCACTTCGCGACGTCGACGGTCGACCAGTTCGATGTCGATGGGCTGATCTGGTGCGTGAACTATGTCAAAACGCATGAGTACCTGCCGCAGCCGTTGCGACACGTCCTCGAAGACGAAGGAGCCAACGTCTTCACAGCCGAGATGCTGATGCGCGGCGCGGCGACCCTTGCGGCGTTCGACGCACTGGCCGCCGCCCCGGATGGCGCGCCGCAGCACTTCGCCACCTTCTTCGAGCCACCGTCGCTGGATGCCCGGATCGTCAACCAGTACGCGCTCTTCTCGCTGATGTCGAGTCCGAACGTGTCGCTCGATGATTGGCTTGCGCGGCATCCGGAACTGATCCGCAAGATCGTCATCCCGGCCCAGATCAAGTGGGAGGTGCGCGACAAGCTCGACCAGGCCAACGTCACCGAGCGCGTGCTGTTCCCCGGCCTCGACGGTCTCTCGTCCTGGCTGCGTCGCCAGTACACGCCGCGCAACGGCATCCCCCTGCCCCCCGACGAGAACAGCGGCGGCCACACGACGGCGCAGGGCGTGCCTCGGGAACAGGGATAGCCAATCTCCGCGTAGGGGCGATCATTCGAGAAGTTCCAGCCGGTACTCGTCTGGTTCCTCGCCTGCAAGCGTGAAACCGCATTTCTCAAGGACGCGGCGTGAGGCGAGGTTGTGCCTGGCGACATGGGCGTAGAGTGGACGACGCTGCTCATCGGTCAGGAACGCGGAGAGCGCCAGGGTTGCAACACCCTTGCCCCAGAACTCGCGGCCAAGCCAGTAGCCGACCTTGCGCTCCCGAGACTGGACGAAGCTGACGACGTTCCCGGCGACCTGACTATCAACGACGATCGTCCGCACGACGCCCGTCTCGTCGTCCAGGATTCTGGCCCAGTGGGCCGTGAACGCATCCCAGGTCCTGACGGGGAAGCCGACCATCTCGGACGCTTCCACGTCCGACTGCTGCTCGAAGAACCACGGGATGTCGTCAGCAACGACATCCCGCAGCGTTACGCGAGGCTCATCAGCCACGGACATTCATGCTCCTTCGCTGGTGGTCATCGTCGCTCAGGCGGCAGCCTGCCGATTGTTCCATTCAGATGGTCCCACAGGAAGCCGTCAGGCGGCGTCGTCTTCCTGCCATGTCTCGATCCGCACGCAATGCTCGGGGATGAATCCGAGCAACACCCCGGCCGTCCCGTCGCTCGTGCCCCACGGATAGTCGAGCTCGACCGCATCCCGGTCGGGATTCAGACGGCTGAGGCGCGCCAGCGTTACGTCGATCGAGCTGACGCGGGCAGCGCTCATATCGGACCGAGCCTCGCGTCCCGCCTCCCGATCCAGCATCGTCTGGACGAGCCCGATTCCCGTCAGTTCGTGCCGCTGCCGTGTCAGGATCGCCTGCCGGATGGTGTCACACGTCACGGTGCAATTCCCTTCGTCCTCTGGGCCGCCATCCCCATCATTTCGCTCCTCTTTATTGTCTCATCGAATGCGGTTAGAATTGGTCCTGATTAATGGAGATTCCCGCATTCGTACGATTGGATCGACTGACGAGCCGCGTGACATGGCACCCGGCGAGAGGAATTCGCATGTACCACCCAACTACCCGAGTCCTGACGGTCCTCGAATTGCTGCAATCGCATGGCAGGGTCAGTGGGCCGGACCTGGCCAGGCGGCTGGAGGTGGATGTCCGGACCGCCCGGCGCTACGTCACGATGCTGCAGGACCTCGGCATCCCGGTCGAGGCCGAGCGTGGGCGACACGGCGGCTACCGACTGCGGCCCGGCTTCAAGCTGCCGCCGCTGATGCTGACCGACGAGGAGGCGCTGGCGGTGACGCTCGGCCTGCTACTGGCGCGCCGGATGGGGCTGACGGCGACCGCTCCAGCCGCCGAGGGCGCGCTGGCCAAGATCGAGCGCGTGCTCCCGGCCGCATTGCGCGAGCAGGTCCAGGCCGTCCAGCAGGTGCTGGCGATGTCCGTCTCGCCCTCCGATGCCGCGTCGACCGAACTGCTGGCGACCCTCTCGCTGGCCGCCCACCGGGGCCGGTCGCTTCAGCTACGCTACGCCGGGTTGCGGCAGGATGTCACCGAACGGGTGATCGATCCCTACGGCGTCGCGTTCTACGCGCCGCGCTGGTACGTGGCTGGCTGGTGTCACCTACGCAAAGACCTGCGCCTCTTCCGGCTTGACCGCATCCAGGAGGTGGCTCCTGCTGAGGGCAGCTTCACGCCACCGCGTAACTTCGACAGCCTCGCATTTGTCGCCCAGTCGCTGTCAACGATGCCCGGTGCCTGGAGTGTCGAAGTTCTGCTGCATGTGCCGGTCGAATGCGCCGAGCGCGTCATCCCACGCACCCACGGCACGCTGACGCCAACCGACGGCGGCACCATCTACCGCTGCACCTCCGACAACCTCAACTGGCTCGCGCGCGTCCTCGTCCGCCTCGAGCTACCACTCACCGTCCTCAGCCCGCCCGAACTCAAGACGACGATGCGCGAGCTGGCCGTTGAGGTCGCGAAGATGGCCGGGGATGAAGGACACGGACCAGAGCCGCCACGTCCATGAGGAACAGGATCGCATGATCTGTCATCCTGAGCCGCAGCGAAGGATCGCTTGGCCTTCAGTAGACGATGGTGAACGAGGACACAAGCGCTCAACCGCCGATCAACCACTCCTGTCCCCAGCGTCAAGCGATCCTTCGCTGCGGCTCAGGATGACAGATCATGCGATCCTGTTCCTCATCACGGTGTCGTCTCTGGGGAGTCCTCCACGTCCCGACCCATGTGCTCGGCAAAGAACGCCAGCGTCCGCTGCCAGGAATCGGCGGCGGCTTCGGGGTGGTAGCCGTCGAGCGTGTCGTTGAAGAACGAGTGGCCCGCGCCGGGGTAGATCTTGACATCGTGCGGGATATTGTAACGGTCGAGGGCAGCATCCAACTTCTGGCCGGAGCGCGCCGACCAGTCGTCCTCGGGGTACGAGCCGGCGATCGGACAGGCGCGCTTGAGGGCCGAAAGTGGGCACGGGTTGGCGCAGTAGAAGGCGGACGAGGCGCGCAGATCGCTCTCGACGCAGGCCAGCGCCAGCGCGTAGCCGCCACCCATGCAGAAACCGATCGCGCCGACCCGGTTGGCGTCGACCTCTGGCCGCGCCTGGAGCCAGTCGATTGAGCGGCGCAGGTCGCTCAGCCCCTTATTCTTCAACGGACGCAGTGCCAGCGCCGACATCAGCCGCAGGATGCAGAGCCGGTGGTTGCCACTGCCGGAGAAGAGATCGACGGCCAGCGCGACGTAGCCCGCGTCCGCGAAGCGCCGGGCAATGTCGCGGATGTTGTCGTTCAGGCCGTACAGTTCGTGGATGATGACGATGGCCGGACGCGGCTCGCCGTCCGCAGGCCGCGCGAGGCAGGCCAGTAGCGGCGCGGCGCCAGGCCTGGCGCGCGGGATCAGAACATCCTCAGCCGGAACCTGGGCTGTCACTGTCACCGCCACGCGCCACCTCCGTTGTCATGCCGTGGTTGTCTCGCGCGCAGGCTATATCAGCCACGCATCGCCTGTACAGCGATTCAGCGACGTTCCATCCTCCGTGAACCGCTTCCCCGGCATCGGGCAACAACCATCAGAAGCAGCTGCTGACGATGTCTGGAATGCTGGAGGTTGCATGCTGAGCGCTGAGGCTGGCGTGCCGGAAAGGGGCCCGCCACGCTGACCGATCTGACGGACACCAACAACGACACCGACGCGGAGCTGATCCGCGCATCGCTCGACGGCCCCGAACGCTTCGGCGTGATCTTCGAGCGACATTTCGCTACGATCCACCGCTATCTGGCGCGCCGCATGGGCGCTTCGCTGGCGGACGATCTGGCGGCGCAGACGTTTACGGAAGCGTTCGCCCGCCGCAATCGCTACGACAGCCGTTGGCCAGAAGCACGCCCCTGGCTCTACGGCATCGCGACCAACCTGCTACGCCGTCACAACCGGCGCGAGCGCCGCCAGCTCCAGGCGTATGCCCGTGAGGGAATCGACCCGATCGTCGAGACAGACCTCGAAGCGATCCTCGACCGGGTCGACGCGCACAGCGCGCGCGCCAGACTGGCTGGCGCGCTGGCGGCGCTGAAGCCGCCCGACCGTGACGCGCTGCTGCTGTACGCCTGGGCCGATCTGAGCTATGCGGAGATCGCGCTGGCGCTTGGCGTGCCGGTTGGCACGGTCCGTTCGCGCATCCACCGCGCTCGAAGCATCACCCGCGCTCGGTTGGGCCTGCCCGACGAGCTACTCGACGCACCCGACGCACTCGGCGCACTCGGCGCGCTGCCGCGCCTGGAGGAGGTATAGAAACGTTCATGGATGAGATCGAATCGCTGCGTGACTTCCGGCGCAACATCGCCCCGGACACCGCCACGGCAAAGCGGAACGCCCGGACGCTGCTCGATGAGCGCATGCGCCGTCAGCCGCGTGACCAACGCCGCTGGCTGCTGTGGGGCGGCGTGCCGGCGACCATCGGCGCCGTCGCGCTGGTTGCCATCATCGCGTTCAATCCGTTTGCTGGCCAGCAGCCGCAGGCCAGCGCCGCAGCCGCTCAGCTCAACGCATTCGCCAGCATCGCCGCTCTGACCCAGGCACCAGCGCCATTGGCCGACGGGCAGTATGCCTATACCCGCTCGGAGATCGCCTGGAGCATGGGAACCGACGGCGGCTGGGCGATTGTCCCACGCACGCGGGAGATCTGGATCGGAGCCGATGGGTCGGGCAGGATCGCTGAATCGATCTCTGGTGAGCCGATCTGGCTCGAGCGGCCGGATGGCGAACTGGAGGATCTGCTACTGGATCACGCCACGATCAACGAGTCGTTCGGCCCCGGTGAGCTATTCCTGAGCGACGTGGGCTTCGGCCTCACGCCGGAGCGCATGGCCGAACTGTCGGTGAATCCCGACGCGCTGGCGGAGATGGTCCGCGCGCGGGCCGGTCAGGTCGACAATCCGCTGGACTACCAGTCGTTCGTCGTCGTTGGCGATTTGCTGCGCGAATCGAACCTCTCACCCGCGTTCCGTGCTGCGGTCTATCAGGTTGCGGCCCGCATCCCGAATGTCGTGCTCGTCGGTGAGGTGATCGACAGCAGCGGACGGCCGGGCATCGCCGTGGCAATGGACTATCGCGGGGTGCGCCACGAGCTCGTCTTCGACGCCGGGACAGCGGGGCTACTGGAGGAACGGAACATTGTCGTCTCGTCCGACTCCGACTACCCGGCAGAACCCGGCACGGTCGTCGGCCGCGCGACCTACCTGATCTCCGGAATCGTGCCATCGACTGTCGAGACACCGTAATGCTGTCCACAACGACAGCGCCCCGCCATCACAGCGGGGCGCTGTCATGGGGTTAGAGCAACATCGTCACGCTCAGTTAGAGATGCGCCGGATGTTGCTCATCGCAACCGCGCTCCGAACTGAGCGCGCCGCGCGTGGGGCGGGAAGCGAGAGGCTGTTCCATTGCCACTGAGACACGGTGATGATCGCGATTGCGGCGAGTGTCCCCCAGAGCCAGGCGCCGAGGACATCGGACGGCCAGTGTGCGCCCGCCTCAACCCGTGCGACGCCCATCAGGAGCGGCACCAGCAGCAGGCCGGTCTGGACCAGTCGCCGCCGGAGTCCGTCCGCCATCAGCGTCGTCACGACGTAGAAGAGCACGAGAGCGAAAACGGTTGTCCCCATGACATGTCCGCTTGGAAAGCCGAAGCCGGACGACTGCTCCGAAACATGGACAAGACCACTCGTCGGACGAGGACTCTCCATCGAGAGCTTGAGCAGCCAGTTGATCCCCTGCGCCAGCGACGCCGCCGCGACGAGCAGTGCCGCCCGGTGATGCCGCTTGAAGGCCAGGCTGGCCGCGATAACGAAGACAATCGCGAGCAGGAACGGCGCCTCACCGAGCAGGTTCGCGGCAGCAATCAGCGGCTCGAACATTCCCGGCAGGTGCGTCTGAAGCGCATTGGTTGTCGCGACATCGCCGGGAAGGACGCTCGTCCCGGCCGCCACGAACGAGAGCGGCAGGACGGCTGCCAGCAAGCCAGCAATCGTCCAGTTTGGGACACTCAGGGACGACCGCTCCATGCGCGCACCCGTCACCCGCTTAATACTACGGTCCATCGTTTCTCCTCAATCCCCACCACACGACGATCGATTACCCCAGGCTGTGATTGCATTGCGCGGGCGTTAGTCGTCGATCTCGACCGACAGGATGCTACCGTCGTTCGCATCGACGATCACTTCGGACTGGCCGACCTCGACGGTGTAGACGAACCGTCCGGCGTGCCGGTCCAGTTCGACATCGTCGACAAATCCCTCGGCAGCACCACGCGCGGCCTCGATAGCCTGCTGTGGCGTGATCGCTACCTCAACGCCCATGTTCGTGTCGTCCTCAAAGCCAACCCCATCGTCGAGCCAGTCGTCGCCGTCGTCATCCGCTTCAACCGCGACAACTTCACCGCTGTTGGCGTCGACGAAGACTTCCGACCGACCGACCTCGACCTGATACAGCAGCCGGTCGCCGAGCCGCTCCAGCTCGATATCATCGACACGGCCAGTTGCCGCGCCTTCAGCGATCGCGATCGCGTCCTCAACGCTGATGTCAGCGTCCGAAAGCAGCCGCTGCCCGTCATCGAGCCGCCCACCGCGCCAGTCGTCGATGAGATCGACTTCCGACGCCAGCGCGGCTGTTCCACCGCCAGCCGTCAGCAACACAACGCCGCCGATGATGGCCGTTCGCTTTGAATGATTGAAGATATTCATCTCGGTTCACTTCCCATAGTTGAGGCACTGTCGTATCGAACTGTCATCAGTCTGACAGGCTTGCATTAAATCCAGATGAGACGAACATGAGATGTTCCGTATCTCCTGTCGTCCTGAACCACGGTGAAGGACGACAGGGGGGACTGACGGTCTATTGACGACGATCCAATCCGTCAAGATCATCGTGGCCGACGATTCAGGACGACAGGGGCAAGCGGACAGTGAAGCTGGAACCCTGGCCGGGGATAGAGGACGCGCTGATGTCGCCGCCGTGCGCTTCGGCGATCCAGCGGCTGATCGCCAGGCCGAGCCCTGTCCCGCCTTCGGCGCGGGTGCGCGCTTTGTCGACCCGGTAGAAGCGCTCGAAGACATGTGGCAGGTGCGCAGCGTCGATGCCGATCCCGGTATCGCTGACCGTCACATACGCCGATCTGCCGTCAATACCCCAGACGGCGCGCACCTCCCCGCTGTGGGACGTGTACTTGATCGCGTTGTCGAGCAGATTCAGCAGCAGTTGCAGCAGCAGCGACTCGTCGACATCGACGACGATAACTGGACCTGCTTCCAGACTCAGGCTGATGCCACGCTGCGCCGCCAGCGGCTCCACCTGCTCGACGGCCCCGGCGACCGCATCGCCGAGCGAGATTGGCTCGCGGGCCAGCGGGATCTCGCCAGCGTCGGCACGGGCAAGCGTCAGCAGACTGCCGACAAGCCGGATCAGCCGGTCCACCTCCTCGTTGACGCCGGTCAGGACTGCACGGTACTCGTCGGGGTCGCGTGGGCGGGCCAGAGCGACCTCGACCTGCCCCTTCAGCGCCGTCAGCGGTGTTCGCAGTTCGTGCGATGCATCGCCGGTGAACTGCCGTTGGCGGTGGAAGGCCGCTTCCAGGCGCGCGATCATCTCATCGAAGGTGCGCGCCAGCCGCCCGAGCTCGTCGTTTGGCAGATCAAGGTCGAGTCTGCCGCTGAGATCCTCGGCTGATATCCGCCGCGCCAGCCGGGTGACGCTATCGACGGGTGCCAGCGCCCGGCCAGCGATCAGCAGCCCACCCATCCCGGCCAGGACGAGCGTGATCGGCGTCGCGATCGTCAGGATGAATAGCAGCGCCCCAAGCGTCTCGTCGATCTCCTCATGCGACTGACCGACCTCAAGAACGCCGACCACCTCGCCGTCGTCGACAATTGGCCGGATGAGCACATGAAAGTCAGCGTCATCGCCCGGCAGCGTCGCCCAGCGCTCCGTCCCACCGATCACTGGCAGCACAACACTCTGGCGCTCGGGGACCTCCGCCTCGTCGCCACCTGCGTCGGAGACAACATTGCCGGATCGGTCCCATGTCCGCGCGAACTGGTCTTCGGCTTCGTCCTCGTCGAACTCACTGCCATCCTCCGGGTCGGTCGCGGCGCGGATGACGGACGCGGGCAGTCCTGGTCCGTCATCCTCCACCTGGACGACGCTCATCAACGCATTGGAACGACCCCTGACCGATGCGTCGAGGCCGTCGTCCAGCGACTCGCGCAGCGCGAAGTAGACACCGCCCCCGAACAGTGCCAGGACAACCGCCAGCACAAGCAGATACCAGAGCGTCAGCCGGACGCGAATCCCGCGCCGGTTGAGCCAGCCGGTCACGGCGCCGGATCCGCCGAGATGCGATAGCCAGCGCCACGGACGGTCTGGATCAGCTTCAGCTCGTGCTGGTCGTCGATCTTGCGGCGCAGGTAGCGGATATGGACATCGATCACGTTCGTGCCGGTGTCGAAGTCGAAGTTCCAGACATGCTCGGCGATCATCGTCCGCGTCAGCACCTGATTCGGATGACGCATCAGATACTCCAGCAGTGCGTACTCCTTGTTGGTCAACGTCACCGGCTGGCCCGCCCGCGACACCTGGCGCGTGACGGTGTCGAGCGTCAAGTCCGCGACTTCCAGCGTCGTCCCCAGCAGGACCGGCTCGCGCCGCAGCAGCGCCCGCAGCCGCGCCAGCAGTTCCGCGAAGGCGAACGGCTTGACGAGGTAGTCGTCGGCCCCACTGTCCAGCCCCGCCACGCGATCGTCGATCGTATCGCGCGCCGTCAGCATCAGGATCGGCGTCCGTACCCCGCGCGTCCGCAACGTCCGGCAGACCTCGATTCCGTCGCGCCCCGGCAGCATGATGTCCAGCACGATCACATCGAAATCGACGACCGACGGCCAGTCGAGCGCCTCGTCGCCATCGTGCGCGACATCGACGGCGTGTCCCTCTTCTTCCAATCCCTTGCGGATGAACTCCGCGATCCGCAGATCATCCTCAACAACGAGCACCCGCATTGCTTGTTACCCCCGCCAGTCCCATTGGCCTCGATGGATGATAGCCTGTCGAGATGAGGAGGGCATGAACCGAACCGCGCGACATCGATACAGGCGTCCAGAGGCGAGACGTACATGAGGAGCGTACACCTCACCCTTGTCATCCTGAACCGCAGTGAAGGATCGCCTGGCGTATAGGAGACCGGAGCGCGTCGGCCGACAGTCGAACGTTCGCGTCCTCGTTCTCTACCATCTCGCCAAGACCAGGCGATCCTTCACTGCGGTTCAGGATGACAGGGGTAAGGTGTACGCTCCTCGTACGCTTCGTGCCTCTGGATACTTTGAAGAAGCGCCAGACGGCACCACATCTGCGACACTGCCTGCAATGAGCCGAAACGTGATAGAGGAGCAGACCATGTCGGGACTCAGCAGCGAGCAGGTGATGACGCGGGAGTTGCAGGGCGACGTGCTGGCGGCAGCCGGTGGACCGCCACGTGATCTGGCGATGGCGCGGCGCGGGATGGCGGCTTCGGTCCACCCGTTCGTCAGCGACACGGCCATTGAGGTGCTGCGAGCCGGCGGCAACGCCATCGACGCAGCGGTCGCTGCGGCAGCCATGCTGATGGTGGTCGAGCCGCGCAACGGGCATCTCGGCGGCGACACGTTCATGCTCTACCACGATGGGCCGTCGGGCCGCGTCGTGGCCCTGAATGGCAGTGGAGCGGCACCGCAGGCCGCAACCGCAGAACACTACCGCGCGCTCGGCGGCTTCCCCGAGGATGGGCTGCTGACCTCGACCGTTCCGGGCACGCTGCACTGCTGGATGACGGCGCTGGAGCAGCACGGCACGCAGGAACTGGCCGAGTTGCTGCAACCCGCCATCTGGTACGCCGAAAACGGCGTCCCGGTCAGCACACGGCTACACCGGATGCTAACGCTCGACGCCCCAGCCTGGCGCAAGTTCCCCGACACGGCCCGCGCGCTGTTCCCCGACGGCGACGTTCCACCCGTTGGCGGCACGTTCCGACAACCGCTGCTGGCCGAGACGCTGCGGCGGATCGCGCAGGATGGCCCACGCGACTTCTACCGTGGCAGGCTCGCGCAGGAGATGGTCGCGTATTCGCAATCGCATGGCGGGCTCTTCTCTGAGGAGGACTTCGCCAGCCACATAACCGACGAGCGCGAACCGATCCGAATCGACTATCGCGGCTACAGCGTCTACGAGCAGCCTCCGGTGTCGCAGGGGATCATCGTCCTGCTGGCACTCAACATCCTCAAACAGTTCGATCTGCAACAGTACGGCGCCGGATCAGCCGAGGTCGTCCATCTCCAGATCGAGGCGCTCAAGCTGGCCTTCGCCGACCGCTTCCACTGTCTCGGCGACCCGGCGTTCGTCAGCATCCCGCTGGCGGAGCTGCTCTCCGACGAGCACGCTGCCCGTCAGGCAGCGCGGATCGACATGCATGCCGTCAGCCAGCACGGCCTCGCGCCGCCATCCCACCCGGACACGACCTACATGTGCGTGGCCGATGGCGATGGCACGATGGTGTCATACATCCACTCGCTCTTCTCGGGAGCAGGTGTCGCAATGGGCGAGACCGGCGTGCTAATGAACAGCCGCCTGCTCGGCTTCACGCTCGACGAGGACGACCCAAACTGCCTCGCACCCGGCAAGCGCCCGGTCCACACGCTTAACAACTACCTCGTCGAGAAGGACGGCCAACCCGTCCTCGTTGGCGGGACACCCGGCGCGCACTGGCAGGTGCAGACCAACCTCCAGATGCTCGTCAATGCGCTCGAGTTCGGGATGGACCCGCAGGCCGCGATTGAGGCCCCGCGCTTCATCATCGGCGACCAGCTCTCGGTCGGCGACCCACAGGTCAAGCTCGAATCACGCTACGGAGAAGCCACGCTCGACGCCCTCCGCCGCCTCGGCCACCAGATCGAGGTTACCGGCCCGTGGGGATCCGCTGGCTCAGTCCAGATGATCGCCCGCAACCCGACCACCGGCCTGCTCAGCGGCGCGACCGAGGTGCGGCGGGCGGGAACGTCGGTGCTGGGGTTTTGAGTTGAAAGGAGAACGTGCTGAGGAGAAAGGAGTGGTTCGGCGCTACCGGATCTCCTTTCTCCTCAGCACGTTCTCCTTTCAACTCACACCGCCGCCTTCTCGCGCTTCTCCATGATGTTGGTCGAGTGGCCGGGGTCGAGCCGTGCACCGGGGTCGTAGTGCGTCACGCAATGGTTGACGGCGGTGACGGCTTCGGCGGCCCCGGTCGCGATCAGCTTGAACTTGGCGGGGTAGGTCACGATATCGCCGCAGCCGTAGACGCCGGGGACG
>Ga0136611_10001962_pt1 | contig 14325 bp, 11 predicted proteins | sample AntDrymUQ2232306_2_FD_106645 | JGI IMG/M metagenome (GOLD analysis project Ga0136611, IMG submission 106645) | Polar desert sand microbial communities from Dry Valleys, Antarctica - metaG UQ223 (23.06) | ecosystem: Environmental > Terrestrial > Soil > Desert | place: Antarctica: Dry Valley...
CCAGTATCAGCGCCTTCAGCTTGAGCGTGAATATGCCGATCGTCGCCTGACCGCGGCACTGACCTCGCTGCAGGACGCTCGCAACGAGTCGCGCCGCAAGCAGGCCTATGTCGAGCGGATCGTCCAGCCGAACTTGCCCGACGAGGCCCAACAGCCGCGCAGGCTGCGGGGGATCTTCGCGACTTTTGTTCTCGGCCTGATCGCTTACGGTGTGCTCAGCATGCTATTGGCGGGCATTCGGGAGCATAAGGTCTGATGGAGCAACAGGCGCAACCGGGCGCTTTGCCGAGTCTTCGTCAATCCTGGTCGATCCAGCGCCGTGTCATCTGGGCGCTGGTGCTGCGCGAGATGCTGACCCGGTTCGGGCGGCACAATATCGGTTTCCTCTGGCTATTCGTCGAACCGATGTTGTTCACGCTCGGGGTCACCGCACTATGGACTGCTGCACAGGCGATGCATGGTTCCGATCTGCCGATCGTCGCGTTCGCGATTAGCGGATATTCGAGCGTTCTGCTGTGGCGCAACATGCCCGCGCGCTGCATCGGGGCACTCGAACCGAACCTGTCTCTATTGTTTCACCGCAATGTTCGCCCGATTGACATATATCTTGCGCGGCTGTTGCTTGAAGTGGCGGGGGCGACCATGTCATTCGTTTTCCTGGTCATGTTTTTCAGCTTCATTGGTTGGCTGGATATGCCCGAAGACGTTCTACAAGTCGCTGGCGGTTGGGTCATGCTGGCCTGGTTCGGGGTCGGATTGGCCTTGTTCCTCGGCGGGCTGTCGGAAGTGTCGGAGATTGTCGAGAAGCTGTGGCATCCAATGTCCTATCTTCTGTTCCCTCTTTCCGGCGCGGCGTTCCTGGTCAGCGCACTCCCGCAACAGGCGCGGGATTTTGTCTTGTGGCTGCCGATGGTTCACGGGGTCGAATTTCTGCGGGAAGGCTTTTTCGGTTCTCGGATTACCGCTTATTACGACCTTACCTACATGGCGATCGCCAATCTCGCGTTGACGGTCCTCGGCCTGGCGCAGGTCAGCAGGGTCAGCCGGTTGGTGGTGCCCGAATGATTCGGCTCGCGGGGATCAACAAGGTCTACGGGACGCGTAGCGGCCCGGTGCATGTCTTGCGCGACGTAAACCTTTCGATCGAATTCGGTGAACGCGTCGGCATCCTCGGGCGCAACGGTGCGGGCAAATCGACCCTCATCCGCCTGATCAGCGGCGCCGAGTTTCCGACCAGCGGAGTCATCGAGCGCGAAATGAGCGTGTCTTGGCCGCTCGCCTTCGGCGGAGCCTTTCAAGGGTCGCTTACGGGTTACGACAATCTTCGGTTCATCTGTCGGATCTACGGCGTGGATCCGGAGGACAAATTGGCATTCGTCGAGGAGTTCTCGGAACTCGGTATCTACCTTCGCGAACCGGTTAAGTCCTATTCCTCGGGTATGCGTGCCCGCCTCGCATTCGCCGTGTCGATGGTGATCGAATTCGATTGTTTCCTGATCGACGAAATCATTGCCGTCGGTGACACACGGTTTCACGAAAAATGCCATCAGGAATTGTTCGAGCGACGCGGCGATCGGGCGATGATCATCGTTTCGCATAATGCCGACTATATCAGGGAGCATTGCACGCGCGCGGCCGTGCTCGCCGACGGCGAGCTTCACCATCCCGCCAATCTCGACGAGGCCTTCGATTTCTATCACCATTCGATGGCGGCGGTGGCATGATCAGCCTGGACTTCGTCGCCCGCTTCGGCTCTCGCCTGGCGTGGTTGTGGCGTCATCGCCGCGGGTTTGGTGAAGCGACTTTTTCGCGACAGCCGCGGCTGCTGGTCGATGTCTCGGCGATCATCCTTCACGATGCGCAAACGGGCATTCAACGCGTCGTCCGAGCGGTGTGGTCGGAACTCCACCGCCGCGATGGTCAAGGCTTTGAGCTCGTCCCGGTCTTTGCAACGCACTCGCAGGGCTATTGCTATGCCCCGGTCGACTTCCTCGACAGCCCGCCGAGGGACTGTCCCCGCGATCCCGTTCGGGCGCGCCCCGGGGACAAATTCCTGGGGCTCGATTTGTCGGCCCATCTCCTTCCCAAATATCGGCCGCAGCTGCGCGCCTGGCGAAAACATGGCGCGACCGTGCATCTCGTCGTTTATGATCTTCTCCCGCTTCTCCGACCCCTGTGGTTCAACAGCAAGGCCAGCGTTCACTTTCGCAATTGGTTCAGGGTCCTGGCCGAGGACGCCGATCAGGCGATCTGCATTTCGAAGCAGGTATCGCGTGACCTGAGAGATCGGCTGCGCGAACGTGCCGACCGATCGACGCTCGCGATTGTCAGTCTCAAGATGGGCGGAGACATCGCCAATAGCCGACCTTCGGAGGGCGTCTGCGGCGAGGTGTCGCAACTTCTCGATCGTTTGCGGTTCCGGCCCGCAATTCTCATGGTCGGGACGATCGAGCCGCGAAAAGCCTATGACACGGCGCTGGCGGCGTTCGAACATCTGTGGCGCGATCCCGGCGGCGAGGCGCCCGATCTTGTTATCGTCGGGAAGGCCGGCTGGAAGACGCTGAGCTTGCAGAATCGTATTCGCGCTCATTCAGAGCATGGCAAGCGGCTCCATTGGCTAGAGGCGGTTACCGATGAAGGCCTGGGCCGGCTTTACGACTCCTGCCGCGGCTTGTTCATGACGTCGCTTGGGGAAGGGTTTGGTTTGCCGCTCGCCGAAGCGATGATGCACGGACGGCACGTTCTTGCCCGCGACTTGCCGGTCTTCCGCGAGCAAAATTTACCCAATGTCGTGTTCTTCGAGGATGATCGGCCGGCTGCGCTCGGCGCGCTGCTGATGGAGCTTACGCGCGTCGGGCCGCTATCATTGCATACCATAGTCGAAATTCCGACCTGGAAGGAGTGCGTCGACAATCTGTTGGCGAACCTTGGCATCGGTGAGACTGCCGCGAACGCGGCCCCCTCGATCGCCCGCCCCGCCCCGTGACCATCGTCAGCTATGCCCAGAATTTCGAAGACGTCATGCTGTGGCGTGCGCTTGGTCACATCAAGCGGGGACAATATCTCGACGTCGGGGCCCAAGATCCCGTCGTCGATTCGGTAAGCCGGGCGTTTTACGAAGCAGGGTGGCGCGGAATTCATGTCGAACCGACGCCTTTTTATGCTGGTCGGCTGCGCGAAGCTCGACCCGACGAAATCGTGATCGAAGCGGCCGTGACGAGCGCGAAGGGCTTGATCACCTTCTACGAGATACCCGAAACGGGCTTATCGACGGGCGATAAGGAAATTGCCGCTACGCATGTCAAGGCGGGTTTCGAAAGTCGCGAACTCGTCGTCCCTTCGATTCGCCTCGCCGAGCTCCTCCGCAAAGCGAAGGGCGAGATTCACTGGTTGAAAATCGACGTCGAAGGCATGGAGGCCGACGTGCTGCGCAGTTGGGGCAAAAGCCCGCGTCGGCCGTGGGTGCTCATCATCGAATCGACTTATCCCAATTCGCAGGAGCCGACACACCAGCAGTGGATCGACGAGGTGTTGCGGCGGGGCTACCGCCACGTTCATTTCGACGGCCTCAGCCGCTTCTTCATTCACGCCGACCATGACGAACTCGCTGAAAGCTTCGACAGTGGTGCGAACGTGTTCGACGGTTTCGGGATTGCACCTTCCCATTGGGCGACGCGCGAGGTCGATCGCGCCTGTCAGGAACGCCTCGAAGCCGCGGGCAGCGAGGCATCGCAGCGCGAGACCGAGTTGCGCGCGGAACTGGGCGGCGCGCAGCAGCGAGCGGCGGCCGAACAGGACCAAGCCCGCGACGCTGTGTTGAGCGCCAAGGCTCAGCTCGAAGCCGCGTCGCGTCATCACCATGAAACGCTCGCCGCGCTTGCCGCCGAAACCGATCGATTGCGGTCCGACGCAGACTCCGCGAACGCCCGACTTGTGGAAGTCGAGCGCGAGCATCGCGAAGCGCTTGTTCAGCAGTGGCGTGAGCGGCAGGCGGCAACGGAGCTGTCTTTCGCAGAGCGGATTAAAGAGGAACGCGCACTTCGCCGCGAACACGACCAGATCCTGAGCGAATTGCGCCGACGCGCCGAGCAAATCGAAGAAGCGTCACGGCAGGCTGCCGAACATGTTCGCCTCGAGCGCATTCAGCTCGGCGGGGAACTCGATCAAGCCCGCGCCGAGGCAGCGTGGCTTCGGACCGAGGTCGCCCAGGCGAGCAACGAGCGCGAGGATACCCGCGCCGAAGTCGCGTGGCTCCGGACCGTAGTGGCCGAGACGAACAACGAGCGCGACGACGCCCGCGCCGAGGTCGCGTGGCTTCGGACCGAGGTGGCCGAGGCTAGCAACGCGCGCGATCATGCCCGCGCCGAGGCCGAGCGTATTCGCGCCGCGGCCGAGCAGGCCGACGCGCTCATGAGGAATGCCATCGATGCGCACTCCGGACTTTGGCAACGGATCGGCCAAGTGCTCGGGCTTTCGCGACCGTTGCGGATTCCGCTCCGACCAGAAAATTCGCTTCTGATCCAATCTCCGCGGTTCGACGCGACCCATGGTTTTCAGCCGGCGCACGAAAGCGAACCGGCCATGCCCAGCTTTGCGCAACCGGCCAGCCGAAATCCCTATCTCGCGGCGCATTCGCTGACCGAACTTCTGTCGTGGCCCGATATAGATTTCGTGCGCTGCGCCTATGTCACGATGCTCGGCCGTCAGCCCGATGCGGATGGCGAGGCATTTTACACCGATCTGGTCCGGGGCGGTGCTTCGAAATGGGATGTACTGGCGCGGCTCCGCCAATCGATCGAGGGGCGCGACCATGATCCGGGAATTGCCGGGCTCGACAAGGCGATCCGGCGTCATCGCAATGCCAACCTGCCGTTGATCGGCGCAATCATCCGCGCGGTGACGCGGCGAGAGGGAAATTCGGCGTTCGAGCGTCGCGTCAGGGCACTGGATAATCAGGTTGCGGTGGCGCGGCTCGAACAGCAGCGCGGCTTTTCCATCATCTGGCGCCAGTTCGAGCTTGTGGCGGCAGCGGCGGAAGCCGCCCGGGTCAACAGCCAGTCGATGGCCGATTCGATGAACGCAATCGCCGCGACTCAGCGACAGTATCGGGATCAACTGGCCGACAACACCGCGCTGGGTCACAAGCTGCGCGACCAGCTGGCAAATACCGAAGCCACGACTGATCGACTATTTTCTTCAGTGGAGGAAGTTTTGGCGACCCTAAAGTCCGCGGGCGGCGAAAGGGTTCATGGCGCTGAGGTCCCACATGGCGGCAACGAACGCGTGCAATCCGAGCAAATGCCCCGCCAAGCGCGAAACGTGTACGCAGGTCTTTTCCTCCCGACATCTCGTTTGAAGACGCCATGCGAATAGTCATCGATTTACAGGGCGCGCAGGGTGCAAGCAAACATCGGGGTATTGGTCGGTACAGTTTACAATTTGCCTTGTCGGTAGCGCGTAACCGCAACGACCATGAAGTCATCATAGCCTTGAATGGAATGTTCCCCGAAACGATTCAAGCCATTCGCCAAGCATTCGAAGGCGTCCTGCCCCCCAGCGGAATCCGGGTTTGGCACGGGATCGGGCCGGCCACGGGTCACTTCGATTCCGATCGCTCGCGCCGCGAAATGAGCAAGGTGCTGCGCGAAGCGTTCATCGAGAGCCTTGAACCCGATATCGTCCACATAACGAGCCTGTTCGAAGGTTTTGGCGACGATGCCGTGCACAGCGTCCCCGAACGACGCTCCTACTTTGTCTCTTCTACATTCTACGATCTCATCCCACTCAATAATGCCGACATCTATCTCGACCAGGACCAGACCTACAAAAACTTCTACCTGAACATCATTCCCGATCTGATGAATGTCGATCTCCATTTGTCGATCTCAGAGTATTCGCGTTCCGAACTCATCGAGAGTCTGCAGGTTGCCCCTGAGCGCGTTAACAACGTTTATGCTGGCGCCGACAAGATGTTTCAGCAGACCGAAGCAGGCCCGAATGCGGACGCAATCAGATCGAAGTTCAATATAAGCAAGCCGTTCTTGATGTATTCGGGTGCCGCGGATGAACGAAAGAACCATTTGCGCTTGATCGAGGCTTTCTCTCTGTCAAAATTCAAGGATGAGACACAATTGGTGCTGGCCGGAGGAATCGCGCCCGACCGACTTAAAGTTTTCGTCGATCATCTCAATTTGCTAGGCCTGGTTGACGACGTAATCATCACGAACACCGTCTCGGACGACGAATTGGTGTGTCTATATAGTAATTGCTCCCTGTTTGTGTTTCCTGCTTGGCAGGAGGGTTTTGGTCTGCCCTTGGTCGAGGCTATGCAGTGCGGCGCTCCGGTAATAGGTGCCAATACGTCCTGTGTTCCTGAGATTATCGATAATCCCGATGCACTGTTCGACCCGTTTTACGTGCGGTCCATTCAAACCGCCATTGACAAAGCTTTGGCGGACCCCTCGTTTCTCGACAAGATGCGCGTGCATGGACGAAAAAGAGCGTCGTTTTTTTCTTGGGACCGGGTCGGCACCGCCGCAATCAAGCATCTTGAAGCAGCGTTCAGCGACAGGGAATGCAAGACTGCCACGCCGAAGATCAGTGCGCCGCCATATCCCGCTGCGAAACCGGAGTCGTACAGCGGCTTTCGCGGATTGGCAGTCGAAGCTGTTAAGTCTTGCCTCTCGAGCCAGCGCGGTCCTGAAAACCTTGCCACCTGCGTTCCGTGGCGATCCGACATGCCGCGTATTGAGCCGTCCGAACTGTCCGTAATCTCCAAGGCCATCGCACTCAATCATCCCGTCCAGAAGATGAAGCAGCTATTTGTCGATGTATCGGAATTGGTTCACCATGACGCGAGGACAGGAATACAACGCGTAGTGCGAAGCGTCTTGACCGAACTGATGCACAATGGCGCGATAGACTATAAGGGTTATAGGGTCGAGCCGGTCTATGCCACCGTCGATGAGCCGGGATATCGCTACGCGAGGGCTTTTTGCTCACGCATGTATGGAGGAATTTATACTCCTCTTCCCGATGACCTGGTCGATATTCGGACCGGAGATGTATTCATCGGCCTTGATCTTCAGCCTCACGTTGTTCTGTCGCAAGCCAAGACGTATCAGGATTGGCGTAACAATGGTGTGGAGGTATATTTCGTCGTCTATGATCTTCTTCCGGTATGGATGCCGGACAAATTCCCTGACGGTGCCGAACGCATGCATGGTCAATGGCTCAACGCCATTTCGAAAAGCGATGGACTTATTTGTATTTCCCGCTCGGTTGCTGACGAACTGTCCGCCTGGTTGGACCAGCACGGTGTTCATCGGCAGCGTCCGCCGAAGATTGGCTGGTTTCACCTTGGCGCCGATGTCATGCAATCCATGCCGACAAAGGGCGCGATTTATGTGCCCCATTCTTTAGATCAGCTCGAACATGCCCCGACCTTCTTGATGGTTGGAACCCTCGAGCCAAGGAAGGGGTACGCGCAGACCGTCTCGGCGTTCGAAAAGCTCTGGGCCGACGGACACGACGCTAACCTCGTTATCGTTGGTAAACAGGGATGGAACGTCGACGATCTTGTCGAGGCGATCAAGCGCAGCAATGAATATGGCAAGCGCTTGGTCTGGTTGCCGTCAGTCAGCGACGATGCTTTGGAAACGCTTTATGCTGAAGCCGATTGTCTTATTGCTGCGTCGCAAGGGGAGGGCTTTGGCTTGCCGCTAGTTGAAGCGGCCCAGCACGGCCTCCCAATTTTTGCGCGGTCGCTGCCCGTCTTTAGAGAACTTGCTGGTGATGCAGCATTTTATTTTAATGGCTCATCCGCAGATTCGATGGCGGAGGCACTTCAGGTCTGGCTCGATCGTTTCGCTCGCGATGACGTGCCTCGGTCGGACGACATTCCCTTTTTGACGTGGAAGCAATCAACCGAACAGCTATTCACGACGATATTCGGAAATCAATGGTATCGTATATGGGGCGACCGTAAGGTAAGTGATTAATCGAGGTGCGGTGCTCGTGGACCCTACAGCGCGTGGAGAACTGACGATGCCGGCCAAAACGGTCAACAAGCAAGATGTGATCAAGGCATTCGAGGTTATTCTTGGCCGCAAACCTGAAAGTCCGCAGGCAATAGCGCATCACTTGGGGGCGGTAAGCCATGTTGACTTGGTAGCCGGCATATTGGCATCTGCAGAAGCCAACGCAAGGATTTCGTTTCTGCGGCAAAGTCCCTTTTTTCATTACAATACATCGGTCGACGTTAGAGGCATCATCGAGAATAACATCGATCATGAACGCAAGCCTCGCGAAGGGCATAACGTAAACTTCCTGGGAGTCGCCGTCCCGATCGAAGTGTTCGACTTTTTGGCGGACACCGGCGGAACATTGGACGAAGTCCCGCTACCGTCAAATTATCACGCCGACATGGCGGAGTGGGCTGCGGCGATTCGGCCGATAGACTTGGCAAATAAGCGGTTCACGATGATAGAATTGGGCAGCGGTTGGGGCTGCTGGATGGTCAATACGGGAGTGGTCGCGAAAAAACGCGGGCTTTCCGTCGATTTAGTCGGCGTCGAGGGAGATCCCAAGCATGTAAGTCTATGTCACAAGACAATGGCTTCCAACGGGATCCTGCCAAGTGAATATAGCATAGTTCGGGGCGTGGCATCGGCTGCTTCGGGCGTTGCTCTTTTTCCGAAACGCCAGCCCGATGAAAGCAATTGGGGTTTTGAGCCGATCTTCAATGCGACGGAGAGCATGGAGCAGGAGCTGGTGAGTTCCGGAGCGTATGAGGCGCTCGAGATGATTCCCTTGCATGAGGTCATCGGAGATCGGACCTTGGTGGATCTCCTGCATCTCGACATACAGGGTGGTGAAGTCGACGTTATTCGAGGAACATTGGATATACTCAAGGAAAAGGTTGGTTACATCTTGATTGGCACGCATTCGCGAGTGATCGAGGGCGAGTTGATCGGCATTCTGCAGAGCGAGGGATGGGTGTTGGAAATCGAGAGACCGGCAATATTTCTGGTTTCCACCGACGGGACGCTTCAAACCGCGGTGGACGGCGTCCAGGGTTGGCGCAATCCCAAGTTCCATCAGGGCTGAGCAAGAACATCCTCCACGCTTCCAATCGCGTCTGTCGACGCCAACGCAACAGTCCGGCGCTGCGAGCCCGGCAACCACTTTTCCCTCGCTTCCTTCTAAGCTAGGAGCGCGCCGCGCGGCCATTTGAAACGGGGAACCGGCGCTGCCCCTGACCGCTGTGCACCCGAGCGGCGACTTTGGAGAGATGATGAAAAGCGCAATTATCACCGGCGTTACTGGCCAGGACGGGGCTTATCTGGCCGAGTTGCTGCTGGCCAAGGGTTACCGGGTATACGGCACCTACCGTCGCACGAGCAGCGTCAATTTTTGGCGGATCGAGGAATTGGGGATCGAAGTCGACCCCAATCTTCATCTGGTCGAACATGATTTGACCGATTTGTCCGCCTCGATCCGCTTGCTTCAGAAATCGGGCGCGACCGAAATCTACAATTTGGCGGCGCAGAGCTTCGTGGGCGTGTCGTTCGACCAACCGTTCACCACCACCGAGATCACGGGTCTCGGCGCGCTCAACCTGCTTGAAGCGATCCGCATCGTCGACACGAATATCCGCTTCTATCAGGCGAGCACCTCGGAAATGTTTGGCAAGGTGCAAGCGGTCCCTCAGGTGGAATCGACGCCCTTTTATCCGCGCAGCCCCTACGGCGTCGCGAAGCTCTACGCGCATTGGATGACCATCAACTATCGCGAGAGCTACGGAATTTTCGGGTGCAGCGGCATCCTGTTCAATCATGAAAGCCCGCTGCGCGCGCGCGAATTCGTCACCCGGAAGATCACCGACGCCGTGGCGCGGATCAAGCTGGGCAAGCTCGAATGCCTCGAGTTGGGCAATATCGACGCCAAGCGCGACTGGGGGTTCGCCAAGGAATATGTCGAGGGCATGTGGCGAATGCTGCAACACCATGAGCCCGACACCTTCGTACTCGCCACCAATCGCACCGAAACCGTTCGCGATTTCGTATTCATGGCCTTCAAGGCAGCCGATATTCACGTCACCTTCTCGGGCAAGGATGAGCAGGAGGTGGCAGTCGATGCAGCAAGCGGCAAGACTGTGATGCGGATCAACCCCGATTTCTATCGACCCGCCGAAGTCGAACTGCTCATCGGCGATCCCTCCAAGGCCGCCGAGTTGCTCGGGTGGAAGCCCGAAACTTCGCTCGAAGAGCTGTGCCGGATGATGGTCGAGGCCGACCTTCGCCGGGCCGAGTTCGGCTCTTCCTTTTGATGCGCCGCGGGCTCCGCAATAATCGAACTTGGTCGCCGTGACGCGGACGCTCGTCACCGGGGCAGCCGGCTTCACCGGACGCTATCTGACCCGCGTGTTGGCCGAGCGCGGGCACGAAGTGCATGGCGTGGTCCACCATATGCCCGACGAGGCGATCGCCGGGGTATCCGCGGTCCACGTCGCCGATCTCGTCAATCATTCGGCGATCTCGCAAGTTGCGACCCAAGTGAGCCCGCATCACGTCGTCCACCTCGCCGCGATCGCGTTCGTCGGGCATGACGATATCGAGGAAATGTATCGGTCCAACGTGGTCGGTACGCGGCAATTGCTCGATGCGCTTGCCGACCTTGCCGAGCGGCCGAAGTCGATCCTCCTCGCCAGCAGCGCGAACGTTTACGGCAATGCGCGCGCAGGCGTCCTCGAAGAGACCCTGCCACTATCCCCGGCGAACGATTATGGAGTCACCAAGGTCGCAGCTGAATTTGTCGCTCGACTCTACCAGGCGCGGTTGCCACTGATTGTCGTTCGGCCATTCAATTATACGGGGCGTGGCCAAACGGATAATTTTCTGATCCCGAAGATCGTGTCTCACGCGCGCCGACGGGTGCCGGTGATCGAACTCGGCAATCTCGACGTAGCACGCGATTTTTCGGACGTGCGGACCGTGGTGGATGCCTATGCGCGCCTGCTCGACACCCCACAGGCGCTCGGAGGAACCTTCAATATGTGCGCGGGGCGCGCCGTGACCCTCGCCGAAATTCTCGACCTGGTCGGCGACCTGACCGGGCACCGGTTCGTGATTCAGGTCAATCCGGCCCTGGTCCGCGCCGATGAGGTCCGAACGCTCTCTGGAAGCGCGGCAAAACTCGAAACGGTTATCGGGAAGCTCGACGGCATTCCATTGCGTGAGACGCTGCGCTGGATGCTGGAAGACTGAATGACGCGCGTGACCTTGTGCGTCGATGCGCTCGAGCCGCAGCCGGGGGGTATTGGCCGCTACACATGGGAATTGTGCAAGCGTCTTCCAACGCGCGTCGGGGTCGAGGTTCGTCACTTTGCGCGCGGTCGATTGATCGACGATCCGGGCGGCCTGTTGCGCGGTGAGCCGCTTCCCCCTCGACGCAATGCCCTCAAGACATGGTGGGAGAACCGCGCGCTCAAATCCTCGGTCGTTCATGGGCCGAATTATTTCCTGCCGGGGTTCGCCGATAGCGGGGTTATCACGGTTCACGACTTGTCGGTATTCCGCTTTCCCGAGTCCCACCCCGCGGCGCGGGTCATGGAATTCGAGCGCGAATTTCACCGGTCCCTGGCGCTGGCAGCTCACGTCATCACCGACAGCGAGACCGTTCGCGGCGAGCTGATCGAGATGTTCGGAGTTCGGCCCGACAGCGTGACGGCGATTCCGTTGGGAGTCGATCCGGGCTTCCGGCCCTTTTCCGTCGAAGAACTTGCTCCGGCCTTGGAAAAGTTGGGGCTTCGTGCGTCGTATTATGGCCTCTGCGTCTCGACACTGGAACCGCGTAAAAAGATTTGCGAATTGCTGGTCGCCTGGCGGAACCTGCCCCGCGCCATTCGCGATTTATATCCGCTGGTGCTGTGCGGTGGCGCGGGTTGGCGCAACGACACATTGCTGAGTCAGGTTGAAAATGGCGTCGCTGAGGGCTGGCTGCGATATTTGGGGTTTGTCGACGAAGCGCTCCTGCCACAGCTTTACGCGGGGGCGTCGCTGTTCGTTTACCCGTCTATCTACGAGGGCTTCGGGCTCCCGCCGATCGAGGCAATGGCGAGCGGGGTACCGGTGATGGTATCGGGTAGCTCATGCTTGCCCGAGGTATGCGGCGACGCCGCCTGCTACATCAATCCGGACGACGCTGCGGGCTTGCTGGCCGCGCTCGAGCAAAAGCTCACCGACAAAAAATGGCAGGCCGAATTCTCACGGCGCGGTCTGGTTCGGGCGGGACAGTTCGGCTGGGACCGGTGCATCGATGGTACGATCGAAGTTTACCATCAGGTTGCGTCGGCTTCAGCGTCCGGCCATAGGAACCGCGCCAGCCTATGACAGTATCGCAGCGGCAGTGGCGGATGAAAATCGAGGTCTGGGTTCGGCTCCACCGAATTCGGCGTGCAGGCCAATACAGTTTATGAAGTCGGTAGCACCCTCCTCTCTCATCGACGTTCCGGTCGTCGTGAGCTTTTCGAAGAAAAACGCGCCGCCCGTTCGACCAGGGAGCCGGTTTGAAGTTCCGATCGTGCTTGCCAACGAGGGGGTTGATACGCTCGACTGGTCGCCCGCGAAGGCGCCCACGCTAGCCTATCGGTGGCTCCAGGATGGTGGCGATGTGGTTGAGCGCGACGGTTTGCGCACCTCCCTCCCGGTTGGTCCATTATTGCCCGGCGCGCGCGTCGAAATTGACCTCGGCGGAATCTCGCCTGAGGTTCCAGGCGCTTACGAGCTTCAGGTTTCGCTCGTGCTGGAGGGCCTTCACTGGGCCTGCGACGTCGGGTCCGCCGGCTGGGCCAAGCGGAGGATCGACGTAAATCCGGGGCCTGCCTGGCCTGCGGATCTCAGCAAGTCGCGCGGCGCACGCGCGCTTCGCGGAGCGATGGTCGCCGCCGAACTGGCGATACGCGTTGACAAGCGATCGTTGGTGGTGGGTCAAGAAGCGACGGGTGCCGCGACCGAAATTGAAGCGAGGTCTTCGCCGGCGATTTCACCAAGCCGTGCAAAAGTCGCTCATAGATTCCGCAATTGGCTTCGCGCTGTGCTTGGCGTCAGCGGGCTTGAACTCCAGCTTGAAAACATTGTTACGCTTGCGGGCCGGCAGGAGGAGCGATCTCGGGAGTTGGAAGAACAGATGGTTTTGCTTCGCGAGGAATTGCGGGTCGACCTCGAAAGCCCCGCCATTGCCGCGCCGAATTTTCTCGAAGACCTGGCCAACGCTCGCAAGAAACTGACAGCGCGTTTCTTCTCGCGGGATGCACGGGCCAAGCCCAAGGCCGCCCGGCGAGAGGGTCCCGAACCCTCGGGCAAGCCCAAACTGAACAAGTCCGGTTCGAGGACGTCGACGCGATGACCGCGCCGAATGATAATCGCCTGATCGTCATCGGGGCGGGCGGGCATGCGCGTGTCGTGGTCGATGTCGCGCGGGCCGCGGGTTTCGATCCGGTCGCGGCATTGGACCCGGGAAGCGTGGGATCTTTGTGCAACGGAGTTGAGGTGGTTGGCGGCGACGACGCGGCGGAACGCCTGTTCGCCGAGGGACTGGGACAGGCAGTCATCGCCATCGGCGACAATCGGGTGCGAGTGGAACTCGGGCAAAGGCTCGAGGCAATCGGATTCGGGCTTCCCCTCGTCAGCCATCCGAGCGCGATCCTTTCTTCCTCGGCGCGAATTGGCGACGGAACTGTGATCATGCCGCTCGCGGTGATCAACGCCAGCGCGATGGTCGGGCGGCTGGTGATCGTCAACACCAACGCCGTGGTCGAACATGACTGCCAAATCGGCGATGGCGCTCACATCGCCCCCGGGAGCCGCCTTGGCGGGACGGTTTCGGTCGGATGTTGCGCCCTGATCGGGATCGGATCGGTGATCCGGCCCGAATCGAGCGTTGGCGCTTTCGCGGTGATTGGCGCTGGCTCGACGGTGATCGGGGATATCGACGGCGACTGCGTAGCGACCGGGTCACCCGCCAGGGTTTGGCAGTCGGTATGAAAATCGTCATTGCCCAGTCGACCGCCAGCGCGATCGCCGGTCACGAACCGTATCGACAAGCGCTGTGCACAATGCTCGGCGCCAAGGGACATAAGACCCAGTGTCTCGATCTTCCGTCGATTGCCGAGCCGAACCGCGCGCTTACCAACATCGCTTCGCTTCGGCTGCTCGGGACCGCCGCCTCCGCCGACGTCCTGATTTGCCTCGACCCGGTCGCCGCAGTGCTCGACCATCCACGCAAACTCTTGTTTTTGCTCGACGATTCCCATCTCGCCCCCGA
>Ga0136611_10001963_pt1 | contig 14324 bp, 14 predicted proteins | sample AntDrymUQ2232306_2_FD_106645 | JGI IMG/M metagenome (GOLD analysis project Ga0136611, IMG submission 106645) | Polar desert sand microbial communities from Dry Valleys, Antarctica - metaG UQ223 (23.06) | ecosystem: Environmental > Terrestrial > Soil > Desert | place: Antarctica: Dry Valley...
GCGCACGCCGCCCAACGGGTTACAAGTGTTACGAAACAAATACGTTCAATTCGCGTGCCGTTGACCGCCACGACACACGTCCCGCATACAATGCAGGTTGCGCGGTTCGATACAGCGTATATATCACTTAGTCGACAACAGTGAAAGTACGAACTGGCCTGAACCGGTGAAAGACCAATCGCTCGAACCTGCGGCGGCTTGTTCGGCTGCGGCCGTTTACCACTCCAGACGGGAGGCAAAGGTGTGTCTAGCTATTCCAGGAAAGATCGTCGAGTTCGTTGTCGGCCAGCCGCACCTGGCAGTCATCGAGGTGTCCGGGGTGCGCCGCAAGGTGAACATCGACCTGTTGCGCGAAGATGGTCTCACGCTGTCTGACTGGGTTCTGATCCACGTCGGGTTCGCCATGAGCAAGATCAGCCCCGAGCATGCGCAGGAGCAGATCAGCCTGCTGACGATGCTCGGTGAAGAGGGTGAAGCGGTCCGCGAGCTCGAAGGCTATCAGTTTGGCTAGCGGAACCTCGATGAAGTACGTGGATGAGTTTCGCGACGCGGGCCTGATCCGGCAGGCTGCCGCCGAAATTCGCAGACTTGCACGTCCGGACCGACACTACCGGCTGATGGAAGTCTGCGGCGGGCACACACATGCCATCTACCGGTTCGCGCTGGAAGACATCCTCCCCGACAATATCGATCTCATCCACGGTCCCGGTTGTCCGGTTTGCGTTCTCCCGATGGGCAGAGTCGACGACGGACTATCGCTGGCAGCCGACCCCCGCGTAATTCTTACGGCATTCGGCGACATGATGCGGGTCCCGGGCCGCAGCGGAAGCCCGCTGGAGCACAAGGCCCGCGGCGCCGACATACGCATGGTTTACTCACCACTCGATGCATTGAAGCTCGCCCAGAAATATCCGGATCGGGAAGTGGTTTTTTCGCGATCGGATTCGAGACGACAGCACCGTCCACAGCGCTGACTCTGCGTCAGGCACGGGCACTCGGCATTCGAAATTTTTCGGTGTTCTGCAATCACGTCACGATCATACCGGCAATACGCGCCATCCTCGATTCACCGGACATGCGTATCGAGGGATTCATCGGCCCCGGTCACGTCTCGACAGTCATCGGGTGCCGCCCTTACGAATTCATCTGCAGTGACTATGGCAAGCCGCTGGTGACATCGGGCTTTGAGCCACTCGATGTTCTACAATCGATCATCATGATTCTTCGCCAGCTCGAAGAAGGAGTGGCGAAGGTGGAGAATCAGTACGCGCGCGTGGTTCCCTGGGAAGGCAATCTCCCGGCGCTGAAAGCGATGGCCGAAGTGTTCGAGCTTCGTCCGTACTTCGAATGGCGGGGCCTTGGCTTCATTTCGCAGTCGGCGCTACGCCTACGTGACAGTTATGCCGACTGGGACGCCGAACGACGCTTTGCAATCCCTGGCGTCAGGGTAACAGATCCGAAAGCGGCTCAGTGCGGTGAGGTTCTGAAGGGGGTTCTCAAGCCGCACCAGTGCAAGCTCTTCGGAGGCGAATGCACACCCGAGCGGCCGGTAGGCGCGTTGATGGTCTCATCGGAAGGCGCGTGCGCTGCTCACTACAATTACGCGCTCCGCAAGACTGCGGCGGCCGCGGTTTAGCCAGGCCCCACGTACCGCTTCACTGCGGCAATCCTACATGCCGAAAGCTACGCTACAAAATCGTTTTCGCGATTCGCAGATCGAGATGGCCCATGGCGCAGGCGGAAAGGCCAGCCGCAGGCTCATCGAAGGGCTTATTGCTCCCGTCCTTGGCGGTCCCCTGCTCGAGCCACTCGGCGATGCCGCATTCATCAGCATGGGAGGCGCTCGCCTGGCATTTACCTCCGATTCCTTTGTCGTCAAGCCGCTTCGCTTCCCCGGCGGATCGATCGGCGATCTCGCCGTCAATGGCACCGCTAACGATCTAGCGGTCTCCGGTGCGAGACCGGCAGCGATGCTGGTGAATCTGATTCTCGAGTCAGGGCTACCGACCGAGATCCTTGAGATAGAGCTTCGAGCTATTGCCGCCGCCGCGACCAAGGCTGGCGTTGTGATTGTTGGAGGAGACACCAAAGTCGTTGAGCACGGGGCTGCCGACCGCATGTACATAACGACGTCAGGAATTGGTTTGGCCGACTCCCGCGTACATTGCGCAGCCGCAGCAGTGCGTCCTGGCGACAGAATACTGTTGTCGGGACCCATCGGAGATCACGGAATCACGATTCTGCTGGCGCGTGGCGAAATCGATCTGGAAGCTGACCTCTGCTCGGACACCCGATCCGTATTTCCCATGGTCGATGCGCTCATCGGCCGGATCGGTGCAGATCTGCGATGGATGCGCGATCCGACTCGCGGAGGCGTGGCGAGCGCATTGAACGAGCTTGCCGCCGATGCGCGCGTCTGCATTGCAGTCTCGGAAGAGACGATTCCTGTGCGCGATCAGGTGCGCGGAGCGTGCGAGCTGCTTGGCCTCGAGCCAATGCACATCGCCAATGAAGGGCAGTTCCTTGCCGTGATCGCGCCCTCTCGTGCTGATGAAGCGCTCGACGCAGTACGCGGCGTACCCGGAGGCGAAGGTGCCGTGCTGATCGGAGAGGTGCGCGACGCACCCGCAAGAACTGTTTTGTCGTACTCAGCTTACGGTGGCACCCGGGTCGTCGATATGCTGGTAGGAGACCCTCTTCCACGTATCTGTTGACAGGGCGCACAGCATCGGACCTTCACCAGTTCCGGGTGTGATAGCACCTATCGCCGCCACATTGGAACCCGGCTCGGCCCACAATGACATGGTGGCCAGCGGCCTGGTCGCGCGCAACCCGGTGTCTGAGGTGTTCTTTCGCAGCGAGTCGTACCGACTTGCGCTCGCGTCGAAAACAATGTCAGAGCGGTTCCTTCGCGGCGGCCGGCTGCTCGCGTTCGGCCGGGGTGCCTACGCGACGGACGCACAGCATGTAGCGGTGGAGTTCGTGCATCCGGTCATCGTCGGGAAACGGGCGCTTCCTGCCATTGACTTGTCGATTGCATTTGCCGATTGGGCTCCCGCAATCTGCCAGCCGGGCGATATCGCCGTTGGTTTCGCGCCTCCGGCGGGTGACGCGGAAGTCAGTCGCACCCTCAATGAGCTGCATCGTATGGGAGCCCATACGTTTGCCCTCTCGGGCGGCGATGCCGATTTCTCCCTGGATTCCCCATCGCCGGATCCATTCATACATCAGGAGATGATCGAGATCCTGTATCACACGCTGTGGGAGACGGTTCATGTCTTCTTCGAGCATCGTGAGATGGGACACGACGTGGGGAACGCCGGTTTTCTGTATCCTTTTCTCGGCCGCGAGAGCCAGGATACAACCGGGATTCTCGACGCCGTTGCGTCGTCGATTCGCGCCAAGGCCGAAAGTGTCGCGGCCCTGCGCACGCAGGTTGCAACGGCGCAATCCGCGGGTGTCGCGACGGCGGCTCTTGCGATGTTTCGGCGTGTTCAAGCCGGCGGCAAGCTGCTTCTTGTGGGTAACGGCGGTTCGGCGACCGACGCCAACGACTGGGCGTTCGACTGTGTCTCCCCGCCAAAGGGCTATCGCGCCGTACCGGCGGTTTCGCTTTCCCTGGACCCGGCGAGCATAACAGCGATCGCAAACGACATCGGCAGCGAAGCGATTTTCGTGCGTCAGCTCATCGCTCTGGCGGCACGGGAAGACGTGCTCGTGGTGCTATCGACGAGCGGCGGATCTGCGAGCATCCTCGCTGCGATGGTCGAAGCACGGCAACGTGGTTTGCTGGTCGTAGCTCTTGTCGGTTACGATGGGGGAGAGATAGTGCGCCGCGGTCTGGCTGACTTTTCGGTGATCGTCCCCTGCGATTACGTGCCGCGTATCCAGGAAGTTCACGCGTCCATCTACCATGTCATGCGCGACATGTTCGAAGTTTTTGCAGGTGGCTGACGTCGAGCTCTACGGTGGCAGCGGCTGCCAGTACACAGCGGAAATGCGAGAACAGCTCCTCTGGGACGAGCGTGACTTTGTAGAGTATGATGTCGAGGCGGATGCAGAGGCGTTGAAGCGAATGATCGGGCTGACCGGGGGCCAGCGAACAATCCCGGTGCTGGTGGAGAACGGCCGCGTGGTGCAGATCGGGTGGCAGGGCCGCGGGTGCATAGTCTCATCAACGTGAGCCATTCTGGCGACAGCGAGACTTCACATGCGTTTTGCCTTGCACAGCTCACCCGGGTTACCGGAATCGTCCAGGGAGTAGGTTTCCGGCCGTTTGTCTTTCGCATTGCCCAGGCTTACGATGTTCGCGGATGGGTGCTCAATGATTCAGCCGGCGTGCACATCCATTCCGAAGGCACATCACGTTCACTCTCGATGTTCCTCAGAGATCTGCGACAACTTGCGCCGCCCGCGGCGGTCATCGACGGTATCGACAGCGCGGCGACGACATTTGTCGGGTTCGATGATTTTCGGATTGTCGACAGCATCGTCGGCACCGACACCACGGCGGGCATCTCGCCCGATCTGGCGGTGTGCGACGATTGCCTCGCCGAGTTGTTCGACGATCGGGATGCACGCGCGCAGTATGTGTACATCAATTGCACCTCCTGCGGACCCCGTTATTCCATAGTAATCGGACTCCCATACGATCGCTCGCGAACCACCATGAGCGACTGGGAGATGTGCGCGAAGTGCGCCAGCGACTACCGCAATGTGTCCGGCCGCCGCTTTCACGCACAGCCCATTTCGTGTGGCGAGTGCGGGCCGCAGTACCTGCTGCGTTACGGATCGTCATCCGACCAGCGGGGCCTTGCAGCGATCCGATCTGCAGCGGCGCTCCTCAGCGATGGAAAGATCGTGGCCATCAAAGGGATCGGGGGTTATCATCTCGCCTGCAACGCGGATTCCGCTGATGCCGTCAAGGCGCTCAGGGAACGGAAGTTCCGGAAGGATCGCCCTTTTGCGATGATGGTTGCCGACATGCAGACTGCACGGCGCACCGTCAGTCTCTCACCTGAGGCAGAAGAACTGCTGTCGGCTGTTGCACGGCCTGTTCTCGTTGCACCCGCTCTCGTCGTTCTCGACGACGTCGCGCCCGGCACGAGCGAACTCGGCGTAATGCTTCCCTACGCACCGTTGCATTACCTGCTGTTTGCGAATGGCGCACCTGAGCGCCTGGTCATGACGAGCGCAAATCGGTCGGCGGAGCCTATTGCTTACCGCGACGAGGACGCCTTTGACCGGCTCTCGTCAATCGCCGACGCTTTTCTCGTGGGGGAGCGTCCGATTGCGCGGCGGGTGGACGATTCCGTGGTGAGACTCGGCGCGGCAGGGCCGATGATGCTGAGGCGCTCACGCGGGTACGCGCCAGGGCCTGTCGCGCGAATTCCTGTCACGCGCCCCGTTCTCGCACTCGGCGCTGATCTCAAGAACACCATCACTCTGGTTGTAAATGGCATTGCCATAATGAGCCAGCATATCGGCGACCTCGAAAATCACAGCGCGCGCCAAGCCTCCGCGAAACAGTGACAGACCTTACCGCCATGTATGGCGTCGATGGTGACGACCTTTGCATCGTTCACGATCTGCATCCGGAGTATTTTTCCACCCTGCACGCGTCTGCCCTCGACTGCAGCGAACGGCGGAGTGTGCAGCATCATCGTGCCCATGTGGCAAGCGTCGTCGCTGAGCGCGGCGCGTTCGACGAGCGCGTGATCGGGGTCGCGTTTGACGGCACTGGATACGGTGATGATGGATCCATCTGGGGTGGTGAGTTCTTTCACGGCAGCGTGTTCGATGGCTTCGACCGCGTGGGTCACCTGCGGTCCGCCCAATTGCCCGGCGGAGATGCGGCGGCACGCTGGCCCGTTCAGGCAGCCGCCGGCTTTCTTGCTGACTCATTGATCGGTCTGATACCCGACCTTACGGCGGCGCCGTTCAACTTTCCGGAGCGCTACACGCGCGCGCGCAAGTTGGTGGACCGGAACGTCAGATGCTTCCCGACCACTTCCGCCGGGCGATTGTTCGACGCCGCTGCCGCTTTGCTGGGCTACACCGGCGAGGTTACATACGAAGGACAGGCGGCCGTATGGCTCGAGCAGCTTGCGATGCCCGGCAATTCAGGAATGGAATACCTTTGTCCGTTCTCAGACCATGAGCTCGATTTTCGCCCCCTTCTCATGTCGGTTGTAGATGGGCAGTTGGGAGGACATTCGCCACAGGAGATAGCGCGCGCATTCCATCGGGGCCTCGCTCGCGGAATCGCCAGTGCGATTGAATTGCTGGCCGATGAGCATGGCGCGCCAACGGCCGTGCTTTGTGGTGGTGTATTCCAGAACAATCTGCTTCTGGCCGATGTTCTGGAATGCCTGTCTACCACGCGAATTCGCGTGTGGACCAACCGCGCCGTGCCGCCGAACGACGGAGGCATCAGCCTCGGGCAGGCAGCACTGATGCTGAGGATGTGATGCACACGATTCCGCAGCGTGCCGGCAGATGCCAACCGAGCCGCTCATGCGCGAGTGTTGCCGGTTTGCTGCTCGCACTCGCGGTGATGTCCGCGTGTGGCCCCGCCGAGCAATCGCCCGGAAAATCGAGCGACGCCGCGGCGGATTTGCAGGAGTTAAAGGTCGGCGCCCTTGAAGATGAATTCGGTCTTCAGCTCAACAGACCCCGGCTTGGTATGTATCCTCTCAATACCGGCATCTGTGAGCCGCTGTTTAAGCTCACTAAAGACCTGCAGGCCAAGCCATGGCTCGCGACGAAGGTCGAGTACCGCGGCGATAATACTTTCCGTTTTACCCTGCGCCAGGGAGTGGTTTTCCACGACGGCAGCCCGCTCGATGCAAATGATGTGAAGTTCACGCTCGACCACGCTGTGCGTGTAAAGACGCAATACAGCTTTCTGTCCGACCAATCCGTTCGCGTCATCGATGACTCGACGGTGGATGTGCGGCCATCCGTTCCGAATCTGCGTCTGGCAGACCAGATCGTGCATTCTCTCTGGAGTGTAATCGCGACCGGCAACGATCCGACCACTCGACCAAACTGCACCGGTCCCTTCCGATTTCTGGAGTACTCGCCACAGAGCCACTTCACGGTCGTTCGCAATGATTCCTACTGGGGCGAGAAAGCGAAACTGCAGCGGATCACGTTCCGCTTCTTCCAGGACGACAACACCCGGGCGCTGGCGCTCCGAGCCGGCGAAGTTGATGTAATCTTTGACGTCAACCGGGGGACAATCGCCAGCCTTCGCGAAACGCCAGGATTGCAGATTGTTGCGGCACCGCCGGGTTCGACGATTCTGATGTACATCTCGACGCGTGGTGCACCCCCGTACACGATCATGGCTGATCAGCGAGTCCGTCGCGCAGTGGCCATGGCCATCGACAGGAAACTTCTGGTCGATCGGGTGCTCGGCGGGTACGCCGCCCTCGTCAACTCGGTCAACCCGCCAGCCGCACTTGGCAGGTACGCGTCGGCAATCAATGGGGTCCCATACGATCCGGCAGGAGCCCGAGAACTGCTCGACGCAGCCGGATGGAAATTATCGGGAGATCGCGTGCGGATGAATGGCAGCCGGCGGCTCGCGCTGGTCATGATCATGCAGCCCGGCAACGTCGATCGAGTGGTTGGAGAGTTCATTCAGGCGCAGCTTGCTGCTGTAGGCGCCGAAGTGCGAATCGAGCATCTGGATCCGGGCGCGTTCTCGGCGCGGATCAATTCAGGCACGTTCGATCTGGATATTGAAGTCCCCAGCCAGAATGACGCGAACCCCGCGTTTCTTCTGTCACTTCGCTGGTACTCCCGATCGCCCATCGCCAGTGCCCGTTTCATGCCGGCCGGCCCGCGCTTCGATTCACTGGTTACTGCCGCGCTCACTAGCGAATCCCGCGACGACACGCAACGACGCGCGTCCGAGGCAATGCAGGTGCTGGTCAGCGATGAAGTGGCGGCGATTCCCCTGGCAGGGATCTATCGCATTTACGCGATGACGGACAAAGTGAGAGGCTTTGACCCTCATCCATCGCGCAACAATCAGTGGTGGAACACAGTCTGGATCGCGAGGTGAGCGTGTGTCGCTGCACCTAGCCCGCTTCATTTCCCGCCGCCTCCTTTATCTCGTTCCCGTGTGGCTCGGCGTTTCTCTTCTTGCCTTCAGTCTCGCGAACCTCGCTCCCGGTGATCCAGCCGAGCTGATGCTCGTTCGGCAGACGGGACAGTCGCCCAGCGCGGAGGCAGTCGCTCAGCTTCGTGAAGAACTCGGGTTGAACGGCCCAGCGCTGGTGCGCTACGTTCGGTGGCTCGCGAAGGTCGCATCCGGTGATCTTGGCGAATCCTATCGCACGGGCGCGCCAGTGCTGGAACTGCTCGTCGCCCGGTTTCCTTCCACGCTCGAGCTGGCGCTGTCAGCAATGTTGCTGGCCATCCTGATTGCCCTTCCTCTGGGCGCTGTCGCCGCCATCAGACAGGATTCGATTACCGATCACTTTGCGCGACTCGTCGCGCTGATCGGGGCATCGCTTCCGGGGTTCGTGGTGGGTTATCTGCTGATTCTTCTTTTTGCTGTGACACTCAGGTTGCTTCCCGTGGCTGGATCAGACGGCTGGCGGTACCTCGTCCTGCCGGTTCTTACACTCGGCATCGGGGAGGCGGCAGCATTGGTTCGTCTGACCCGGGCCAACATGCTCGAAGTTCTGACCGAAGATTATGTGCGCACCGCCAGGGGAAAGGGCGCACCCAGTCACACGGTGTTCGTACGACACGCACTGCGCAACGCACTCAACCCGGTCATCACACTCTCGGCCGTTCGATTTGGACGCCTGCTTGGCGGAGCGGCAATTGTCGAGACCATCTTCGCGCGGCCTGGGGTCGGGAAAACCGTCGTCGATGCAATCCACGACCGTGACTATCCCGTCATCCAGGGGTTCATTCTCTTTGCGGGAACGGTATTTCTGCTTGCCAATCTGCTGGTTGACGTCATGTACCCGTTACTCGATCCGCGCGTGCGGCTGGGTAGTGACGAGAGAAGATATCGTGCATCGACCTGACCGCCTTGCCACGATTGGCCTTACACTTGTGACTGTCTTCGCATTGGGCGCACTGGCCGCACCGATTATCGCGACTCACGACCCGACTGCGATCGACGCTGCGCGGCAGCTGGAGGAACCGGGCTGGGCGCACTTGCTGGGAACGGACAACCTCGGCCGTGATATCTACAGCCGGCTCGTTTACGGGTCTCGCTGGTCGCTTGGCACCGTAGCCATTTCCACCGCCCTGATAATGTCGATTGGCGTGGCCGTCGGAACAGCGGCTGGTTACTTCGGCGGTTTGATCGACGAAATTCTCATGCGGGTCGTGGACGTTCTGCTCGCGTTCCCAAGCCTGCTGCTCGCCCTCGCTATCGCGGGCATGATCGGGCCGGGAATCACCAGCGTGATAGCTGCGCTCGTAAGTGTCTGGTGGGCGAGCTATGCCAGGATTGTTCGTGGACTGGTACTGGCTTTGCGCGAGCGGGAGTTCATTACCGCGGCGCGCGGCCTCGGCGCCCGTGATTCCGACATCGTTCTGCGCCATGTGCTTCCGAACATCCTCGCGCCCGTCGCGGTACTTGCGACAGTCGAAATGGGCGAGTTGATACTGGCGGTAGCCGCACTCGGTTTCCTTGGGCTGGGCGCGCAGCCGCCTGTTCCCGAATGGGGGACGATGGTGAATGATGCGCGACCGTTTCTTCTGTCCACTCCCCGGTTGATGATCTACCCCGGACTTGCAATCGCTCTGGCAGTGATCGGCTTCAACCTGCTTGGTGATGGCCTCAGGGACCGGCTTGATCCGCGAACGCGGCGGGGGTTTCATTCCCTGCGCGCGTTTGGTCGGGGTTCGACATGAGCGCGGAGCTACCCGCCGTTGCGGCGGTTTCAACCAGGCCAGACGAGATTGCGTGTTGACCGCGCTCGTCCGGGCCTGGCATCGTACGCGCTGACATGTCCCTCCCGCGCGTAGTCGATGATGACTTCGTCGCATGTAATCAGCACCGCATTGCGTCTCCGCGCCTCGGCGACGATGAACCTGTCGTTCGGATCTCTATGCGGCTTTCCGTCTCCACGCCGAATCCATTCGGGTAACGCTGTAGCGCTGAGGGCGAGTGACGAATTGATTGACATTACCCGGACCCCGGGATGGCGGGCCTGCTCCCTGATCCACGCGCCGAGATCACCGTTGATCAGCACGTCGCCTTTCTGTGCCTTTAACGCGATCTCCCACACCGATGCCGCCGAGACGATAAGTCGTCGCTCGGCGGCAGCGGATTCTATCGCCGGAATAGCCGCCTTCCTTAGCCGGTCGGTCCCGCCCAGATTTCCGCTCACCCAGACCCAGATGTGAGTATCGAGGAGAAGTGGCCGCGGGCCGGCGAGGTCAGATGTCGTCACCCACTGACCAGTCGGGCGCGACCGGCGAGAGAATGTCGCCGGCAACCGCGAACATACCCGTCCCGCGTCCGACGAATGGAGCGGGAGCTACGTCCAGAACCGGCACCAGCTTTGCTACCGGTTTGTTGTGTTTTGTAATTACCATGGCTCTCCCCGTCTGTTGAACTTCGTCCATCAGTGCGAGGCAATTGGCCTTGAAATCCGCGGCCCCTACAATCCGTCCCGCAGCCACCGCAATACTGAACTGCTGCTGAATTCGATATGTATTTGCCGCGACCTCGCGAACCGTCGCCGCTGGCCCAGACTTCCGCCTGCCCGCCATTTAACTATTTCCCATGTGACCACTAATATGGTCATAATACGCACTCAATGCTAGGGTGTCCCGGTATTTCTGATTGCTCCCTTCTGGCCGCGAGGCTCTCTCAACCATAGTCTTCTTCCACAGTGACGGGCAATCATCGGCATCCTCCAGGTTTCCTTCCTCTTCAACACGAACGCGTTGATCTTTTGGAATCTCACGCACGTGCGCGCGATTTCTATCGCGAAATGGACGAACGCCGGACCACGCGCCACTTCTCCACCGACCCCGTTCCGCGAGACCTTATAGAGCAGGCAATTCGCACCGCGAGCACCGCGCCAAGCGGCGCGCACCAGCAGCCGTGGACGTTCGTCGCTGTATCACAGCCCGACCTGAAGCAGCGGATGCGCGACGCCGCCGAGAGTGAGGAACGTGAGAACTATGGCGGCCGAATGCCCGCTGAATGGCTCGCGGCACTTGCACCGCTCGGTACCGACGAGCACAAACCTCACCTCACCGATGCCCCATGGGTCGTGGTTCTTTTCCGCCAGTCGCACGGCCTGCGGCCGGATGGCACCAGACAGACCTACTACTACACTCAGGAATCCTGCGGAATCGCGGCGGGGTTCTTCATCGCCGCGGTCCACCACATGGGGCTGGTGACGCTCACACACACTCCGAACCCGATGGCATTTCTCGGGGAGCTCCTCGAGCGGCCGCCGAGTGAGAAAGCGATGCTGGTTATGCCCGTGGGCTATCCTGCGCTTGACGCGAGCGTGCCGGATCTCAAACGCAAGCCACTGGAAAGCGTTTCCGTCTGGAAGTAGCAAAGCGAACGCGGGGTCCCGGTCTCTTCACTGCGTTCGGCCCGCCCTCCGGTCCGAGCCCAGTATCTCCTTGGCGGCCTGAACCGCTTCGTTCGTTCCCGCCAGCGCGACGACATCACCTGCGCGGAGCACCGTTTTCCCCGAAGGTACGAACACTTCGCTCCCATCCGGTGCGTTCCGGGTAACCGCCAGAATCGTCGCCCCCGTCATTCCCCTGAGCCCGAGCTCGGCGAGCGACCTGTCAGCACCGGAGCTTCCGGTGACGATACGCACGGGGACGGGTTCGCCAAGTCCGGGCAGCATGACCGCGACATGCTCCATGGTGCGAGTCAGATCGTCGGGATCCTCGATCGTGCCGATCTTCGGCGTGAGCGCGGCGACGATCATCTGTGCGCCTGCCTGCGCGTGGCCCTGAAGATTGAGGGCGCTGCGCCAGAATGCGACGCTGAGGATGATGGTCAGGATCATAAGCACTGCAAAACCAGGAAATCTCGGAAGAAACGGCTGGGTTATCGCAATGAGCGGCGCTCCAACGAGGAACAGGGTTCCAAGCTGAAGCATCGTCACCAGCGCCCGGCGCGGGGCAGCGGCGAAATCCACCGCGCGCCTGCCCGCATTGGGCAGCGCGCGGACGGCGAGAATGAAGCCGAGCGTGCGCGCGCTCCTCGCAATTCCGACCACCATCGGTATCGCAACGCCGACCGCAACGAGTAGCACAACCAGTTCCGCAACTCGTTCCGAAATGCCCGTCCATCTGCTCAACAGCGGTGTAAGCCGCCCGCGCTCTGCCGCGGCGCCAATGATAATCGCGGCCAGTACGAACGCGTCTACAAGGATCACCCGAACGAACCTTCGCGTACGCGAATGGCCCGCAACGCCCGGCGCATTTCGCATTCTTTCGATCCACGATCCGTACAGCGCAACCGAAGTCTGCACCGGGTGCGGAAGCTTCCTGTCCACCCAGAGCGCGGCGGGTCCGGCGGCGCGAATCAGCCACGGAGTCGCAAGGGTAGTGATCGCCGAAACGGCAACCGCCACCGGGTAGAGAAACCCGCGCGTCGCGCCGGTAGCGAGACCGACCGCCGCGATGATGAAGGAGAATTCGCCGATCTGCGCCAGACTCATCCCCGCCTGCATCGAGGACCTGAGCCCGTTGCCGGTGATAAACGAGCCCATCGTCACCGCGAAGAATTTTCCGGTGATGACGATCAGCGACAGCACGATCACTGCGCCGGCATGATTCGCTATCACCCGCGGATCGATGAGCATGCCGACCGAGACGAAGAAGATCGCGACGAACATGTCGCGCACCGGATGCACCAGCCCCTCGATGCGCAGCGACTCGCCGGACTCGGCGACCAGCGAGCCGGCGATGAACGCGCCGAGCGCAACCGAATAGCCGAAGACGAGGGCGAGATATGCGGCGGCGAAGCAGATGCCGATGCTTGAAACGATCGTCGTTTCGGCGCGGTCCAGCTTGATGACCCCGCGCACGAAGCGCGGAACTATGATCAGCCCCACACCCACCAGTGCCGCGAGGAACGTGACGAGCCGGATGACGGTGATCGCAAGGCTTCCCGCCGAGAGGCCGGCGCCCTGCGCTGTCGCGGTGAGCAGTGCGATGAGAATTATCGCAATCAGGTCCTCGACGATGAGGATTCCAAAGACTATCTCGCGAAGGCGGCCCTGAATTCGCTGTTCATCGAACGCCCGTGCGATGATCGTCGTGCTCGATATCGCGACGATCGCCCCGGTAAAAATGCTCTCGAGCGACGTCCATCCGAAGAGCTGGCCCGCGAGGTAACCGAGCCCGATCATGATGCTCGTCTCAAGCAGGGCGGCGAGCCCCGAGGTGGCGGCGATCTGGCCCACGCGCCTCAGCCGGAACTCGAGGCCGAGCGAGAACATGAGCAGGATCACTCCGAGCTCGGACAGGGTGCGGACCATCTCCTCGTCGGCGGCGAGCGGGATCGGCGTGTACGGCCCGACGATCATGCCTGCGATCAGATAACCGAATATCACGGGCAGCTTCAGTCGCTGGAACACGACAGTCGTTATCGCTGCCGTGCAGAGCACGAGCGCAAGATTCTGGAGAAATGCGTGGCTGTCCTGCATCGCAGGCATGATACGATAGCGCGAGCGTGACGACCAGCTTTGTCCCGCTCCCGGTTGAGGCGTACCGGTTGCCGTTAATGCGCTGATCCGTTACCCGTTACCCCTTAACCGTCGTCGCTCGGTGCTCCCCCTGCGATGCAGACTATTGCCAGACATTACAAAAAACCCTGCCAGAGGCAGGGTTTCGTGTTCAGCAAGTTGAATCGACCCTCAGCTTCCGATCATCGGGTTATTCAGTCGTTCGGCCAGCGGCAGCGGCAGGCAGATCTGCGTGCCGTAGGTACCGCCGAAGTGATACGCAGTCCCCACCGCGGGCTGAAGAGCAATGTTGAACCGCAGAATATCCCCGAGGTGATGGCTCTCGGCGAATAACTCGCGCCGCCGTTGATCGATCAGCTCCGCGAGATACTGCGCCTGCGTCGAGCCACTGAAGGTGCTCTGCCCCCCCCTTGCCCGCGACGCATTGAGAATTGGAAGCGCTGTTGCAAGACTGCCGGCGCGGATATCGGCCTCCGCAATGATGAGCTGCGCTTCCTCGAACGTCGCCAGCGGGAGCGGAGTGCCGGTCGTCGGATATTTCAGTTGATAAAAATGCGGCACCCCCGTCGCGCTCGTGCGGGCTCTTGCCATCACCGGAACCCTCAGGTCTCC
>Ga0136611_10001964_pt1 | contig 14320 bp, 11 predicted proteins | sample AntDrymUQ2232306_2_FD_106645 | JGI IMG/M metagenome (GOLD analysis project Ga0136611, IMG submission 106645) | Polar desert sand microbial communities from Dry Valleys, Antarctica - metaG UQ223 (23.06) | ecosystem: Environmental > Terrestrial > Soil > Desert | place: Antarctica: Dry Valley...
ATATCTGAGTTCGGCAGAACCGCGTAGCGGTTTAATTCGTTGCGGCTGATAACCGCGCCTTTGGCGAAAACCAATGGTTCAGTCACAATGATGCCGTCAGATTTTCTCGATGCCGATTCATTAACGAGAAGCTTTTGCTCTTTCAAAACTTCAAGTACTTTCTCAACTAAAATATCGCGGCGCGAATTCAACCTGTAAGGATTCACTAATTGCTTACGCACTTTTGTTTTGTCTTTGCCGAAATCAAACGAACGGCTCGGCGGGTCATTGCTGCGCTGCGTTCCGATAGTTTTCACGCCTTCTTCCCGAATCTTCTGCGTCTGCGGATCAATACCTTTTTGAGCGAGGGCAGAAGCTGCTGAAAGTACAAGCGCAGTGATGATAAAAAATAATTTTTTCATACGATTAAATATAGCGTAATCCGTTGCCGAACTAAAGGTTTGATGTGAGTAAAATTTTATTAGTTGTAACGGGCGTTTAGGACTTCGGACTTTGTTTTACGTAACCCGATTTTTGGTTTTGCAACTCCCACAAAAGCAGGTATTTCAAGAATGCGTGATGGGCGGCGAACCGTGCGATGCAGAATCCGGCGAAGCCGTCGAGAAATCCGCCTCTCAGAATGTAGTTTTGCAGAAACGTCGTCGTGCCGACAGTGGCGACTTTAAGAGCGGAGGTTTTTTTTCCGCGCTCGAACATTTGTATGGCGGCGAGCGGCGCGTAGCGCGTGCCAATCATTCGGTGATGATGTGAAGCGTTCTCAACGGTGTAATGAAGAATATCGCCGTTCAGTTTTTCAATCTTCGCGCCTTCGTTAATCTGAAAAGATTCGTGAATCAAAACGTCTTTCCATTTTCCCTGTCGGCGATTGAAGAATCTAAGCTGCCAATCTGGATACCAACCGCCGTGCCTGATCGGGCGATTCATATAAAAAGACAGACGCGGAATTCGATAACCGTCAGCCAAATCATTTTCGGACGAATTTTTTAATCGCAAAATCTCGGCTTTTAATTCGCTTGAAACGCGCTCGTCGGCATCGAGACTGAAAATCCAATCGTGCGCGGCACAATCGGCGGCATACTGTTTTTGTTTGGAAAAGCCAGCCCATTTTTTTGTCAACACTTTAGCACCGAGCGATTCGGCAATCGGTCTGGTTCGGTCGGTGCTTTCCGAATCAACGATTAATATTTCATCCGCCCAAGCAACGGATTCAATTGCTTGGGCAATTTTATTTTCTTCGTTAAAAGCGATGATGCAGACGGAGATTTTCACGAGAGGAATTGTCGCAAAGTTCAGGGAAAACATAAAGGGTCGGCAACCCAACCCTTAAAGTTATTTATCAAGCTGTGATGAAAATAATCAACAAAACTTTTTAATCTTTGTCTTCTATTTCCGGCATCGGTGAATCAACTTCGATATTATTCAATCGAAACGTTGTCGAAGTCGCCCGCTGCAAATCCGACAGCGATTTATTGTAATCGGTTTCGGCGCGAATCTCCGCGTTACGCGCGTTGGTCAAAGCGTTTTCGCGCTGAAATAAAAGAAATGTCGTAGAGCGTCCGACTTCGTAAAGTTTGCGCTCGCCTTCGAGTTGAATCTCGGCGTTTTCACGCGCCCGCCGCGCCGTTAAAATTCTCTGCCTGGAAGTTTCGACGGCTTGGACAGCGTTGCGGACATCGGCGACGACGATTTGTTCCTGCGAGCGGGTTTGCGCTTCGGTTTGCTGTTGCTGAATTCTCGCGCCCGCCAGATTCGCTTTCGCCGTCGTATTGCGAAAGGGAATTTCAAACGTCACGCCGACCGTATAACTCGGCGAATCAGAGCGAAAAAGATTTCCGAGAGATTGAAACGTGCCGCCGTTGAAAAAGGTTGGCGTACCGGAGAAGGTGACGGTCGGATTTGGAATCGCAGATTGGTTGGCTGCGGCACGAAGCGAGTTGATAGCCGCCAACAGGGTCGCGTCGTTGCCGGTAAATTGTTGAGTCGTAATGTCGTCTGTGTTTTGATTTCCTAGAGACAAACCGCCGAGCGAAAATGAGGAAACCAAATCAATGCGCGGTTTCGTTTGATTTCTAAAGTAATCAATATCAATCGCGGTTATCTCGCGCTGCAGACGCAGACGACGAAGTTCGGGGCGATTATCAATCGCATCTTTAATTGCATCGTCAACAATAATAGGGTCGTCGCTGTAAACCGGCGTGTCGGTCGGCACTAAAGATTGCGCCCATTCGGGCGCGTTCGATTCACGCAGAAGCAGCGTTTTTAGAGTATTTTCCGCTGTTGAAACTTGCTGCGTAGAAGATAAGAGTTCGCCCTCGCGGTTGGCTAATTCGGTGGCGACTTCAGCGCGGGCGAGCGGGGCTGCACTGCCGACTTCGATGCGAACTTCAACCTGGCGCAGATTTTCACGCGCCAAATTCACATTCGCCACTTGATTCTGCTGGTTGCGAAGCGCGAAAACCAAATCCCAGTAAGCGCGCTGCACCTGCGAAATTATATCAATCGTCTGTCGGCGAAAATCGGCATCGGATTGCTGGAGACGCTTGCGCTGGATTTTTATCTGGCGGCGCGTATTGTCAACGCGGAAGTTGCGAAACAGCGGTTGATTGTAAGTTACGCCGAGATTGCTGAAATACGTTGTGGTTGAAGTAGAAGAAACTAGACCGCTCGTTTGATTGAAATTTGTATTGTTGCGGGAATTGCTCCCCGTCTGACTGTTATTAAAAAAAGTGTTGATGCTTCCTCCGCCGCGCTCAAAAAGTCTGTTAACACCGGCATCAACGCGGAAATCGTTGGAAGCGGTCGAGCCAGTCGTCGCGTTACGCGAGTAATTCGGCGTTACGGAAAACACCGTGTCGTATGCGCCGCGAAGGGAACGAAGCTGCGTTTCCTGAAATCGTACGTCGTCACGCGCCACTTCAATGTCGTTATTGTTCTCGAGCGCTTTGCGAATCGCTTCATTCAAAGACAGCGGCACGGTTTGCGTCGTCTGAACGCCGATGCGGTTTGTATATGGAGCGGTTGAATTGCTGACGGTCGAGAAATCCGCCGCTTTCGTCACCGCTCGAGATGCGGCATTCGGTTGTAAAGATTTTTCGGTTGTATCAGGCGTTTTTCTGGTGATTTGCGGTTGAGCATCTTGGGTTTGAGCCGCGATTTCCAAACTGTTCAAGCCGAGAATAAACGCGCCGAGGCAAAAAAAACAAAAAATAAGACGCATATTAATCATGATAAAAAAGGCTCCGAGATTTTAGGGTTATTAATAAATAAAGATTACAAGCTCGAAAATTTACTACGTCGCAAAAATTTTGTTTGTTTCAAAAAAAGGATTTCGATTGTGAGAGAAAATTTCTTCGACAGTCTGTTTTTGTTAGTAATAAGAAACTTTGAACTTTACTATGATTTAAGTTATCTTCAAACATTTAAGACACATCTATTTTTAAGAAGGAGAATTTAATAGTAATGGGAATTAAAGTAGGAATTAACGGCTTCGGGCGCATCGGGCGCAATGTGATGCGAACCGCTTTGGGCGACAAAGACATTGACTTTGTGGCGGTCAACGATTTAACCGACACAAAAACTCTGGCGCATCTTTTGAAATACGATTCGGTAATGGGCAATCTCGAACAGGAAATTTCGGCGGACGGCGACACCATCCGAGTCGAAGGCGAAAGTTTCAAGGTTTTCAGTGAAAAAGATCCGTCGGCGATTGATTGGAATTCGGTCGGCGCGGAAATAGTTATCGAAGCAACCGGACGTTTCACCAACGCCGAGGATGCGAAAAAACATTTGCGCGGTTCGGTCAAAAAAGTCATTATTTCCGCGCCTGCCAAAGGCGAAGATGTGACCATTGTTCTCGGCGTAAACGAGGAAATGTATGACGCTGGAAAACACAACATTATTTCCAACGCCTCCTGTACGACGAACTGTCTCGCGCCGGTAGCTAAAGTTATACATGAACGTTTTGGCATTAAAAACGCTTTGATGAATACGATTCATTCTTATACCAACGACCAGCAATTGCTCGATTTGCCGCACAAAGATTTGCGCCGCGCCCGCGCCGCCGGTCTTTCAATGATTCCGACTTCGACCGGTGCGGCAAAAGCCGTCGCTTTGGTAATTCCCGAACTCAAAGGGAAATTTGACGGAATTTCCGTGCGCGTTCCGACCCCGAATGTTTCTCTGGTTGATGTTGTGATGAACGTCGAGAAGGAAACTTCGACCGAAGAAGTCAATCAGGTTTTGAAAGACGCGGCGAATGAAGAATTAAAAGGCATCCTGGCTTTCTCGGAAGAACCGCTCGTTTCAATAGATTTTCGCGGCAATTCAAATTCATCAATCGTTGACGCGGAAAACACGAAAGTCATCGGTGGGACAATGGTTAAAGTTCTTTCCTGGTATGACAACGAATGGGGTTATTCGTGTCGCGTGCGCGATTTGGTAAAATTTATCGCTAATAAAGGATTGTAATTTAAGGTAAAGAATTGTAATTTATATTTAGAAAAGTGATGAAGCGACCCTCAACTTCATCACTTTTTTGTCCGATCAATAATTTTCCACCCGCCTGCATTTATGAAAGAAAAAAATATTTTGTCTCTGCTTCTGTTATTTCTCTGCCTTTCGGGATTCAGCAATAATCTCACCGCTCAAAAAAGAAAAAACGCTCCGCGAAGAAATATCGTTGTTCAAACACCGAAGGCAATAATTACCTCTCCAAAAAATTCGTCGCCCGAATTACAGAGACGTTTGGAAACTTTTAATTTTGTCTGGCAAACACTCAGAAATAATTATTTTGACCAGACATTCAGCGGTCTTGATTGGGACAAAATAAAAAAAGAATACGAGCCGCGCGTCTTAAAAACCGCGAGCGACACTCAACTGCACGATATTTTGCAGGAGATGATAAATCGTCTTAACCGTTCGCACTTTACAATCATTCCGCCTGAAGTTTATGAGGCTATCGAAAAAGCGAAAACTCAAGCTAAAGCGAAGGAAAAAGAGCAAGCGGCGACAAGCGGCGACGAAATAACCGACGAAGACACGCTAAACGAAGACGACTTGGATTCAGAGAATTACTTGGCAAAATTCGGTATCGGCATTGACCTTCGATTGATAGATAATCGGTTTGTCGTAACCCGCGTGGAAAAGAATTCGACGGCGGAAATTGCCGGATTGAAAAGCGGTTATATCATCGAAAAAATCAACGGTGTTTCGCTTGTCGAACTTCTACAAAAACTTGAAGTGTATTATGCGAAAGTACGCAATATAAAAAGATATTTGCCCGCGCAGGTTGTTGATTTTATGCTCAAGGGCGAGAAGCAAAGCAATGTGACGTTAACTTGTGTGACAGAAGCCGACGACACAAAAGAAATTAAAGTGCAGCGCGAGGCTTTGAAAGGCGAAACAATATTCATCGGGCAAAACTTTCCCGATCAGTTTTTAAAATTTGAATCGGCATCGCTGAGCGATCAGGTCGGTTACATAAAATTCAATCTGTTCGCTCTACCGATTATCGAAAAATTCTGTAAGGCATTGACCGAACTGAAAGATAAAAAAGCGATTATCATTGATCTGCGCGGAAACACCGGCGGGATTCTCGGAACATTAGCGGGATTAGGCGGAATGCTGACGGAAAAGTCTTTGGATTTGGGAACGTCAATTTACAAAATCGGCAGCGAAAATATGACTGCTTCGTCGAAAGCGAAAAATTTTAAAGGAAGACTTGTCTTTCTGGTTGATAATCAAACGGTTTCGGCGGCGGAAATTTTTTCGGCGGCTTTACAGGAAAATAATCGTGCTTTGATTGTCGGTGAAAAAACTGCGGGCGAGGCTTTGCCGTCGGTTCTTCTCCGCTTGCCGACTGGCGCAGTTCTGCTTTATCCGATTGCCAATTTCCGAACGCGCAACGGAAATTTTCTCGAAGGCAGAGGTGTCGAGCCGAATTTTATCGTCGCTTTAGACAGAAAATCGCTTTTGACGGGAAAAGACGCGCAGCTCGAAACGGCTTTGAAAATAATCAAAGAAGATAAGGATTTTCCACAAACGTCGGAAGCTGTCATAACGATAAAAGGCACAGGAAATACGTTTCCGCCACCGCCTGCCGTGCCGAAAATAAGTTCGAAACCGCCGGGGAAAAAATTGGCTGAAGTCACGATTAGAGTTCCAAAACCTGAGCCGCCGCCGCCGGCAGCAGTTGATAGAAAAGATGAAAAAGCCGTTCAGATCATCACTGAATTTATCGCCAAAATTGGCGGTGAAGAAGCGTGGAGAAAAATAAATTCTTACTCTTTGAAAGGTAATACGGAAATTGCCGCGAAGGGAACGAAAGTGGATTTGGAAATCAACATTTTTCGTCAAAAGCCGGATAAATACGCCGAGATTATGAATTCGGCATCCGGCGGCGAGGTCAGACAAATTTATAATGATAAAAAATCTTTTGTGCAGAATGATTTCGGTCTCGTTGCGGATTTACAGGTTGAAGCGGACACTTCGGAAATCGAAATTTTCGCGCCGTTCAGAAGTTTGTTCAAAAAGGATAATTTCAAGTCTCTAAATTATCTCGGAACTTTCGACCGGCAAGGGAAAAAATCGCATATAATAGAAGCAAAAACGGTAGAAAACTTTACAGTTGCGCTCGCCTTTGAAGTCGAAACGCAATTGCTGGTCGGTTACACGATGCAGTTTTACACCGTTTCATTCGGGGATTACCGGAAAGTCGAAAACCTTCTTTCACCGTTTCAGATTACAAGAGAAGGTTTTATGAACATCAAACTTGAAGAAATAAATTTGAATCCGTCAATTGAAGAAAGCAATTTTATGAAAAAGGAAAACTGTTTCGACAAAGCCAATTGACCGATTAAAAATCTGTTGCGCGGGATAAGTGAAACAATTAAATTGCCGGGTGATTAGAAGGATTTTTTAATTCAATTAAGATAAACGACGCGGTTAATTATAAATTTATTGTTGGGATTTTTGTATCTAACGAATTTGTGTTTTATTTTTATGAACAAAAAAACAATCAAAGACATTGACATTAAAGGCAAGCGCGTTTTTATTCGCGTGGATTTTAACGTGCCGATAAAAAGCGGCGAGATTGAAGACGACACGCGCATTAAAGGCGCGTTTCCGACGATAACATACGCCATCGAACAAGGCGCGAAAATCATTCTCGCCTCGCATCTCGGCAGACCTTTGAAAGATAAACAGAAAGCAGAAGAAAAAGGAATGCCTTACGATGCGAATAAATATTCGCTCAAACCCATTTACGAATATCTGCGAACGCTGCCCGAATTTCAAGACGTTTCATCTCGCGGCGGCGAGCCGGTCGAAATATCAAGCGATGAAATGAAACTCGGCAAAGTCGAAGTGAAAAACGATAGAGTTTTCTTCGCCGCCGACTGTATCGGCGAGGAAGTCAAACGCAAAGTTGACGCATTAAAGGAAGGCGAGGTTTTGCTTTTGGAAAATTTACGTCTGCACGCCGAAGAAGAAGCGAACGACGACGATTTTGCCAAACAACTCGCCGCGCTTTGCGACATTTACGTCAACGACGCATTCGGCGCGGCACATCGCGCGCACGCTTCGACGCAGGGAATCACGAAGTTTGTAAAGACTGCGGTTGCCGGACTTTTGATGGAAAAGGAACTCGATTTTCTCGGTCGCGCTTTGAACAATCCCGAACGTCCGTTCATCGCCATTTTGGGCGGCGCGAAAGTCTCCGACAAAATTCCGGTTATCGAATCTTTAATCGAACGCAAAGTTGATAAACTTCTGATCGGCGGCGCGATGGCTTACACTTTTTTCAAAGCAAACGGCTACACCATCGGCAAATCTCTGGTTGAAGATGAAATGATGCCGAAGGCTTTGGAGATAGAAAAGTTGGCGAAAGAACGAGGCGTTGAATTGGTTTTGCCAACCGACCATCAAGTCGTTGATTCTTATGATCCGCTTAATTCTCGCAAAACGATTCCGGTTGATTTCACTAACACAGGGTTGGTCGGCTTGGATATCGGCGCAGAGACTATCAGCATTTTCAAAAATGCTTTGCAAGGAGCGAAAACAATCGTCTGGAACGGTCCGATGGGAATGTTTGAGGAAAAACCGTTTGACGAAGGCACGAACGCTATCGCACAGGCTGTCGCAGACGCGACGGACGCGGGCGCGATCTCCATTGTCGGCGGCGGCGATTCGGTTTCCGCAATTAATCAAGCGAATCTGGACGATAAAATTTCGCACATATCGACCGGCGGCGGCGCGACTTTAGAATTTTTGTCCGGTGATGTTTTACCCGGCGTTGAAGCGTTAGACGATAAATAAATTTATGAGAAAACCAGTCATCGCGGGAAATTGGAAAATGTATAAACTGCTCTCGGAAGCGGTTGAAACGGCGTTGGCGTTAAAACCTTTAGTAGCGAACGCGAACGATTGCGAAGTAATTATCGCGCCGGTATTCGTTCATTTGAAAACGATTGCCGATAGATTGGAAGGATCGAATATAAAAGTCGCGGCGCAGGATTGCGCGACCGAACAAAAGCACGGCGCGCGCACGGGCGAAGTCGGAGCGGATATGATTAAAGATGTCGGCGCGTCGCACGTTATCATCGGGCATTCCGAGCGTCGGCAGTTTTACGGCGAAACGGATGAAGGTGTGAACAAGAAGACGAAAGCGGCTTTAGCATTCGGCTTGACGGCGATTGTCTGCGTCGGCGAAATGTTGGCGGAAAGAGAATCGGGGAATGCAGAATCGGTTGTTAAAATGCAACTTGTCGGCGCAACCGACGGTTTGACAGTTTCCGATATGGAACGTATTATTATCGCTTACGAGCCTGTTTGGGCAATCGGCACCGGGAAGGTCGCCACGCCTGAACAGGCTCAAGAAATGCACGGCTTTATTCGTCAGACAGTCGGCGAAACGCACGGAAAAGCGGTTGCCGACGCAACCAGAATTCTTTACGGCGGTTCGGTCAAACCGGACAACATTGCGGGTTTGATGATGAAGACGGACATTGACGGCGCACTCGTCGGCGGAGCGAGTCTCGAAGCGGAGAGTTTCGCGCAGATAGTTAATTTTAAATAATTCGGAAGTTATCATTGTGGTTTATTTTTTATATTTGTTATTTTTTCTGTCCTGCGTCGCGCTGATTGCGAGCGTTCTGCTCCAACCGGGCAAAACCGACGCGGGTGCGCTTTTTACCAGTAACATTTCCAGCACGGCGTTTCAGCCGCGCGGATCGCAAACGATTTTATCGAAGATTACGATAGTCGCGGCAAGCATCTTTATGCTGTCGGCTCTACTTTTAGCGATGCCCGCGCTGACGGGGAATATCTCGGTGTTGGAAACCACCGGTGATACACCGGTGGAATCAACGCCGGCGACCGATGCGAATGCCAACGTTGACGCAAATGCCAACGTTACCGCGGATGCGAATGCTGCAGTTAGCGCGAATGCAAATACGATGAGCATTAATAACCTGCCGTCGAATATGGTTGTGGTGACGAATGGCAATACGACGACTTACACGTCGAACACCGCGACAAACGCGACATCGAATGCCAACCCAGCGGCGAAAATTGACGAACCTAAACCGCCGGTGACAGCTAATTCTAATCGTTAACTATTTTGAAAATTTAACGGAAAGTGCTGGGTAAACTTAGCTTTCCGAACTTAAGCCGAGGTGGCGTAATTGGTAGCCGCGCACGTTTGAGGGGCGTGTGGTGAAAACCGTACGAGTTCGAGTCTCGTCCTCGGCACCACAAAATTAAAAGCGAGTCGCATTTTTCGACTCGCTTTTTCCGTTTAGAATAGTTTGAATTGAACGGTCAGATACTTTTTCGGATTTTGCCGAAAATCATAAATCAGCTTCGTGCCTTCTGAGGAAAGTTGATTGACGTTCGAGGCGGTTTGGTTAAGATTGTTATAGAGCGTTTCGTCAGTTAGCAGTTTGCCGATTGTTCCTTTGCCGTTTCGCGCGTCGCCGATCAGCAAATCGAATTTTTCCGTTGTCGAATTGAGACGGGCGATGGCTTGCCGAGCATCGTCATATAACTGCTCGTCCTTCAACAATTTTCCAATTGTGCCTTTGCCCGCGCTTAAATCGTCGGTGATGACATTGATCTTTCCGGCAGAGACTCTTAACTCGACAATCGCGGCGCGGGCATCGTTATATAGTGCTTCGTCGGTAAGAAGTTTGCCTGCCGTGCCTCGTCCGGCGCGTAAATCTTTGGAGATTGCTTCGAGTTGCTGAACGCTTCGATTCAGATTGTCATAAAGTTCGGGGTCATTGAGAAGTTTACCCGCACTGCCATCGCCGCGATTGATGCGGTCAATCGTGTTTTGCAGTTTTGCCAGAGTGATCTTCGTTTCGCCGACCGCTCCGTCAAGATTATTGTATAAAGATTCGTCGTTGACAATTTTTCCGAGAGTTCCTTCACCGCGATTGGCTTTATTGAGAATCTCGTTAGTCGGAATCGCCATCTTGTTGATTTGCTGCAGAAGCTCGTTTCCCGTTTCGGTCAATTTATTGATTGACATCGTGGAAGTCGAATTTAATACTTCGTTTTCCGCAACTGCCGGAGCGTTTACAGATCCAGGCGTAATGTTGATCATTTTATCGTTGGCGAGAAGCGAAACGGCGACGAGCTGCGCGGTTGAATCGGTGCGAATGCGTTCGGTAATCGGTCTGCCGTCGAGATTTTGGGTAAGGAGCAAAACGGCTTCAACTTTAGCATCGTTCGGGCTGTCCGGCGGAAGCAGACTGACTCTTTCGACTTTGCCGATGTTCACGCCCGCAAGATGAACTTCTGCCGCGTCACGCAAACCGTCAGCGGCGGCAAAATGCGCCTTGAGCCGAAATTTCTTCTCGAATGGATTGAATTCGCCGGTCGCGTTCATAATCAGAAAGGCTAATACGGCGAGTCCGAAAAGCACGAAAATCCCGACGCGAAGTTGACTAAAGCCTAAGTTTTTCTGGGTTGGGGGCATAATTCAATTCTGGATTATAGATTTTGGATTTTGGATTGAAGAAATACGATTGTAAAATCCAAATCCGCCATCGCTTTACTTTCCGCGCATAAACTTCAGAATATACTGATCATTCGACGCGCGAAATTCTTCGTCTTTTCCGCTGAAAATTATTTTCCCTTCTTTGAGCATCACAATTTCCGTATTTATTAAACAAAGTTTTTCGCCTTCCATTTCAAAAACTACCTCGCCGTTTTCGTCAACCGTGGCATATTCGGAAGACAAATATTCAAGATTTTTCATTTCGTGCGTGACAAATATCGAGGAAACGTCTTCGAGATCACGTAGTTTTATGGCGAGTTCGCAAATCGTTCGCGCCGTCGGCGGGTCGAGTCCGGCGGTCGGTTCGTCGAACATCACAATTTGCGGGTCGCCGACCAGCGCGCGGGCAATGCCGACGCGCCGTCGCATTCCGCCCGAAAGCTCAGAAGGCATTTTATCAATTGCATCTTCGAGGTCAACGAACCGCAGCATTCGGCGGACTTCGCGTTCGACTTCTTCTTCTTCGACACCTTGTTCGTGCAGCCGATAGGCTACGTTATCATAAACCGAAAGCGAATCAAACAACGCGCCTTCCTGGAAAACCATCCCGATTTTGGCGCGCACCGTCATCATTTCAATTTCGCTGTAATTGGTAATATCTTCGCCATCAATCAGAATTTGCCCCGAATCAGGTTTGAGAAGTCCTAAAATCAATCGAATCGTCGTGGATTTGCCGCCGCCGCTGCCACCCAAAATAACTTTCGTTTCGCCGCGCCGCACAGTAAAACTGATGCCGTTTAAAATTTTCGTGTCTTCAAACGAGAGATGCACATCGCGGAATTCAATCGCCGGAATGACGCGTTCGACATTATCAACCGCATCTTCCAAATCGGTTTGCTCGAGTTCTTCTTCGACAAATTCTTCGGTTGCTGCCGTTTCTTGAGATTGCGCAGAAAGCATAAATTTCTCTTTCAATTATAAAAGTTAAATATATTTTATGTCGAAAATTGAATTAATCGCCCGTGAAAGGAAAAAGTCGAAGATGATAACGACAATCGAAGAAAGCACCACCGAGTTGGTCGTCGCCCGCCCGACACCGACTGTTCCGCCGGTTGTGCTTAAACCTTTGTAGCAGGCGATACTCCCGATTATCAATCCGAAAAATACCGGTTTGATGATGCCCCCGAGAATATCCTGAGTCGTGATACCGAAGCGCACCGACGTAACGTAAGCGTTGTAATCGAGATTGAAAATTCCTGAAGCAACTAATCCGCCGCCGATTATTCCAAAAATGTCAGCGGCAACCGTCAAAAGCGGCAGCATAAAAATCAATGCGATAATGCGCGGCGCGACTAGTTTGCGATTCGGGTCTGTTCCCAAAGCCCGCATTGCGTCAATTTGCTGAGAAACGACCATCGAACCCAACTCGGCGGAAATTGCCGAACCGATGCGACCCGACACCATTAATGCCGTTAGCACGGGACCAAGTTCGCGGATGAGCGAAGTCGCCACGGATTTTCCGGCTTGATTTTGCAGGCTGTAATATTCGAAAGTCGGGTAAGTTTGCAGAATCAAAACGCCGCCCGTGAAAAATCCGGTCAGCAGAACAATGGGCAGCGAACCAACGCCGATTAAATCCATCTGCCTGATAATTTCCTTAAAATAACGCGGGCGTTTGAATAGTCCGACAAATGCCGCAATGATGAGATTGGTTGTCTCCTGCAGTTCAAACAAAAATTTTTTGAGTAAATTCATTCGCCGGTAGTCTATTTCGAGATTCTCTAAAGGTTACAACGAAACGGCGAAAAACGACAAATAAAAAAGCCGACTCATTTGCCGAGTCGGCGCAGGCGGAGGATAAATTAGATTTTGTCGGCAGCGTTCAATTGTTCGGGCGCATTCTTCGCTGCCGGTTAATGAGTCTTTGATTCGGCGCGTTCAGCGAACGGTTTTTTTGTATGTTGGGAACATTTTCCATTCGTTCCATAAATCTTTGGCGCACCTCGCGGAATCGAACGAGCTGTTCGGGCGTGAGAACTTTTCGCACCGCATATTCGATCATTGAGCGAATTTTAGAAACTTCGGCTTGAGCGATTTGCCCGTCTTTCAACCTAATCTGAATATCCGTTTCGTCGGCAGTATCGGCGTAGATGGCTTGGTCGAGACTGCGATTCGCGTCACGCATTTTCTGTTGTGCCTCGCGCAGAAGCGGTCTTTTTTCAGCGTTAATGCGACGAATGCTTTTGATTTGTTCGGGCGACAGGTCAAGTTCAGCCAGTAAATTCGGACGACGCGGCTGATTAAAATTACGTTGCGGCGCGTCATTCGGCATCTGTTCTTCCTGGGCTTTAACCGCCGAAAAGGAAACGGTGAGTAGTAAGCCCGCGAAAATTAAAGTTAAAAAGTTATGTTTTTTCATTCTCTTTCCTCGTAGTTATTTGGTGTCAAGCTCGTCGAATAAGTCCGCCAGACGGATCGTTTCGTCCGCTTCGTCGTTCGCATCGTTTAAATTTGGAATTTGTTTTTTCCGAACGGACGGAGTTTTTTTGACAGCTTCATTCATCTCTTTCGGATTGCGCGCGGAATTGTCCGAATCGTTTTTCAGGGCATTGCTTGAAACTTTAATGACTGATTTATTCGGGCTGTCCGATTTTTCACGTTTTATTGGCGGCGGTGAATTGGCGATAACAGACGAAGGCAAGGATTTTTCATCGTCTTTTGCGGCAATATTTTTTTCTTCCGGTTTTTTGATGATTTCGGCGGTCGGCGAAACGGCGGTCTTGATTATTCGGTCGTTTCCGTTTTCTGCCATTTCTTTGTCGCCGGAGAAATTGAACGCGAACCAGGCTATGGCGGCACAAACGATTAAGACTCCAAATGCCGCTGCCGCATTCATCGAATTTAATGAAAACATCTGACGAAATTCCGCTATCCACGAACGAGTTTCGTTTGAAGCGACGGCAGTCGAAAACGATTCTTTAGATTCGGCAGCCGGAATCTCAAAAGCCGGGGTCGGCAATTTCAAAAATCTCTCCGCTCGCCAATCGAGAACCGCCGAACGAACGAATCCGAAAGCGGCTAACTCGTCGGCGCAAGTCGAGCAATTTTTTAAGTGCGTTTCAAAGTTGGATTTTTCGCGCGCGTCCGCTTCGCCGTAAAGATACGAAAGCATTTGCTCGGCGTAATCGCAAGACGAATTCTTATGATTATTGTTCGACATAACTTTTTCCAAATCTCTCAGACGACTTCGACCGGAGTTCTTTCGAGTTTCATCCGCAACTGTTTCAGCGCGGTGTAAAGACGACTTTTGACCGTGCTTAA
>Ga0136611_10001965_pt1 | contig 14316 bp, 16 predicted proteins | sample AntDrymUQ2232306_2_FD_106645 | JGI IMG/M metagenome (GOLD analysis project Ga0136611, IMG submission 106645) | Polar desert sand microbial communities from Dry Valleys, Antarctica - metaG UQ223 (23.06) | ecosystem: Environmental > Terrestrial > Soil > Desert | place: Antarctica: Dry Valley...
AAAACCCACTTGCCCGCCTTTTCATAAATCAAATTGTAAAGCGAAAAAACGCCGCCTTCGCCATTATTGTCCGCGCTCAAAACGATAAGAATATATTTAATCGTCGTCTGCAGCGTCAGCGTCCAGAAAACGGCGGATAATGCGCCGAGCGCAAGCGTTTCGGTAATTTCGCGTTCGCCGACGATTGCCGCGAAAGTGTAAAGCGGCGACGTGCCGATGTCGCCGAAGACGATGCCGAGCGCAACGAGCAAGCCCGCGAAAGAGAGTTTGTTCAGATTTTGATGGTGATTATTATGTCCGTTTTCCATGCTAGACAATTTACCCGTCTTTCGTCGCCACTGCAACCCGGTGTATTTCCAAGACTTGCTCTAAAACTTTCGGTTCAATCTCGATTAAAAATCCGCGCTTGCCGCCGTTAATATAAATTCGCTCCGAATCAAAAATCGTCGCTTCCGCGTAAACCGGCATTTTCGTCTTTAAGCCGAACGGCGAAGTTCCGCCGACGAGATAACCGGTCAATTTATTCGCTCGTTCGGGCGGCGCGGGCGCGATTGTCTTCACGCCCAAAATTCTGGCGAGTTCTTTCGTCGAAACCTGAAAATCGCCGTGCTGCAAAACGATTAAAGGCTTTCGCTCGTTCGTTTCAAAAACCAGAGTTTTCACAACCGCGTGTTCATCAACGCCCAAGACTTCCGCGGAATGTTTTGTTCCGCCCTTTTCGACGTATTCAAAAACGTGCGGTCCAAATTCAACTTTCTTCTCCCGCAAAACCCGAATCGCGGGCGTTATCGAATAATCCATTTTTATTATCTTTCTCGATTTTCACCTTTCTGGAATTCATCAATTTAACACTCAAAAGCCAAAGTTCATCGAGTATTTTTAATCTTTCGCTAATTGCTTTCGGCGACATATCAACTTTCATTTTCCAACTCCCGAAGTTTTTTAATATCGAGCAAATCCTGTTCGCGCCCGCTGATGGTCTTTAACAAAATCAATCCTTCCCGCGAAACCGTCCAGGTTCTTCCGTCTTCCCATTCAATCAATTCACGATTTTCCCAAGCTTCTTTTAAGGCTTCGGTGACAAGCAGAAAATCAATCGTAAAAAGTCTTTTCGTTTCCTTGTCAATTTTAGAAATCCGGCGAATCTCGATAGCTCCGTCGTCGAAATGCAGCGGCAAACCTTCGACATCGTAACCGAGATTTTGCGCCGTTTTCCAAACTCGTTTAAGGTCGCCGGTTAAAATCAGCAAATCAATATCAACCGTCGCACGCGGCAATCCGTGAATCGCCATTGCCCAGCCGCCGCAGATTGCATAATCAATTTTTGCCTGATTAAGCGTTTCCGTGAGATTTACAAATTCTTCTAATAAACTCGACATTTTTGATTACTCTGCAATCCTGTTATAACCACACTCAAGCAACTCATTATTTTTATAAATACCAATATCAATAACTTGTCCTTCTGCCCAAACCTTTATGTCTTCGCCAAAATCAACTTGAAAATAAAAGTTTTCATCTACATTTTTTGCAATTATTTCAAATTCATCATTTGCTAACATTCCATAATCTTCACCCCAAGGCTCAAGCCACAAAGTTACAAATTTTGAAAATTCATTTCTGATTTTGATTCTTACAGTTTGTTTCATCTCTAGCTAAAATTCTTCATGCCGAAAACACAAAACTAAATGGTCGTTCACCAACCCGCAAGCCTGCATAAACGCATACATAATCGTCGAGCCGACAAAATTAAAACCGCGCCTTTTCAAATCTTTACTCATCGCGTCAGAGGCAGAAGTTTTCGCGGGAACTTCCGCCAGAGTTTTCCAACGATTTACAATCGGCTTATCGTCCACAAATTGCCAAACGTAAGAATCAAACAAACCAAACTCTTCTTTAATCGTTCCTTACAGGTTTAATTCCCCTTAGCTTGCTATGGAACTTCCGATTTAAAACCGCGTCAGCTTGCTGCGCGGAAAATTTATTTTTCAAAAAACTTTTCGCGTTTGAAACGGCTGATGCGAGTTTCAGACGGTTGCGGATAATTCCCTCGTTCAATAAAAGTTTATTCAACTTTCTCTCGTCGTAACGAGCGATTTTTTCCGCGTCGAAATCGTCAAACGCCCGCCGGTAATTTTCGCGTTTTCTTAAAACCGTGTCCCAACTAAGTCCGGCTTGCGCGCCTTCGAGAATCAAAAATTCAAACAATCGGCGGTCGTCGTGAACCGGAACGCCCCACTCCAAATCGTGATACGCGATCATCAAATCGTTTTTCGCCCAACCGCAGCGCGACCTTTTATCCGGCATAATTTTCAAAGGGCAGATATGTCTCGACCAGTTCGTGCGGTTTTACATTTACAAAATTATCGTAAGCCGCAACGACCGAATCGAGTCTTAAAATATCTTCAATCGAGTTGACCGTCGCAATGCCGATTGATTTCATTCCGGCACGATGCGCGGCTTCAAAACCGTTGAAGGCATCTTCAAAAACGAGACAGTTACGCGGTTCGACGTTTAATTTCTCGGCTGACTTGATAAATACTTCCGGGTTCGGTTTGCCGTGCGAAACGTCCGCCGCCGTCGTAATCGCGGTAAAGTATTTCCGCAAATCCAGACCGTCGAGAACGAATTCCATATTGGCAATCGGCGCGGCGGTCGCCACCGCCATCTTTACGCCGCGCGATTTCGCTTCTGACAAAAACTCAATCGCGCCGGTAATTGCCCGTCGTTCGGGCAGGAAAAGCTCGCGGTAAATCGTTTCTTTGCGAAGTCCGAGTTCCGATAATCTTTCTTCGGTCGCGTCTTTAAAGAATTCCGGGATAATCTCGCGGTTCGTCTTTCCGGCAGTTTTGACTAGAAAATCGTGCGCGTCCGCTTCGATGCCGTTTTCAAAGAGCATTTTCTGCCACGCCGCGCCGTGAAAACGCATATTGTCAACGAGCGTTCCGTCCATATCGAAAATGAACGCTCTCTTGGAATAATCAATCATTTAATTTTGCGGAAATCCTTCCGTCTGAATCACTCGCTCGGCTTGGCGAACGTGTCGTTTTTCGTGTTCGACGATGACCTGATAACCGTCGGAAAGTTTGTATGTCACCAATTTCATAAACGGCGAAGTGACTTTTGTTTTCTGCCAATCCGCCGTTTCGGTGCGCTTTATTTTGCCGATTAATTCTGATTGATGCGCGGCGAAAATCTCGACGATGTTCGCGTCAATCTCACTCAGCGGCACGATTTTTGGCGACGGAGCTTTGAATTTTCTGGCGTCTTTTTTCAAAGAACTTATCAGCAGATTTCCAAAAAGTCCCGAAAGCGGCGAATAGTTTTCGAGAACGGAATTCGTGCGCGAACCGGCGGCGATTTTGTCGAGTTCGTCGTAAAAAAGCTCATTCGTTTTTATCAAATGCTCGAAACATTGCCCGACGCTCCAACCGTCCGCGTTCGGTTTCCAGTTGATTTGTTCGCTGTCCAAGCTTCTGAAGGTATTTTCAGCAGCAGCGGAAATTTGTTCGAGTTCGGCACAGAGCTTTGAAGTTTCATTATTCACCATCGCAAAATCTCCTGAAAAAATCAGCGTCCCGTAAATTTTCCGTCGCGCCGTTCGATAAACGATTGAACGCCTTCCCGCGCGTCTTCCGATTTGAAAAGTTTCAAAACCTGCGGCAGTAAATCTTTCGCCGCTGCGTCGAAACCTTCCGACTGCATTTTTCTGGCTGAAGCAATCGTTGCCTGAACGCCGAGCGGTGCTTGCGCGGCGATCTGCGTCGCAATTTCGACTGCTTTTTCGAGTTGTTTGCCGTCTTCGACAACTTCCTGCACGAGTCCGATTCGCAACGCTTCTGCCGCGTCAAATTCATCGCCCGTCAGCAGCCAACGCATCGCGTTTCCCCAGCCGGCAGTTTCGGGAAAACGAAGCGTTGCGCCGCCGAACGGGAAAATCCCGCGCTTGATTTCGATCTGCGCGAACGTTGCGTTTGCTGACGCGATACGAACATCAGTTGCAAGTAATAATTCGATTCCGATGGTCAGACATTTGCCGTGAACGGCAGCAACCACGGGTTTCGTGCGAAGTTTGTTTTTGTCCAAGCCGAGCGGGTCAATTTCACTATTTTCGTCGTCGAGATTTTCGCCCGCCATTACGGTCGGCGCGACATTTGCCAAATCGAGTCCAGCCGTGAACATTTCGCCGTGCGCGAACAAAATGCCGCAGCGAATCTCGTCGTTTTCTTCGAGTTCCGCGAAAGCCGCCGCCAGTTCGCCGAGCATCTGCCGGTCAAAAGCATTGCGTTTCGCCGGACGATTCAAGCCGATGAGCAAAATCTGCCCGCGCTGTTCGATTGAAATTCTTGATTCTTCGGTTTGCATAAATTTTTTCACGAATAGCACGAATTGAAAATCACAAAAACATTTGTTCTTATATTCGTGCTATTCGTGTAATTCGTGGCTAATCTTAACTTAATTCCTCAAAGGCTTGCCCGTTTTCAACATTCCCGCAATGCGTTCCTGCGTTTTTCTCTCGCCGCACAAAGACAAAAACGCCTCGCGTTCCAAATCGAGTAAATATCTTTCGGAAACGAAAGTTTGATGATTCAAATCGCCGCCGCTCATAATCTTCGCCAGCTTCGTGCCGATTAAGTGGTCGTGGTCTGAAATGAAACCGCCGCTTCTCATCATATGCAGCGCGAGTTTAATCGCCGCCTGCGCCTGTTCGCCCAACGCTAAAATATCCGTTCGCTCGACCGGCTGAACGTAACCTGTTTCCGCCAGAGCGATAACTTCCTGTTTCGCATCGGCAATAAGGCGGTCGCCGTTCATCGAAATCGCGTCGCTTGGGCGCAAGATTCCCCAACTTCTCGCTTCCTGCGCCGAAGTTGCGACTTTGCCCATCGCAATCGTTTCAAAAGTCTTTTTCAAAAACGCGAGCGGGTCGGCATCGGGCGTGTTTTTCGCCGCGTCCATCGCCCGCATCGTCAACTCTTTCGTGCCGCCGCCCGCCGGAATCAAGCCGACTCCGACTTCGACCAAGCCGATATAAGTTTCGCCCGCCGCGCGGACTTTGTTGCCGTGCATCGCAATTTCGCAGCCGCCGCCCAACGTCAGACCATAAGGCGCGGTGACGACCGGTTTCGCCGAGTAACGCAGACGCATCACGGCATTTTGCAACTGACGAATCATCATATTAATGTCGTCCCATTCTTCTTCCTGCGCGGCGAGTAGAAGCAGCATAATGTTCGCGCCCGCTGAAAAATTTCCGCCCTGATTGCCGACGACCAAGCCGACGTGATTTCGTTCGACTTCATCAATGGCAAAATTCATCATTTGAACAGTGTCGCCGCCGATGGAATTCATCTTTGAATGAAACTCCAGACAAACCACGCCGTCGCCGATGTCAATCAAACTCGCGCCCGCGTTTTTCTTGATAACGCCCGTGCGGTCTTTAACCGATTTCAAAAAGATTACGCCTTGCTGGTCGGCGATTTCTTTATAGCCGCCGTTCACCAAATCGTAAAAAGATTTCACGCCGTTTTCGTATTTGTAAAATGTTTCCGCGCCCGACTCCAACATTTTTTCGACGCTCGCGGGAATTGCCTGACCTTCGGTTCTCATTCTTTCCACCGATTCACGAACGCCGATTGCGTCCCACGTTTCAAACACGCCGATTTCCCAACCGAAACCCCATTTTATCGCGTTGTCAATTTCGACAATCGTGTCGGCGATTTCGGGAATTCGATTTGCCGCGTAACGCGAAATTCTCGATGTCGTTTTCCATAAAAATTCGCCGACGTTATCTTTGCCCCAAACGAGAGTTTTAATTCGCTTCGGCAAATCTTCAATCGCTTTTGCCGCGTCTAAAGATGGAAATTTCGTTTTCGTCTGCGGCTTGTATTCAAACGTTTCAAGGTCGAGTTCGAGAATCTCGCGCTTGCCGTCAGCACCGGTTGATTTTTTGAAAAATCCGCCTTTGGTTTTGTCGCCTAAAATTTTCTTTTCCATCAAAGTCTTGATCAATTCAGGCGTTTGAAAAACTTCGCGGTCTTCGTCATCAGGAATCGCCGGATAAAGATTGCCGACGACGTGCGCCGTCACATCCAAGCCGACTAAATCCGATGTTCTGAAGGTTGCCGACGAAGCGTGTCCGATAGCTTTGCCGGTAATCTGGTCAACTTCCGTCGGCGTTAAATTCATTTCAATCATCTCTTTGATCGTCGCCATCATCGAAAAAACGCCGATGCGGTTGGCGATAAAATTCGGACGATCTTTCGCCGGAACAACGCCTTTGCCGAGCCGCTCGTTTAAAAAACCCGATACGGCGCAAGCGACTTCGCCGCTCGTGTCCGCCGTCGGAATAACTTCGACGAGCTTCATATAGCGCGGCGGATTGAAAAAGTGAATGCCTAAAAAGTTTTTCTTGAAATCGTCGGAAAACGGCGCGGCGATTGATTCAATCGGAATGCCGCTCGTGTTCGAGGCGATGACCGCGCCCGGCTTTTTGTGTTTCTCGACTTCGGCGAAAAGTTTGTGTTTAATGTCGAGGTTTTCGACAATCGCTTCGATGACGAAATCGCAGTCCTTGATTTTGTGCAAATCGTCTTCAAAATTTCCGAGCGTGATTAAATTCGCGTTATCCGCGAGCATAAAGGGCGCGGGCTTTAACTTTTTCGCCGCGTCGAACAGCGAATTGACGATGTGATAACGAACCTGCGGCGAGTCGAGCGGCAAGCCTTTTTTCTCGTGTTCCGCGCTCAACTCTTTCGGCGCGATGTCGAGCAAAAGCGTCGGTATTCCCGCGTTTGAAAGATGCGCGGCAATCGCCGCTCCCATTGTTCCCGCGCCTAAAACGGCGGCTTTTCCGATTTGTAGCATTTTTGTATTTTACCTTAAATTAAATTGGATTTTTGTTTTTTGGATTATAACTGAATGAGTATTCATTCAGCAAGATGGAAACTTTGTAATTGTGGATTGATTTAAGTTTGTTGAAAGGACTTCATCCTAACGCTTGAGATAACGTGGGGTGAAACCGATTACACGCAAGCGAAGGGTAAAAAGACCCGTTGATAAGAAAGTCGCTGTTTCGCCCTCACGTCCATTGAATTGTTCGACAGCGATGTTATAGAAATGCGCTACTTGATGATATGTTTTTAGCTCTCCATTCGCTTGCAAGCAGCCCATAAACTGCCATGTCTGTGAAGCGGTCTTGAAGCCACTCAGACTGCCGCAAGATACCCTCTTGCGTAAAGCCTAATCTCTCTGCGACGGCACGACTTTTTTGATTCTCCACAGCGCAACTTATCGCTATCCGATTCAAGCCGAGTTCCTCGAACGCATAATCAATTAAGACTCGACAAGTTTTTGTAATCAAACCTCGACCTTCAAACGCGCCTCCGACCGAGTAGCCGAGTTCTGTTGATTTGTTAGACCAATCAATCTCGTGATACCGGACAGTACCCGCCAAGATACCTTGCTCCCAAACGCCGACATTCAAACCTTTATTATCTGCAAAAAGGGCAAGGTCACGCTTGATTTTCTTTTTTACATCATCAAGAGATAAATTTTTATCTAATTCGGGATGTCGTTCTCGATCCTCTACGATTAAGTCAAACACTTGCTCGGCGTGCCGTTCTTCAAGCAAGCGAAGCTCTATCTCTGCGCTAATTTTATAACTGAACATAGATACGCTTCTCGATAGCTGTCGAACTTTGTATTATCCCGAATTAAGACTTTATTATACCGAATTTTTTATAGTTTACTTTAACTGTTAAAGTCAATAAAAACCTAGTTTCGTCTTATTTCAGCATTCAAAACATAATTCCGCATAATAAATTACCGCGAATTTTTTGTCGGCATTGCTCGCAGGGTTAAGCAGCAAACTTAAGAAACGGTCGAGACATTTTAATCTTACCGTCTGGCGCGGCGGGCGGGATTATCTTTTCCGTTTGTTGCGTTCTACTAAAAGATTAAAGGCGAGAACTCTTTCGTTTAGAATTACAGTCAGCCTGCGCTTTTCGCTTTCGGTTGTTGAGGATTTGATCCTTAAAATTGGCTAACGACATATTATTATCAGAAACGCGGGCGTTCAATAAAAACTAACGCTTCATTCAACTTTCAGGCTGCAGTCGAATGCCAATTCAAACAAATCTTTTTTCAGTTCAATGGCTTGGCGTTCGATGAGGCAGTCTTCGTCGCTAACGAGTTTAAGCGTCACGTTTTGTTTTTCGCGTTTGAATTTTATATCCGTGATGCGGTTTTCGTGTCCGCGGTCGAGGGCTTCGGCAAGGCGCAAGATCGCGCCGAGCCGCGCCGTGTCTTGGCGGTCGCGCTCGCTCATTTGCATAAAGTCGAGGTGTTTTTCTTTCGGCAGAGAGCCGCGATGATAACGCGCGACATTGGCGATAATTGTTTTTTCGATTTCCGAAAAACCCGTTATCTCCGAATGCTTAATCAGATAATAAGAATGTTTGTGATGCGATTCGTGCGAGATGTGATAGCCGACATCGTGGAGCAGCGCGGCGGCGGAAAGCAAGGTGCGCCCGTGCCGGGAAAGTTTATAAACGGGAGCGAGCGCGTCGAAGATTTTTTCCGCTAAATCCGCCACTTGCAGGGCGTGCGATTCTTCGTAGCCGTAACGCCTGCCGATGGCGAAAACGTCACGCAGTTTTTTGTCTTCGACATCGGGAACAGGCGGCATTGATTCCGATTCAATCTCGCGCAGATAGTCAATAATCACGCCCTCGCGCAGAGCGTAGCCGCACGGCTGCAGTGTCTGAATTTTAAACGCCCGCATCACGCCTTCGAGAATTTGCCCGCCAGCCACGATAACTTCGGCGCGCTGCGGGCTGATGACCGGAAGCTCGGCGCGTTTTTCCAGCGGCAAGCTCGCCATCATTTTATTAAGTGCGATTAACTTTTTGAGTTGGATTTCGGGTTTTGCCGCCGCATTTTCGGCGGTTTGAAAATTCAGCAAGTCGGCGAGATTCACAATCGTTCCCGATGTTCCGGTCGAAAATTGCCACGCCGCGTTTTTCGTTTTTCTCAGCGGCTGTTGGAGCGCGGAGACGATTTCTAACTGCAAATTTTCGAGTTCCTTTCTTTTCGGCGGATTCGAGAAAAGAAATTTTTCCGTCAAACCGACCGCGCCGAGCTTCATCGAAAAAAGTTTGTGCGGCTCGCCGTTTTTCATCAGGGATAATTCGGTCGAGCCGCCGCCGATGTCAATGTTGAGAAGCGATGCGTCGTCCGCGCCGAAAAACTGAGCGGCGGCGATTCCGATCAATCTGGCTTCTTCGATTGACGAGAGAACGTCAACGCGAATGCCGGTGCGCTGCTCGATTTCAGAGACGAATTCGCCTGCATTGTTGGCTTCTCTGACCGAAGCGGTAGCGACGGCGATGATCGAATTGACTTCGCGGCTTTCGGCAATCGCGCGGAATTTGGCGATTGCCGCCGCCGATAAATCTATCGCTTCTTTGGATAAAAATTTGTTGCGAAGCGTTTCGTGTCCGAGCCGGACGCGCTCACGGTCTTGCAAAATAACGGTGAACGAATCGCTGGCGGCGGCTTCGACGATGACTAGTTTTAAAGAGTTCGAGCCGATGTCTATGGCGGCGAGTTTTTGCGTTTTCATTCTTATATATGATTTTTCGGAAAATATACTTTAGCATCTTTGCCGGTTAGTTTGAAAAACGCCGTCTGACTTGACAACATCCGGCGTTTGATTTGAACATCTACGGAGTGAAGACGGAAAAACGAGCGACGATAATGAAATTCGGCGGCACGTCGGTGCGGGACGCGGAAGCCTTCGCGCGCGTCGGGGAGATTGTGGCAGGCGAAAAAGAAAATTCGCCGGTCGTCGTCACGTCGGCGATGTCGAAAGTTACTGACGCGCTTTTATTCGCTTTCGAGGCGGCAAAGAAAGGCGATATCGAAGCGGCTTTTGAAAGTTTGCAGCCGCATTTCGAGCGGCACGCCAAGGTTTCCGAAGAATTATCCGGCGAAGCGGGAAGAAAATCTTTTCAAACTGAACTCGATTACGCTCGCCGCGAATTAAACGATTTGCTCGTGCGCGTCTCCCGCCGCTCGCTGCCGCTGGCGATGCTCAAAGACGCGATTGTTTCTTACGGCGAACAGCTTTCGTCGCGCCTTCTGGCAGAAGTTTGCAAGGCGCGAGATTTGAGCGCGCGTCACGCCGACTCGCGCCGTTTAATTGTCACCGACGACGAATACGGTTCAGCCGCGCCGATTTGGGACGAAACGGAACGCCTCATTCAACTTGAACTGCAATCTTTGATAGATGATGGCGAAATTCCCGTGATGGGCGGATTTATCGCGGCGAGTCGCGGCGGTGAAACGACGACTTTGGGACGCGGCGGTTCGGATTATTCGGCAGCACTGGTCGGCGCGGCTTTGCAGGCGCGGGAAATCCAGATTTGGACTGACGTGACCGGCGTTCTAACCTGCGACCCTCGCATTTGCCCCGAAGCTCGGACATTAAAAACTTTATCCTATGAAGAAACCGCCGAACTCGCTTATTTCGGCGCGAAAGTGCTGCATCCGAAAACGATTCAACCGGCGGTTGATTTGCAGATTCCCGTGCGCGTCTGCAATTCGCTTCAACCGAACGAAAGAGGCACGATGATTCTGCCGCAGGCGCAATCAACGCCGCGCCTGGTGAAATCTATTGCCTACAAAAAAGGCATCACGATTCTGCATATCACGTCGGCAAGAATGCTCGGCGCGTATGGTTTTATGAGCGCGATTTTCCAGATTTTTGAACGCCACCGCACGGTAATTGATGTCGTTACGACCTCGGAAGTTTCCGTTTCTCTGACGCTCGACAACACCGATTCGCTCGAAGCCGTCGTCAAAGATTTACAGCGCATCGGCACAGTCGAAATCGAACCCAACCAAGCGGTCGTCTGCGTCGTCGGCAGCGGTTTGCGCGGCACGTCGGGCGTGGCGGCGCGGATTTTTGCCGCGATTTCCGACACGAATGTTTCGCTCATTTCGCACGGCGCGTCGAGCGTCAATATGACGTTCGTCGTGCAGGAAAATTTGGTGAGCGAGGTAATCAAAAGACTGCACAGTGAATTTTTTACAAACTGAAAATGAACTTATTTGAATTAACCAAAAAACTGATTGAGATTCCGTCAATTTTAGAAAACGAAGAAGCCGTCGGATTTTTTCTGCGCGACTATCTTGAAGATTTAGGCTGGACGGTCGAATTGCAGTTCGTCTCGGAAAATCAGAACAATGTTATCGCCTATTTGAATGACACGCCGCGCGTTTTTCTTTCGACGCATATGGACGTAGTGCCGCCGCACATCGGCGCGAGCGAGGACGCGGAAAAAATTTACGGGCGCGGCGCGTGCGACGCGAAAGGCATCATCGCCTCGCAAATTTTCGCGGCGGAAGATTTGCGAAAAAAAGGAATCGAAGACATCGGTTTGTTGTTCACGGTTGACGAAGAACAGGGAAGCGCGGGCGCGAGAGCGGCGAACAATCATCCGATTGCCAGGCAATGCAAATACCTGATTAACGGTGAGCCGACCGACAATGATTTGGCAATCGGCTCGAAAGGGTCTTTGCGGTTTTTCATCAAAACCGTCGGACGCGCCGCGCATTCGGCTTATCCTGAAGAAGGCGAGTCGGCAATCGAGAAATTGTTGGACATTTTGATTGACATCAGACGAATCGAATTTCCGAACGATGAGTTTTTCGGTGAAACAACTAACAACATCGGCTTAATCAACGGCGGTTTGAAAACCAACATCATTCCGCCGAATGCCGAAGCCGGTTTGCACGTTCGCCTGACGACAGGCGAAAAACCCGTTTTGGAAATACTGGAAAAGACGATCGCCGGACGCGGCGAAATCGAAATCGCATCGCTTGCGCTGCCCGTGAAAATGCTCGCCGTCGAAGGTTTCAAGCGAAAAGTCGTGCGTTTTACAACCGATATTCCGCATCTTTCCAATTGGGGAACACCGCTTCTTTTGGGCGCGGGTTCGATTCTGGTCGCGCACACGAAAGATGAATTTGTTTTGAAAAAAGATTTGGAAAAAGCGGTTGGGCTTTATGTGAATTTGGTAAAAAAACTCCTACCCGACGCATCCAAAATCTGAATTAAATTAACTGAAAATTAATAACAAGTTCGCCGCAAAAACACTTGTGGCGAACTTACATCTATTTACCGTTTATTCAAACCGCGTAGCTGTTTCGGTGAGGCAGGCGGTCGCAACTAAAACGCCGCCGGGATTGAAGATTTCAACTGAGGCGGAAGCATTGTAACTGTTTCCAAACCGGCTCAATTCAACTTGTCGTCTCGCTCTGGTCAGTCCGGCATAAGTCCCGTCGGCGTTAAATCGGAAGAATTGAAAAGCGAAAGAGTAACGCTGCCCGGATTGATGATTCCAAACTCCGTGACCGGGACCGCGCGTCAGCGGAGCGGCACCAGTACTGAACTCCTGCATCGTGCCGCCCTGCATAAAAGTATTCATCGCGGGAAAGGTTACGATTGCCGCGCCGGTTTGACAGTGGCGTCTCGTGACCTGAATATTCCACGAGCCTTCGAGGTCTCTGCTTTGTCCGTGGGGGACTTCTTCCAATATCTGCGCGGACACCTGAACCTGAGCAAACATCGCCAACATAAAAATTGCCAACGCCGCTCCGCTGATTGTTTTCAAGAATGTATTTTTCATTTTTTTTTCCTCTTTAATTTTTATTTCAGCCGAAATTTTTTATTCCGGTCTGATGCGTGTCATAATCACAAAAAATAGCTTTGAGAATCTTTCGGGTTTCTTGAAAGTTTTTTAACTCTTTTCTGATTCTTTTCTGAAAAACAATTATGTCTAACGTGCGCAAAGAGTTATACGAGTTCGATAAATTCCGTCTGGATGTTTCCGAACGCATTTTGTGGCGCGAAGGCGAGCGTGTGCCGCTTTCTGAAAAGGCTTTTGACACTTTGTGCGCTCTCGTCAGACGCGGCAATCATCTGGTCGGCAAAGATGAACTGTTGAATGAAGTCTGGGCGGATGCAATTGTCGAGAAAATAATCTGGACAAAAACATTTCTCTCCTTCGGCAGGTTTTGGGTGAACGGGCGGGCAGAGGGAAATTCATCGAGACAGTGCGCGGACACGGTTTCAGATTTGTCGCCGATGTCAGTAAGATTGACGACGTGGGGACACGGCGACACGGCGACGCGGAGAATGTGTTTGCGGAAATACAAAAAGATGATTACGCAGAAAAAGAAAATGCTTCGGAAGACAACACCGCGTCTCTGAGTCGCCCTGTCCCCGCGTCGCAAAAGTTCCTAATCTTTGCCGCGTTAATTTTATTGATTGCCGTCAGCGCGGCGTTTTATCTTTGGCGGCAAGCGTCGCCGACGAAAAACGCTTCGGTTTCGCCAATCAAAACCGTTGCCATTTTGCCGTTTAAACCGCTGGTCGCGGAAAATCGCAACGAGGCATTGGAAATGGGAATGGCAGAGACTTTGATTTCAAAACTCTCTGGCGGCGAAGAAATCACTGTTCGCCCGCTCAGTTCGGTGCGTCGCTACGCTTCTTCGCTCGAACAAGATTCTTCGGCGGCGGGGCGCGAACTCGAAACGGAAGCGGTTTTGGACGGCACGATTCAAACTTCGGGCGATAGAATCAGAATCTCGGCGCGGCTCACCCAAACGGGCGACGGCAAGCAGTTATGGGCGGGACAATTTGACTAAAAGTTCACGGATATTTTCGCCGTTCAGGACTCAATCTCAGAACGAGTGGCGGCGGCTCTCAAGATTCGGCTCGGCGGCAGAGAGAAAAAGCGTCAGACAGAAAACGTCGAAGCCTATCAACTTTACATGAAAGGACGTTACCACTATCTTAATTTGACGCGGGCGGAAGGCGGCAAAAGTATTGACTATTTCCAACAGGCAATTAAAATTGACCCGAATTATGCGCTTGCTTACGTCGGACTCGCCGAGGCTTATCTTCCGATAGCGTTAACGGGCAATGTGCCTTCCTGGGAAGTAATGCCGAAGGCGAAAGCGGCGGCGCAACGAGCGGTCGAGATTGATGAAACGCTCGCCGAAGCTCACGCCGTTTTGGGTTTAATAATTTTTTGGTATGACTGGGATTGGCAAGCGGCGGAAAAAGAATATCGTCGGGCATTAGAACTTAATCCGAACAGCGCGGAAGCGCACTTTGTTTATGCGCATCTGCTTTCAAATACCGCACGGCACGAACAGGCACTCGCCGAAATAAAACTTTCAAGAGAACTCAACCCGGTATCTTTGCCAACTAATGCGGTCGAAGGACAAATTCTTTTTTTCGCCGGAAAA
>Ga0136611_10001966_pt1 | contig 14313 bp, 10 predicted proteins | sample AntDrymUQ2232306_2_FD_106645 | JGI IMG/M metagenome (GOLD analysis project Ga0136611, IMG submission 106645) | Polar desert sand microbial communities from Dry Valleys, Antarctica - metaG UQ223 (23.06) | ecosystem: Environmental > Terrestrial > Soil > Desert | place: Antarctica: Dry Valley...
CGCTAGAACCCGCAAAAATCAACCGAAACGGCGCACCAGAGAGATCACACCCGCCTGTATCCATAGTACTTGGGCGTATCATCGAGTCGAAAATGGAGCCACGGCACACCGGCTCCAGCGGTGCTCAACCATACTGGCTCGGCACCGATTCTCCGAACCATCGTTTCGCCAACTGCTTGCCAAAGGACGTGTCGCTGCGACTCGGGGGCAAGCCGCACAAACGCGGCCAAGTGCCCGTAGGCCGACGGCTCCGCGATCGGGCAAGGGGCCACCATGATCGTATCCCCGCCGAGGTTGGCGAACACCGCCGCCCCGGCCTCAGCGTCGATGAAATGATCCGCGAACGCTTTCGGATCTGGATTGCGTGACAAACCGGGAGCGGTCAGGACAACGCACTCGAACGGCCGGGTCGCCGTCTCCGTGGTGACGCTGGGCGTCTCCCACCGAAACTCCGCGAATGTGACATCGGCGAGCATCGCGTTGAATAGCGACCGGAATTCGGCGTCACCCATCCACCCGCGCAACACGTCGGCGAATGTGGCCGGTCGCGAAGCGAGGTCAATCGCGAACCGCACGCCGCGACCGTCAGGCAATGGTTCGCTTTTGGAAGTCCACATGCAATCCGCTCCCATACCAATAAACGTCATCTGCACCCCACTCACCCCACGACCTTCGTCAGCACATTCCCGTGGACATCCGTGAGCCGGAAGTCCCTTCCGCCGTAGCGGTACGTCAGCTTCTCGTGATCGACGCCCAACTGATTCAGCACAGTTGCCCACAGATCGTAGACCGTGCACTTGTCCTCCACCGCGTAATAGCCGAGGTCGTCGGTTGCTCCGGTGATGCTGCCGCCCTTCACGCCGCCGCCGGCGAGCCAGACGCTGAAACCCATCGGGTTGTGATCGCGGCCGTTGCCCCCCTGAGAAAAGGGCGTGCGGCCGAACTCCCCGGCCCAAACCACGAGTGTCTCGTCGAGCAGCCCCTTCGCTTTCAAATCCGAAATCAGCGCCGCGATCGGCTGATCGACCTGCAGCGCCATCGCCGCGTGGCCCTTCTGCAAGTCGCCGTGCTGATCCCACGGGTTCGCGGCACCGCCGGCGCCGATCCCCTGCGTCAGGCAACTGAGTTCGACGAAGCGGACGCCGCGCTCGACGAGCCGGCGCGCGAGCAGGCACTGTCGGGCGTACGCGGCGAGTTCGGGGTTCTTGGAATCGATGCCGTAGAGCTTCTGTGTCGCGGCGCTTTCGCCCGAGATGTCGCAGAGTTCGGGCACGGCCGTCTGCATGCGGAACGCGGTTTCGCCGTTGCGGATCGCCGCGTCGATCCCGGCATCGGCCGTCTCTTCGAGCAGCGATTGATCGAAGCCCTTCACGAAATCGAGCCGGCGGCGCTGCGCAGACTTCGGCTCGGCCGGGCGGATGTTGCGGATCGCCTCGGGCTGATCGGCCTTCAGGATCGACCCTTGATGCTGGGCTGGGAGGAAGCCATTGCTGAAGAGGCTGACGCCGCCGTGCGGAGCGACCGCGCCCCCGCTCTGCAGCACGACGTAACCCGGCAGTTCCTTGCTCTCGCTGCCGAGTCCGTAGGTCGTCCAAGCACCGGCGCTCGGGTAACCCATGATCGGGAAGCCGCTGTGCATGAAGAAGTTGGCCTGCGCGTGCTCGTTCACCGAGGAGGTCATCGAGCGGATGAGCGCGAGTTCGTCGGCGACCTTCGCGATGTGCGGGAACATCGTGCTGACGGGCATGCCGCACTGGCCCGCCGGGGCGAAGGCGAACGGGCTGGCCATGATGTTGCCGTTGTTGTTGAACATCGTCCGCTCGACCTTCACCGGCATCGGCTTGCCGTGATCCTTCGCGAGCCGCGGTTTCGGATCGAACGAATCGACGTGCGACACCCCGCCCGACATGAAGAGGAAGATGACGCGCTTCGCCTTCGCGGGCCGGTGCGGCTTCTTCAGCGCCGCGCCGTCGGGAAGATCCTTCGCGGCCGACTCGGCGTGCAGGCCCGAAAGCGCGACCGCCCCGAACCCGGTCGAGCAGGTCTGCAGCATCCGCCGGCGGGTCATGATTTGCATGGATTGTCCCGTTCTGGGAATTTTCGTTGTTAAGAGGGTCGCGGATGACGCGGAAGAGAGGCAGGATGAAGAGGATCGGAGAAATCTGTTCTTTCAGATCCTCTTCGTCCTGCTATTTCCGCATCATCCGCGTCCCTCTTCGCTATTTGATCGTTATGAATTCGCGGAAGCTGAAGATCGCCTTGGCCACGTCCGTCCAAGCGGCGCGGTCGTCGGTCGCGGGGAGCGGCCCGAGTGCGGCGATCTCGGCTTCGAGCGCCGCGATCCGCTCCTTCGCCTTCTCGACGATTCCGCGCTCGGCCGGCTTCAGCGCTTCGATGATTTTCGATAAGGGAATCGCGTACGGGGCCGACCTCGCCGAGGCCTTCACCTCGTCCGCTGACAGTGCCTTGTCGTAGAGCCGGGCGCAGACGATTTTGCCCGCGAGGATCTTGTTCCCCCCGGCCGGGGAGTGGCGGATGCCGAAGCCGACGAGTGCCTCGCCCGCTTTGAACTCGATCGGCCCGGTGTTCTTGTAGGGCTTCCCATACGGTGCGCCGTCGCGGTAGCCGGTGATCGTGCCATCCGCGCCGTAGGTGATCGCGAAGTGGACGATCCGTCCGACGGCTTCCGTCTCCTTCGGAGCGTTGAAGCTGCGCGTCCGCACGAAGCCGTTGCTCCCGGCCATCCACTGCCCCGCGTCCTTCTCGCCGAACACGATGGCATCGAAGACGCCGCCATCCTTCGTTTGGACGGTCATCGCGGCACCCCCCGCTTGCTCCAGGGAATCGAGTTGGATCCACGCCTCCAGCGTCTTCTCTCGCAGATTTTTCGCGAGGGGTGCCGTGATCGCATGGGCTTGGCCGCCGACCTTCAAACCGCCGTCCTTGATCGACGTACCGTTCTGAGCTTCTCCGTGGGAGGTGCCGATACCGTCCTTCATGTCCTTCGTGAAATCCCAGCGACCGATGGGCGCTGGCACCGCTTTGAGATCGACGTTCGGTTTCTCACCGGCTTCCTTCAGCAGCCGCGCCCGCACCGGATCGACGAGTCCGCGCACCACCGATTGCTCGGCATCCAATTGTTTGCGGAGTGCGGCGAGTTGCGCGCTCTGTTTCAGATAGCCCGACTTCAACTCGGCGAGGTAAGCCCGGAACTTCGCGATCTCGGCGGCGGTCGCCGCGCGGCCCAGCGCGGCCTGCACCATCCGGGCGACGCGTTCGTCGTCGCTCTTCAATTTCGGGTCGGCGCGGATTTGCCCGGCCCACGCCGAAGCCAGCGCCGCAACACGCGGGTCGTTCATGTGCGTCAGCGCCTGCGCGGGTACGTTCGTAATATCCCGTCGGCCGGTCGTGCTGAACGGCTCGGGGAAATCGAAGGCGCGCAGGAACGGGTCGAGCGCCGTCCGCTGGATGCGGACGTAGACGCTCCGCCGCGCGGAGTTGCCATCGGTCGGCGGACCGTAGAGTTCGGGCGCGAGCGAACCCGACACGGCGAGGAGCGAATCGCGGATCGCTTCCGCTTCCAACCGACGCACGGCCGCGTGGGACCACAGGCGATTATCGGGATCGAGTTGCAGCGCCGCAGGCGACGGCTTCGAGGCTTGCTGCCAGGTCTTCGACAGCATGATGAACCGCAGCGTATCTTTGATCGACCAGCCCTTCTCGCGGAAGCGCGACGCCAGGTAATCGAGGAGTTCCGGGTGCGTCGGCTCGAGGCCGAGGCGTCCGAAGTTGTCCGGCGACGGCACGATCCCCGTACCGAAGAGGTGGTGCCAGAGCCGGTTGACGATCACGCGCCGCGTCAGCGGGTTCTTGTCGCTCAGCAGATCCTCCGCGAGTTGCAGACGGCCGCTGTCGCCGTCCTTGTAAGGAGTCGCGTCGATGGCTTCGAGGAATCGCCGGGGCACCTCGGCCTTCAAGCGCTTGTGGTCGCCGCGTTCCATGAGCGCCTGATTGCGCACGTTCCCTTCCAGCAACCCCGGCACACGCGTCGGCACCGCGATCTCGGCTTCGAGCTTGCGGTACTCGTCGATCAGCGTCTTGGCCGCCGTCAGTTCGGCGAGCCGATTCGTCAGCAGGCCCTGCCCGATGCACTTCGCGAGCAGTGCCGCTTGAGAATCGGTGAGCGAGCCGGCCTGCCACGCTTCCACGGCCGCGGTGATGGCGCGACTGTAGGCATCGGCGACGTGCGCGAGCGATGTCGGCGGGGACGCCTTCGCCGCATCGAACACCGGATCGAGGAATTCTCGCGTTTCGAGCGGAGGTCCCTTTTCCCCCTTTTTCACAAGCGCGGCTTCGCGGATGCCGAATTGCGACCGCGCCGAATTGCCGACCATCAGCGGGGCATCCATCGCATGCGCCAGTTCGATGTGGAACTCGTCGCCGGTCCAGTAGCTCAAATCGATTTTCTGCCAGTGCCAGTCGGTTCCGAGTTTGACCACGGGGAATACCGTTCCATCGCGCGGGTAATCCTGCACGACGGGACGCAGGCTCGCCCCACCACCGCCGAAGGCGCGGATCCAGAGGTCGTATTGCCCATCGAGCTTCGCATACGGCGACTCGAGCCGAGCCGCGTGTTTCGACGACAGCGAGTGCGAGTAGACGCCGGCCGGATAAAGCCCGGAGATCGCCTGATCGCCCGCCACTTCGATGGCGAATTCGCCCGCGGCGCTCGGCTTCGCCGGTAGGCCCATACCCTGCTTGAACCACTTCGCGTACTCGGCTCTCTCCGAGAGATCCCAGCGCTGTGCGGATGCCCGCGCGCGGAACTCCTCCCGCGCATCGAAATCCTCTTTACCACTCAGAACCAACCGCCGCCAAACCGCCGCGAACTCGGCTTCGCCCTTCGCCGCTCGGCGCATTTGGAAGAGCGGGTTCAGGAGAGCCGTCGGTTTGTCGGCTGTGTTCCATGGGCCGTCGTCCGCGAGCAGACGCTTTTTCAAATCGCCTGCCGAGGCGAGCCACGCCTGCGCCACGGCCTCGCGGATCTTCGGTTTCAGCGCCGCGAGCTTATCGCGGTTGTGATCGAGAACTTCCGGGCTATCGATGGCGATCCGACCGGGGCGGTTCGACGCGAGCACGCCGAACAGCGCGGTGTAATCCTTCTGGCCGATGGCGTCGAACTTGTGATCGTGGCAGCGGGCGCAGGAGACCGTCAAGCCGAGGAACGCTTTGGAGAAGGTGTTGATCTCGTCGTCGATGAAGCGGACTTTTTCTTCGAGGGCGTCGGTCGGAGCGTAGCCGTGGAAGACCATCCGCCAGTGCGCCGTGCCGATGGCCGATTCGTTGATCCCCGCCTTTTTGTCGATGCGCGGATCCTTGAGCAGATCCCCGGCGACGTGTTCGCGCACGAGTCGGTCGTAAGACACATCGGCGTTGAGCGCGCGGATCAGGTAGTCGCGGTAGCGCCAGCCCCCGGCGATGTCGGGATCGCCTTCGCTGCCGTGCGAATCGGCGTAGCGCGTCCAATCCATCCAGTGCCGCGCCCAGCGCTCGCCGAAGTGCGGACTCGCGAGCAGGTGCTCGACGAGCGCTCCGTAACCGCCGGCGCTCTTGAGCTTCGCCGTCCACGCTTCCGACTCTGCCGGTGTCGGCGGCAGGCCGACGAGCGCGAAGTAGAGCCGACGCACGAGGGTCGCGGCATCGGCGGGCGCATTCGGTTCGAGCTTGTTCTGCCCGAGTTTCGCGGCGATGAACCGGTCTATGGGGTGCTTCGCCCAATCGCTCTCGGCCGGCGGTGCCGGGTCTCCGACGGGCTGGAAACTCCACCATTTCTTGCGAGCTTCGAGCGTCGTCGCCCACGAGGTCGCCCGGCCGAGTTCCTCGGCCGTCGGGGGCTTGTCGCGCGGATCGGGCACACCGAGGGCGATCCACTTCTCGAAGTCGCCGATGACCTTTTTGTCCAGCTTCGGTCCGTTCTTCGGCATCGCCTGCCCTTCGACCTCGTGCCGGAGAACCCGGAGGAGCAGGCTCTTCTCGGGCTTGCCCGGTACGACGATGGGGCCGTTCGCGCCGCCCTTTACGATGGAAGCGCGGTCGTCGAGAGCCAAGCCGCCCTTGGCCGTTTTCGACGAATTGTGGCAGGCGTAGCATTGCTCGACGAGGACGGGCCGGATCCTCGTCTCGAAGAATTCGAGGTGCGCCGCCGGGATCGGTTCGGCCGCTTCCATCCGCGTCGCGACGGAGAAGAAAAGCCCACCGAGGAGGAGGCCGAATCGGAGCGGCGGGATCGGAGTCATTGCGGTTTCCGGAGAGAGATGCCTCCAGTGTCCCGGCGGAGGGCGGCTCGGGCAATCCCTATTCCGCAATCGCACTGAAAGGCAGCACCGCCGCGCTCGCCTCGCCTGCGGTCGCGGTCACGCCGATCCCCTGCTCCGCCGCGAATGGGCCGACGCGCGTGCGCCTCAGTGTCTGCACCAAGCCGCCGACGCCGAAGATCGCCCCGACATCGCGGGCGATGCTGCGGATGTAGGTGCCCTTGCCGCAGTCGATCCGCACGTCGAGCCAGGGCCACTCGTAGTTCAGAAGCGCGATGGCATCGACCCGGACGATGCGCGGTTTCAATGCCACCTCGACGCCGCGCCGCGCCGATGCGTAGGCCCGAACCCCTTCGACTTTCAGCGCGGAAAATTGCGGGGGCAGCTGTTCGATCTCCCCCGCGAATCGGAGCAGGGCCGATTCCACTTCGGCCCGTGCCGGCACGGTTTTCACGTGCGATGCGATCACTTCGCCATCGGCGTCGTCGGTGTTGCTGCTCGCGCCGAGGCGGATGCGTGTCTCGTACCGCTTCGGCATCGCCTGCACGCGCTCGGCGAGTTTCGTGGCCGCACCGATGCAGAGCACGAGCACGCCCGTGGCGAGCGGGTCGAGCGTCCCCGTGTGGCCGATCTTCGTCTTGGGCGGGAACCACCTCTGCGCGCGGTTCACGCAGTCGCGCGAGGTCATGCCGCCCGGTTTGTCGATCACGAGGAAGCCGTTCATGAATCGTCCGTCGACTCGTCGCTCAGTGATGGGGAATTTCGATGCGGCACCAACCGAGATCGAGGCAAGTCGCGTTCGACGAATCGCTGCGGAAGAAGCGCGGGTGCAACGAGTAAATCACGAAGCGGCCGTCTTTGCGGTATTCGACCAACCCCGCATCGCGGAGCACGCCCAAGTGGTGCGATACGTTGACGATCTCCTCCTGCATCAGGCGGGAGATCTCGGTGACGTTCTTCGAGCCGGAACGGAGGAAGTCGATGATCCGGATCCGGCTCGGTTCGCCGAGCGCCTGGAGACGAACGGCGCATTCCTTGGCGGTCTCTTCGTCGGTCATCGCGGATTTCCTCCAATCGTCGGATCTCCTTCTATCCTATGAAGGATGTCAGAATCGTCTCGACCACGATGATCCGACCGTTCAAGAACCGCGCCGGCAGCCGAACGTGCCGCAGGGGCCGTCACCGGGCGGACATGCGGCCTTCGATGGGGCGACCTCGCGACCGACGGTCTGCGCGGGGAGATCGAAACCGCGCTTCGGCGAGGCGCTGCCGCAGGCGGGACAATCGGCCTTCGGCTCGACCGCCATGCGGACGATCACCTTCTCGAACGCTTCGCCGCATTCGGGACAAGTGAAACTGTAAAGGGCCATTGGCAGTTCCTCGCTGCGGTGCCGTCAGGATCGCTTCTTCTTGTAGATTTCGCTGGCCCGCTGGAGGATTTCGTTCTCCTCGGGGGTCAGGCTGGCCCGCCCCAGCTTGGCGACTTTGCTCAGCACCTGATCGAGCTTCGCTTCGAGTTGCTCATCCACGGCGCGGGCCGCACGCGGCATCGTGGGGGGCGTCGGCCGATCCTGCTCGCTCTCCGGAGGCGACCGATCCCGCTCGTCGTCATCGACCGGACTCACATGCAGCCGGACCGGGGAACGGGCGCGGCTTTCGCGCCGATTCGCGTTCAACCACTTCAAGATACCGGGGGCGAGTTTGAAGAAGGCGAAGCCGAAGATCGCACCCGAGATGATCCCGACGGCGTGGACTTTCATTCCCCCATTCAGCGCCGAGAGAACGGCCAGCCCGAGGAGGATGGCGACGAGCAGCGCGATCGGCATCGGCAGCACGAACATGACGAGGATCGTCCGCTTCGGTTCCAAGCAGGCGAAGAGCACCATCACCGCGAAGATGGCCCCGCCGATGCCCATCGAGGGCACCTCGGCGTCGATGCCGGCCGAGCCCACGGCGAACTTGCCGAGGGAGGTCGCCAGCCCCGCGAGGATGTAGAAGGCGACGAACGTCCGGGTGCCGTAGACGCGCTCCAGTTCCTTGCCGGCCCAAAAAAGCAGGATCATCGCGAAGATCAGCGTGAACAAGTGGGCGTCCGGGATAAGCCCGGCCGTGATGATGCGCCAGACTTCGCCGTCGAGGATTTTGCCGAAGTGGAACGCGCCCCATTCGAACAGGGGCGAAATACGCGGCGGGCGGGTGAACGCCTGCACGAAGAAGAGGACGATGGTCGTCGCCATGATCCAGACGGTGCCGGAATTGCCCAGGTTGGCCGCCCAGCGGGGCGACGGTTCGCGGTAGTAATCGCGGTCGTAGATGCCCATCCGCGTGGCACTCCCCAGTCCGGCGTCCGCCCCAATCCAGTGTATCAGACGCCGAAAGTCCGGCTCACGCGATACGCGGGAAGAGTTGCTTGGGTTTGCCATCGACCATTTCAGAGAGCACCCGCACGTCGTGGGGCTGAGATCGGAGGACCGCAGCATCGGCGTAGTTTACCTCGGGCCACGGCTGAGGAAAGTTAAAGCTTGCGTAGATCACTTCCGCCGAGCGGGGGATGAACGGTTTCAGAAGTATGCTGGAGATGCGAAGGATTTCGACGACATTGAAAATCACAATCTTCGCGCGATCCCTTTCTTCGGCCGACCCCTTCACCAGCTTCCATGGCGCATTCGCATCGAGGTATTGATTCGCAGGCGAGCACACTTTTAGAATGACCGCCTGCAGCGCCAGGTTGTAGTCGCAGTGCTCGACATGAGTTCGCACCTCGGCCACGACTTTCGCGGCATCGAAATCGTCCGTCACTTTCTCGGGCACACGGCCGGCGGTCCCCGTCAGCACCGCGTCGAAACTTTTCGCCCCCACTGTGATGCACCGGCTCAGCAGATTGCCGAGTTTGTTCGCCAGCTCGCTGTCGCACACCTCTTCGTAGCGTTTGCCGCTGTAGTCGCCGTCGCTCGGATACGGGCACTCGCGCAGAAAGAAGTAGCGGTACGCATCGACGTTGCTCTTCGCGATGATCTCGCGCGGTTCGACGACGTTGCCCATCGACTTGCCGATTTTGGTGCCGTCGTTGTTCACGAAGCCGTGGCCGAAGACGTGCCTCGGAGCTTCCTCCCCGGCGGCCCAGAGCATCGCGGGCCAGATGTGGCTGTGGAAGCGCGTGATGTCCTTGCCGATGAAGTGGACATCCGCCGGCCAGTTCTTGCGGAAGAGCGCGTCGTCGTCGCCGTAGCCGATGCCGGTGATGTAAGTGAGCAGCGCGTCGAACCAGACGAAGGTCGTGAACTCTTCGTCGAAAGGCAGCGGGATGCCCCATTCCTTGCCATGACGCGAGATGTTGAGGTCTTCCAGTCCTTCGGCTTCTATGAAGCCGATCATCTCGTTGCGCCGGCTCTCCGGCTGGACGTAATCCGCATTGTCCTTCAGAAAGGCGAGGATGCGGTCTTGGAACGATGAAAGCCGGAAGTAATAACAAGGTTCCGAGCGCCGCAACAGCGGCCGCTTGTGGTTGGGGCAAAGCCCCGCGTTTTCGGCGTGCAGCTTGTCGCTCTTGAACTCCTCGCAGCCGGGGCAGAACCAGCCCTCGTACTTCCCCTTGTAGATGTGCCCGTTGTCGTAGACCTTTTGAATGAACTTCCGGCAGCAGGCCTTGTGGCGTTCGCCGCTCGTCTGGACAAACACGTCGTAGGAAATGTCGAGCGCATCCCAGACTTCGCGGAACTGCCGGGCCATGTCGTCGCAGTAGACCTGCGGATCGAGCCCGAGTTCCTTCGCCTTGTCGGCGACCTTCAGCGTGTTCTCGTCGTTCCCCATGAGGAACGTGACGTCGTAGCCCTCCATCCGCCGGTAGCGCGCCTGCACGTCGGCCCCGAGTTTCTCGAACGCCGTGCCGATGTGCGGCCGGCTGTTCGGATAGTCGATGGCGGCGGTCTGGAACCAGCGGGGCTTGTCGCTCAAGGGAAACTCCGGCGAAACTCGTCTGGCGATCGTTGTAGAGGAGGGCGTGCGACGCAGTCGGGTTCAAACGCAACGGCCCCGGTTGATCCGGGGCCGACGGCACGACTCGGGCGGAACCCGGCGGAGGGGCTCACTTCCCGCCGGTGGCCTTCGGGGCCAGCAGCGCGGTCATCTGCTTGCCTTCCATCGCGGGGGGCTTTTCTAGCTTGCAGACTTCGAGGAGCTTCTCGAGCATCTGATCCATGATGCGACGGCCCTCTTCGATGTGCTGCATCTCGCGGCCGCGGAACTGCACCTTGATGATGACCTTATCGCCGTGTTCGAGGAACTTGCGGGCTTGGTTCACGCGCGTGTCCACGTCGTGTTCGCCGGTTTTCGGGCGGACGCGGAGTTCCTTCAGCTTCTGCTGGTGCGGCTTGTGGGCCGTCTTCTTGGACTGGGCGTACTTGTGCTTGCCGAAGTCCATGATCTTGCAGACGGGCGGACGCTCGGTCGGGGCCACCTCGACGAGATCCATGCCGAGTTCGCGGGCCATCTCCTGGGCTTGGAGCGTGGGGAGGATGCCGTGCTGCTCCCCTTCCGCGCCGATGAGGCGGATGGGCGTGATGCGGATTTGCTCATTCATGCGGGGGCCGGTGGGCGGCCGCGGGGGGCCGGCGCTGCGGTCGAACGGGGGGATACTCGGACTCCTTTGGAATGGGCGGCGGGTGCGGAAAAGCACATCCGGCGGAACATTTCACCAATTCTATATAGGTAACCCCGCCGAACCCGGCCGTCAACGGGATGTTGCCAAAATTCCGGATGCCGCCCCTTGCCGCGCGCGGGATCCGGTCGAACAATGCCCGCGCCCCACCCACCGGCGGTTCTCCGCCCTCTTCCGCGTTCCGGAGTTTCCCGATGATGCGTTCCCTGTTCGCCTGCGCCGCAGTCGCCGTTGCGGTGACATCCGCCGTCGCCGACGATTCGACGCTGAAAGTCAAAGTCGGCGACAAGTTCCCCGACGTGCCGCTCGGCGCGGCGCAGATCGAAAAGGCGCTGCCCGGTGAGAAGGAGGCCAAGACCGTCAGCATCGCCGACCTGAAGGGCAAGTCGGTTGTCGTCTTCTTCTATCCGAAGGCGAGTACGCCCGGCTGCACGACCGAATCGTGCGGCTTCCGCGACATCGCCGACAAGTTCCCGAAGGGAACCGTTGTCATCGGGGCCAGTGCGGACGTGGAAGCGGCGCAGACCAAGTTCATCAAGGAGCACAAGCTGCCGTTCGCGCTCCTCACCGATACGGATCTCAAACTCATCAAGGAACTCGGCATCGAATCGCCGAAGGGGAAAGTGCCGCAGCGCGTCACGTTCCTCGTGGATCGGGACGGCAAGATCGCGAAGATCTACACCAAGGTGACGCCGAAGGATCACCCGGCCGAAGTGCTCAAAGACGTCGAAGAGCTGCAGAAGAAGTAGTGCCCGCGATTCGCTCCGGAGCGACCGACTCCTCCGGAGCAAACATCGTCCGATTCAAGCTCCCCGCCCACTCTCTCATTCAAGCTGGGCAGACTGTCCGGCCGATAACGGTTGTGCGGCTCTTCCCGCGCCCGTATCGCTCCGGATGGCGCCCATGCGCGGATTGGCTGCACTTCTCGCATTCGCACTGCTGGCCTTAGGCGCGGGCTGCTCCCGCCAGAAGTTCCGTCAGCGGGCCGACCGCGATGTCTCCGGATTGCTGACGCAGAAGAACGTCCTTCCCAATGCGCCGATCGAGAATTGGCACGTCTATCCGGACGGTCGCGCCCGCTTCGCCGACCCGACGAAGCCCGACCGACCGCCATTCCCGCCCGACGATCCCGATACGAAAGCGCTCTCGCCGAATCCGCAGCGCCCCGGCAAAGCCGGAATCGCCAGGGTGGAGGGGGAAGGCTTCCTCAACGACATCATCGCGTGGGATGCCGCGAACCGCGCGGAGCAGGCTTCAGAAATTGCGCCGGCTGCGGCGACCGTCGATCCGACGGCGTTCGCGCTCAAGTCCGACGAGAAGACCTACCGACTGAAGCTCGATCAGGCCATCGAACTCGCGATCTACAACAGCCGCGAATTCCAGGATCGCCGCGAAGACCTCTACCTCGCGGCGCTGCCGGTTTCGCTCGAGCGCTACCAGTTTTCGGCGCAGGCGTTCGCCTCCGAGCAGATCATCCGCGAGTACGCGGGGATCGACCGGCCCGACGCGGGGAACCGCTGGACCATCGCCACCGAGGCCGGCTTCACCCGGAGATTCGCGACGGGCGCGGAGTTGCTCGTGCGGCTCGCGAATCAGGTCGTCGTCGACCTCAGCGGCGATCGACCGCGCGTCAGCGTTTCGACGCTCGGCCTTTCGCTCGTCCAGCCGCTTCTGCGCGGGGCGGGCCTCGCGGTCACGCTCGAAGCGCTGACGCAGGCCGAGCGCACGCTGCTCTACGCCGTGCGGTCGTACGCCCGCTTCCGCTCGAACTTCTACGTCGCCCTCGCCGGCAACGGCAACTACACGAACAACCCCTACGGCCTCCAGGGCCTGTCGCAGAACCTCGGCCGCGGCGTCGGGGCCAACCTCACGGCGAACCCGGCGGGCTATCTGCCGACGCTCCTGCGCGCCGCGGTGCTCGCGAACGAGCGGAAGAACATCGCGAGCGTCGAGCAGTTCCTGCGGCTCTTCGAGAACCTCCGCGAAGGCGGTGGCGTGCCCGAATTGCAGGTGAACCGCGTCGAGCAGCGCCTCCTCCAGAGCCGGGCGCTCGTGCTGACGCGTACGCAGCAGTACGTCGATTCCATCGACAACTTCAAACTGCAGCTCGGCGTCCCCGCATCGCTGCCGCTCGAACTCGACGATGCGCCGCTGAAGCCGATCCGGATGCAGTTGCGGCGATTCGAAGAGGTCTACGAGCAGCTCCGGGAACTCGAACTCGCGGCCGGGCAGTTCGACCCGAAGGAGCCCGCCGCCGATCTGCGCGGACGCTTCACGAGACTGCTCACCGAGTCGGCGCTGGCGCGCGGAACCCCGCTGGCGAAGGGATACCCGACGACGGCTGCGGAACTGAAAGGGGCCACACCCGACGACTTGGCGAAGCGCACGGCCGCGCTCAACGAACGGCGCCGCAAGCTGCTCGATGCGAAAGCCGACCGGCAATCGAAGCGCGAGCCGGAACCCGAATCGGAACTCCGCGCACTCGGCGCGATCGACGCCGAGATCGACCGCATCAACTTCGAACGCGCACTCCGGAATTACGAGGCGCAGCCCTGGCTCAAAGCCCCCGCCGACCGCCGTGTCGGCGAGCAGGCGGTCGCCTTCCGAGCCGCCGTCGAAGCCGGGCTGATCGTCGCGATCCAAGCCCGCAACCAGCGGCTCGATGCGATCCGCGCCGAATGGCCGAACGTGCCCCAACTGCTCGTCGATGACACCGACCTGCTCACGATCCCGCTCGATGCGGCGTACTGCAAAGTCGGGCAAGTCGCGCTGAACAACCGCCTCGACCTGATGAACGCCCGCGCGCAGGTCGTAGACGCCTACCGGCAGATCGCCGTCCGCGCCAACGCCCTTCAGGGCGCGTTCGACGTGCGCTACGATCTCACGGCGGATTCCCCCTACGGCGGCAGCGACGGCCTCAACTTCACGGCGAGCCGGACGCTGCACCAGGTCTCGCTGCGGATCGAACCGCCGTTCGTCCGCCGCGCCGAGCGCAACCTCTACCGGGCCGCGCTGATCGCCTACCAGCGCCAGCGCCGGAACTTGCAGGCCTTCGAGGACAACATCGTCACCGATGCCCGCATCGACCTCCGGGCGCTCCGGCAGCTCTACCAGACGTTCCTCGTGCAGCAGCGCGCGGTCGAACTCGCCTACTCGCAGGTGGACAACGCCCGCAGCACGTTCCTCGCTCCGCCCGACCCGCGCACGCAGGACACCGCCGGGAACGTCGCGGCACTCACGCAGCAACTGCTCGAAGCGCAGGGGGCGCTGGTGCAGGCGCAAAATGAACTTTACACGACGTGGGTGAACTTCCTGACTGCTAGAATGGAGCTGTACCTCGAC
>Ga0136611_10001967_pt1 | contig 14308 bp, 12 predicted proteins | sample AntDrymUQ2232306_2_FD_106645 | JGI IMG/M metagenome (GOLD analysis project Ga0136611, IMG submission 106645) | Polar desert sand microbial communities from Dry Valleys, Antarctica - metaG UQ223 (23.06) | ecosystem: Environmental > Terrestrial > Soil > Desert | place: Antarctica: Dry Valley...
TCACCGTTGTATACTACCGTCCGTAGGCGATTCGCTCCATTAACCACGGGCTCGCACCCATCGCCTTCATCGCACTCTGCGTTTCCGGTATATCATACTCCACGCGGTGAAACTCCACATGCATCTGCTCGTTATCCACGATCGCATACGATGCCCGAGGGTCGCCGTCGCGCGGTTGCCCCACGCTGCCGGGATTGATAAGCATCCGTTCCCCTGCCAGGCGAAGCAACATTCCATCCTCGGGCGTCCCGCTCAATGCATGCCCCTCGCGATCCAGGAGAAACACGAGGGGCACGTGTGTGTGTCCGATGAAGGTATACGGATTCTCTGTGACCGCGAAGTTTCCCTGTGCTTGCTCTACGTTGGTGATATATTCCCACAGCGGCTCTCTTGGGGACCCGTGAACGAGCAGTATCTCACCACGCGTGAGCTGTTCGGGTGCGGCCTTCAGGTAGGCCATGCTATCGCGCGCCAGCGTGCGGACCGTCCACTCCAGGGCGCGCCTCGCCTCGCCGTTGAAGTCACGCGGGGAGAGGACGCCGACCGCTGCGGCGTCGTGGTTCCCCATCACGAGTACGTGGTCAAGGTCAAGCAGGGCTTGTACACACTCATTCGGACTGGGGCCGTATCCGACGACGTCACCGAGGCACCAGTATTGATCGACGGGCCCCATATCCTGCAGCACGGCCTGGAGCGCAACGAGGTTCGCATGAATGTCACTGAACACGCCAAATCGCATACCATAAACCCCGCTACTTGCCGTTCCCTCACTCTGTCCCAACGGGCCGCAGGAGTATAGCCCACGACCGCGTCCCTCAGCAACCGGCGGTCGCTGGCAGGATGTATGCTGTGCGGGAGTGCAGGAGGCGCCCTTGAGGATGGTCGATGACGTGACTAGGGTCTGTCTGACGAATGCCGAAGTACCGGTTCGTAGTTGTATGTAGGCTGCCCGATGCCCGCAGAGCGGGCCCGTAGCGTGTTCGACTGGCACCATTTGGATTCATCAGACACGCCCTAGTACCATCAGCAAGCGCGTGTCTCAGGAATCGACGAGCGGAACTGCTTCACTTCTGCACAAGCAGTCTTAGGGCCTATTGAAGGAGAGAGTAGTTTATGGCAGAGATAACAGTAGCGAAGCCCCGGTTTGGCACGCGGGAGGTGACAATCGAGATTCCGGACGGGCTATTAGATATGATCTCCCGCGACAAGGCACGGGACCTCTCAAGCAAGGGGCTCGACGCGGCCCGTGCCGCCGCTGAACGCGCACAGGACGCGACCGCCTCAGCACGCGGGCAGGCCGCTCCGCTTCTCGCGAGTACTGCGGCTGCGGCGAGCAGGGCTGCGGAGACTGGTGAGCGGCTCGCCAAAAAGACGCGCAAGGACTGGGTACCTGCCGCCCGCGACCGCATCGAGGATGCGCGACCGGTCGTTGCTGATACGCTGCACAGCGGGACCGAGCGTGCTGGAGAGTTGGCGACGGTGGCTGGAGCTTCGGCTGCGATGGGCGCGCGAGCGGCGCGGGATACAGGCGCACGCGCCGCTCGCTCGGCGGCGGGCGCTACCGGGTCCGCAATCTCGCAGGTATTCAGCCTGTTGTTCTGGCTCGGCCTGGTCGCCTGGCTGCTGATTCGCCTCTTCCGCCCGGAGCCACACCAGCGTGAGGAACTCTACGCTCGCGTTCGCCAGATGACAGGAATGGAGTTGTAGCGGGTTAACTCCTTCGCTCCATGGCGCGTTAGGCGTTATACGCGAGCCGCCTGAACCGAGGCTGCACGTCAGGTAGCGGCCTTCGCTCCGCCCGAGGGTAGCCGCTGCGAAGAATCCGTGGTCACGATTACGGATCTTTCGCAGTGGCTCAGGATACCCTGCAACACTAGTCAGCCGGAACGGATTGCAGACCAGTACCAGGCGCGTGGCAGAACCGGAACTTTCGGGTCCGCTTTACCGCCAGGTATAAAAGCCTCATCCTGTAGATCCGTTGAGTCGCGGGATGGGGCTTCGCGCGACTATGCGGAGCGGCCCTGGTGGTCTACACCGGTGTCGCGACGCCACCGTGGCAGCGCTTGTACTTCTTCCCGCTGCCGCAGGGGCAGGGGTCGTTGCGCCCGATCTTTTGGCCGCTTCGTCTGGTTTGGCTAGTCGGTGTGATTTCCTCGCGGTTGGTATGCACCTGCTGTATCGGTACTGGCGCTGGGGCCTCGCGCGCGATGGACACTTTGTATATCGCGTGTGCTACCTCGTGTTCGATGCTCTGCATCAGACCTTCGAAGAGACGGTACGCCTCGGACTTGTACTCCACGAGAGGGTCGCGCTGGCCGTACGCCCGGAGCCCGATGCCCTGCCGTAACTCCTCCATGTGCGTCAGATACTCGATCCATTGTGTGTCTATGGTATTCAGCAGGACGACGCGCTCGAGAAGGCGGGCGTCTTCCTCGCCAAGCTCCACCTCGCGCGCGTCGTATGCTTCGACCGCCAACTCATTGAGGAACTGACACAAGTCCGTTTTATCCTGTCCCGTGAGCGATTCAATCGTCACATCCTCCGGGACGGGGAAGATCGTGTTTACGCTGCCCAGCATGCTCTCCAAATCCCAGGTGTCCGGCTCGGCGCTGTCGGTGTACTCATCGACGGAGCGGCTGATTTCCTCTTCGACTGCCTGGACTACCCGATCGCGCGTCCCTTGGCCAATGAGTATCCGATCACGCATTGTGTAGATGACGTCGCGTTGTGTATTCATCACCCCGTCGTACTGGACGACATGCTTGCGGGCATCGAAGTTGTAGCCCTCGGCCTTTGCTTGCGCCCCCTCGATCTGGCGGGTTACGAGGCTGTTCTCTATCGGGGTGTCATCGTCTACTCCAAGGCGCTCCATAATGCCCTTCACCCGGTCGAGTCCGAACCGGCGCATCAACTCGTCCTCAAGGGACACATAGAAGCGGGTGGTACCGGGATCGCCCTGGCGGCCGGCCCGTCCTCGCAACTGGTTATCTATCCGGCGGGATTCATGGCGCTCCGTGCCGATGATATGCAGGCCACCCCGCTCAGCGACTTCCTCGCCGAGGATAATGTCCGTGCCGCGTCCCGCCATGTTCGTCGCGATTGTCACGGAGCCTTCCTGACCCGCCTGAGCGACGATCTCCGCCTCTTTCTCGTGGTAGCGTGCATTCAAGACCTCGTGCTTTACGCCGCGCCGCCGGAGGATCTCGCTTAGATACTCGCTCTTCTCGATGCTTGTGGTACCGACTAGCGTCGGGCGTCCAGATTCGCGCAACTCCTCGATCTCGTCAGCCACCGCATGGTACTTGGCTGTCTCTGTTTTGAAAATGCGATCTGAGAAGTCATCGCGGATCATCTCGCGGTTCGTTGGAATCGGCACCACATCAACGTTGTAAATCTTACCGAACTCTTCTGCCTCTGTTGCCGCCGTACCGGTCATGCCAGCGAGTTTCTTGTACATTCGGAAGTAGTTCTGAATGGTGATCGTCGCGAGGGTTTGTGTTTCCCGCTCTACCTTTAGGCGCTCCTTGGCCTCGATGGCCTGGTGCAGGCCTTCGGAGTAGCGGCGTCCGTACATGTAGCGGCCAGTGAACTCGTCGACGATGATGACTTGGCCGTCCACGATCGCGTAGTCGCGGTCCAACAGAAACAGCGACTTCGCCTTGATCGCGTTATCAAGGTAGTGCGTCGCCTCGAAGTTCTCGGCGGCATACAGCGGAGACTTGCCGTCGTCTTCGTCCTTCTGGGTCCGCGAAAAGCCCAGCAGCTTTTCGGCGCGGCTGATGCCTTCTTCCGTGAGGTTCGCGCTGCGGTGCTTGAGCTCGACAGTGTAGTCGTGGTTCTCCTGTAGCTGCTCCGCGATCTTTGCAAACTGGTGATACACTTGCGTGTTCTGCTCGGCCTGCCCGCTGATGATGAGCGGGGTGCGCGCCTCGTCGATTAAGATGTTATCCACTTCGTCAACGATGGCGTAGTTCAGTTCGCGCTGCACTTTCTCGGCGAGATCGCGGGACATGTTGTCGCGCAAAAAGTCGAAACCGAACTCGTTATTCGTGCCGTGGGTGATATCAGCCGCGTATGCCTCCCGCCGCTCGGCGGGCCGAAGCAGGGGCAGGTCGCCCTCGTAATCCGGATCGAAGATAAACGCTGATTCGTGCTGGAGGCAGCCGACCGTGAGTCCGAGATAATGGTACACCTGTCCCATCCAGCCGCAGTCACGACGGGAAAGGTAGTCGTTCACGGTGATGACGTGGACGCCCTTGCCTTCGAGGGCGTTGAGGTAGGCTGCGAGTGGGGCGGCGAAGGTCTTGCCCTCCCCGGTCCGCATCTCCGCGATATCGCCCTGGTGCAGCACGCTGCCACCCATGAGCTGCACGTCGAACTGTCGCTTGCCGAGGGTTCGCAGCGTCGCCTCGCGCACGAGGGCGAATGCCTCGGGCAGCAGCGCATCGAGCTTGTCGCCAGCCTGCACGCGCTTGCGAAGCGCCGCAGTATACTCCTGCATCTCGGTATCCGAGAGACGCTGAATCTGCTCTTCCAGCGCGTTCACCCGGTCCACAATGGGACGGAGCTTCTTCGCGGTGCGCGCCGTCGAGTTGCCTCGGAAAAAACTCAATAAACTCGCCACTTAGCCCCCCAGTGTGCAACTTATGTACTCGAGGTTCAGTTTATCACGGGTTTCTGGAGGTGTCCATTGATCCGAGATACCTACATGCTATCTGCAACGGTCCCCAAGTCACACCCTGTTACAATAAATGGGGAGGACGTCCGCGCCTGAATATCATTGCTGAACCTCGTTTCCTGCCATCGGTCACGACGCTGCTGGAGCTGAGTACTGACCTTGCCGTACCGCACGATTTGCTGGTCGAGGCTGCACACCAAGTGCTCGCCGAAGCGCGGGAGGCGATCCTCGCTGGCGGCTCGGTTCGCCGCGATCAGCTCATCCATTCGGTGCAGGCGCGCGCGCGGCTCATGGACGCACCCTGGCCGGCGAGAGTGATAAACGCAACCGGCGTTATTCTGCATACTAACCTTGGACGCGCCGTGCTTTCCGGCGAGGCGCGCCGGGCAATGCTTGATGCGGCGGCGTACTCGGACCTGGAGCTGGACCTCCCGAGCGGCAACCGTGGCAGACGCGACACTCATATCGAGGGCCTGCTGACCAAGCTCACCGGCGCTGACGCCGCGACGCTCACGAATAACTGTGCAGCAGCGCTCTTCCTCGCGCTGACCGCGCTTGGCCGGGGGCGAGAGGTGATCGTCTCACGCGGTCAGTCGGTGGAGATCGGTGGGAAGTTTCGAATACCGGACGTGTGTGCGCAGAGCGGCGCGACCCTCCGCGAGGTCGGCACGACGAATCGAACATATGGTGCGGACTATGCGGACGCTCTTACGGATCAAACGGCGCTGCTCCTGAAGGTGCACCGGAGCAACTTTACCCTATCAGGCTTCGTCGCGGATGTTGAGATCGAGGAGATGGCTCGGATCGGCCACGATCGCTCCCTGCCGGTCATAAACGATCTGGGCAGCGGCTGCCTCGTGGACACCATCCAGTTCGGCCTGCGCCATGAGCCGACCGTGCAGGAAAGCGTTGCCGCAGGCGCGGGGCTAACGTTGTTCAGTGGAGACAAGTTGCTCGGTGGTCCCCAGGCAGGGCTGATCGTGGGTCGCCGTGACCTTGTGGAGCGGTTGCGTCGGCACCCACTCGCTCGCGCCCTGCGCTGCGACAAGGTCACGCTCGCGGCCTTGCATGCGACGCTGCGGCACTACGCGCGAGGGACGCATCTTACAGAGATTCCTATGCTGCGCATGCTCAAGCTGACTCCAGACGAGGTCCGAGCGCGGGCTGAGGGCTGGCGAGACAGTCTGCCGTTCGCGGGTCTCGCGATCTGTGCGTGTACTTCGAGGGTCGGTGGTGGCTCGCTGCCGGACGCCGAGCTGCCAGGGTTCGCGCTGGTCCTGGACCCCACGGAGCACGGCCTGTCGCCCGACGCGCTTACCCAGCGTCTCCGCACGGGTGCCACGCCCGTGATGGCGCGGAGCGAGCGGGACAGGGTCTGGCTTGATCCCCGTACGGTCCAGCCCGAGGAAGAACCTTCGTTGCTGGCTGCCATCGAGTCGGCGCTGCGCTCGCCCGCGTCGTTTGCCGCGACTCCTACGCGGGGGCTATAATTGCAGATTATGCGGCAATATGGCCGGACAAGGGTGCGCAAGGGGAGGGCATGACAGCGAACAACTTCTATATCTGGACCGTTGGCTGCCAGATGAACGTCGCCGATAGCGGGCGAGCTGCGGACGCGATGCGGGAGGCTGGCTACGCGCGCACGGAGGAAGTGTCGGACGCGAACGTTGTCATTCTGAATACGTGTAGCGTGCGCGCCAGCGCGGAGCGTCGTACCGCTGGGAAAGTCGGCGCACTCGCCCGCCATAAGCAGGGCAGTCCCGACACCATCGTCGTGATGATGGGTTGCATGGTGCATCCCGATCGCGAATTGCTCCATCGGCAGTTCCCGCTGGTGGACCACTTCATCCCGGCTGGCGACGTTGGGGAGTTGATGGCCTCCGTTCCACCCGTGGACGATGAGTGGGGAACCAAGTTATACGACCTTACAGCGGACTCCGCCGTAACCGCGTTCGTGCCGGTCGTGATGGGCTGCAACAAGTTTTGCAGCTTCTGTGTCGTGCCATACCGCCGTGGGCGCGAGCGCTCGATTCCCGTGTCCGAGATTGTCGACGAAGTGCTGGTACTTGCACAGCGGGGCGTCAAGGAGGTGACCCTGCTCGGCCAGACGATCAACCACTATGGGCGCGACCTGCCCGGTAAGCCGGACCTTGCGGACCTGCTGACCGCAGTGCATGCGGTAGTCGGAATAGAGCGTTTTCGTTTTCTGACGTCGTACCCGCGTACGATGACGGACAAGATATTGCAATCAGTAGCGGACCTGCCGAAGGTGTGTGAGCATATCAATATCCCGTTCCAGGCCGGTGACAACGCAGTGCTACGCGCGATGCGCCGGGGATACACGATTGAGCAGTACTATGAGGTCGTTGAGCGCACGCGGCGCATCATTCCCAGCGTAAGTATTGCGACGGATATAATCGTGGGCTTTCCGGGGGAGTCCGAGGAACAGTTCGAGCGGACGTACGACGTTCTGGAGGAATTGCGCCTGGACACGGTTCACACCGCCGTGTACTCGCCGCGGCCGGGCACAAAGGCGTATGAACTCGGCGACCCAGTTCCACTGGAGGAGAAGCAGCGGCGATATCGGGTGCTGGACGCGCAGCACGAGCGGGTCTCAAACGAGATCAACGCTGCGCTGCTGGGCACAACGACGGATGTGCTCTTTGAGGGGATCCAGCGCGGCAAGTGGAAGGGTCGAACGCGAACCAACAAGCTGGTATTCCTGGACTCTCCAGAAGACCTTGCCGGGCGGACGGTTCCGGTGACAATCACACAGACGGGTGCCTGGTCGATGCAGTCGGAACTGACACGGATCAGGGAGTTGGCCGGCACCCGAGCATAAGGAGTCGTAAGAGCCGTTGACATTTGATACAACCACCACCGAAACACAAGAGACACGGACCCGAGCGCAGCTCTTGGAGGCTGCTCTTGAGCAAAGTGAACACGGGCTGTGGAATGAGTCGCTCCAGACAAATCGCACAATGATCGAGATGGATCCGCGCGATGTCTCGGCGCACAATCGGGTTGGCCGCTCGCTCACAAAGCTTGGCCGGCTGCGCGAGGCGCTCGACGCCTACCAGCACGCGGTCGAGATTGATCCCTCGAACGCCATCGCGCTACGCAATAGCGCCCGCCTCCGCGGTGTGCTGGAGAGCGTGGACGCTGAGGTCGTCGGGGAGTCGGACCCGGTGAACATCCGCGCGGAGAACTTCGTGATGGAGACGGGCAGAGCCGACGTCATAGAGTTGGAAGAACTCAGTCCGGCCCAGCAGATAGCCACGATCCTCCCTGGTGATAGCCTGCACTTGCAGGTAGAAGGGCCATACCTGCGGCTGTACACCCGCAGTGGTGATGCTGTAGGCCTCGTACCGGCGAAAACAGCGCACCGGCTCATTGAGCTGATTCGCGAGAGGAATGAGTACTCTGCGGATGTCGTGAATGCGAGCCATGATATTGTCCGCGTGCTACTTCGGGAGACCTACCGAAGTCCCGAGACGCATGGACGGCTACCGTTCCCGACACTCACTCGGCTCGCGCCGGAAAATCGAGCCGCGCTTCTGGGCAGCGCCGTCCCAGCCTCGGTCGAGGAGGAGATCATGGCGGAGACCGACCCCGATGACGACACTGACGAACCGCAGACGGAATCTCTGACGGAGCCGGATGACACGGGCGATAACGAGGAGTAGCGACGCAAGCAAGGCGTCTAGCCTGAACGGAAGGAGATGCACGAACGGACTGCGGAAGGCGTACGTGACGCCATGAGCCCGCTGCTAGTTGATGGCGAGGTTCGCGGCGATGATGAACAGGAGCACGACGCCCGTGGTAATCAGCAGCTTCAGAAGGTCACGCCGGATATAACGCATTTCCCGGCTGACCTGCTCGGATGAAAGTGCGGTACCGGTGGAAGCGGAGATCGGGCGGCGCACCGGGCGATCGTGCGCTGTGCGCGGTGAGACGGTGGCGGCAGGTGGCGCAGCCGCTGTCGTCTCTCCTGGGGCAGTTGTGCCCGCTGGACGAGCGACTCTGGTGGATGCTCGCCGCTGACTGCCGTGCTGCCTGGATGACTTGCTGGTTTTGCGGGGCACCAAAACTCCCTCAACGATAAGCGCGATACGCACGAATGTGCAGCATTATATCCTTTGGTAGCACATCAAGGCAACCGCGAACGGAGTGTCCACGGCCGCATTGACACCGTGGCGCGGGCTTCGATACGATAACGACACAGGGCGACGTGGCCAAGTGGCAAGGCAGAGGTTTGCAAAACCTTGATCAGCGGTTCGAATCCGCTCGTCGCCTCCACGCCTGCCCGTATTCGGCATTGGCGTCAGATCACCTCAATGTGCGCCGCAGTCATCGTGTCCCTTGCAACAGTTTGTGACTGTGCAACACGGTCCTGACCTGGCAGCCAGCGGCCCGCACGATGGGCTGGAGTAACTGCCTCACTCGACGCCGATGTCCGTGCGAAACCATGCCCCTTCAAACTCGACCTGGTTGGCCAACTCGTAGGCTCGCTGCTGTGCTTCCGCTGCGGTACGCCCTTGCCCGACCGCCGTGAACACCCGTCCGCCCGTGGCCAGGATCTGCTCGTTTGGCCCCATCGCTGTTCCAGCGTGATACAGGACCGCATCGGGCGGGACCGGCCCCACGGTGCTGGCGCGCGGCGCGGCGCGAGTGCCGGGATAGCCAGCAGAGGCTATAGTCACCCCGCAGGCGTGGTTCGCGCAAAGGTCGACGCTCGCGACAGATAGACAGCCCCGCGCCACGTCCATGAGCAGCGGAAGCAGATCTGTCTGGAGCCGCGGCAGAACGACCTGAGTCTCCGGGTCGCCGAAGCGTGCGTTGAATTCAAGTACCGTCGGTCCGTCCTCGGTCAGCATCAGACCGGCGTATAACACACCGCGAAATGGCGAGTTGGACCGGACCATCTCCGACGCGACCGGGCGGATGATCTCCTCCGTCATCGTCGAGAGGAAGTCCGGAGGCAGATCGGGCGGACTAATCGCTCCCATACCACCCGTGTTCGGCCCCTCGTCGCCGTTGTACGCCCGTTTATAGTCACGTGCGCAGGTTAAGGGCAGCACGTCCGCATCGCATACGAGCGCGAACAGACTGACCTCCGGTCCGGTGAGGTGATCCTCTACAAGCACGGTGGCGCCCTGACGAAAATACTCTTCACCAAACGAAAGGCATGCTGCTCGGTCGTCGGAGACAAGCACGCCCTTGCCTGCAGCTATACCGTCTGCCTTGACGACGACCGTGCCCGCTCCCCCGACGAGGTGTTCCCGCAACGAGGTGGCGTCAGTGAACGAACGATGCGCCGCGGTGGGTACACCAGCGCGCTGCATCACACCCTTCGCCCACGCCTTGCTGGTCTCGATGCGCGCCGCGTCGCGAGTCGGTCCGAACGCTGCTATGCCGGCCTCCATGCAGGCATCGACGAGTCCAGCCGCCAAGTACGTCTCGGGCCCGACGACGACAAGATCGACCCGCTCTTCCTGTGCGGCGGCGGTGATGGCCTCGGCGGAGTCATCTGGCGAAATGAGGGGTGGAGCGAGTTGATGGATACCGGGGTTGCCAGGATAGGAACGGAGGCGTGGCGCGAGCGGACTCTGGCTAAGTCGGTGCACGATAGCGTGCTCTCGGCCACCGGACCCGACAACGAGCACGTGGAGCGAGGTGGCCTCTACTCCCATTCGATGGTACCCGGTGGCTTGCTCGTCACGTCGTACACGACGCGGGTGGCCTCCGGTACCTCGTTCACGATGCGGGTGCTGATCCGATCAAGTACATCGTATGGCAGGCGGGCCCACGCGGCAGTCATGGCGTCGTCGCTCGTGACCGCGCGGATGGCGACGACGTTCCCGTACGTGCGGCCATCACCCATCACGCCAACGGTGCGCATTGGGGTAAGCACCGCGAAGCTCTGCCACACTTGGCGATCGAGCCCCGCAACGGTGATCTCGCCGCGCACGATCGCGTCACACACCCGCAGCGCCTGCAGCCGCTCGGGGGTCACCTCGCCCAGAATACGCACCGCGAGACCGGGCCCTGGGAACGGCTGGCGATGGACGATACCATCCGGGAGGCCCAGTTCCGTGCCTACCTTGCGAACCTCGTCCTTGAAGAGCAGCTTCAGGGGTTCCACCAACTTGAACCGGATGTCGAGCGGCAGCCCGCCGACGTTGTGGTGTGTCTTGATCCGAGCGGCTGAACGAGTCTCCGGCGTCGTGCTCTCGATCACGTCCGGGTAGAGCGTGCCCTGGGCAAGGAACGGGACCTCCCCGAGCACAAGCGCTTCCTGCTCGAAGACCCGGATGAACGTCTCCCCGATGCGTCGGCGCTTATCCTCTGGGTCCGTCACGTCTCGCAACGCGTTCAAAAAGCGGTCGCTCGCGTCCACGTAACGCAGGTCGAGGTGCTGCTGGTCCCGAAACACGTCGACGACCTGCTCCGCCTCGCCCTCGCGGAGGAGACCATTGTTGACGAAGATACACGTCAGTCGGTCACCGATAGCCCGGTGAATGAGCGTGGCAGCCACTGCGGAGTCCACGCCACCGGAGAGGGCGCAGAGCACGCGGCTCTGGCCGACCTGACGGCGTATCTGCTCCGTCGCCTCCTCCACAAAGTGGGCGGGTGTCCAGCTCGGCTCCACTTTAGCGACCTTGAACAGGAAGTTGGACAGGATCTGCTCCCCGGACGGGGTGTGTGCCACCTCGGGGTGAAACTGCAACCCGTACGTCGTGCCACAGCTTACCGCGCTGTACTCGGCTGCCGGACTACTTGCGAGGAGCTCGAAGCCCTCCGGCAGCGCAGTCACGGAGTCACCGTGGCTCATCCAAACTGGCAGTTGCCGCGACAACCCGTCGAAGAGCACGTCATCTCCAACTACCCGAACCGTCGCGGGGCCGTACTCGCGCACCCTCGAAGGCTCCACTTTGCCCCCAAGGTGGTGCGCCAGCAATTGCAGGCCGTAGCAGATCGCGAGCACCGGCAGACCGCTCTCCACTACCCAATGCGGTAGCCTCGGCGCGTCGGAATCATAGACGCTCGACGGACCGCCAGACAAGATAATGGCGCGCGGCTGGAGCGCGAAGACGCTTTCCCACGAGGCGTCGTTCGGCACGAGCTGCGAGTAAACGTTCAACTCGCGCACACGACGGGTTATCAACTGTGTATACTGCGAGCCAAAGTCAAGTACGATGACTGATTCCTGTACCGGTGCTGGGGACTGCACGACCTCAGTAACCTTGGCGACTTGACTTGTGAGGTTCAGATCGTCAGTGTCCGACTCGTCCAGCGGCTGTATCGCGCGATCAGTACTCATAGTACGCCGATTATACGGAGTGGTCGGCGTGCAAGCAACGTGTTGCCCGTCGGCTCGACCGTTGCTATAATCTGGCCTGGCGACTGATACGTTTTGGGGAGGTAGGCGATGTCCGGACATTCCAAGTGGTCCACGATCAAGCGCAAAAAGGAAGCGACCGACTCCAAACGTGGTCAGGTGTTCACCAAGCTTGCTCGGGAAGTCAGTGTCGCGGCCAAGCAAGGAGGCGGCGATCCCGAGACCAATTTTCGTCTGCGTCTCGCGATTCAGAAGGCACGTACCGTCAATATGCCCGCCGAGAATATCAAGCGCGCAATAGAGAAAGCCACTGCCGACGGCGCGGGAGCGGCTAACTTCGAGGAGATCTTGTACGAGGGGTATGGCCCAGGCGGCGCGGCGGTTATCGTCGAGGCGCTCACGGATAATCGCAATCGCACGGTCGCGGAGGTGCGCAACGTTTTCAACCGCGCAGGGGGCAGACTGGGAGAGGCAGGCTCGGTGGGCTGGCTCTTTGAGGAGCGCGGTTTGCTGGTCGTTGAACCCACATCCGGCCAGGAAACGGACGACATCACCCTCGGAGCAATCGAGGCCGGCGCAGAGGACTTCAACGAGGCCGAGGACGGGCTGGTCGAAGTCTACACGCAATTGCACGACCTCAAGACCGTTGAAGAAGCGCTTACGGCTCAGGGCTTCACCGTCACCTCAGCAGAAAAGACGTACGTCCCTAAGACCACCGTGGAACCGTCGGAAGCCGAGGCACAGAGTGTTCTGCGGCTCATCGACAAGGTGGAGGATCTCGACGACGTGCAGGGAGTCTACACAAACTTGCAGGTCGACTCCGAAGTCGCCGCCAATGCAAGCGTCTAAGGCTTGAATCTGCGCGTACTCGGCATTGATCCCGGCACGGCCATCGTGGGGTACGGTCTTGTGGGCTATGATGGTCAGAACTTTGAGTGCCTGGAGCATGGCGTTGTGCGGACTTCGTCGGAGCTGCCACTCTCCGAGAGGCTGCTGCGGATCAATCGCGAACTCGCCGCGCTCATCGCCCGACTGCATCCCGACCACGTTGCCGTTGAAGAACTGTTTTTCTCGAAGAACGCGAAGACAGCCCTCGCGGTAGGCCACGCGCGCGGCGTGATACTGCTTACCATTGCGGAGAGCGGACGACGGGTGTACGAGTACAAGCCGATGCAGATAAAACAGGCGCTGGTGGGGTATGGCGGCGCGGACAAGCTGCAGATTCAGACGTTCCTGACGATGATGCTCGGCCTTGAGAGCGTTCCCAAGCCCGATGATGCGGCGGACGCCCTGGCCGTCGCATTGTGCCACTGCAGTAGCTACCGCCTCAATCAGCTTGCCGAGCAAGCGCGATGAGTGCCGAAAAGGCGGGCCGGCAGCGCCTGGATACGCTGCTCGTGGAGCGGGGGCTGACAGCGAGCCGCGAAAAGGCGCGCGCGCTCATTCTTGCCGGTCAAGTCCGCGTCGATAACCAGCGCATCGACAAAGCGAGTGCGATGGTGGCGGCCGAAGCACTGGTCGAATGTGAGCAGCCTGACGCATACGCGAGCCGAGGGGGATACAAGCTCGCGCACGCGCTGGATACCTTCTCCATGGATGTCGCGGGCGTGACCGCGCTCGACGCTGGCGCGTCCACCGGCGGGTTTACCGATGTTCTGTTGCAACGCGGCGCGGCGCGAGTGTACGCGGTCGATGTCGGGTACGGTCAACTCGATTGGAAGCTCCGCAGTGATTCCCGTGTTGTGGTGATGGAGCGTACGAACATTCGATACGTCCGCGACATGCCGGAACCCGTGCAGTTTGTCACGGCGGATCTGTCGTTTATCTCGCTCACCCTGGTATTGCCGGGATTGCGTCAGCTCGCCGACGAAGGGGCGCGATACGTTCTCCTCGTGAAGCCGCAGTTCGAAGCCGGCCGGGCAGAGGTGGGCAAGCACGGCGTCGTGCGCGATCCCGCGACCCACCGGCGGGTCCTGGAGAAAATCGCTGGACATATCGCGTCACTCGGGCTATCGCTTCGCGGACTGACCGCCTCGCCGATACTTGGCCCTGCGGGAAACGTGGAGTTCCTGGCGTGGTGTGCGGACGCGCCACCGGCGGCTGAAGCCTCGGATGTGCTCATCTCGGCCGCGCTCCGCGAGGCGGAAAGTATCAGGCGCCCAGGTCGCGGGAGGACGGGAAACTGAAGAAGGTAGCACTGCTCACTCATCCGAGAGGCCGAGAGGCGGCGGAGATCGCGCAACGGCTGGAGCGGATGCTGCGCGCTGCAGGAGTCCAGACCCAGCGAA
>Ga0136611_10001968_pt1 | contig 14303 bp, 11 predicted proteins | sample AntDrymUQ2232306_2_FD_106645 | JGI IMG/M metagenome (GOLD analysis project Ga0136611, IMG submission 106645) | Polar desert sand microbial communities from Dry Valleys, Antarctica - metaG UQ223 (23.06) | ecosystem: Environmental > Terrestrial > Soil > Desert | place: Antarctica: Dry Valley...
GCCAAGCGGGCGGCGTTCACGGCTGTGATCTCGCACCGTTCGGGCGAGACCGAGGACACCACCATTGCGGACCTGGCAGTGGCGACAGGTGCAGGGCAGATCAAGTCGGGCGCGCCGGCGCGCTCGGACCGCGTGGCCAAGTTCAATCAACTGCTGCGGATTGAAGAGGAGCTAGGCGCTCAGGCAACTTACCTGGGACGCCGGGCGTTCTACAACGTTAGCTCGCGTTAGGAACGCTGGCGTTGTAGAACGCCGGCGCTAGGAGCATTCGGAATGGCGGATCTGGACGAACTACTCACAAGCTTCACCAAAGTGCGCGGCGTCAGCGCGGCGCTTGTGGTGGGGCAGGACGGCCTGGTGTTACAAAGCGTTACCGCGCCGGGCGCCGAAGAAGCAGACGTGGAAGTATTGGGCGCCATGGCGTCCAGCGGGATGGTGCCGGCGCAAGAAATTGGGCGAGAAACGGCGCGTGGCCGGCTCTTGCAGGGCATCTACGAGTATGAGAAGGGCGTGGTGGTCGTGGAGCCAATCGGCGAGTCCGCCATCCTGGTGGTGGTAACCAGCGCGGCGGCCAACCTTGGCCTTTTGCGCTTGCAGGCCCGCAAGGTCCACGCGGACATCGAGACTGCGCTGGCAGACATTTAAACCTTGGCTCGTCGCCTTCGACTTGGCGTCCTCGCTTCAGGGCGCGGGTCCAGTCTTCAGGCCATCCTGGACGCGTCACGCGCCGGAGAGCTTCCGGCGGATGTAGCGGTGGTGCTCTCCAACCGGCCGAGCGCCAAGGCGCTGGAACGGGCACGGGCGGCGGGCGTGCCGGCATTCGTACTGTCCCAGAAGCGCTTTGAGTCACTTCGCGAGCGTGACCTCGCGTTTGTGGAGCAGTTGCGGGCGCACCAGGTAGACCTGGTGGTGCTGGCGGGCTATGACCGGGTGCTGGCGGCGGAGTTTCCCCAGGCGTTCCCGGAGCGGGTGATCAACACGCACCCGTCCCTCTTGCCTGCCTTCGGCGGGCATTCGGCCGTGGCTCCCAAGCCGCAGGCAGATGCGCTGACGTACGGCTGCAAGATCGCCGGGTGCAGTGTGCAGTTCGTGCTGGACGACGGCGGCGTTGACACCGGTCCCATCATCGCGCAAGCGGCGGTGCAGGTCTATGATGACGACACGGTTGACGCACTTGTCGGGCGCATCCTGCGCGAGGAGCACCGCATCCTATTGGATGCCATCCGCTGGATTGCGGAGGGTCGCGTGCGGCTTGAGGGACGGCGCGTTCTGACGGGGCAACTGCGTCCGACCGATGGACCTCAGTCTCTTTAGATCACTCTCGCCAGGAGGTTAGCGAACGTCACCTGATCCCGAAGCGGCTCAGGATAGGGGGTGTCTTGGAGGGCAAATACCGTTCCAGCAAGGATTGTCTTTGGCAGGCGTGGCAAGCGTGGGACGAGGGTGCGTTGGGGCCACGGACGCGGTAGCGTCCAGCCAGCGGCAGAGACCACCGTGTGGAAGGGGCCAAGGGTCTCACGGGCGCTGTTGCGGGTGACATCCAGCTCGCTCTTACGATCAGTGTCGTAGTGCCAGGCACGGACGGTCGCGCCGGCAACGATAGGGACTTTGTAGCCTTCGAGGCGCTCTCGGAGGCGCGCAGCATGATTGGGGTGGACGTCAGGGAAGGGCTGGTTCTCGCTCGCGGAAACGACGACAGTGCAGCGGCGGCCCCAGCCCCCGAGGAAGAGCGCGACCTCGGCCGCCAGGGCGCCGTAGCCAACCACGGCGACACGGCGGCCGATACCGTACATCTCGTGCAGGTCACGCCCAAGCAACTCGCCCGCTAGCAGTGTGCCCCTGTCGGTGAGCCAGGGCGGCCGGCGTTCCGCGCCTGCACGGCAGTCCAGCAGGACATCAGCGCCGGGCGCTGCGTCGTCCACGATGAATACACCTAGCTCGCGCAGCCGGTCGCCTGCGTAGAGGAAGGCACGTCCGAACTCGGCGTTTCCGGGGACCCCAGCACGCAGGCCAAGTAACCCACCGAGCGGCAGTCCGGCGGTCGAAATGGAGACGTCGTGACCGCGCGCGGCGGCCACGCGCGCAAGCTCCAGGCCCGCCAGACTGGCCCCCAACACGGCGACGCGCCGCGGTTGGTCTGCCATGACGAGCGGTGGCAAATACTCGTGCCCGGCGTCACCGTTGACTGGGCACCCGATGCCACCGTCGGGCGCGGGTGTAAAACAGGCCATGCAGCCGATGCACGGTGCAATCTCGTTCTCGATTCCGGCGCGATGCTTGGCCGCCCACGCTGGGTCCGCGAGCAGGGCGCGCCCGAGCGAGACCAGGTGTGCTTGACCTCGAGTTACGACCTCGGCTGCCGAGTCGCCAGTCACAATGCGTCCGTTGGCGATTACCGGCACGCTCACTGCTTGCTTGACCGCTGCTGCAAGGTCTACCCGCGTCGCTTCGCCGACGCCACTGGAAAGTAACTCGGTGGGCGGAACGCTGGCAGCGCCACCCACAATCTCCAGCGCCGCCACGCCAGCGGTTTCCAGCGCGCGAGCAATCTCCAGTGCGCGGTGGAGGGTGATACCCGTTGGGTCGCGCTCGTCCGCGCTGAACCGCACGAGCACGGGCACGCGCCCGCTGGTCGCGGTGCGGATGGCGCCCACCGCTTGAATGAGCGCCTGCATCCGGCCACCGGGCGCGCGTCCATATCGGTCCCGGCGCTTGTTGGTCAGAGGCGAGAGCAGCTGCCCTAAGAAGCGGCCAGGGCTGGCCTGGACTTCGACCGCCTGAAACCCGGCTCCCTCTGCGCGCAACGCCGCCTCTCCAAACGCGGCGACAATTCGGGCGACGTCACGGAAGCTGAGCGTGAGGAGATCATCCGCGCGAGGGTAAGCCAGTTGGAGCGCGGCAACGGCCCCGCCACGCTTGATAGTTTCAGCCAGAGCGCGGAAAGACGGGATGGCGGATTGTGCAGCCAGACGGAGCTTGCGAGGTGAGGAAGCGCGAGTACGCTCATCGTCAAGGACAAGCGTCTCTTCAACGATTACAAGCGCGGCGCCGCCTGCAGCACGCGCGCCGTACCACGCCACCAGGCGCCGCGACGGCCGTCCGGCATGCGAAGCGAAGCCGGTAGTCATGGGAGCCATGACAATGGCGCTACGCAGCGCAAGATGACTGAGCCGGCTAGGACTGTCTACCACCCGGCGATGCTACCGGTGCGCTCCCGGTACGTAACAATCACGATGCAATGATCGGCTCCCCCCACACTCCCGTCCAGTCCGCCAGAACTGAGCAGGTGGCGGACAGCGTGCTTCAGGCGATTGGCGCCACGCCACTGGTTGCGCTGGACCGGATCACCGTCGGGTTGCCGGGCCGGATCGTGGCGAAGATCGAGTTCTACTCCCCCGGTGGCAGCGTGAAGGATCGTGTGGCGCTGGCGGTGATTGAGGCGGCCGAGGTCTCGGGTGAACTGAAGCCTGGTGGTTCGGTGATTGAGCTGACCAGCGGGAATATGGGCACCGGACTGGCGGTGGTGTGCGCGGTGAAGGGCTACCGCATGATCGCCGTGATGTCTGCGGGCAACTCGGTGGAGCGGCGGCGGATGCTGGAAGCGCTGGGCGCCGAAGTGGAGCTGGTGCCACAAGCCGGTGCGCCACGTCCCGGCCAGGTGTCCAGGGAAGATCTGGACCTGGTTGAGATTCGGACGGCACAACTGGCGCAGGAGCTGGGCGCGTTCCGACCTGACCAGTTTCACAATCCCAACGCGGTGGCGGCCCATGAACTGACGACGGGCCGGGAGATTTGGGAGCAGACGGGGGGCAACGTCCAGGCGTTCGTTGCGCACGTCGGGACAGGAGGCACCTACGTTGGCGTTGCTAAAGCGCTAAAGTCGCGCAATCCGGCCATCCGCTGCTACGCCGCGGAGCCGTCGGCCGCGCCGTTCATCGCCGGTGGCGCGGCGGCGGTGGCCAGCACAAGTCACAAGATCCAGGGAACCGGGTACGCGTTGCTGCCACCGCTCTGGCAGGCCGAATTGTTGGACGGCCATCTGGTAGTGTCCGACGAAGATGCGATTGCGACAGCGCGGCTGCTGGCGACCCGAGAGGGTATCTTCGGTGGCTTCTCTGGAGGCGCTAACGTGGCGGCGGCGCTTCAGGTTGCCCGGAAGAGTGAGCCGGGCACCGTGATCGCCACGCTCATCCCGGACACGGGACTCAAGTACTTGAGCACAGATCTGTTTGAGTAGGCCTCACCCAAGTTACGCAAGGCCGGGAAACGATCCGAGGCCGGTGACGCCGATGAGCACTGGGAGCAGCAAGAAGGAGAGTGCAGTGTCCATGGCGAGCGTCAGGCCGACCAAGCGTGAGTTGAGGTGATATCGTTCGGCGACGACGACGCTGAGCACCTGTGTTGGCATGGCGCCCTGGAGAGACACGATGGCCAGCGGCAGGCCAGAGAGGCCGACAGTCCAGGCGCAGGCGAAAACGACGAGGGGACTTATGGCGAGCTTGATGGCCACCGCCGGCAGCGCCATGCGATACGGCGTTAGCGACCGCTCGAAGCGAAGGCCAAGTCCAAGCGCAAACATGGTTGCGGGCGCGACGGACTTGCTCAGCCAGCTTAGAGTCTCGTCCACAGGGGCGGCTAGCGGAATTCCTTGCAGCACGACGCCAGCTACGAGCGCCCAGCTGGTGGGCGTGGTGGCGAGCTGGCGTCCGGCCTGGAGGATGTGCGACAGCACGATGCGGTGCCGCGGGCCAGCGGCGACGCGCGCCTCGGACGAGCGCTGTTGGTCGATCCGGGCGCTGATGATCGCGCCGGAGATGAGCGCGAGTGGGACGTTGAGCACCGCGAAGTAGACGGCGACTGTGGTTTCTTCCGGGCCGAAGAGGGCACGGACGAGCGGGATGCCGAAAAAGCTGACGCTGCCAGCGCTGGCCGCGAGCACCAGGCCGCCAGTTTCGGGCGTCCGTCCATACAGCCGTGCCAGGAGGAACCAAGCCACTACGGCGGTGCCGGCCATGCCGGCGATGGCGGCGGCGGGCGCTTGGATGATGTTGGGCCCAAGCGGCGCGGCGTGTACGGTGTGGAAGACCAGGGCCGGCATGGTGATCCAGAGCACCAGCCGGTTAAGTAGGGTCCGCGCGCGGACCGCCAGAGGCGCGCTGCCCGAACCGTTTTCTAGTACCTTGCGAGCCAGGAAGCCGCCGATGACGGTCAGGCCGAGCTGGAGGAAGAGGTTGGCGGCGAGCATGGTCCGTTTCTGGAAACGGCGGCGCTGCGGTGCGTGGGATGGGACACCCAGAAAGAGTGCCTATCTCACATGTGCCGCGCTCTGCCGCTTACGCGACAGCGGCGACGGCTGGTGTGCGAGTGCCAAGACGCCGGAGAGCGGCGGCAACATCATCGGGTCGGTACGGTTTGGTGAGGTAGCCGTTTGCACCCAGCTCCATGGCGCGCTGGCGGTGACGATCAGCGGTGCGGCTGGTGAGCATGAGCACCGGCAAATCGGCGGTGGCGGGCTGGGACCGGAGCGCGGTGAGCAGGCCGTACCCGTCCAGCCGGGGCATCTCGATATCCGCCAGGACGATGTCCGGCCGGCTAAGCCGGATCGCTTCAAGCGCATCGGCGCCGTCTTTGGCCTCAATAGGTAGCCAGCCAAGGTCGCGTAGCATCCGGACCAGCAGCTTGCGAATGGTCGGTGAGTCGTCCACGACGAGCACACGCAGATCACCCCCAGCGGGTGCCTGACGTCGACCGGCGGCGCGGCCCCACGCGTCTTCAGGCGAGCGTTGCCACGCTGTGGCGATGGAAGACGCGCCGAGGAGGTCAGGCGGATAGACGAGCAGCGCGACGCGGCCGTCCTCAAGGAGTGTGGCGCCCGCGACGCCTCGGGGCTGACCGAGATGGGCTCCGAGCGACTTCACCACCACATCCTGGTGCGACCCGACTTCTGAGGCGATCCAGGCGGCGCGGCGGCCGCCAGCCTCAACGAAGAGCACAGGCGGGTTATGCTGTGATGACGCATCGTCGGGGAGACCAAGCGACGAGGCGAGTGTGGACACTGGGAAGGGCTGGCCGCCCAGGCGGGTGACTGCCCTGCCTCCGGCCTGCTCCAACGACAGGTCGGCGAGGCGGGCAACGTGCTTCACATTGGCGGCGGGAATGGCTATCGGGCTCCCGGAGGCTTCCGCCATTACAACCCGTGCCTGCGCCAATGTGACCGGGAAACGCAGGCCAAAGACAGTGCCTGCGCCCGGCTCACTTGCCACATCCACCGTGCCGTTAATACGGGACATCGCTGCTGCGACCACGTCCAGGCCGACTCCGCGGCCGCTCACGTCGTCTACGGCTTCTGCGGTAGAGAGACCGGGCCGGAAGATTAGCTCCATCATCTGCTGGGTCCCGGAATCGTCGTTCGAGACGCCAGTTGGGCCATCGATCGTTACGCCGGATGCACGGGCCGCGTCGCGTACTCGACCAATGTCGATGCCTGCGCCGTCGTCGCTGACTTCGATGATGACTTCGCCCTGTGCCTGGCGCGCACTGACGCAGACGGTGCCTACAGCTGGCTTGCCGCGCGCGCTGCGCTCGACCGGCGTCTCAATCCCGTGATCCACGGCGTTGCGCACGATGTGCTGAAGCGCGTCCGCAACGGCATCGAGCACCGCGCGGTCAACCAGCACGCCCTCGGCCTCAAAGAGGAAGTCAACTTCTTTCTCGCGCCGTGAGGCCACGCTCTTGGCGGGGCGCTGTAGGCGTCCGATTAGCTCGTCAAGCGGCACCAGTCGGGCGCCGAGTAGCCGCTCCTGCATGGTGGAAGCGTGCCTTCGCTGTGACTCGGCCAGGTCGGCGGCGCCTTCCAAGCTTGAGGCCAGCTCGCGCTCGATGGTCGCTGACTCGGCGGCGATCTGCGCTAGCTCGTGGGCGACGTAATCGGCTGCTGTGTAGCGATCAAGCTCCAGCGCGTCGAACTCAGCGGCGTGCGCCGGCTGCTGTCGTATAGACGACTGGCCGCGCGGCGCATCGCCTGCCTCTTCCAGCCTTCGGTGACGCTCGCTTTGCAGCTCAACCAGCAGCGCATCAACGCGGGTAGCGGTGCGGCGAAGCTCGATTAGCGCGGTTTTTGCAGTTGAGAGCAGAGCGGGCCAGCGAGACATGGATACCGTCGAGTCGCCGGCGAGAGTCAGCAGCTCGTCCAAGTACTCGAGGCGGACGGGCACGACAGCGGCTGCGGGATTAGCGTTGTCGTGAGAAGCTGCCTCTGCCTCCGGGACGGCACTACTTGTCTGCCGGGTGACTTGGTGGAGAGGCTGGGGTGTTTCCCGACCTGCGATCAGTACTTCGAGGTGATTGAGGTCTGAAAGTAGTACGCCGTAGGCGGCGGTGTCGAGGCCGGCACCGTTGGTGGTGGCGGCGTCTAATCGGTCCTCCAGTGAGTGGGCCAGCGCAGCGACAGCGCCGAAACCCATCATCGCGGCGGCGCCCTTTAGCGTGTGGACCGACCGGCGCAATGAGCCGAGGCGAATAGGGTCGTTAGGCGCGGCCTCAAGTGCCGCTACGTCGGCATCTATGTGTTTGAGATGTTCGGTCGCCTCGAGTGCGAAGACCTCGCGCATCTCAGGGTCGGCGGCGAGGCCGTCCAACGCGGCTGCAGGGGCCGGGGAAGGAACGTGGCGCCGCCCGGTAGCGGAGCGGCGCTTGTGTTGTCTAGGGACAAAGGTCAGCAGCGGGCGCGGCTCCTCTTGCGTGCCGACTAATTGACCGGCGTCTTCGAGCTCGGCACGTACTTCTGTTTCTATTTTTAGCCGCAGCTCGGCTTCTATGGCTTCGCGCAGCAGTGCCTCCCGGCGGGCCGTCTTCTCTCGTTGGACTACGGTGGTGGCCGGGGGCCGCGCAATCTCACGCGGAGCCAGGCCGGTGGTGCTTTCAAACTCGGACAGCCACTGCGCCACTGCGTCGCGGTGCGCCCGCAGGTTCGCGTCTCCATGCTCCAACTCGCGGTCGAGGGCCAAGACGGTTTCTGCGAGGGAGTCGAGGAGCGGCGTGAGTGGAAAAGTGTTGGGCGGCGCCTGGGGCTTGGTGGGTAACGCTGGGGCGGCGAGCAGGGGTGCTTCGGCCGCCTGGACTAGGAGCGGCTCCGCCACCTCTGCCTCGGCCGATTCTTCGGTCGGGATTGGCTCCGCAGCCACAACCGGCTGAGCCGCCTCCACGAACACTGCTGGTACTTCGACGATCGCTACTTGGTGTTCCGCGGCTTGCGCGTCGGCGCAAACTTCGTCGAGGTCCGTCAACTCAGGGAGGTCGTCAAGGACGGACTCAATGAAGTCAGGCTCCGTAAACGGCGCTTCAGGGGTAAGCGCTTCTGCCACTGGCGCCACGGCGTCGAGCGCCTCCACGACCGACGCCTCCGCAGCTACTGCGCCCTCAGTGGTCAGATCGATCTGGGCGGTGAGGCGGTCGTGGACTTCGTCCGCGATGATGGCGTCGATGTCTACGGTTTTGCCGGCGACGCCGTCCAGGAGGCTGGCAATGCGTGTGACAGAGCGGCCCAGTTGGGCCACCTGAGAGGGAGGCATGAGCTCTCCCAGGAGGACGCATTCCAAGTCGCCTTCCAGCAGCTCGCACACCTGGGACAGGCCGGTGTGGCCGAGCATGGCGGCCGAGCTCTTGATGGTGTGGGCGAAGCGGTAGGCCTCAGAAAGGCCGTGCGCGTTATCCAGGCGCGCGACGCTTGCCGCCATCTGCGGCAAGTAACTGCGGGCTTCTGCCACAAAACTGGCAGTGATCTCGACTGGCAGCTCTACTGCAACCATCAGTTCCTTCCCTGAAAACGTGAAGCGGGCGCCATTCGTGATTGGTGCCCGCTTCAGTAGCTCGTCCAGTTTCGGCGGGGATGATTACGCAGCCGGCGCTGCGCCGTGCGGAGATGGCAGCCTGAAAGCTGACACGGAAGCGCGGAGCTGCTCAGCCATGCGGGCCAGGTAGCTGACGCGCTCGGCGTTCTCCTGCGTGCCCTCCGTTGTACGGCTGGTCACGGAGGAGACCTCCTTCATGGAGCTCACCACGATGGTGGATGCGGCCGCGTGATTCTTTGCGGATTCCGAGATGGCGGCGCTCAGGCGTGCCAGGTCACCGACGACACTCTGGATGGCTTGCAGCGATCCGCCTGCTTCGTCCGCCAGGCGTGACCCGGCTACGACTTGCTGCGTGCTCTCTTCCATAGCGGACACGGCGGCGGCGGTATCGCTCTGAATGGCGTGGATCAGGCCCTCAATCTGCTTGGTGGCGTCGCCCGACCGCTCCGCTAGACGGCGCACTTCATCCGCCACGACGGCGAACCCACGGCCGTGCTCCCCGGCACTGGCGGCCTGGATGGCTGCGTTGAGCGCTAGCAAGTTAGTTTGGTCGGCAAGGTCCTCGATCAGTTGGACGATCTCACCCACGCGCTGGGAGGTTTCTCCGAGGCGCTTGATCTTCTGTGCGGTCTCGTAGGTGTAGCTGCGGATGCGCCCCATGGAGTCCACCATCTGGGTGACGGCCAGACCGCCACGCGCCGCGTCCTGGATCGCGTGCTGCGCCACGCCGGCGGACTCCGACGCATGCTGCGAGACTTCGTCGATGGCGGATGCCATCTGCTCCACAGCCAACGACACCTGCTCAATCCGGCCCGCCTGCACCTTGGAGGCGCTAGCCATCTCCTGTGATGCCATCAGCACCTGACCCGCGCTGTCGGTCACCTGGTCGGTGGTGGTGCCGATGCTCGCAACGATCTTGCGCAGCTCGTCGGTCATGAAGTTGAAAGCGTCTGCCAGGGCACCGGTCACGTCAGACGTGACTTCGGCCTGGACGGTGAGGTCGCCATCGGCAACGTTGCTGACCTCGGTGAGCAGCTGCTGGATGCGCCCCTGGAGCGCGTCGCGCTCTTCGCGCGTCTGCACCAGGTCGGTCAGCGAATCGAGCATCTCGTTGAGGCGCATGCCAAGGCGACCAAGCTCGTCGCTGCCCTGGGCCGGCACGCGGGCGTCAATCTCGCCGTTGCGTACCAGCTCCATGACGCCCAGCATCTCTTTGGTGGGGTCCTGGAACTGGCGCCGGACTGCGTAGCTCACGCCGGCGGCCACCCAGGCGACGATGAGGATGCCAACGCCCGCGATGAGCGGAAGGGTGGACGCGGCCGCGGTCTGCACCGGCGCAAGGAACTCGCTCTCCGGCTGCATGATGAAGATGGCCCAGCGACGGGTGGTCAGGAAGGCGTAGCCACCCACCATGGTTTCCGTTACAGACTTGTCTCCGGCCTTCTGCCCGAAGGAAAAGTTGAGGGCGCCGCGCTTCCCCTCGTCGCGAGACTTGCGCAGCGAGGCGGCCACGGCGGGCAGGCCGAGGCTATCGATCTTCTCGAGGTTGAAGCGGGACTTAATGGTGTTCTGGGTCTCGGCGGAGAGCGTGTCTAGGCTGTGCCAGAGGAGCTCCGGCTTGCCGGGGCCGATTATGACGCCGTCGTCGTCGATGAGCGCGGTGACTGAGCGCGGGCTGAGCTTGGCTGCGTCCAGGTGTGCCCAGATGGCCTCGGCGTTGATGCGCAGGGTGGCGGTACCAAGCATAGCGCCGGCCTCATCCTTGACCGGTGAGGTGAAGAACATGGCCGGGCTGCTCTGCACGTTCACACCCAGGGACACGTCAGAGACATTGGGCTTGCCGGCGATCGCTTCCTTGAAGTAGGCGCGGAAGGAGAGGTCCGGGCGCCCATAGAGAGCCGGATCGGTAGAGAGCTGGACCATGCCCTTGTCTGAGAGCAGGAAGCCGATGGTGTAGGCGGGATCAGAGCCAATGAAGCGTTGCACTGCCCCCTGCGCCGCCGCCAGCGATTGGGGGTCACGCGCGCCTTCCGGGAGCGAGAGGTAACGGATAACCGCCGGATCCGCCGCCAGGACGCGAGCGTCCTTGAGACGGTCCGATAAGGCGGCTTCCATCTGCCCGGCGATGGCGCTGGCGTAGTTGTTGAGGCTGCCTTCCGCCTGCTGCTGCAGGACAGTGGTGGCGGCGCGCCCGCCGATGACCACCGCGGTGGCGAGGGGCACCAGCGCTGCCACGAGGCAGAACGCGATCAGGCGCGGCGCGAGGCGCCCGCGCCGAAAGTCGGTCAGCTGGCGCCAGAAGCCGCCCACCTGGGCAACCGTGCTGGTCCGAACGGGCAAAGCCATTGCTTGCGCCTGCATCTCACTCCACTCCACTTATTGCGTTAGCTGCGTGTGTAACTGCGTCTGTGTGTTGGACGATGTCCATACTTGCATCGGTCTGGGCGATCTGGAACGCGTCGAATTGCTCGGATCCCATCAACAGGCCGGGGTCCATGACGGGCACGGTGCGGCCGTCTACCTCGACGGAGCTGGCGCACCAGGCGGCAAGTGGCGTTCCGTGCGCGGGACACTCCTGAACGGAGCCTGGGTGCTCGATGATCCGTCCAACGCGATCCACGAGTAACGCGGCGGACTTCCCGCCGCCGCGAGTCACCAGCAGGCGTGCGCTTGGGGTGAGACCCGCGGGATTGCCGCCGGAAAAGCTACCCATGTCCACCACGGAAACGATGGCACCCCGTACGGACGTGACGCCCCGCAGCCAGGAAACGGCAAATGGGATGGCGGTAAAGCGTCCGGGGCGTTCGACCGACTCCACCGATGCCATGGGCATAGCCATTGTCTGCGGTCCGACGCCAAACAAGATCAGGGCGCCGGTTTTTGGGTCGGGTCCAGCGGATGCGCCGGATCTACTGCGCGGGCTAAATGCGCCGAGTGCCAGGGACCGCTGCGCGAGGGCCATGTACGTGTTCCGCTCAATCCTGCTTCAGATGAGCCGCTGGATGCTGCTAACGAGGGCGTCTGCCTGGAAAGGCTTGGTGACGTATTCGTCGGCGCCCTGCTTAAGGCCCCAGAAGCGGTCAGACGGCTGGCTCTTGCCGGTGAGCAGGATGACCGGGATGTGGCCGCTCTCCGCGCTCTTCTTGAGGGTGCGGCAGACCTGGAACCCGTTCTGGCGAGGCAGCACCACGTCCAGCAAGATCAGGTTGGGGTGCTCGGCGGCGGCTTTAAGGATGGCTTCCTCGCCGTCGCTGGCAGTGATTACCTCAAAGCCGCTGGCGAGCAGTGGGGCTGAGATGAGTGAGAGATCGGTCGGACTATCGTCTACTACTAATATGCGTACGCGTGCCATGGGTGTCCCCTCCGGACGTTGGTCTATGAACCGGGTGTGTGGTCTTTAGACCGTGCGCTGTGCCGGCAGGTGCTTGGTCACGGCATGCACCAGCGCGGCCGGGTCAAACGGCTTGGTGACGTATTGGTTGGAGCCGACCAGTCGTCCGCGGACTCTGTCGAAGAAGCCATCGCGCCCGCTGAGCATCACCACAGGGATGTGCTTTGAGGTTGGGCGCTGCTTGAGCACCTGGCAGATCTGGTAGCCGTCCATGCCAGGGAGAGTAATGTCAAGCAGTACGAGCATGGGCTGCTTGTCCGCCACGGCTGCCAGCGCGGAAAGGCCGTCGGCTGCGCCAAGCACGCGGATTCGCTCGCGTCGGAGAGTCACCTCCACGATCTTGCGGATAGTGGGCGAGTCGTCAACAACCAGCACTAAGGGCCAGGTGTCGTCTTCAGGCTGGGCCTGGACAGTTTGGAGCGGCGCGGGGCCAAATCCGCCCATTGCGGCGCGCCGTGCCTGCCGTGCCGCCAGGAGGTCAGTGATCATTGTCATAGTTAGCAGGCCACCAATTCGTAGCGATAGAAGCGGGCGGGGAAGATGATGTTGCTGGGGGGGGCGGGCTCTACGGGCGCGAGAGTTAGGATTTCGGCTGCCCCAACCGTGCTGGGATCCCATGTCGCGCCTTCGTCTTGGGTCGTACTGTCATCCCAAGCGAAGCGAGGGATCAGGTGGAGGGCGACCGTCGAATCACCGTCCATTTCAACTCTCGCCTCTGATCCCTCACTGCGTTCGGGATAACCCATGGGAGAGTCGACAGCGTCCACGACAGCCACGACAGCCACGCCGACGTCCACGACCACTGCTTCAACCTCTTCCTGCATCGCTACGGGGCACGCGAGGGCGCGTAGCTCATCGATCAGCAGGTCCCAGGTGGCTTGCAAGGAGAAAGCGGTGGCGGCCGTTGGGGCGTCGATGCCGATGCGGGTGTAGATGGCCTCCAGCATCGCCAGGAAGGCGCCAAGCAGGTCGTTGAAGTAGGCGTCGCTCTCGGGGCCGCGCAGCTGAGCGACGCTGTGGATCGTGTCGGTCGCGTCCACTTTGCCGCCGGCGGCTTGGGCGCATTCCAGCAGGGGGTGGACTTCTTTCACGGCGGCGACAATGTCCGCGGAAAGCTCGGGCACCGGTCCGGTCCACCAGCCCACTACTTGCGCGCTGGCGATCTGGTCGCGGTGCCAGGCCAGGACGGCATTCAGGCCATCCTGCACAGCGCGCAGCGCCTGAGCGCGCGTACCGGGCGTGTGGAGCGGTCCGACGTGGGCGCCGAGCGCCAACGCAAGACGTGTCTGCGTCTGCGTGATGAGCGTGAGCAGCCCATCCTCGGCGTCGCGCTCGCGCTTCTGGCCAAACAGCTGATCCCGGATGTTCTGCCAGCCGCCGCTCTCGGCGGCCGTATTCATATGTGGGAGCGCAACCATTCCCGGTCTCCGTCTGGCCCTTGCCGTCACGCGGCAAGGGGTTCTGTCAGTCGTGAACGTCGCGCCCCTGGCCGAAGTGATGGCTACCCCAGGGGCAAGGTGAACCCCGCAGCGTCCGCAGTGACCGGGGGGGTGGTCTGTGTTTGTAAGGACGAGGGACGAGCACGTGACGGAGGGGTAATGGCGTGGCGGCGAAGGTGGTAGTTTGTTCTGTAATTTCGGCTCTCCCGGACCGGCGACGGTGACAGCGTGGCAACGCGCCCAAAGTGTTGCCCGGTAGCGTTTTGTTGTATTTTGTGGCGGTGGGGCGGGTGAATTGGCGAGTTGTGTAGCACTTTGTAGCCCTACGTAGCCGGTGCAGCAGGGTTTGCGTTGTCTGGATGGCAACACCAGGAGCGCAGGATCGCGAGCGTCGGATGCACCAAGACGCACCATCTTGCATTGGGCGCCCGGATGGCGAACGGTGCGGAGGTGGTGGAAAACGATGCTCCGGGGTGAGCGCGGGAGGCTTTCTTGTGATGGACCCTGCGTAGATGTAGAACAGGCGAGCAGCGAAACTCTGCGGCTGGTTTTGGAATCGGAGTGGAAATGCGGCTGCACGCGTGCATCCTCCTCTATATAGATAACGAAGGTGGAGAGGGAAAC
>Ga0136611_10001969_pt1 | contig 14296 bp, 14 predicted proteins | sample AntDrymUQ2232306_2_FD_106645 | JGI IMG/M metagenome (GOLD analysis project Ga0136611, IMG submission 106645) | Polar desert sand microbial communities from Dry Valleys, Antarctica - metaG UQ223 (23.06) | ecosystem: Environmental > Terrestrial > Soil > Desert | place: Antarctica: Dry Valley...
GATTACAGCAATGAAATTGATCAGAGGTGACAAGAAATTCAAATAATATGGGATGAAGCCAGCGTAATAACTGAAAATGATCTCTTTAAGTGGCGCCTCATGTTTCAGGAAATCATCTAATTTTTCAGAAACATCAAAAATCACAAAGATCACCGTAAAGATCGCCAGGGTAAAAATGAACGTACCCAGATATTTTTTTATAATATACCAATCGATGATCTTGATCATATTTACAACCGTTGTGCGACTTGTTTTACCATTTTATTCTTCCATTCACTGAATGTCCCGTCTATTATTTTGGCACGTGCTTCTGAAACCAGCCATAAATAGAAATGTAAGTTATGCAAGGTGGCAATCTGAGATCCTAAAATTTCATTTGAGCGAGCAAGGTGCCGGAGGTATGCCTTGCTATAATTTCGATCAGCAAATAGCTCGCTGTCCTCTTCAATGGCAGAAAAATCATTCTTCCATCGCTCATTCTTTATGTTGATGATGCCATTTTTGGTAAAAAGCATTCCATTGCGGGCATTACGCGTTGGCATTACACAGTCGAACATATCAATTCCCAGAGCAATATTTTCAAGGATATTAACGGGCGTTCCAACGCCCATCAAGTATCTCGGTTTATCCGATGGAAGGATATTACACACAATTTCAGTCATTTCATACATATCTTCGGCCGGTTCTCCAACGGAAAGGCCACCGATCGCATTGCCATCTCTTTCGCATGAAGCGATCATTTCTGCCGATTGCTTGCGAAGGTCTTTATAAACTGATCCCTGAACAATCGGAAAAAGAGTTTGTGAAAAGCCATACAAAGGTTCTGTTTGGTCGAAACGGTCACAGCAGCGCTTCAACCATCTATGAGTCATCTCTATTGACCGCCTAGCATAGCCATATTCACAAGGGTAAGGAGTACACTCATCAAATGCCATTACGATATCAGCTCCGATAATGCGCTGGGTATCCATAACAGATTCGGGCGTAAATAGATGTTTTGACCCGTCAATATGAGAACGGAATGTGACACCTTCTTCCTTAATTTTTCGAACTCCCGATAATGAGTATACTTGGTAACCTCCGCTATCAGTAAGTATTGGTTTGTCCCATCCATTAAATTTATGAAGCCCGCCTGCCATTTCTAAGGTGTTCAGCCCTGGCCGCAAATACAGATGGTATGTATTGCCCAAAATTATCTGAGCCTTTACATCGTCGGCAAGCTCACGCTGATGTACCGCTTTTACAGTACCGGCAGTTCCAACAGGCATAAAAATGGGGGTTTGAATTATCCCATGATCGGTCACAATTTCGCCCGCGCGAGCTTTAGAAAATTTGTCTGTGGCGTCTAACTTAAATTTCATTGAAATGGTCGATAAGCCCGGCAAAAATAGTAAATAGAAGCGACTAAGAGTGAAGCGACCATAGAGATTTGAGAAGTGACTTGTTGCATTGTGAGCTTATAGGTTTCTTTGTTCCCGCAAGCCCTTGCGTTTTATTTTGCAAACAATGCCGATTGTTAGCCGAAAAGTTAGAAATTTACCCTTTAATATAAGATATTTTATCGCGTGGACTACTTGTATATAATCGTTTTAATTGCCTTCCAGATTTGCTTTTTCATACAACTTTACTATACGATAGTAATACATCGGAAACTGGCCACTTACAAGTTTACTGAGCCGGAAACAGTAATTGAGAGCCCCGTATCCGTAATAATTTGCGCCCGGAACGAGCTAGAGAATTTAAAGAACAACTTGAGTTTATTCTTGGCTCAGGACCACCCTGATTTCGAGATTGTAGTTGTTAACGACTGTTCAAATGACGGTAGCGATTGGTATTTAAGGGACATTTCTGCGAAGCATAAAAATTTAAAAGTCGTGACTATTAGCGATCATCCCAGGTTTAAACATGGTAAGAAATTTGCTGTTACACTTGGGATTAAAGCAAGTAAGAATGAAAATATGGTATTTTCTGATGCAGACTGCCGTCCTGCAACAACCCGGTGGCTGTCGCGAATGCAAAGTAACTTCACAAATAGTACCGAGATAGTTCTCGGCTATTCCCCGTATGAACGCAGAAGCGGATTATTAAACCGAATCATCCGTTTTGAGACATTATCTACCGCGTTAAACTACATTTCTTTTGCTTTAGAGGGGATGCCTTATATGGGTGTTGGCAGAAATTTGGCGTATAAGAAGTCACTTTTTTTCCAGGGAAAGGGTTTTGCTTCACACATGCACATACTTTCTGGGGATGATGATCTCTTTGTAAACCAAAATGCAAAAACCAACAACACAGTTATCGAAATACATCCCGATAGCCAGGTATGGTCGGAGCCGAAACAAACATTTTCCGCTTATTTTAGTCAGAAACTCAGGCATCAGGGAGCTGGAAAAGCGTATAAATTAAAACATAAGAAAATACTAGCGTTACAGGCCGGATCTGGTGTTTTGTTTTATTTGTCACTTATTATTCTGATAGTCATCCAGGCTCAGTGGTGGTTACTACTTTCTGTTTATTTAATTCGCTTAGTTATCCAGTTGATTGTTTATGTACCTTGCTTTAGAAAATTAAGTTACCCTGATTTGATCAGGTGGTTACCTCTACTGGATTTCATTTATTATTTTTATATAATGGTTCTTAGCTTTGTCTCGGTGTTTAAGAAAAGATTGGAATGGAAGTAAATCCTAATTTTTCGGCGAATGCTAAGAACGACTTTAAAGTTGTTTCCAGAGCCAGAGAGGGCGACCAAAAAGCATATGCTGAATTGATGCAACGGTATAAAGATTCAATCTATTTTATGGCACTTAAAATGGTCAATAATAAGGATGACGCAATGGATCTTACGGTGGAGACATTTGGTAAAGCTTTTGAAAACCTGGAAAAATATAAACCAGACTTTGCTTTTAGCACCTGGTTGTTCAGAATCGCTACTAACAACTGTATTGATTTTATTCGTAAAAAGAGATTAAATGTTGTTTCGTTAAATACCTTTACAGATCAGGATGGGGAAGAAAGGCAATTAGAAGTTCCTTCCGAAAGCTTAAATCCTGAAGAAACTTCAATAAAGAAACAAGAAAGCGAAAAGCTTAAGAATATTGTTGACCAACTGCCCTTAAGATATCGTACCTTAATTATCCTACGCTATTTTGAAGAGCAGTCTTATGAGGAAATAGCACAACAACTCGACCTGCCACTTGGAACGGTAAAAGCTCAATTGTTTCGGGCCCGTGATTTATTAGCAAATATTATGAACCGTAAAAAGAATAACTTTCGTAGTGACTTCTGACCTTATTCTTCATTCCTTTCCGGATTTAAGCCAAAGGCAGAAAGATCAGTTTGAAGAACTGGATGAAATTTACCGGTTTTGGAATTCCCGAATTAATTTGATATCCCGGAAAGATATTGATATGCTATATCTTCATCATATACTGCATTCTCTCTCAATTGCGAAAGTAATTAGCTTTCTTCCGGGTGAAAAGATCCTCGATGTGGGTACAGGGGGTGGTTTCCCCGGCATCCCTCTTGCCATATTGTTCCCCGAAAGTCATTTTCATCTGGTTGATTCGATAGGCAAAAAGATAAAAGTAGTACAGGAGGTGGTCTTGGCGACTGGTTTAACCAATGTTATGGCAACCCATGCCCGGGCTGAACAAATTAACGATAAATTTAATTTTGTGGTTTCACGGGCGGTTACTAGATTGTCAGAATTTTATCCCTGGATCAAGGGGAAATTTTTAACAGATTCAATCAACGAACTTCAGAACGGCATACTTTACTTAAAAGGAGGAGATCTGGCGGAAGAAATCAAGGAATCAAAACTAGACGCGCAACTCATACCTCTCACTGATTATTTCAAAGAAGCATATTTTGAGACAAAGTATGTAGTTTATATTCCTCAATAAGACGACCAGCAATTTGTCTCAAATCTCATTTCTCACATCTTTCATATTTTAACTTTCACCTTTCACCTCATCCTACCGTTCCCTTATTCCTACGCACATAACGTTCATTTTTTTGATCTGGACTGAAAATTTGCAGATTTTGACTTTATGTCATTGCTCCATCAGATTGCTTTGTCTTGCATAACGGGTGTAGGGTCAATTCTTGCGCGAAACCTCATCAGCTATTGTGGTAGTCCGGAAGATATTTTCCTCGCAAAGGAAAAGCATCTCAGCAAAATACCTGGAATAGGACCAAAGACCGTTGAATTGATTAGAAATCATACAGCTTTCGAACGCGCTGAAAAGGAGATGATTTTTATCGAAAAGTATAAAATTCAACCTTTATTTTTAACGGATAGTGCTTATCCTAAACGACTAAAAAATTGCGCCGATGCTCCGGTGATGTTGTATTTCAAAGGGGAAGCAGATCTCAACGCAGGTAAAGTTATCAGTATCGTCGGGACGAGAAATTCAACTGAATATGGTAAGGATATTTGCCGGACTTTGCTCTCAGGGCTTAAAGTTCATAATCCCTTAATAGTTAGCGGACTGGCGTATGGTATAGATTTTTTAGCCCATAAAGAAGCCTTAAGGAATTCCATGTCCACGGTTGGGATCATGGCGCACGGTCTGGATCGCATTTATCCTTCGCAACACCGAGCTTTGGCAGAAAAGATGGTAGCTAATGGAGGATTACTTACCGAATTCTTGTCTGGAACCGTCCCCGATCGCGAAAACTTCCCAAAGCGCAATCGTATAATTGCTGGCCTTGCAGACGTAACCATTGTTGTTGAAGCAAATATTAAAGGGGGGGCGCTGATTACGGCAGAACTTGCAAATTGCTATAACAGGGATGTTTTCGCCTATCCGGGTAGAACTACAGATGAATACAGCTCGGGCTGCAATTACCTGATTAAAACGAACCGCGCAAATCTTATTACTAAAGTTGCTGACCTTGAGTATATCCTCGGATGGACAGAATCCCCTTTGTCAACCACAGGATCTCAACTAAGTTTGGCAATTGACCTTTCAGATAGCGAAACGGTTATTGCTAATGTATTGTCAGTCCATGGTAGTCTTATCGTTGATGATCTTGCCATTTTAACTGGATTTCCGCAGAGTAAACTTGCAGCTCATGTACTCGGGATGGAGATGAAAGGACTGGTAGTTAGCCTGCCAGGGAAAGTTTATAAGCTGGTGTAATGAATCGGGCAATTAATCTTGTCCATTTTTGGGATAATCATAAAAAACTAACTCTCCGGTTCCAGCACTTACCAAGTCCCATTCATCAAATGGAAACTCAATCAGCACCATCCCGCATGTGGGTATATTGTATAAATCGGTGGTGCAGAGATTGCTAACGACACTGGTCATCCCCGGATTGTGGCCAAAGAGTGCGATTAAAGAATAATTATTATCGAGTTTGTTGATCACCTCCATCAAGGTCGATGTGAGTGCTTCGTAGATCTGCATTTCTTTTACAATCCCTGATTTTTGAAGCCCAAGTTCTTTTGCAAAGTAACGGGCTGTAGTTAAGGCTCGGACTGCGGGGCTGCTGACGATTTGTTGGGGAATTATTCCCTTTTTCAACAAGCGCCTGGCCATTTCAGGTGCATTTTTGTTCCCTCGCGAATTGAGCGGACGATCAAAATCTGAAAGTCTTATATTATCCCAATCAGATTTAGCATGGCGTACTAATAGAAGTTGTTTAGACATTGACTTGTTGACTAATTGCGGTGAGATTAATATTATTCATGCATTTAAAGTGTCCAAGAGGACATTTTTGATAACCGATTTTTGAACAGGGCCGGCAGGAAAGTCCCTTTACTTCTGAAATATACGATTCTTCCACCAGGTAGGGATACATCCCGAACTCTGGCACTGTGTTTCCCCAAACCGAATGGATACGCTTTTTAAAGGCCGATGCTATATGCATTAAGCCAGTATCGTGGGTTATAACACAAATGGCCATTTTAACCAAAAAGGCAGATTGGTCGAGCTTAAATTTTCCGCACCCATTGAATACGTGCCCCGCACAAGATGCAATAATCTTTTCGCCGCGTTCCATGTCTTCAGGCCCCCCCAGCAAAACAACAGGTTTTTCTATCAATTTACATAGTTCAACTAAACGCTGAACCGGCAATCGTTTGGTGCCGTGTTGTGCTCCAATTACGAGAGCAATATATTGCTGATGGGATGGAGGAAGAAGCAGCGTGAGATGATGGTTATTTATTAAAAAATAATCGAGACCGATACCGTCGTTCTTAACGCCTAAGAACTCGACTGTTTTCAGGAATCTATCCACAATATGCTCCTTTGGCATCAGATTCAATCTAAAACTAACCAGCAACCATTTCTTTAGATTCAATTTATTGAAAGAGGAAGTTGGTTTTCCAAGCCTTTTTTTGATGAACAAAGTGCGGATATTATTATGGAGGTCTATTACATGATCGAAGTGTTCCAATTTCAGATCTGCAATAGTTTCAGCTAATGAATCCTTAAGAAAGTGGATTTTATCGATATAAGGATTTCCAGCCAGTACTGGCTCAAAAGTCCTCTTCGTAAGGTAATGCAACTCAACACCAGGTACTTGCTCCTGGACACAGCGTATAACCGGTGTGGTTAACACAATATCTCCAATTGAACTGAACCGAATAATAAGTATTTTACGTTTATCTGTTTTCAAATCAGCTTATTCTTCTTGTTAAATAATACCCTGACTGCTTCAAGATCCATGGCGTTCAAACAGTTAAATTTAGACACGCTTCCTTTTCGTGCAATCAAAGTACCGTAATGCATATCGTAAAAGCCTTCTTTGCGGTGTGCATCTGGATTTATGGATAACAGGACTCCTTTTTCAATAGCATATCGGTGCCATCGCCAATCGAGATCAAGCCTCAATGGGTTCGCATTTATTTCAATAATTACATTATTTGCAGCGCATGCATCGATTACCTTTTGATGATTTATAGGGTAGCCGCTTCTGCTCAAAAGTAGTCGCCCCGTAGGATGCCCGAGGATTGTGGTAAATGGATTTTCAATAGCTTTTAACAGCCGCTCTGTGGCCTTTTCTTCGCTCATTGTTAGTACGGAATGTACAGAAGCAACAACGAAGTCGAAGGAGCTTAAAATTTCATTTGCATAATCTAAAGAACCATCATATAAAATGTCAGACTCAATGCCTTTGAAAATGTAAAAGGGAGCAAGTTTAAGGTTCAATTCGTCTATTTCTCGTTGTTGGGCGGCAACCCGAAGCTCATTCAAACCGTTGGCATAAAACGCTGATTTTGAGTGGTCGCAGATGCCCAAATAACTTAACTTCAGTTGGTCACGACAAAAAACAGCCATTTCTTCCAGAGTGTGAACCCCATCACTCCACGTTGTATGATTGTGTAGCGTGCCTTTAATATCTGTGTATGCTATTAATTCAGGCAGTCTGTTATCAGAAGCCAGGTCGAATTCGTTTAGCCCTTCACGCATTTCAGGCTCTATAAAGGTCAATCCGGCGAGCTCATAAATTTCTTGCTCGTTCTTTCCGCTTACGTCCGTATCTACTAATTTCAACGCTAATTCATCGGCATGTTCTTTATTTCCCGTATTCAGAATCATTTGCCATCCCAATACGTCATTGCTGCAGAAAAATAGATTTACTTTAATTCCGACTTCCGTATCGCATTCGATTGTATTGTCAACGGCCTCTCCAGGTAGCAACCCCGCCTGTTTAAGTGCTATAGAATTCTCATTAGTATTGGGAAAAGCTAAAAGAATGTTCAGCGAATCAATAATCTCACATCGTCTTCGAAATTGTCCGGTAAGAAAGATTTGTTCTGAGTTAAGTTCTGCTTTAAGATTTGATAGCAGGGTTTCTGCAAAACTTTCAATTCGTGCGTAAATGAAACGGCCGTTGCTGGCCATATTGAATTCTATTGTCTTTTTTATTTCTTCCTGAGTCTTCAACCCAAAGCCTTTTGCTTCAATCAGACGGTTTTCGTTGCAGGCATAATAGAGCTCACCTATGCTATCAATTTCAAGCTCCTTCCATAATACGACGATCTTTTTGGGGCCGAGTCCCTTTATTCGCATCATCTCAACTATTCCCGGAGGTGTTTTTGCAAGCAGATCACTTAGTTCCGGAATTGAATTTGATTCTAATAAGGCCCAAACCTTTAAGGCAGTACTTTTGCCTAAGCCATCAATCTGCTCGATTTCTACAAGACTTTTTCCAGAGATAGGATAGGGCAGTTTATCAACTTTGAAAGCTGCATTAGCAACCGACTTTATTTTGAATGGATTTTCATTATGCAGTTCCATTAACTGGCTAAGAAGGCGTAAAGTTCTCGCTATTATTTTATTTTCCATGAACTATCATCTGATCAAAAATACAGAAATGTTGATAGAAGAATTAGAAAGATGGCTACGAAATTTAGACAGGAGGTTTTAGGGGTTAGGGATTAGGTTTGATGTTAATGAGGTGGAAAAGTGAATTTCAAATGCAGATGAAGCTTTAGGAAAGCAGTTCCTGTGGTTCTTCGGATCAGATAGCCCCACTCTACGCTTTAGCTTTGCCAATACATGTCTGTTCAAAGATCAAAATTATCGAAGGCAACGCTGCGATTGGGTTTAAATGGCAAGTTCAGTACTGCTACTAATGTTCGTTTGCACAGCGTATAAAATTTATCTAATCACATCTAATCCACGACACCAGAGCCTGCTAACTCAACCCTGAAACCTGATGCCCTACCTAACCGTAATATTATTCGGCATCCTCGCCTGAACTCCTGAAATGCTCAAAGCCGATTTAACCTGCTCGTAATACATAAAATTACCACCCAACTCTTTTTTAACAAAGTATAAACGGACTTTATCTGCTGAATTATCAAATAACGATTTGATCGGATCCACCTGCGCTGGATAGCTGACGATTTTATAATCTTTAAGCTTTGCTTTTTTTGCAGCTGACGCTATTGCATCATCTATGTCCCCAAGTCTATCTACAAGGCCATTACGTAGCGCCTCTGTTCCACTCCAAACACGTCCCTGGCCAATACTATCGATATATGCTTGCGACCTATTTCTGCCGTCAGCAACTTTCTTTGTAAAAGTGTTGTAGACTTTATTTACTTCATGCTGGAAAATCATTCTTTCGTCTTCAGTAAGAGGGCGGCTCACACTTCCCAGATCAGCATAACGTCCGGTTTTTACGCCATCGAAGGTGATCCCAAGCTTCTCGTTAAAGAATTTCTTCATATTTGGAATAACTCCAAAAACGCCGATTGACCCGGTTATCGTAGTGGGTTCGGCAAAGATAGAGTCTGCCGCACAGGCAATGTAATATCCACCGGAAGCAGCAACGTCGCCCATAGAAACAATAATTGGTTTAACTTTTTTGGTCAGTACAACTTCTCTCCACATCACATCAGAAGCAAGTGCACTACCTCCCGGAGAATTAACCCTGAGAACAACGGCTTTAACCTTATCATCTGTGCGGGCTTTACGAATGGCGCGGGAAATCCGTTCTGATCCCATCGTCTCATTGTTACCTTCCCCGCTTATTATTTCTCCATTAGCGTAAATTACTGCTATTCTATTAGATGATGAAGAGCCATCCTTGTTGTCTTTAGAGGCATATTCCTCTATACTGACGGAGTTAACGTCTTTCTTTTTATCAACTCCGGTTCGTGATTTCAATAAATCAAGTACCTGGTCTTTGTATAGAAGACCGTCAACCATCTTAAATACCACGGCATCTTTAGGCTCTCTTATTTTTGCGCTATCTGCGATGGAAAATAGAGTTGTCTTGGGTACTTTTCGGCTTTCAGATATTTTCGTTAAAAAGTGATCGTACATTGATCCTAAGAACGAAGTGACCTGCCGGCGGTTTGGTTCACTCATCTTGTCAAGAATAAGTGGCTCAACAGCACTTTTATAAGTTCCGACTTTTATAATTTGAGCCTCGATTCCTGATTTTTCAAGCGTGCCTTTCAAGAACATACTTTCAGAGCTCAAACCTCGAAAATCAATCATGCCTTCAGGATTGAGATATATTTTATCAGCGGCCGTGGCCAGATAATAGGCTCCCTGTGAATATACTTCGCTATAGGCAATTATAAATTTTCCGGTTTTTTTGAAATCAATTAATGCGTTTCTTATTTCTTCGATAGTGGCGAAACCTGCCGAAATGGATGAAGCGTCTAGATAGATGCCCTTTATATTGTCATCAGTTTTTGAAGTTTCAATTCCAGCTAATATTTCTTTCAGACCGAGGGTTTTTTTGCCATCAAAGCCCATAAAGCTTAATTCTGCAAATGGATTTTTATTCGCGCGTTCTGAAATTGGATAATCAAGACTCATATGCATGACGCTATTTGCCATTACAGCCACTTTTCCGTCGCTACCTGATGAGGCAACTATAGCAGTGATAAAAACAATTAACAGGAGAAAGAGGACGAAAAATGAGAGGATAACACCAATCATCGATGCAAAAACAAATTTGAAAAATTCTTTCATATAAGGGTCAAAAGTTATAACTATGCAAGTATACTAAATAACAGATGCGGTACTGCATTGTTTGTTACAGGGCGCTGTTAAAATACCATGTATATCACATATTTATTACTTGGAAGTAACCTGGGGGATAGGGTAAAGTACCTCGATGATGCATCCCGGCTCATAGATACGGGAGTTGGAACAATCCGGACAAAATCTTCGCTATACAACACAGCGTCATGGGGCAGGCATGATCAGCCTGATTTTATAAACATGGTCATTGAAGTGCTAACGGAATCCGGCGCCGAAGACCTTTTAAAATTAATACTGGCTATCGAACTTAGATTGGGGCGTAAACGAAAGGAGCGATGGGGTTCACGGACGATTGATATAGATATTCTTTTTTTCGGTGATCAGATTATAGATCTGCCAGATCTTAAAGTGCCGCATCCTTGTCTTCATGAGAGACGATTCGCGCTGGAGCCGTTATGCGAGATAGCTCCAAGTTTCATCCACCCTATACTGAACAAGTCAGTTAGTCAGTTGCTTCATGATTTGTCAGATAGTTTACTCGTAAAAAAGTTATCTTAGCGTATATTTAATTGTTATGCCTGAAAATACCCATCAAAATAAGCCTGAATTCAATATTGACCTTTCTTATCTACGTGATGTATCAAGTGGGAGCAATGAGTTTATGATTGAAATGATTGATTTATTTCTTGAGCAGACACCAGCCTTTTTTGAACAATTGAGTCAGTTTATTAGCGAAGAGAACTGGACGAAAGTTGCGGAGATAGCTCACAAAATTAAACCAACACTCGCATTTATGGGTGCAGATGCAGCCAAAGAAAGTATGGCTGTAATAGAAACCAATGCCCGAAATCTAACGAACACCGAATCAATTAGCGAAGTATTTAAATCACTTTACGAATTTAGCGGAGATCTTTTTATAAAGCTTAACGAAGTAAAAAAGGAATTGGAGCAGGTGGACTAAACTTCCTTTAATTCAAATTCGTAACTTTCCATGATTAGGTTAGCCAAAAGTTTCCGACACGCTTCTTCAACTTTTTGACGGGCAATACTTTCATTTTGGGCTTCCAATTCCAGTGTAATATGTTTCCCAACCCTCACGTTTTGTATTTCGGGTAATCCAAGGTTTTTCATACTGCCAGTCACTGCTTTCCCCTGAGGATCAAGAATTTCTTTGAGTGGCATTATATTAACTTCTGCGATGAACTTCATTTTGTTGGTCTGAATTGGATATAAGATAGTATAAAGTATAAGATCAGGATAAGTGGGACGGATGCAAATTTAAATAATACCAGCAAAACGAGGGAGGAAAAAACTAAAATATAACGATAAGCATTTGTCTTCAGACCTTTGCTGCTGAATTTAAGCGACATAAGCTGTATCTCAGATACCAGCAGAATCCCAATTCCTAAGCTAAATAAAACAAGGAATATTGGGTTTTGCAGATAAGGTGAAAAAAAACTTTCCTGATAAGCTATAAATGGGAAAGAAGCGATGAGCAGTGCATTTGCCGGGGTGGGTAAGCCGATAAAGTTTTCTGATTGTCTGGTGTCATTATTGAATTTAGCTAATCTGAGTGCCGAGAAGATGGCTATTAGAAAAGCTGAAAAATTCAACCATTGACTTGTAGACGAAGATTCGACGAATAGCTGGTAAATGATAACCGAAGGTAATACCCCAAAGCTAACCATATCTGCCAGCGAATCCAGATCTTTTCCGATTTCAGAATAGGCTTTTAACAGGCGAGCGAGCATTCCGTCAAGGAAATCAAATATAGCGGCAATCAGGATGGAATAAGATGCCCACTCCAACTCTCCCTGAAAGGCAAAAACGATACCCAAACAACCGCTGAACAAATTCAGGCAGGTTATGGCATTTGGAATGTGTTTCTTCATTTGACCGTTGGCATTGAGCTTGGGGCTTTGAGTTTTGTGCTCAGGTCTGTCAGCTAAGTTCGCTCTAAGAGTTCATCGAAATTAAGAATTCTTCATTCGTCTTCGTGCCACGCATTTGAGATTGCAGGAATTCCATCGATTCCTGGGAATTCATGTCGGCTAAATGGTTTCTCAAAATCCAGATTCGTTGTAGCGTGTCTTTATCTAATAACAGGTCATCACGGCGGGTACTTGAAGCAGTAAGATCAATTGCAGGGAAAATACGTTTGTTTGACAATTTCCTGTCTAATTGAAGTTCCATATTACCAGTTCCTTTGAATTCTTCGAAAATAACCTCGTCCATTTTAGAACCGGTTTCGGTAAGAGCTGTCGCCAAAATAGTCAATGAACCTCCATCTTCGATGTTTCTTGCAGCGCCGAAAAAGCGCTTGGGTTTGTGAAGTGCGTTTGCATCAACACCACCAGATAAAATTTTACCAGAAGCTGGGGCAACCGTATTGTATGCCCGGGCTAAGCGGGTAATGGAATCGAGAAGAATTACCACATCGTGACCGCATTCAACCATTCTTTTTGCTTTTTCAAGCACAATGTTAGCAATCTTAACATGTCGTTCAGCTGGCTCATCAAACGTTGACGATACAACTTCGGCGCGTACGCTTCTGGCCATATCAGTAACCTCTTCTGGCCGTTCATCTATTAAAAGAATAATCAGGTATACTTCAGGGTGATTCTTTGCAATCGCATTTGCCACATCCTTTAATAACATGGTTTTGCCTGTTTTGGGCTGAGCGACAATTAAACCCCGCTGGCCTTTACCAATTGGCGTGAACAGGTCAATAATCCGTGTAGAATGGTTTGCAGTGTCAACAAAAAGGTTTAATTTTTCCGTGGGGAACAAAGGTGTAAGATAGTCAAATGGTACCCTGTCACGGACGTCAGCAGGCATCCGGCCGTTAATAGCTTCAACACGAACTAAAGGAAAATATTTTTCACCTTCTTTGGGAGGTCGGATACTTCCTCTAACCGTATCGCCTGTTTTTAAACCAAATAGTTTGATCTGAGATTGTGAAACATAGATATCATCAGGGGAGGAAAGGTAGTTGTAGTCAGATGACCGTAAAAAACCATAACCATCAGGCATGATTTCCAATATCCCTTCATTTACAATAACATTATCAAAATCCATATTAATGGCTGGCTCTTGATTCTTGGTTTGATTGGGATTATTCTGATTTTGTCTGCGGTCGAATTTCTTCGGCTCTCCCTGGCCACCAGACTTTGGTTCTTTTGTCTTTTCAAAAGTTTCAGTTTGATCCTGACCTTCAGCCGGGCTGGGATCTTCTACCAAATTCTGAGTTTCAGAAGTATTGTGCGATTCTGTTGATCCCTGAAGTGCATCTTCCTGGGAAATATCATCATCTTCCGCGAAATCGAACGTCCGCGTATTATCGAGATGTACTTCCTGGTGCTGCTTAGTCTCGTTTTTGGATTTTACGCTCCTTAATCGCTTTCTCGGCTTGCCGTCTGAACCATTAGTATCATTTTTCTCATTAAGAGATGTGACTTCTTCAAGGGAGGAAGGATTGGCAGACTTTTCTATGATCTTATGAATAAGATCCTGTTTGCGTAGCGTATCGGTGTCGGCAACACCAAGATTTTGAGCAATTTCACGAAGCTCGGAAACGAGCTTATCGTTCAATTTATTACTATCCAGCATTAAATACGGTTTATAGTTTGGGATTTTTTATCAATAAATTTATCCTGGAGAACGACAACACAAAAAATTACAGAAAATGATATCTAAGAATTATTGTGATTTCCTGAATTCAGGTATAAATTGAGATTACAACACAATGCTATACAATAAAATGAAATTATCAAAATTTTTAATTATTTTTTTGAGTGTAAGACACCTTCTTTTTTTATTTTCGCTCAAATATATAC
>Ga0136611_10001970_pt1 | contig 14296 bp, 12 predicted proteins | sample AntDrymUQ2232306_2_FD_106645 | JGI IMG/M metagenome (GOLD analysis project Ga0136611, IMG submission 106645) | Polar desert sand microbial communities from Dry Valleys, Antarctica - metaG UQ223 (23.06) | ecosystem: Environmental > Terrestrial > Soil > Desert | place: Antarctica: Dry Valley...
GGCGTCGCTCAGCGCCCACGCGGCGTACGACTGGCCGATGACGTTGGAGAAGTCGCCGAACTCCGACTCGTCCGCGATCCGCCCCGATGCGCCGACCAGCCCTTCGAGCTGCCCGACCAGGTCGACCCCGCCGAAGCTCCTCGGCTTGCGGTCCGCCACGACCGCGAGCACGGCGGCCTTGGCGGTTGCCCCGGCGTAAACGTCGCTGGAGCCGAAGTCGACGCCGGTGGTGTAGCTCAAGACGTCGGCCGCGAGGGCCTTGGCGATCCGGGCGACCTTGGCACTCCGGCCGACCTCGGCGAGCCCGAGCGCCGCGTCGATGCTGAGTCCGTAGTCGGCGAAGTCGAACTCGTCGTTCTGGATCAGACCGCGGGTGAGTTCGCCGGACAGCCACGAGGCGCCGGCCCGGGCCGGGGTCCGGTCCACCTCGGCCGCCTGGACTGGGGCGCCGAGCGTGGTGGAGAGAGCGACGGAGAAGCCGGCGGCCAGCACGGCCGCACGACGGAGATGACGTGACATTGGTTCCTTCCCGCTGCACACGACGGGAGGGCACCGATGACCGGAGCGAACCCGCCGTTTTTCCTCGACAGCGTGATTTCTTAAGACGACCCGTCGCGAGCACTCCGGCTTGCTCCCCCGGGAGTCTCCCGGGTCGGCCTACGGTTGCGGGTCAGCGCCGGACTCGGACCGGCTTTCCCCACGACGGACGTGATTGATGTGTGTGCGGAGCAGGGTACTCCCGCGGAGACCCGTCCCGATATTCCGACCAGGGATTGGCGGAGCTGGTAACGATTCGGCTACGGTCGCCCGATGCTCCAGCACGGAACGCGCTCCCGCACGCCGCGACGTCGGCCGCTCCTCGCAGCTCTCGTCGGCACGGTCCTGGCCCTCGTAGTCGGGCTCCTGGCCGCCACGAGTGGCGCGGCCGGCTCAGCCGGTGACAAGTCAGGTGCTGCGGCCGGCGACGGGCCGGTTCCGCTGGGCACCGCGCCGTACCGGATGAAGGTCGGCACCTTCAACATCCTCGGCTCGCAGCACACCAGCCGGCCCGGCGGTTTCGCCGCCGGTCATGTGCGCGCCGGCTACACCGCTGACCTGATCAACCTGAAGAAGGTCGACGTCATCGGCCTGCAGGAGGTGCAGCAGGACCAGTTGCGCGTCCTGGGCCGCGACCTCGACGAGTACTGGATCTGGCCCTACCAGCGCCTCGGCACGGCCCAGGGCCTCCGCCTCCAGATCGCTTACAAGCGCGATGCGTTCGACCTGGTCGAGGCGAAGAAGATCTACGCGCGGTTCGACGGCAACCTGCGCCCGATCCCCTACGTGCGGCTGCGCGATCGGGCGAGCGGTCAGGAGTTCTGGTTCATGACCTTCCACAACTCCCCGAAGTCGATGGAGGCCGAGCGCGACCGCGCGACCGCGGCCGAGATCGCGCTGGTCAACCGGCTCCGCAGGACCGGCGTCCCCGTCGTCATCGGTGGTGACACCAACGAGTGGGTCGAGTTCTACTGCAAGATGGGCCGTGGTGCCGCGATGCATTCGGCCTCCGGCGGCCGGCTCCGCCCGAGCTGCCGGGCCGCCGCGAACCCCGTGTTCGACTACCTGATGGCCAACCCGCGCGCGGACTTCTTCAAGTACCGCCAGCTCGGCGGTCGCATCGTATGGCGCGCGAGCGACCACAAGCTCGTCACCGCCAAGGTCCGGCTCGCCGAGTCGACCTCCTGACCCACCCGGCGCACATGGCGGGCCGAGTCGGCGCAGATGGCGCGCCCACCCGGCGCAGATGGTGAGCCCATCCGGCGCAGATGGCGCGTTGAGTCGGCGCAGATGGCGGGCCGGCGGGCCGATCTCAACCATCCGCGCCGACTCGGCCAACCATCAGCGCCGGCTCGGCGCGGGCTAGCTGAGCTTCTCGAGGATCAGCTCGCGGACCCGGCCGGCGTCGGCCTGGCCGCGCATCTCCTTCATCACCGCACCGATGAGCGCGCCGGCGGCTGCCACCTTGCCGTCCCGGATCTTGTCGGCGACATCGGGGTTGGCGGCGATCGCGTTGTCGACCGCCGCGCCCAGGGCGCCGTCGTCGGAGACGATCGCAAGGTTACGGGCGGCGACGATCTCCGCCGGCGTCCCCTCGCCGGCCAGCAGACCGTCGAAGACCTGGCGAGCCAGCTTGTCGTTGAGGCTGCCCGCGTCGACGAGCCGCTGCACCTCGGCCACCTGCGCCGGCGTCACGCCGAGTCCGGTGATCTCGACCCCGGCGTCGTTGGCGCGGCGAGCCATCTCCGAGAGCCACCACTTGCGAGCGGCCTGGGGAGACGCCCCCGCCGCGACGGTCTCCTCGACCAGGCCGAGCGCGCCGGCACCGATGGTGTCGCGCATCTCGAGGTCGGAAAATCCCCAGTCGCCCTGCAGCCGGGACCGGCGCACCCGCGGCGGCTCGGGCAGCGTGCTGCGCAGCTCCTCGACCCACTCGTGGCTCGGGGCCACGGGCACCAGGTCGGGCTCGGGGAAGTAGCGGTAGTCCTCCGCGTCCGACTTCTCACGGCCGCTGGTGGTGATCCCCGTATCCTCGTGCCAATGGCGGGTCTCCTGGAGGATCGAGCCGCCCCCGTCGAGGATCGCGGCGTGGCGCCGCATCTCGTAGCGAACCGCCCGCTCGACCGAGCGCAGCGAGTTGACGTTCTTGGTCTCGGTCCGGGTGCCCAGCGCGCCGTCGCCGGCCGGCGACAGCGAGAGGTTGACGTCGGCGCGGATCGAGCCCTGGTCCATCCGGGCGTCGGAGACCCCGAGCGCGACGATCAGCTCGCGCAGCTGCGCGACGTAGGCCTTGGCGATCTCCGGCGCCTGATCGCGGGTGCCCATGATCGGCTTCGTGACGATCTCGATGAGCGGGATGCCGGCGCGGTTGTAGTCGACCAGCGAGTAGTCGGCGCCGTGGATGCGCCCGCTGGCGCCACCGACGTGCAGGGACTTGCCGGTGTCCTCCTCCATGTGGGCGCGCTCGATCTCGACCCGGAACGACTCCCCGTCGCCCCCCTCGATCGGCACCGCGACGTCGAGGTAGCCCTCGAACGCGATCGGCTCGTCGTACTGCGAGGTCTGGAAGTTCTTGGGCATGTCCGGGTAGAAGTAGTTCTTCCGGGCGAAGCGGCACCACTCGGCGATCTCGCAGTTGAGCGCGAGGCCGATCCGCATCGCGGACTCCACCGCGACCCGGTTGACGACCGGCATCGCGCCCGGCAGGCCGAGGCACGTCGGGCAGACCTGGGTGTTGGGGTCGGCGCCGAACCCCGTCGGGCAGCCGCAGAACATCTTCGACGCCGTGTTGAGCTCGACGTGGACCTCGAGGCCGAGGGCCGGGTCGAACTTCTCCAGCGCCTCCTCGAACGACAAAAGCTCGGTCATGCGGACTCTCCTTCCTCAACCAGCGGCGGCGCCTGGTCCATGAGCGGTCCGCCCCACTCCCGCGCCAGCAACGCCTCGAGCGCGGCCCCGACCCGGTAGACCCGGTCGTCGGCGAGCGCCGGGGCGAGGATCTGTACGCCGGTGGGCAGCCCGTCCTCGACAGCGAGCCCGCTGGGCACCGAGATTCCGGGGACGCCGGCGAGGTTGGCCGGGATGGTGGCGAGGTCGTTGAGGTACATCGCCAGCGGGTCGTCGAGCTTCTCCCCCAGCTTGAACGCGGTGGTCGGCGCGGTCGGGGAGACCAGCACGTCGGCCTTCGCGAACGCCGCCTCGAAGTCGCGGGTGATGAGTGTCCTCACCTTCTGCGCCTGGCCGTAGTAGGCGTCGTAGTAGCCGCTGGACAGTGCGTAGGTGCCCAGGATGATGCGGCGCTTGACCTCGTCGCCGAAGCCGGCGTCACGGGTGGCGCGCATGACTTCCTCTGCCGACGGCGACTCGACGCCGTCGGGCAGCACCCGCAGGCCGTAGCGCATGGCGTCGAACTTGGCGAGGTTGCTCGACGCCTCCGCCGGCAGGATCAGGTAGTACGCCGCCAGCGCGTGCACGAAGTGCGGGCAGGAGACCTCGACGACCTCCGCACCCGCCGCGACCATCAGGTCGACCGACTCCTGGAAGCGGGCGAGGACTCCGGACTGGTAGCCCTCGCCGCCGAGCTCGGTGACCACCCCGATGGTGACTCCGGTCAGGTCACCGGTGGCGCCGAGCCGGGCCGCCTCGACCAGCCCGGGCAGCGGCTTGTCGACGCTCGTGGAGTCGAGCGGGTCGTGCCCGCCGATGACCTCGTGGAGAAGCGCGGCGTCCAGGACGGTGCGGGTCACCGGACCGGCCTGGTCGAGGGAGTTGGCCAGGGCGACGAGGCCGTAGCGCGAGACCCCGCCGTAGGTCGGCTTGACGCCGATCGTGCCGGTGACCGCAGCGGGCTGACGGATCGAGCCGCCGGTGTCGGTGCCGATCGCCAGCGGCGCCTCGAACGCCGTGACCGCGGCCGCGGAGCCGCCCCCGGAGCCGCCGGGGATCCGGGTCAGGTCCCACGGGTTGTGGGTCGGGCCGTAGGCGGAGTGCTCGGTGGAGGAACCCATCGCGAACTCGTCCATGTTGGTCTTGCCGAGGATCGGCAGGCCGGCCGCACGCAGCCGGGCGACCACGGTGGCGTCGTACGGCGGCACCCAGCCCTCGAGGATCTTCGAGCCGCAGGTGGTGGGCAGCCCACGCGTTGCGAGCACGTCCTTGACCGCGATCGGCACGCCGTCCAGCGTGCTCCGGGGTGTCCCGGCCCGACGGCGCTCGTCGGCATCTCCCGCCTTGGCGAGCGCCCCCTCGGCGTCGACGTGAAGGAACGCGTGGACGGCGCCGTCGACGGCGTCGATCCGGTCGAGATGGGCCTGGGTCAGCTCGACGCTGGTGACCTCACCGGCCGCGAGGGCGTCCGCGAGCTCTGCCGCGGTCCTGCGGGTCCAGTCCTGGGTGGAGGTCACTGCTCGTCCCCCAGGATGCGCGGGACGGCGAAGCGCTGCTGCTCGTGGGCGGGCGCACCCGAGAGCGCCTGCTCGGCGGTCAGGCCGGGGACCACGACGTCGTCGCGGAAGACGTTGGTCAGCGGGATCGCGTGCGACGTCGGCGGGACGTCGTCCCCCGCCACACCGCGGATGGAGGCGACCGACTCCAGGATCACGTTGAGCTGGGGCGCCAGGTGGTCGAGCTCGGCGTCGGAGAGGTCGATCCGGGCCAGGTCGGCCAGGTGCGCGACCTCGTCACGCGTTATCTCGGGCATGCCTCGAATCCTAAGGGTGGGCGCATCGCCCGCCGGACGCGGTCCGCGGCCCCAGACTTGCTGCAAGAATCTCGCGGGACGTGTCGAGAACACGGTCGCAGCGGCGTCGAGTAGGCACCACACCCTCGATGAAAGGAACCACCATGAAGTACGTGCTCATGTTCACCTCCCGCCCCGACCTCGACGCTGCCGTCGACCCGGAGCAGGCCAAGGCCGTCTACCAGCGGGTCTATGAGTGGTACGGCATCAACGCCGCAAGCATCGCGGACGGCGGCGCCGAGCTGCACCCGCCCACCAGCGCCACCACCATCAAGCACGGCGACGACGGCCCGGTGGTCGTCGACGGCCCGTTCAGCGAGGCCAAGGAGGTCATCGGCGGCTTCACCGTGCTGGAGGTGCCAGACCTGGACGCCGCGGTCGCCGTCGCGCGGACCTGGCCGATGCTGGACCTGCCGGGTGTCGCGATCGAGTAGCCGACTCGTGACTGCCGGCACGGACGGACTCCTCGCGCGGACCCTGCGGGAGGAGTCCGGCCTGCTGGTGGCGGGGCTGGCGCGTCGCTTCGGCGACTTCGACCTGGCCGAGGAGGCCGTCCAGGCAGCTGTGCTCGAGGCGCTGACCGCGTGGCGCCGAGACGGCCCACCCGACAACCCCGCGGCCTGGCTCCAGGTCGCGGCCCGTCGCAACGCCCTCGACGCCGTACGACGGGCGGGGCCGCGGGGATCGCGCTCGCCGTGCCGGAGGCGACCGAGCTCACCGCGCGACTCACCGACGTGCTCGCGGTCGTGTGCGTGATGTTCAACGAGGGGTTCGTCTCCTCGACGGGCGCGACGCACGACCGCGACCTGGCCGCCGATGCGGTCTGGCTGGCCGAGGTGATCGCCACGAGCCTGCCCGACGAGGCGGAAGCGTGGGGGCTCGCGGCCCTGCTGACCCTGCAGCACGCCCGGGCCGGCGCCCGCTTCGACGCGACCGGCACCCTGGTCCTGCTGCGGGACCAGGACCGGGACCGGTGGGACATAGCCGCGCTGGACGTGGGGCAGGCCCACCTCGAGCGCGCCGCGGCACTGCGGCGCCCGGGCCGCTACCAGCTCCAGGCGGCGATCGCCGCGTGCCATGCGTCCAGCCGCTCGTGGGAGGACACCAACTGGCTCCAGATCGTCACGCTGTACGACGTGCTGACCCGCCACGACCCCTCTCCGGTGCCGCGGCTCAACCGAGCCGTCGCGCTGGCGCAGCTCGGACCGCAGCACGACGACCGGGCGTTGGCCGAGGTCGACGCCCTCGCTGGACCCCTCGCGGGCTACCACCTGTTCCACGCCACCCGGGCCGAGCTGCTCACCGGCCTCGGCCGGGTCGGGGAGGCCGCGGACGCCAACCGGCAAGCCCTCTCGCTGACCGGGAACGACGCCGAGCGCAGGCTGCTGACGACCCGGCTGCACCGGCACCCGCTCACAGACGGGACCTGAGGCTCAGAGCGCGTCGGGTCCGCCCGCCAGCAGCGCGTCGAACCCGTCCTCGTCGAGGACCGGAACCCCCAACGACTCGGCTTTGTCGGCCTTGGTGCCGGCATTGTCCCCGACGACGACGTAGTCGGTCTTCTTCGAGACCGAGCCGGACGCCTTACCGCCGCGAGCGATGATCGCCTCCTTGGCGGAGTCACGCGTGTGCCGCTCGAGCGACCCGGTCACCACGACGGTGAGACGTTCGAGCGTGCGGGGCACCGACTCGTCGCGGGCGTCGGCCATCGTGACACCCGCGGCGGCCCACTCGTCGACGATGGCGCGGTGCCAGCCGGCGTCGCCTCCCTGGTCGCCGGTGCCGTCGAACCACGCCCGCACGGACGCCGCGATGGTCGGGCCGACGCCCTCGGTGTCGGCCAGCCGGGCCTCGTCGGCCTCGCGCACCGCCTCCATCGAGCCGAACTCGGTGGCGAGCGCCCGCGCCGCGGTCGGGCCGACGTGGCGGATCGAGAGGGCCACCAGGACGCGCCACAGCGGCACGGTCTTCGCGCGGTCAAGGTTGTCGAGGAGGCGCCGCCCGTTGGCGGAGAGCACCCGGCCGTCGGCGGCGTCGTCGGCCTCGGTCTTCTTCGCGGCCCGGGTGAACAGCTCGGTGGTGAGCAGCTTGGCCTCGTCGAGGTCGAAGATGTCCCCCTCGTCCTCGATCACCTTGGCGTCGAGCAGCGCGACCGCCGCCTCGGAACCCAGGCCCTCGATGTCGAAGGCGCCCCGGCCGGCCACGTGGAACACCCGGTCCCACAGCTGGGACGGGCAGGTGCGGTGGTTGGGGCAGCGGAGGTCCTTGTCACCCTCCTTCTCCTGCACCAGCGTGGTGCCGCACGACGGGCACTCGGTCGGCATCACCCAGGCCGCGAGCCCCTCCGGCCGCAGCCCGAGCACCGGCCCGACGATCTCGGGGATGACGTCGCCGGCCTTGCGCAGGATGACGGTGTCACCGGGGCGGACGTCCTTGCGGGTGACCTCGTGGGCGTTGTGCAGGGTCGCCCGCTCCACCGTGGAGCCCGCGACGCGCGTCGGCTCCATCACCCCGAACGGCGTCACCCGGCCGGTCCGGCCGGTGTTGACCTCGATCGAGAGCAGCCTGGCGTTGACCTCCTCCGGGGGATACTTGAACGCGATCGCCCACCGGGGCGCGCGCGACGTCGAACCCATCCGGCGTTGGAGGGACACGTCGTCGACCTTGACCACGACGCCGTCGATCTCGTAGGCGCCGATGGAGTGCCGGTGGTCGCCGGCGTGCTCGATGAAGCCCTCGACGTCCGTCAGGGTCGCCAGCACCCGCACCTGGTCGGAGGTCGGCAGGCCCCAGGCCGCCAACGCCTCGTAGGCGTGGGACTGCGCCTTCGGCTCGAACCCCCGCCGCTCCCCGATGCCGTGGCAGACCATGCCGAGGGCCCTGGTGGCGGTGACGCGGGGATCCTTCTGTCGCAGCGAGCCCGCCGCCGCGTTGCGCGGGTTGGCGAAGACGGGGCGCCCCGCGTCGGTCATCGACTCGTTGAGCCGCTCGAACGCCTCGCCGGGAAGGAACACCTCGCCGCGGACCTCGAGGAGCTCGGGAACCGGGAACTCGTCGGTGCCGGTCAGCCGGTGCGGCACCGAGCCGATGGTCTTGACGTTGGGCGTGACGTCCTCGCCGGTGCGGCCGTCGCCGCGGGTCAGGGCCCGGGTCAGGCGGCCTCGCTCGTAGAGGAGGTTGATGGCCAGCCCGTCCACCTTCAGCTCGCACAGCAGGGACGGCGACTCGAGGCCCTCGCGACCGAGGCGCGCGTACCACGCCTCGAGCTCGGCGTAGGAGAAGGCGTTGTCCAGCGACTCCATCCGCTGGAGATGGTCGACGGCGGTGAACTCGGTCGAGACCGCTCCCCCGACCTTCTGGGTCGGCGAGTCCGGGGTGCGCAGCTCGGGGAACTCCTCCTCGAGCGCCTGGAGCTCGCGCAGCCGGACGTCGTAGTCGGCGTCGGAGAGGGTCGGGTCGTCGAGCACGAAGTAGCGCCAGCGCGCGTCCTCGACCAGCCGGGTGATCTCGGCATGCCGCTCCCGCGCCTCGGCGGTTGCCGGCGTGATCCCCCCCGTTGTCTCAGAGTCCATGGCCCCATCCTGCCCGGTCGAGCGGACAACCCATCCGCTCGCCGCCCGGCAACGAACCCATGTCGTGAGCACCCCACCACGCCACTCGCTGCGCTCGCGCCGCGTCGGGGACCCCGCGTGAGCACCGACCAGGGGACCCGCACGAGCACGCCGTCACTGACCCGCCACGACCCGGCCGGGACGCCGAGCGGGGTGGTCCTGATGCTGCACGGCGGCAAGGACGCGTCCACGGTCCCCGTCGACGACCGCAGCCTGTCGCGCAAGCGCTCGCTGGCCATGCAGGCCGCGATCGCGCCCGCCGCGGCCGAGGCAGGGGTGAGCACCTGGCTGCTGACCTACCGCGTGCGCGGCTGGAACGGCGGCAGCGGTGCCGTCGCCGACGCGCGCTGGGCGCTGGAGCAGGTACGCCGCGAGCTCGGCGAGGTGCCCGTGGTGCTGCTCGGTCACTCGATGGGGGGCCGGACGGCCGTCCACGTGGCCGACGACCCGCAGGTGACCGGCGTGGTCGGGCTGGCCCCGTGGTGGCCCGACGGGGAGCCGGTCGGCGCGCTGGCCGGCAAGCACCTCGTCGCCGCCCACGGGCGGCGCGACCGCATCACGTCGTACCGCGCCACCGGCCGCTTCGCGGAGCGCGCCCGGGAGGTGGCCGCGTCGGTCCGGCTGCACGACATGGGCCTGGTCGGCCACTACCTGCTCCGCCGGGTGCCGGCCTGGAACGAGGTCGCGCTGACCTCCTCGCTGGCCATGCTGACCTGACCGACGGACGGTTCCGAGAATTTCCTCGAAGTTTCTTCGGCGATCCCGGAATATCCACCGCCCTCGCTACGCTCATGGATGAAACGAAACAGTTTCGTTTCATCCATGTGAACGAGGAGCAACCACCGCATGACCCCGTTGGAGTCCGCCGCCCGACCACGCGTCGAGGGTGACCGCGAGCAGGAGATCCTGTTGGCCACCCTCGAGGTGCTGGCCGACGTGGGCTACGACCGCCTGACCATGGACGCCGTCGCCTCGCGCGCCAAGGCGTCCAAGGCCACGCTCTACCGCCGTTGGAGCTCGAAGGCGGCCCTCGTGATCGAGGCCATCATGCTCCACAAGGGGCCGGTGCCGACACCCGACACCGGAAGCTTCCGCCAGGACCTCATCGAGATGAGCTGCGGGGCCGGCGGCCTTACCGAAGCCAAGCCCCTTGGGGTGCTGGCCAGCATCATCACCGCGCTCAACCTCGACCCCGAGTTCGCCGAGGCCTACCGCCGCGACTTCATCGGACCCAAGGTGGCGGCCAGCATGGCCGTCTACGAGCGGGCCCGGGCCCGCGGCGAGATCCGCGCGGACCTCGACCTCGACCTCATCGCGCCGGCGCTGGCCGCGATGGTCCTGCACCGGGTGTTCCTGCTCGGTGAGGAGACCTCCCCCGAGACCATCACCGCCCTCATCGACCAGATCATCATCCCCGCCTGTCGCCCGCAGGCGACCGCACCCCACGAAGAGAAGGAACCGTCGTGACCGACATCGACAGCACCACCCCGCCGCCCGACGCGGCCCAGGCTCCGCCCGAGCGCGAGCTCCACCTCGGCTGGGCGCTCGTCCTCATCTCGATCGCCCAGCTGATGGTGGTCCTTGACGCGACGATCGCCAACATCGCACTCCCCTACATCCAGGTCGACCTCGAGATCAGCAACGCCAACCTGCCCTGGATCGTCACCGGCTACGCGCTCGCCTTCGGCAGCCTGCTGCTCCTCGGCGGCCGGCTGGGCGACCTCTACGGCCGCCGCAAGGTCTTCATGATCGGCCTGGCGATCTTCGCCGTCGCCTCGCTGCTCGGCGGCTTCGCGACCAGCGAGCCGCTGCTGCTCGGCGCGCGTGGCCTCCAGGGCCTCGGCGCGGCCCTCGCCTCGCCTGCCGCTCTCGCACTGATCACCACCACCTTCCCGGCCGGCCCGGCCCGCAACCGGGCCTTCGCGGTGTACGCCGCGATGTCCGGCGCCGGTGCGGCCGTCGGCCTGATCCTGGGTGGCTGGCTGACCGGCACGTCGCCGGAGATCTTCGGCATCGTCGTCGACGGCTGGCGCTTCACCTTCCTGATCAACGTGCCGATCGGCCTGGCCGCCGCCGCGCTGGCTCCGCGCTTCCTCAACGAGTCCGAGTCCCACCCGGGTGAGCTCGACCTGCCCGGCGCCGTCACCGGCACCCTGGCGCTGCTCGGCATCGTCTACGGCCTGTCACGGGCCGGGACCGAGGGGTGGAGCGACGTGCTCACCGTCGTCAGCCTGATCGTGGGCATCGCGCTGCTGGCCGTCTTCGTGCTGGTCGAGAGCCGGGTGGAGCACCCGCTCCTGCCGTTCCGGATCTTCACCAACCGGACCCGGGCATCGAGCTTCGTGGCGATGTTCCTGGCGCCCGCGGCGATGTTCGCGATGTTCTACTTCCTGAGCCAGTACATCCAGAACGTCATGGGCTACAGCCCGCTCAAGGCCGGCGTCGCGTTCCTGCCGTTCACGGTGGGCATCGTGTTCGGGGCCGGGCTGGCCTCCAACCTGGTGAACCGGATCGACCCGCGCTACATCTCGGGGGTGGGGACGCTGCTCGCCGCAGGCGCACTGTTCGGCTTCTCCCGGATCCCGTTCGACACCGAGTTCCCGGCGAGCGACGTGACCGGGACCTTCGTCGGCAACATCCTGCCGTACATCACCTTGATGGCGGTGGGCATGGGCCTGACGTTCGTGCCGGTCACCCTGACGGCCGTCCACCACCTACGCTCGGAGGAGTCCGGCATCGGGTCCGGTGTCCTCAACACCATGCAGCAGGTCGGCGGTGCGCTCGGCCTCGCGGTGCTGGCCACGGTCGCCACGCAGACCTTCACCGACCGGGGCGCCGAGCTGGCCCAGGCCGGCGCTGCCGCTGGCGGCGAGGAACCGTCCGCGGAGGTCATGCAACAGATGCAGGCCATCGCCCAGCAGCAGATCTTCACCGAGGGCTCGACCCAGGCGTTCCTGGTCGGCTCGATCCTGATGCTCGCGGCCTCCGCGGTGATCTGGATCTTCCTCGACGTGAAGCACCAGGAGCTGGCCACCGACGGCCCCGAGGGCGTCCACGCCGGCTGAGCGAGCCCCAGCAGCCAGTAGGACCCGCGAGGCGGTCGTCAGCCCGAGAGGTTGGCGGCCGCCTCGCGGCACGTCCGGAGCACGTCGCGCACCCAAGCCGGTGACGCGCCGGCCAGCCCGCACGCGGGGCTCAGCACCAGTCGCGGCGAGACCTCCTCGAGGTCCAGGCCGAGCATGTCGAGCAGCCGCTGCACCCGTTCGGTGACCTCGGTGGGGGTCGGCAGGGCCACGCCCTCCTGGGTGGGCAGAACGCCCAGGGCCACGGTCTCCCCGGCGTCCCAGGCCTCGGCCAGCTGGTCGAGGTCGGCCGCCACCAGCATCCCCAGGTCGACCGAGAGCCCGCGTGCTCCGGCCCCGCGGAGCAGCCCCAGCGGGGTCCCGGGAGCACAGGTGTGGACCCACGGCTCCCCGCCGGCCTCAGTGACCGCGTCGAGGACCCAACCGAGCGACTCGGACGCCTCGGGCGGGTGCACGATCCGGTGCCGGCCGAAGCCGGACGCGGTGGGCACCCGCGCCTGGAGCACGGCCGCGAGCGCGGGCTCGTCCACCTGGACGACCAGACGCTCCACACGGGTGACCCGTCGGCGTACGTCGGCGACGTGGTCGCGCACCCCCTCGGCCAGCGCCTGGGCGAGGTCGCGACGGGCGCCGTGGTCGGAGAGCACCTTGTCGCCGCGCGGCTTCTCGACGGTCGCGGCCAGAGTCCAGGGACCGGCCACCTGGATCTTGAGCGCACCGGTTAGGTCCTGGGCCTGCTCCTCGAGCGCGTCGAGGTCCTGGGCGAGCAGGGAGCGGGCCCGGCGGTGGTCGACGCCGGCGGCGTCGGTGAGCCGCCAGCCCGCGGGCTGGAGATCGGCACCGAGGGTGGCCACCACGGCCAGGGCCCGGCCGGTCATCGACGCCAGGGCGCCACGTCCGGGCAGCTCGGGCAGGTGCGGCAGACCCTCGGGCGGACCGAGCTCACCGAGCACGAGGCGCACCGCCTCGTCGAAGTCACGGGCGTCGTCGCCCGGCAGCGACCCGACGCCGGTCGCGAGCGTCACGACGCGCGGCTCGTGCCGGCGATGGTGGCCGAGCCCACGACGCGGGTGCCGTCGTAGATCACGGCCGCCTGGCCGGGGGCGATGCCGTACGCCGGGTCGAGCAGCTCGATCTCGACCCGCGCTTCGAGGGTCGAGCTTGTCGAGACCACCAGCACGCGCGCCCGGTGCTCGTCGCCGTGCGCGCGGAGCTGGACGGTGCCCTCCAGCCTCGAGGGAACGGTGCCGCACCAGCGCGGGGACCTGCCGGTGATCCGGTCGACGGCCAGCCGTTCACGCGGGCCGACGGTGACCGTGCCCGAGACCGGTTCGATGTCGAGGACGAAGCGCGGCTTGCCGTCGGCGGCGGGCACCCCGAGACGCAGGCCCTTGCGCTGGCCGATGGTGAAGCCGTAGCTGCCCTGGTGCTCGCCCACCACCTCGCCGGACTCGTCGACGATCGGACCGCTGTGATGGGGGGCACGGTCCCCGAGCTTCTCGCGCAACCAGCCCGCGTTGTCGCCGTCGGCGACAAAGCAGATGTCGTGGGAGTCGGGCTTGTCGGCCACCAGCAGGCCCCGCGCGGCCGCCTCGAGCCGGACGTCGTCCTTGGTCGAGCCGCCGAGCGGGAAGAGCGAGTGGGCCAGCTGGTCCTGGTCGAGCACCCCGAGCACGTAGGACTGGTCCTTGCCGTGGTCGACCGCCCGGTGCATCTCGATCGACCGGTCGGGCCCGGTGCGCAGCTGCGCGTAGTGGCCGGTGGCCACGGCGTCGAAACCGAGGTCGAGCGCTCGGTCGAGCACGGCCGCGAACTTGATCTTCTCGTTGCAGCGCAGGCACGGGTTGGGCGTCCGGCCGGCGGCGTACTCGTCCATGAAGTCCTCGACCACGTCCTCGTGGAAGCGCTCGGAGAGGTCCCAGACGTAGAACGGGATGCCGATGACGTCGGCCGCGCGCCGGGCGTCGTTGGCGTCCTCGATGGTGCAGCAGCCGCGGGCGCCGGAGCGGTACGACGCGGGGTTGCGCGACAGGGCCAGGTGGATGCCGGTCACGTCGTGGCCGGCCTCGACCGCGCGGGCGGCTGCCACGGCGGAGTCGACGCCGCCGGACATGGCTGCGATCACGCGCACGGGGAGAGACCCATCAGCGCGACCTGCGGCTGCCCGCACGGGCCCGCTCGACGACCGGGCCGATGGCGGCGACGACGGCGTCCACGTCGGCGGCGGTCGAGGTGTGCCCGAGGGTGAAGCGCAGCGAGTGGCGGGCGGCCTCGTCGGTGCAGCCCATGGCGAGGAGCACATGGGAGGGCTGGGGGACGCCGGCGGA
>Ga0136611_10001971_pt1 | contig 14291 bp, 6 predicted proteins | sample AntDrymUQ2232306_2_FD_106645 | JGI IMG/M metagenome (GOLD analysis project Ga0136611, IMG submission 106645) | Polar desert sand microbial communities from Dry Valleys, Antarctica - metaG UQ223 (23.06) | ecosystem: Environmental > Terrestrial > Soil > Desert | place: Antarctica: Dry Valley...
AGCAGCCCTCGTCAGCGGACGGCTCCGGATCCTTGTCATTCAGGATGCAGTCGGAGAAGTACGAGATTTCCGCGGCGAACTGATCGCGGCGGCGGCCCTTCTTGTTGCGCACGGTATCGCCGATCGTCAGCGTGTATCCGAGCGCCTCGGCGTATTCATACGCCGGCTCAGCATGGATGTTGCCTTCGGTGCCGACCACGCGGAAGTCCGAGACGCCGTTAGCGTTGAAGCTGGTCGTGAAGGTCGCCAGGCGATCGCCGTCGAACTTCATCATCCCCGACGTCATCTCGTCGATCTCGGGCATGTCCGCCCGTGCGCCGTCGATCGACGACGCGAACACTTCCGTTGGCTCCGCGCCGAACATCAGGCGCGCGGTGTTGATGCAGTAAATGCCGAGGTCATAGAGCGTGCCGCCGCCGAGCTCGCGCTGCGTCCGGATGCCGCCCGGCTTGGCATGCATCGAGAAATTCGACGAGAAAAACCGCGGCTCGCCGATCTTGCCTGAGCGGACGATATCGACCACTTCGAGGAACAGCGGTTCGAAGTGCAGGCGATACGCGGTCATCAGCTTGACGTTGTTCTGAATGGCGGCCTTCGCCATGCGACGGCATTCCTCCTGCGTGACCGCGAGCGGCTTCTCACACAAAACGTGCTTGCCTGCCTTGGCCGCGCGCACCGCGTAATCGGCGTGCTCCGAATTCGGCGTCGCGATGTAAACCGCGTCCACTTCCTGCAGGCAGCGCTCGAACTCGTCGTAGCTGGCGCGCACCGGGATGCGGTACTTGTCGCCGAGCGCGTTGAGCTTTTCGGTGCTGCCGCTGACAATGGCGTGGAGGGAGGAGTTGCGCCTCGCATGCGCGAACGAAGGCAGCACCGCTGCTTGTGCGATGTAACCAAGTCCCACCACTGCGTAGCGAACCTTTGACTGAGCCATTACTAACCCCCGCAACCATTGGCTGCAAGCCACGTACCATTGCTCGTCGAACCCTGTTGAGCTTGCGAGCGAAGGTCTTCAAATCCTTGACGAACTCGGCGCTGGCTGCGCTCCGTGCAGCTGAGTCGGGCTCGCGCATAATCAGCGATGGATGCAGCCGGCCCGAGCAGGGTCGCCGCAGCCGTCGCGCCAAGCGCCACGACCATCGCGGGCCGGACGATGTCGATTCCTCATCGAGCCATAGGCGGCACGCGAGCACCTCTTCGCGGTTGGGCCGCTGGTGATCCGCCGCTTGCCGCGCGGCTGCCATTTGGAACCGTTGCGTTGCCTTTTTTGGCTACTACGGTCGCTGTAGCGGTATTCCAAGAAGTCAACCAGACCGCGATCTTTCCCTGAACGCATACAATCACGGGCGTGTTTTCGAGACCGCAGTTAGCCGATGATTTCCGCGCGTTAGGAATTGTGCCCGGCGATACGGTGATGGTCCATGCGTCCGTGCGCTCACTCGGCGATATCGCCGGCGGCCCGGATCAGATTCACCTCGCGATCAAGGATGCGATCACCGAGACCGGCACGTTGATGATGTACGCGAGCTGTCCGGAGTATTACGACGAGGTGGGACGCGGCGTCCACCCTGGCTCGATCGAGCGCGAGCTGCTCGAAAAAATGCCGGCGTTCGACTCGCGCTCTGCGCGCGCGGCGCGCGATAACGGCACACTGGTCGAGTTTTTCCGCTCTTACCCCGGATCGCTGGTCAACGACCACGTCGCCAGGTTTGTGGTCTGGGGCGCGCAGGCTCCCTACTTGATCTCGGAGCAGCCGTGGGACTTCGCGTTCGGCAGGGGGTCAGCGCTGGATCGCTTTCGGAAGCTCGACGGAAAGATTCTCCTGATCGGTTGCGATCACGACACCGTCACGTTCCTGCACTACGCCGAGCACATCCTCGCGGTACCCGATCTGCGCATTGCCACCTTTGAAGTGCCCGTGCTCGAGAACGGCGAGCGAGTCTGGAAGGAGATGAAGGAAGTCGACACCAGTGGCTCCGGCGCGCATCCGAACTGGCCGGATCGGTTCTTTGCGCAGATCGTCAACGCTTACCTGTCGAAGACGCAGAACCGGGGCGGCCGCGTGGGCCACGCGCACTGCTTTCTGTTCGACGCGCAGGGATTGCTCGAACTCGCGCTTGCCGAAATGCGCGCCGTCGCTCTCGGGAAATGAATCCCGATGGGAAGGCGCCTCCCGACGGGATCCAGTCTCCCGACGGGATGAAGTTCCCGAAGCAACCTTTTGCCGCCCTTTCCGTCCAATAGGTCGTTACCAAGAATGTCTGGGTAATCTGACGTATGCCGCCGACCGCATCCAAGACACCGAACGGGCTCCTGCACGGGGCGCTAGATGCCTTAATCCTCAAGACTTTAACCCGTGGTCCGAGCCACGGATATGCGGTCGCGCGCTTCATCGAGGAGACCACCGCCGACGCCTTCTTGATTGAGGACGGATCCCTGTATCCGGCCCTGTATCGGCTCGAGCGCAAGGGCTGGGTTGAGGCCGAATGGGGCATGTCGGAACTGGGACGGCGCGCGAAGTTGTATCGGCTCACCGACGCCGGCCGCGAGCAGCTCGCCGCCGAAGTCGCGACCTGGAAGAAATTCTCGGCCGGAGTCTCGAAGGTGTTTGCGACATGAAGCGGTCGCTGCGTTCATGGCTGTGGCGGGTGCCGCTCGATCAGGAGTTCGACGAGGAGATCGCGCTGCATCTCGAGATGCGCACCCGCGAGCTGATCGACAACGGCATGGAACCCGCCGCGGCGCGGGCGCAGGCAATTAAGAGAATGGGCGACGTGAAACGCCTCAAACAGACATGTGTGGACCTTGGTAGAAAGCGAGATCGTGAGATGAGCATCACCCTGTGGCTCGAAGAGCTGCGTGAGGACATCAAGTTCGCGTTCCGGCAGCTGCGGGCAGCACCGGCGTTTTCCCTGGTCGCGACGTTGACGCTGGCGCTTGGCATTGGCGCCAACAGCGCGATCTTCGCCCTGGTCGACGCGACGCTGTTGCGGCCGCTGCCGTACGGCGATGCGGGGCAGCTCGTCACAATCTGGGAAAAGTCGAGCGCCACCGCGCGCGGCTTCGCGTCTCCGCCCAACATGCTGGACTGGCAGTCACGCAGCCGGACGTTCGCCGCGATTGCCGGCTACACGCCGTCGATGGGCAGCATGGTGATGTCCGGACGCGACGGCAACGCGCTGACGGTGTCGCGGCAGTGGGTGACGTCGGGTATTTTCGATGTGCTCGGCGTCAAGCCGATTGCAGGCCGCACGTTTTCTTCCGAAGACGAAGCGCAACGGCGCCGCGGCGTCGTGATCAGCGAGGGGCTATGGGACACGCGTTTTGACCGCGATCCGTCGATCGTCGGCAGCGAGCTCAAGCTCGACGGCGAGTTGTGGCCTGTCGTTGGCGTGATGCCACGGGACTTCGAGATCCTCGGCCGCACCTCGATGTGGGCGATGCGGCCGTTTCCACCCAACATGCCGCCGCGCGCGCGCGGCGCCTACCAGCTGCAGGTCGTGGGTCGGATGAAACCGGGTGTCGCCGTCGAAGCTGCGCAGGCCGATCTGGCAGTAGTGGCGGAGGGTTTGGCACGCGAGTACCCCGGCTACAACAAGGGGCGGACCGTGACCGTCGAGCCGCTCCACGACACGATGGTCGGCAGCGATCTCAAGACCACCTCGATGCTGTTCCTGGGCGTGGTCGGGTTCGTGCTCCTGATCTGCTGCGCGAATGTCGCGAACCTGCTGCTGGCGCGGGCGACCGCGCGTGCCCGCGAGCTGGCGGTGCGTTCCGCGCTTGGCGCCGGCCGCCGCCGCATCATCCGGCAGCTGCTCACTGAGAGCGTCGTGCTGTCGATCCTCGGCGGCCTGCTCGGCATCGGCATCGGCGCCGCCATCCTCCAGGTGACGCCGCTGTTGATTCCCGATGGGCTGTTGCCCGCGTCGGTGACGCTCGCCTTCGACATCCGCATCGTCGCGTTCTGCGCGATCGCGGCGTTAATTGTCGGCATGGTGTTCGGTATCGCCCCGGCATTCCGGGCCACGGCCGTGTCCGCGACGGAAGCGATGGGCGCCGACAGCCGCACCACCGTGGGTAGCGGCGGACGCGTCCGCAGCCTGCTGGTGATGGGCGAGGTGGCGACAGCCGTGTTGCTGTTGTTCGGTGCAGGGCTCCTGCTGCGCACCTTGATCGCGGTCCAATCCTACGATCGCGGCTACCGCGCCGACAATGTGCTGACGATGTTGGTCGACCCGTTGGGGAGCGCCTATCCGCCACCCTTCAAGCAGCAACAGTTCTACGACCAGGTGGAGGCCGAAGTCCGGGCGGTGCCAGGCGTTGCCGATGTTGGATGGTCATCAGGGTTGCCGCTCGGCGAATCCGTATTCGGAGAATACCCGTTCAACTACGAAGTGGTCGGAGATGCGCCGCTGGACCCGGCGCGCAAGCCGATTACGGCGTATCAGATCGTCAGCTCCACGTACTTTTCAACTCTCGAATTGCCGATCGTTGCGGGCCGCGCTTTTGATGCGCGTGACGTGATGGGCAGCCCGCGGGTGCTGATTGTCAATGAAGCGTTCGCCAGGACCCTGGCGCCGCGCAATCCCATTGGCCTGCAGGTGTCAGTGAAGCCCGTCGATTCGCCGGACGACAAGCCGGTCACCCTGGAGATCGTCGGCGTCGCAAAGCAGGTGAAGCAGCGGCCCGATGAATCCGCGGATTACGTGCAGATGTATACCCCGTTGCTGCAGGACCCGATTGGCGACATCCATCTGCTGGTCAAATCGAACACTGGACGCGCCGAGGCGCTCACCGCAGCCGTGCGGGCCGCGATCTCGCGCATCGACAAGCAGCAACTCGTCGGCGTGTCGGGCGTGACGACGCTCGAGAACGTTGAGTGGATCGCCACGGGCCGCCACCGGTTCCGCGCGGTGATGGTCGGCGCGTTCGCCGCGCTGGCAGTGGTCCTAGCGATGGTCGGCGTGTTCGGCATCCTCGCGTATTCGGTGCAGCAGCGCACGCGTGATTTCGGCGTGCGCCGCGCGCTGGGCGCGACCAGCAAAGACGTGCTGAACCTGGTGGTGCGCGACGCGCTCAAGGTGATTGCGATCGGCGCGGGAATTGGCTTGATCGCGTCGGCGATGCTCGGCCGGATGATCGTGTCGATGCTGTTCGGTGTTCAGCCTCTCGATCTGGCGACGTTCGCGGTCGTGACGGTGGTGCTCAGCCTGACGACGGCGCTGTCGATGGCCGGACCGGCGCTGCGGGCGGCGAGGATCGATCCCGCGATGGCGCTCAGAAGTAAGTAAGGCGCTACCCTCGAACCCCGGCTGGAGGCTTTTTCATCAGCCTTCCGGCCGGATTGCAATTGGCGAGCTTATTGCAATCCGTCACGTCGGTTGGCGAGCAGATCGACACTGAGTCGATTGCCCACGCCAATGGCGAGGGATGTGATGAGCCTGATATTGATTCTGCTGATTCTTCTACTGGTTTTGGGCGGTGGCGGGTTCTATGCCGGTGGACCGCGCGTGGGCATCTCGCTCGGCGGCATAATCCTGCTCATCATTGTTTTCATGGCGGTCACGGGGCGGCTCTGACCCCGCGTGTTTGAAGTGGTTCCCGACGTCGCGCGCGACGCGACTGGGAACCACCTTTCGTCTTGTATTTCACCTACGAAGTAGTCGCCATTTATCTTGGCGCCGAATAGGACGACTCGCTCGACCCGCAAATTGCAGGTGAACGAGCAATGGCTTCGCCCGGTTGCAGCAAGATTCCCAGGATTGCGGCGGATGCCACCGATGGCTGCGTCCACGTGCGGGGAGCGCGTGAGCACAACCTCAAGAATATCGACCTCGACATTCCCCGCGACGCGCTCGTCGTGTTCACGGGAGTGTCCGGCTCAGGAAAGTCGTCGCTGGCTTTCGGGACCCTTTACGCCGAGGCGCAACGCCGTTACCTCGAATCGGTTTCGCCATACGCCCGCCGGTTGTTTCACCAGATGTCGGTGCCCGATGTCGATCGGATCGACGGCCTCCCGCCGGCTGTGGCGCTGCAGCAGCAACGAGGATCACCGAGCACGCGATCGTCAGTCGGCAGCGTGACCACGCTCTCCAACCTGCTCCGCATGTTGTACTCGCGCGCGGGCGACTATCCGCCCGGGCAAGAGCTCATCTACGCCGAATCCTTCTCGCCGAATACCCCCGAGGGCGCCTGCCCCCGCTGTCACGGCCTCGGTCGTGTCTACGAAGTGACGGAGCAGTCGATGGTTCCAGACGACTCGCTGTCGATTCGCGAGCGCGCCATTGCCGCGTGGCCGGTGGCGTGGCAGGGACAAAATCAGCGCGACATCCTCGTCTCGCTCGGTTACGACATCGACACGCCGTGGCGAGATCTACCGCGGAAAGATCGTGACTGGATTCTCTTCACCGACGACCAGCCGATCGTGCCGGTCTATGCCGGTTTTGAATCCGACGAGGTGCGGCGTGCGCGCAAGCGAAAGGAGGAGCCCAGTTATATGGGGACCTTCACCGGTGCCAGGCGATACGTGCTGCATACGTTCGCGACGACGCAAAGCGCGATGATGAAGAAGCGCGTCGCACGTTACATGCTCGGCGCCGAATGCCCGGTGTGCCACGGCAAGCGGCTGCGACCGGAATCGCTGACGATCAAGTTCGCCGGGCTCGATATCACCGAGATGTCGCGGCTGCCGCTCGCGAGGCTGGCGGCGACGCTGCGCCCCCACGCCGAAGGCCTCAACAGCGGCCGCGCGGCGATGGACAAGGACCACCCGGAGAAGGTAATCGTCGCCCAGCGCATCGCCGAAGACATCGAGGCCCGCCTCTCGGTGCTGCTCGAGCTCGGGCTCGGTTACCTGTCGCTTGAACGCAGCACGCCGACATTGTCACCGGGTGAGCTGCAGCGTCTTCGTCTCGCCACGCAAGTGCGCTCGAACCTGTTCGGCGTCGTCTACGTGCTGGACGAACCGTCCGCCGGTCTGCACCCGGTCGATACCGCGGCGTTGCTCAAGGCGCTCGATCGATTGAAGGTCTCCGGTAACTCGCTGTTCGTCGTCGAGCACGATCTCGACGTGATGCGACACGCGGACTGGATCGTCGACGTCGGTCCCGGGGCGGGCGAGCACGGCGGGCTGATCCTGTACAGCGGTCCGCCTGCCGGCCTCGAGCGCGTAGAGGCATCGAAGACGCGCCGTCACTTGTTCGGCGCCGATGCACCCGCGGCGCGATCGACGCGCACCCCGAAGGGATGGCTGAAGCTCGCGGACGTGACTCTCAATAACCTTCATGGTCTCGACGCGGCCTTCCCACTCGGCGTATTCACGTCGGTGACCGGCGTATCAGGATCTGGCAAGTCGAGCCTCGTTAGCCAGGCATTAGTGGATCTGGTCGCGGAACACCTCGGGCATCCGCCGCCGGAGGCTGAAGAGCAGGCCGACGAATTGGATCTGTCACCGTCGGCGACGGTGAGTGGCCGCATTACCGGGGGGATTGAGGCGATCACGCGCCTGGTGGTGGTCGATCAGAAGCCGATCGGGCGCACGCCCCGCTCGAATCTCGCGACCTACACCGGGCTGTTCGATCATGTACGGAAGTTGTTTGCCGCTACCAAGCCGGCGCGTGCCCGCCGTTACGACGCAGGGCGTTTCTCCTTCAACGTCGCGAAGGGCCGCTGCGAGACGTGCTCTGGCGAGGGGTTCGTCATGGTCGAACTGCTGTTCCTCCCCAGTGTCTACGCACCGTGTCCAACCTGCCACGGCGCGCGCTACAACGCCAAGACGCTCGAGGTGAAATACCGCGACAAGAGCATCGCCGACGTGTTGAACATGACGGTGGATTCGGCGTTCGAGTTCTTCGCCGGCGAACCGCATTTGGCGCGCGCGCTCGGCGTGGTCCGCGAAGTGGGGCTCGGCTACCTGCGACTCGGGCAATCAGCCACCGAGCTTTCAGGTGGTGAAGCCCAACGCATCAAGCTGGCGACCGAACTGCAGCGAACGCAGCGCGGCACGAGCCTCTACGTGCTCGTTGAGCCAACGACGGGGCTGCATGCTGAGGACATCAACAAACTGATGACGCAGCTCGACGGGCTGGTCGAGTCGGGTAATACCGTGATCGTCGTCGAACACGACATGCGCGTCGTCGCTGCGAGCGACTACGTCATCGATATCGGGCCTGGAGCGGGAGAGGAAGGCGGCCGCGTGGTGGCTGCTGGAACACCCGCGGAGGTAGCGCGCACGTCAAAGAGTCAGACGGCGCCGTTCCTCGCGAGAGTGATCACGCCGAACGCCGCGTAAGTCGCATGGTCGCTGACAGCACCCGGCCGCCGCGCTGACAGTGCGCCCGCTTCCCAGCGTTGTGCTTCTGAGCTCAATACGCTTTCAATCTGCACTCTAGCTTCTGAACCTCATCTGCTTCTCCTCTGCGTTGACACCCACGTTGCACAGGCGTACCCTGCGCGGGAAGAACGGTTGATTCACCGCAGCAGAAGAGGTGCCCAGATGTTACGCAGATGCTTTGCAATGGTGTTCGTCGTGTTGGTTGTGACGACCGCGTCGGTGCAGGCGCAGACCGACGGTAGCTTGCGCGGGTACATCAAGGATGAGCAGGGCGCCGTGCTGCCCGGGATCACCGTTACGGCAACCAGCCCGGCGTTATTGGCTCCCGTGACCGCGATAACCGACACCGCCGGTTATTACCGGCTTCTCAACCTGCCGCCAGGCACCTACGCGATCACGGCGGAGTTGACCGGCTTCACGACCTACCGCCGCGAAGGCATCGTCATGCGTGCGGGAACGACGTTCGCCGTCGACATCGAGATGAAGGTCGGCAACCTCGCCGAGACCATCACCGTCTCGGGCGACTCGCCGATGATCGAAGTCGGCAGGCCGACCAGCGTTATGAACATCGAAGGCGAGTTGCTGCGCGCCGCGCCGATCACCTCGCGCCGGCTGTTCAGCGACGCGCTCGATATGGCGCCGGGTATCGGGTCGAGAAACGTCGACGATGGCGTCGGCCGCCGCGCCTACTATTTCCGCGGGTCGCACATTTACGCGCATGCGTTCCAGATCGAAGGCGCGCCGGCCTCCGCCTATATCGACTCCTCGGCGCATTCGATGGGCATGGGCGGCGACACGGTACAGGACGTCGAGATCAAACTTGGTGGCGCCGACGCGTCGACGCCGCTCAGCACCGGCGTGGTCATGAACATCGTGACCCCTAGAGGGCAGAATCAATACAAGGGTTCGCTCGGGTATTCGTTTCAGCCACTTGATTGGAACGGCGACAACACCAAGGGCGGCGCCGCGCCGGGCGGGCTGCCGACCTTCCAGTCGGTCAACCAATGGGACGCGTCACTCGGCGGCCGCATTCTTCGTGACAAGATCTGGTTCTTCGCGACCTATCGCTACGCCGATCTCGAGAACGGCATCAGCCGGACGCCACTGGATCTGTCGTACCTGACAGCCTTCAAGCCGAATTTTGAAGCTTTCAACAACAGCTCGATCAGCAAGCAGCCATTCGTGAAGCTCACGGCGCAGCTCGCCGCCGGGCACGAGCTGTCAGGCTTTTTCCAGAACGATCGCAACCGCTACACGAGTTCCCGCGAGCGCAACACCGATCAGATCAACTACAACTCCGCCGGCGGGTCGATGTATCAAGCGAAGCTGAACTCGGTGTGGGGCGAACACGTGACCACGCAGTTCTCCGGGTCCTACAACAACAAAGGCGGCAGCGACATCGACACTTACACGACCGTGGCGGGGTCGGGGCCGCAGGTGCTGGTGCATCAGCGGACCACCCTCTCAGGCGGCGTGCCGACCGGCAGTGGCGCGCTGGTCACGATGGACAACGTGCAGTCCCAAAGCCTTTCCCCATCGTCGATGCTGGTGCTGCGCGGCGACCTGACCTACTTCCGGACCGGGTGGGCCGGCTCGCACGAACTCAAGACCGGAATCTGGGCGGCGCCGCGGCTGCGGCGAGACGTCACGAACATGCTGGTCAACGACGGATTTTTCCTGAATGAAGTCCGGCAGATCGATCCGGCCAACCCGCTCGCCGGCACGGTGGCGTTCCATCGCCGGTATGAGGAGCCGCTTGAAACCGTGACCACCGATGCGCGCGACCGCGACATCGGTATTTACGTCCAAGACTCCTGGAAGCCGAATGCGCGGCTGACCGCCAATTTTGGCGTGCGCGCCGATTTCGTGCGGCGGTTCGACAATGTTTACGGCGTTGAACGGATGAAGAGCATTAACGTGGGACCGCGCTTCGGCATCGCGTACCTGGTGACGAAAGACGCGCGCAACGTGCTGCGCGCATCCGCCGGCCGCGTGCATGAACAGGTGAACGGCCGTGATCCGATCACCACGTTTGGGCCCACGTCGGTCCGCTTGCGCCGCGATCTTTACGACGCGCAGGGTGACGGCGTGTTCGAAACCGAGATCATCACGCCGGCCGCCACGTCCGCGATCAACCAGCTCGCATTCGATCCCGACCTGCACCAGCCGTTCGTCGATGAGTTTGCCGCCGGCTTTGCGAGGCAGTTTCCAGGACAGATTAGCGTTGACATCTCGGCGTCGCGCCGCTATTTCACCGATGCGTATGCCGAGGTCGACATCAACGGCATTTATCCCGACGGTCCAGGCCAGCCGTTCATCGGCTTTGGGCGCGTCGACCCGAACCGCGGGATGATCATGCAGCAGACCAACGCCAGCTGGAGCAAGGTGGTCGTGACCAACATGGAAGCGATCATCGCGAAGAACCTCTCGCACGGCTTCCAGGTGATGGCGAGCCTGACCCGGCAATGGCAGGAGATCTCAGGCACCTGGAATCCAACCGACCCGGCGCGGTTCATCCAGCCCGAGGCGTTTCCGAATTATCGCGACCTGTCGCGCCATTTGTTCGGCAACGGCGACGACAACACCCTCGATGGCGGCGGCAACGAGTCTGGCGTGGCCTATCGGCCGTTCTCGGTCCGCATCGCGGGACAGTACTTTGCGCCGTGGTCGATTCGCGTCGCAGCCAGCTATGTGATCCAGGCGGGCGGCTACCTGGGCCCGGTCGTCATCCAGAGCGGCAGTAACCCGATCTATGGACCGGGGACCGTCCGCTTGGCGAATGGCACCACGCAATCGAATCCGCTGGCCACGTCATGGCGCTTCAACTACGCGACGCGGTCGGAAGGCCAGGTGCGCAACGAGACCGCGCGCTACCTGCAACTCAACCTCGGACGCACCATCAAGTTCGGGCGTCAGAGTGTCGACGCCGGGCTCGGCATTTTCAACGTCTTCAACAACGGCGCGTTCACGCAGTGGAACACCAACGCGCAACGCATCAACACCCCGCTCTATTTGGGGCGCTTCAATCGCCACCCGCCGCGCGCCTTCCAGCTCACGCTGGCGTATAAGTTCTAGCTAGCGCAGGAGCACGTTGATGTTGCCACACTCGAAACGACTGGCCTGGATCGCGGCGCTGGTGACGGCGTCGGTGGCATGGCTGCCTGCCGGCCACGCGCAGCAAGCGCAGCCGATCGGCGCCGATGCCTATAGCCGGCTGCACTGGCGGTTCATTGGTCCCGAGGGTAATCGCTTCTCTGCGGCAGCAGGCGTGCCGGGTGATCCGCATGTCTACTACGTCGGTGCGGCGTCCGGCGGCATCTACAAGACGGGTGACGGCGGTGTGAACTGGCAGCCGATGTTCGACAGCCAACCGGTGCAGTCGATCGGTTCACTCGCCGTCGCCGCTTCCGATTCCAACACCGTATGGGCGGGCACCGGCGAAGGAAAAATCCGCAGTCACATTTCGGTCGGCCAGGGGATTTACAAGTCTCTTGATGCCGGCAAGACGTGGGCGCTGATGGGGCTCGAGCAGACCGGCCGCATTCCGCGCCTCGTCATCGATCCCAAGAACGCGAACGTCGTCTTGGCCTGTGCGCTCGGCCACGCCTACGGTCCGCAGCCCGAGCGCGGCGTGTTCAGGACGACGGATGGCGGCGCCACCTGGACGAAGGTCCTGTTCGTCGATGAGAACACCGGTTGCTCGGACATCGCGATGGATCCGAAGAACCCGCGCGTGCTGTTTGCCGGCATGTGGCAACTGGAGATTCATACCTGGGGCCGGGTGAGCGGCGGCCCCGGGAGCGGACTGTTTCGTTCGCAGGACGGTGGAGTGACCTGGAAGAAGTTGACGGGCAGCGGACTGCCCACCAGACCCGTCGGCAAGGTGGCGGTCGCAATCGCGCAATCCAACACCAGTCGCGTCTACGCCATGATCGAAACCGGCGACGGCGTGCCGTGGGAAGGCAAGGAAACCGACACCGGCCAGGTGTGGCGTTCGGAGGACGGCGGCGAGACCTGGCGGCTGGTGAGCCACGACCATCTCGCGATGGGCCGCGCGCATTACTACTCGCGCATGGCGGTGGCCCCGGATGATGAGGACGAGGCGTATTTCCTGACGGCATCGTTCGCCAAGTCGATCGACGGCGCGCAGACGCTCACGCTGTTGCCCCGCGCGCCGGGCGGGGATCACCACGACATCTGGATCGATCCGACCAACGCCAATCGGATGATCGTGGCCCACGACCAGGGTCTGTCGATCTCGATCAACCGGGGACGCACCTGGTTCCGCCAGCGCCTCACCAACGCGCAGATCTATCACGTCACCGTCGACAACGAAATTCCGTACAACGTCCTCGGTAACAAGCAGGACGAGCCGTCGTATCGCGGGCCGAGCAACAGCCGGATCCAGGGCGGTGGCGGCGACGGCGTGATTCCGCGGGCGATGTGGCATTCGGTGAGCGGCGGCGAAAGCGGCTGGGCCACGCCCGATCCGGTCGATTCGAAACTGGTGTGGTCATCGGCTTCCGGTTCCGGCGCCGTCGGTGGAATCGTGGTCCGTTTTAACGAGAATAACCGGCAGTTTCGCAACGTCGAGGTCTGGCCGCACCAGTCAAATGGCCCTGCGGAAGGTGTGCGTTATCGGTTTGTGTGGGACGCGCCGCTTCACATCTCGCCGCACGATCGCCACACCATCTATACGGGCAGCCAGCACGTCCATCGGACCACCGATGGTGGTCAAAGCTGGACCGTGATCAGTCCAGACCTGACCCTTAACGACAAGACCAAGCAGGGAAGTTCCGGCGGGTTGACTCCCGACAACATCGGTGTCGAGTACGCCGGCGTAGTATTCGGGATCGCTGAATCACCCAGGGAAAAAGGCACCATCTGGGCCGGCACCAATGATGGCCTGCTGCAGCTGACGCGGGATGCCGGCAAGACCTGGACCAACGTCACGAAGAACCTCCCGAACCTTCCACCGTGGGGCAGCGTACGCAGCATCGTGCCCTCTCGCTACGATTCGCCAACGGCCTATGTCACCGTTGATTTCCACCAGGTCAACAACCGCGATCCGTTCGTCTACAAGACCACGGATTATGGAAGGACCTGGCGGTCGATCACGAAAGGCATTCCGCGCAGCATGCTGAGTTACGCGAAGGTGATCCAGGAAGATCCCGTGCGGCGCGGATTGTTATACCTCGGCACCGAGAATGCCATCTACGTGTCGTTTGACGACGGCGAGAACTGGCAGCCGCTGCAGAATGATTTGCCGCACGCCCCGGTGTCAGGGATCGTGGTGCAGGAGCACTTCAATGATCTGGTGATCTCCACCTACGGGCGTGGCTTCTACATCCTCGATGACATCACGCCCCTGCAGCAGCTCACGCCGCAGGTTGTGGCGTCGGACATGCACTTGTTTCCACCACGCGCGGCTTACCGCTTCCGTCCAATTACGGCGCCCTCGACGACCTACGACGATCCGACCGTGGGCGAGAACCCAAAATACGGCGCATCGATCAATTACTACTTCAAGGCGCCGCCGGCGGGCCCAGTTACCCTGAGTATTCTCGACGCCAAGGGACAAATCGTGCGGACGATGACGGGCCCCAAGGACGCGGGAATCAATCGCGCCAATTGGGATCTCCGATCCGAGCCGACGCGGGAGGTCCGCATGCGGACCAGCCCAATGTATGCGCCGCACATCCGCGTCGGGCCTGACGGCACGCGACCGGCCCCCGGCGCCGGTCAGCACACGATGCTGATGCCGCCAGGCGTCTATACCGTGAAGCTGTCAGTCGGTGGCCGGGAGCTGACGCAGCCGCTGACGGTGCTCAAGGACCCGAACTCCGGTGGAACCGAAGCCGACATCACGGCGCAAACCCGGATGCTGGTCGATCTGCGTGATCACCTGAATGAGGCGGCGGAGATGGTGATTCTGATCGAGGGCATTCGCAGCCAGATC
>Ga0136611_10001972_pt1 | contig 14289 bp, 19 predicted proteins | sample AntDrymUQ2232306_2_FD_106645 | JGI IMG/M metagenome (GOLD analysis project Ga0136611, IMG submission 106645) | Polar desert sand microbial communities from Dry Valleys, Antarctica - metaG UQ223 (23.06) | ecosystem: Environmental > Terrestrial > Soil > Desert | place: Antarctica: Dry Valley...
ACGCGTCTGGCCAAGGATGACAAGCGATCGGAGAAGACGGCGGTGGAGCTGCATCTGCTCGCCTGCTCCACGCTCATGCTCGCTCGCGTTGCGAAACTGCTGGCCATACTATGTGCTTACCACGCTGTATCGTGTCTGCGAATTCTATCTGTGGCAGAAACCTTGCGTGACCATGCGACCGAGGATGAAGGTCGCTATGAGCGTATTGCCAAGTTAGGAGGGCAAGAGCAATGCAGAGAGTTTCTAAAGTTCGACCGTCGCAGTCGCACGTTTTCTCTATTGTGGCAACGCTCGGCCTGATGATGGTGCTACCCGTGGTCACAATCGGAGTTGCACCGATGATCGCGCGAGCGGATGACGGTTGTCCGTCAAGCGTGTCATATCTCGGAATATCGGCCGAGCTCGATGGCACCACGTACGGTGGATACCGCGTCGGCGGTCTCTCAGCCATCGCCATGGACCGGGACCAGGGTGTCTATTACAGCCTCGTTGATCGTGCTGCACGTAGCCCGGCGCGGTTCTTCACGTTCACCATGCCCGTCACACGTGCTGGGGTCGGATCGGTGGCGATCAGAGGTGTCACCGTCTTGCGCGATGAGAGTGGAACGGCGTTCACGGGTGACACCTTTGACGGCGAAGGGCTGACCATACATCCGGATGGCACGCTCATCATCGCGTCCGAAACCGAACCGGCAATTCGCCAGTTCGCGACGGATGGGCGAATGCTTTCCACATTGCCTGTCCCTGAGAAATTTAAAGTGATGCCCGTGGGCCATGCCGAGGGAAACGCCACGTTTGAAGGAGTTTCTACGGGTTTGGGTGGACGCAATGTCATTGCCGCACTCGAACAGCCTCTCCAGACAGATGGTTGGACCAACGACGGACGTGGTCGAATTCGGCTGCTCAGTCTTCACGCGAGTAGCGCCACGAGCACCTGGAACACTCGCGAGTTTTATTATCTCGCGGAATCCGGCCAGAGTGTGGTCGACCTGTTCGTCATTGGGAACCAACGCATTCTGATCCTTGAACGCGGGTACACGGCTGAGACTGGCACGAAGGTGCGCCTCTTTCTCACGCGCCTCCAGCCATCGCGGAGCGTCGACCATCTGGAAAGCCTGGCGTCACCGTCGGCAGTGCCGCTTGAAAAGCAGCTCGTGCTCGACCTCAGTGCATGTCTGGGGACGCTGCAGTCTCGCGCGGGGGCAACAACAACAATACTGGAAAACATTGAAGGCATCACGTTAGGCCCACGACTTGACGATGGTCGATGGACGATCGTCTTGCAGACCGACGACAACTTTTCGAGTGGCGAGGCGACACAGGTTATGGCGCTTGGCATTGATCCAGTGAGGCCGTTCGACGATTCACCGTCCGACGCTGATTAGTTGAATTTCATGCAACCTGGTACTCTTCAGGACAATAGTAAAAGGCGGCCCGGCGAATTTAACGATCTCGAAGTCATTTTGGTGTGTTTGGGCACGACTGACCATCTTGAGATTGTGTTATGGGCTCCGGGGAGGATTCTACGGCCTTGGTGGATGTGTGCTCCACGTATCAATACTGCCTACCGAACCAGCGTGATTAATGCCGAGTTGATGGTTGCTTAGGATCGTCACTAGGAATCTATCTCAAATTGGCTAATTGGTGGTAGCCACGGTGCCAGAGCAGGCCACAGGCCAGGTTGAGGAGCGTGAGATAGCTCACGCTCTTCGTCTCCCAGCGGATCAGGATGCCGCGACACATCGACAGCCACGCCAGCGTCCGCTCCACGACCCAGCGCCGCGCGGGAAACGTCGTCGTGCGGGACGGACGAGTGTCGCGTTTCAGCGCGATGTGTGGCTCGTACTCGTGATCGAGACAGGCACCATACCCGGTGTCGTTGTCGTAGCCCTTATCTAGCACAAGATGCTGCTCGTAGCCCTCTTCCAAACGAAGGCGTTCCAGCACGATCGCCTCGATCGTCGCGTCGAGCAATTGCGCGTCCGGCACATTGGCTCCCGCAATTTCGATCCCGAGCGGTCCCTCTCCGCCTCGACGACGAGCGACTTCTTTACGCCGCTTTCGGCGCGGCCAGTGGGATTCGGATCAATCTAGTCCCCCTTTTCGGGCCTTCGTAAGGCCCCGTCCGACGCCTGCCATTCCCAGTCACACCCATGCAGGTCTTCACACCGATCCTGGATCGTGGCCCAGATGCGCTCGAAGATCTCCAACTGGACGCAGCGCTGGAAGGTCCGATGCACGGAACTGTCGTCAGGGTATTCGCTCGCCAGGTGATTCCATTGACACCCCGTCCGCAACCGGAAGATGATGGCGTCGAAGGCGGCGCGAGAGTCAATGCGCTTGCGACCGCGTGCTTTGGGTGGGTCATGTTCGGCCAGGATCAGCTCGATGATGTCCCAGAGATCGTCAGAGACCGTCGAGATAGTCAGCAGCGGTCGTCGGTGCTGCTTCGGGCGCCCCATGCGTGTTCCTCCTTTGCCACGTGGTCAAGCAGGGATCATGCCATTCTGAGATAGTTTCTAACTGAAAAGCTAGGTAGCCAGCAGACTGACATGACGTTATTAAAATTGACGCATGTCGAACAGGTTCGCATATGGACCTTGCCGCCGCAGACGCAATGAACGTAGTCGTACTACTGAATCCGCTGTCGGCGGCGCGACAATAGGGACTCCAGTCTGGTAGAGCAGTTCCGTATCAACATGTTCGAGAGAGCATAATCTGACTGCATGGGTCGCAGAACCACCGATTCGACGCGCGTGCTGGCATGTATCCTCCAGGAGGGTGTCCAACCTTCTCAAGAGAGGCGTACGACACACGCGGCGGGGATGCCACATGCGTGGGGTTCGTACTCCTCACTTGGAGAAGGGCTGTTGGTTGGCAGTTTGCTCCGCCACATCTACTGTAGGACTGGAACCGAGGCGTTACAACCGGACGATGTAGCCCATTAGCCACAAATTCCGTGAGACGGTTACGACCTACTCCATTTCCCATGGTTACGTATTTCACCATGCCTCTACTCACTCGGCCATATCACCTTGGCAGCGCTCATGAGTCGGGATGCTGCGTCAATTTTCTGAATCGCACTATCGACGAGCCCGATGACACCTGACTGAATCCCCGTCTCCATATCCGTTGCCGCTCTGAGATATATCGTCATTGCCTCAATAAATGCGGTATGGAAGGCGTCGTAGCCGGGCGGTGGTGTCAGTTCCTGCACCATGGCGTTGGTTCTCCGCCAGATCCGAAGTTCGAGAACGACCTGCAACTGCCTGTCATTGAGACCGATATCGCGTTCATCAGTGAGGTCGAAAAATCGCCCAAGACTAGCCATCATCGTCTGCATCGATGCGTCCACATGTTGCCGGTATATCTGCACATCTGCTGACGACGACGAAGCCACGACGGATGAAATGACTTCGGGCACTATAGGTGGTGTCGGACTGCCCGAGGGCGTGACTGACGACGAGGGGGTTTTCGGAGCACGTCCACGGATCGTCGCCGTCTCTAACGGAGCAGAGGTGCCGTTCGCGGAACTGGTAGCGGTTAGATCATTTGATCGATTTGCTGATGGAACCTGCCGACTGTTGGCATCAATGACGACAAAAACGATGGCCAGCACTGTAACGAGGATGGTCAGACTGACTGCAGCAGCACAGGCGTAGGAGCTCCATCGACGCCGTAACGCCATTGCAGTTGAGGCGGTTCATCATGAGCGACCGACCCAGTGCTGTTCGTTGCGTGCCGGTGATTGCCGCGCGGAACGTGGTGCCGGCCCTTCGTGACTGGCTGGGGACGCCCTTTAGGTTGATGCCGTTGCGCCGTTGCACGCGATCGCGTGCGACGAGGCGGGAGATCGGGCATGTTGGTGTGCTCCTTGAACGCCTGGTGTCAGAGCCCCAGTGTAATGTTCGTGTGTACGTGTCGAGTGGTCGTGGCACTGATGATCGTCGTGAATTAACGTGCTGCGCTGATCAGTTCACGTGCGTTCATGCCATCAATTTCATCAATACCAATAGTCATACGACGTTGGGTTGTTCGGCGGATGACCGAACGTGGAACACACCGAATGCCGGTCTCGTCGTTCGCCAGGACCATTCAGCGGCGACGTTCTGCGGGCATGCCTCTGCTGAGCGAGGCATGTCTGCACTCCACATCACCCAGCATCCATCACTCAACCGGCGACTGCCAGCATCGAGGCGTTGCAGGTGGATGCGGTTGTTCTCGGTGACGAGATCGTCGCGGATGTGGATGTGGACGACCTTGGTGATGACGAGATGGGCGCCGTACGGCAGATCCCCGACTGGAATGATCTGGCGGACGCTGCACTCCAGGTTCGCTGGCGCTACCGCCACGAGCGGTGCTTGGTCCACTAATCCCGCTCGCGCCGTCAGCCCAGCAGCCGCTAACTCATTAACATCGGCGGGCCACTCGGCGGCGGACACCGCCACCGCTGGGCCGAGGTCCGCGATGACGGTGTTGATGGCGAACTCGCCGGTTGCCCGGGTGTTGCGGAGCGTGTCTTTCTCTTGGCCATTGTGCGCGCTGACCGAAACGGCGATGCGTGGCGGCGATGACGTGATCAGCATGAAGAAGCGGAACGGAGCCAGAATGTACCCTCCATCAGCATCAACCGTCGATGTCCAGCCAATCGGGGGCGACACTACCAGAATGGTCAGCGGCTTATATACCAGTTGCGGATCAATCTCCTGCGGGTCAAGCTGCATCATGTGCTCCTCGTTTCTCAACTGGAGCGCTTGTTACCCGTGATTCGCTGTAAGGTTGACGTGTACTATCCCAACGTCATTCGCAAGCCGGGGCCGAGGATCACGATATGCCATCGGCTGTCGCGGGATGACGACGTGGGATGACGAAAGAGGGAGGGATCGAAGTCGTAAGTCCTCTGACCAAACCAAGGTTTTCCCCACGTGACGAGGTCGCCCAGCGTCTCTGGTTCCCAGACGCACTGACCCACTGTGCTAAGTGCTGGCAGCCCTTCTAGTCATTGGGCGCAGCGAACTGCCGGCCGTACATGCCATTTCTGAGCCATCTTGTCGCTGCAGCATCGACATCCGGAATGCACGAGGTGCGATCACGGTTCGCCTGGAAATGATCATGGCCGTGCACCGGAGGGGAACCGGATCCTTAGGACCGCTTGTGGGCATAGTACCGATCGTTACTCGACGCAACCCCTCGACGGTCAGAGGTCAGAGCCGACCTTTGCGAGCGGCTGATCCGTCATCGATTTACGAGCGTTTGCACTTACCGCTCGTCGTCCCCTTTCGACTCTCCAATCGCCGGTCGCCGCAGTGTGACCTGAATTGTCGTTGCCGCGCCAGACTCGCTCCTGACGTCGAACGGCCCGCCAATCTGTGCGGTTTGTTCGTGCGTCGAGTCAAGACCGAAATGGCCCGGGACGTGCTCATCGGTGGCAAAGCCATGACCCTCGGCAGTGCTCTTCAGCATGACGCCGTCAGCGTTCCTGGACAGCCGGACATGGACCTGTGTCGCCTGAGCATATTTCACAATGCTGTTGAGTGCTTCCTGGGGGATGCGATAGAGCGCATGGGTCGGCCCGATCGGCCCGATCGGCACATCCGGCTCACTGACGTCGGCGAGTTCAACGTTGATCCGGTGTCGCTGGTCAGGCACCTCAGATCGTCGCTCAAGTGTCATGACGATCCCGTCTACCTCGAGCGCCTGGGGCCGAAGTTCTAAGAGCAACGCACGCATCTCCGTGAGACCTTCCTAAGCCAGTGACAGCTCCTACTTAAGAGGTCCATCGACCGCTGCCTGGTCACGTACGAGGAGACTTTGTGCGATCTGTGCACCGGGGGCGATGCCGTAGAGCGCCTGGGAGACCGAGCAATGCAACTCTCGTATGATGGGGAATAGCAGTCGCTGCCACCCTCATATTTGTGGCCCCGATATGAAACGCCCCTGCTAAGGCGACTGACAGGCCCCGGACGCGTCGAGGGCACTAGCTGCCTGTGGCATGGACTATCTCAACTGTCGTCGCGGGACCGCCGACCACGACGACCGATACCATCGACTGGGCCATGATTGCATCAAGTCTGGTCGTCACCGCCTCGGCGTGGTCCCGCGAGTCCCACATGCGAAGTATCCGAACTGGTCGTCTGTCTCGCTGAAAAAGAGGACGCTTCGCTGATGCCTATGCTGTTCAGTCAGGTGTCCCACCCTGTGAACGATGCCGGCCTAGATCCCAGAGTGCGTTCTAGGCTGGATCGGGAACGTGGTCAGGCTGGCGTCCATGAAGCCCCTCCGTCCGTGAGCGCTAGCCAGGGGTAAGCGGCAGGCTGAGAATTGCCACCACGGCGGACCAATTCAATGGGACCGCAGGCTGCCGTACTGGTGGTCATCGAATGCGTCGTGACAACGTACCACTCAGTTGCTCACACACGGAGCGCCAGATCAGTGAGTGCCAGGAAGTTCCTTAAGATCACCAAGGAACCCTGCAGCAACTGGGTGCCAACAGCAAGCACTCATCGCCGCATCCGCGATCAATCCAACGAACTAGTGAATGATGAGCACGCCGACCGTCGCTCCATGCGAGTGCCGAACGATGGCACTCATGCGCTGAGAGTACACCCGGGCGTGCTCCAATCCTAGCCGGATCACGTGTGTTCATGTACGTACGCACCCCTTTGTGATACGGTGATCCCATGCGCAATGGATTGCAAGGGGGACGCAGCACCGTGGCACGTGTGCTGGTAGTAGAGGACGACGTGGCCATCGCCGAGATGCTCGAGCTGCTCCTCTCAATGGACGCGCATGAAGTGATGGTCGAATGTGACGGCATTGTCCGGGCCGAGGCCGAGCATTCGGACCTCATCCTGATGGATATTATGCTCCCACGCGGCTCGGGACTGGATGCGGCCCAGACGATACGCGCCTCCGCTAATGCAGTTGTCGCCGCAACCCCGATCACCGCCATGTCGGCTGGGGCGAATCTGCGTGCGCTTTCCGACTCGCCACCACGCGTGCACGCCGTGGGCTGAATCGACGATCGCGGTCGGTTTCAACGGTAAGCCGTCAAGGAGTGCAAGCGCCTCGTCCACGCTTCGCGGAAGGTTCGTCTGATTGTGGGTACAATGCTGGATGTCGATGTCCAGCACCACACCGACGATCCCGGCGACCGTGGCATTGGAGCAACGCTGATACGGGCCGTGATCGTCGCCGGCGAGTCCCATCCCGACGTAGAGGTCGAGGCGTCGGTTGGCATCGATCACGGCACGCGCGTCATCGATGCTTCGGGAGAAGTCGGAACGTTTGTCGAACTTGCGCCAGAGGGCGATGTGCGCGTTTTTCGGCAGGTTCTGAAACATCGTGGTAAGAAAGCGTGTCGCACCTGCCCGGTCAGGCACGGTGTCACGCGCAGTGTTATGGGTCATACTGAAAATCTTTCCTTCAAATAGTACTGATGATTCGTTTCGCTCGGCGTATTGATTGTTGTCCGCTGACGATCGGCATCAAGCTCGCCGTCGACGGATGTGTGTTGATTTGGATCACGTTCATGCGTGAAGTAGTCAACGGTCTACCGGACCCTGGTCGTGTCCCGGCACATGCCTCCCCGGGGGTGCGTCGCCGCTCCCGGAGAGTGGTTTCCATCACGCTTCGGCCCGTTGGTAACGGTTCAGACGTGTACGATCCGCCAAACGGTGCTCAACGGCCGTACTGGTCACCCGATTCCTGTTGATATGCACCATCTGACCCGCCGCAGGACGCGCCCCGCATGTGTGTGATCTTCGTGGCTGCCAGACCGCTGAAGACATCGTGCGCTCAAATCGGACGGTCGAACACGGCTCGTTGCTCACAACTGCTACTGTGGTTGCTTCTCCTTTCGCTCAGACGTAGTGACGTGCACCGCCTGTAGTTAGTAGATAGGCGGAATGTCCGCAGAATGTGCAACGTCTGACCAGATTGCTCTGACAGCTTGCCGGTGCGAGCTTCCGATGCCCGTTGTCGTGGCAACGCGCCCGATCAACCGAGCCGGTATGCGGGTCGATCAGTTGTAGCCTTCCAGCCGTCGTATTGGCGTCGACGCTCGTGACTTGCATGAAACGTCTTCCGATTGACTCCGCACGACTCGATGTCGGAGGGACGGTACCTGAGCGTCCGAACGAATCAAGGAACGTGACTGGTCACGTCCGGTCGAGCCTGGCGCTGAACGCAAGGTAGACGGTTTCTCGGATGCCTGTGTGAGCAGTCGCGGTAGCGTCGAACGCTTGACGCATTCATCCGTCAGGGGTAGGCGTCCATTCGGAATAGGACGAGGGCATCGCAGTTGTCGGGATCGTCTGTCCGATCATAGTTGAACGACGATTCCGCTCGATGCGTGAGTATCGCGTTTCCCTGCAGTCACGCGCGTCATCGCCGGCCTTGCCGCGTTGAGCGACGAGCGATCGCACCAGTCGACCATTGTTCGTTGGCGACAGTGAAACATGGTTGAGAACGACGGACCGACTTGCATGGCAATAACAGCGAATCACGTATCAGAGACGTGCATTCGAGATGACAGAAATCCCGGTTCGATACCCTGGATACACGATAGGACCGGGACCGTCTGAACGGCGTCGTATCGGTGGGGGCCGAGCCGCGAGTGTCGGCGCCGAGTACGAACGTGTCCTCTAAAGAAGCGTTCCCGGTTGCAGCCTGTCGCTTTCCGGTTCAATCGACGGGTTCCACCGAATTCCCGCCGAAACGAACCGGATCTACATCGGAGGAAGTGACAGCGACGTAAAAGACGAATGAAGACGCTCGTCAGAAATTGTCGTGAAGCACCGACGCGTGCCACTTAAATCGTCGATCTCAACAGGCAGGATGAATCGATGCATGGCCGTGCGAGCCTGGTTGATCTGTTATCACGTTCCGCTCAATTGCAGGAAACGGTCAACGAGCAGCACCCATCGCATCTGGATCGGTGCTGCTCGGTTTCCGCGGTCGATCGTGATGAGATGTACGGTCGACCTGACTATCTGAACGTTGCGGTTACTCGTTGATGCCGATATGCAAACCGTTACATCGCCCGCACAATCGTTACAGGTCGACCCGCATTGAACCGTTGCTGACACTCCGACAAGCGCGTCTTGATCCCGGACCGACGGCCGAAGCGTGCTGGACAGCAGCATTGCTCACGGCATGACGTGTATTGGCGGACTACGACTCCCAAACTACCTGTTCGATCAGGCGGTCAATCTGCTCCTGCCGCTCGTTGATGCTCTCAGGTGTGTCAGCAAGCCGATCGCCAGTGATCGGAATGTAGTCGTTCCAGCCAATCAGGATCACGTCAGGAGACAACATCAACAAGCGCGGAAGACGAGCCTTGACGAAGACCGCAATGCCGGTCGGAAACGACGTGATCTCGGCATACGAATCCAGTTGCTTGATGTGCGCAAGGATCTCAGGCTTGACCATGCCCGTGTGCGGATTCCTCGCTCCAGGGAACACGACGACCGAGTATGGATCGTGTTCTTGCAACACGAAGGCAACGCGAACGCCATCCAACTCGTCCCAGCCGCTCAGCGCCACATCAAGCAACCAGCCGGAGGTGAGGTCGTCGAAGCCGATCAAAGCGCGGGTCACCGGGTGAATTGCCAGGTGAGCCTCTGTACCGTCAATTGATACGGCCGCCACCGTTACCCAACTGTTCACATCGATCAGCTCTGCCGGAGGGCGCCAGCTGTTGGACCGAACCTTCCCGCGCAGACGAACAATTGTCTTTGGTCGGTAGAGCGGATTTCCGTGAGAGCGCGTCTTCAAGTTGATACCTCTTCCATATGGGTTGAACAAACCGACATGTGCCGGTTCATGTGGGATGCAGCCGTGTTCAAGCACCGGATCGGCACCTGCTCGCCACGACGAGACACGTGACTGACGTTCCCGTGCACGACGCGTTTGTCTGTATTGACGTCGGCACGCTGTGACATCGCAGCTGCTCGTGACGCCGCCAGCGGAAAGGCAGGTGCCGGTTCGGGACGATGGCAGCGTTCGAGCGCCAACGTAGGAATCTGGTGGACCGCCCGGTACCACTTCCCTCTTTCGACGCGAAACGTTGCCAACTTCCTGGCGGTATCGTGACGGGCCAATCTTCCGTTGCGGAACGGCCACGGAGCGGGGTGGACGATTGTGCCGGCATGTCCGTGTCAATCGAGCCCTACTCCCCAAGCCGAAGTGAAATACTAGGTCGTCTGGACCGCTATTCCTTCCCCGACATCACGACGCGGTCTGTCAAAAGCGCTCCAGATGGCCCGGGTTGACACAATTTCTGTGGCCGCAAGTGGTGCGGATTTGGTCCGTTCCGGTGAGATGTCCACGCATGAACAGATATGAGTAGCGCTTCGGGGTCATCGTCGTCCTACCTCCGCCGTTCTTGGGAACGTTCATCCGGTACGACCCGTCCGCGGACGGTTCGCCGTCCCAATACCAGCACTCGTCTATGACTTGCACGTGCTGGCTGAATCGCAGTAACGTGTCAAACATTGGCTGCTGCGGATGTATCATCGACCTCCTTATGTCTTGTATTCGAGTAGATTGCCGGGAAATGCAATACATCGCGCATTTTGTTCGTCGATCGACCTTCCATCCAATCCACTGATCCGGAGACGACGTAGAGCGCTCAATGGGCGTTATGGCCCCCGCGGTTGTTCGCGTCGCTCCGTAGCGTCGATGCCTATCACTCGCATCGAACGGAAACGGGAACGCGTGACTGCTGGTCGTTGGCAATCTCCGCAAGAACGCGGACGAGTCGAAGCAGCGGGAGCAGGTCGACTGGGACGGGGGTGGAGTCGTGCGCGTTCGCGGTCGCGGCCCCGGACGAGGTCGTTCTCCCCGTCAACCCGCCGGTTGGAGATGCCGGGCTTCGGCGCCGGCGCGTTTTCGCTTGTGGTGTGTCGTTCGTCATATCGCTTGAAGGGGAAGAATCTGAACACAAAAAACACGGCCTTCCACTGACACCCTTTTCCAAGGGAGATGCAGTCGCAGCCGTGTAACCGGATCTTGCCCGACGGTCAGCTATCCCGAAGGACGCCGTCGGCGCAGCGATATGAACTTGTTCTTGAACTTAGGTGATACGCAACCAGAATTCGCCGTACAACTGAGCGGGATCGACCTCGTTCATCGTGCCGCATATCGGGCACTCAACCAACGTCGGCTTGAGGATCAGGTTCACTGCCCGCAAGGTATGCGGTTCGAAAACCATTTTGCGAGGATCGGGTGGTCGACGGTGCCTCGGTTGCCGACCCCCGATCATCTTCTTCCGGGCGCGACTCGTCATGCCAATTGTGCCGTCATCACGGCGGATGCACCCATTATGGGGAATGAATTGATTAACGGCATCCGCTGTGAGGTGCCCGATGGTTCCCTGGCACGCTCCGTCGTCTGCCCCACACATCACCACGGCGGCATCAGTATCCTTCAACCGAGCAGAAGGATGAGGAATCGACTCAGACACGCTGGATCTCCTTGCTTTAGTCCCCCATTATTCGTCTCGCGCCTCGATAAATCCTTTGAGACGGAACGTTCACACGTCGGACCTTTGTTCGAATCAATTGAAATTGTCGGAACAAACGTCGATGTACACGGAGTATAACTGATGGGTGAAAACAAAACCACTGTGACCACGTTAACGTTCCGCCAGTTCCTACGGCAGCAGCTCGATTCCTTGCCGTTGTCCACGAGCGGTCTCGCAAGTGAGTTGAACACGGCTCCCGCGACGGTATCCCGCTGGCTCTCTGGGGAAACTCAGCCTTCGCGGACGATGGCGATCCGCCTGGCATCCGTTCTCCGTCTCGATCCCGACGGGGTCCTCGACGTTGCCGGGTACCCGCGCCTGACGCGCGGCGACGAACTCGACGCGCTGCGGTTGGAAATCCAGGAACTTGAGGATGAGCGCGTTGAACTACGGGTCAAAGCCACGGTGACTAGAGGGAAGCTTCGAAAGCTCCGCGGAGAACTGGCTCAATTAGAAGAAGAGCGCGCGGATCAACTCCGGTTCGAGCGTCGGGGCAAACTGGCGCGAGTTATCGTCGAGTCGCTGCGCCCGTTCGTCGATCACTCCCTGCCCGACGCGGCGGTACGGGCGATCAGTAAGACACTGGCTCGATCGGAGAAGCTCGGGGAGATGAGCTTCACTCCAGAATGGATGCCGAATAGCACTGCGACGACATCATCGGTTCAGGGGGATACTGCGCCATCAAGGAATGGGCCCGGGAACGGTCAATCTACCTGATCATCGCGGGTTCGAACGGCACATAGACACATTCATGCTCACACGCCCGAAACCGTGGTGCACAACCGCCAACGAGTTGCCCACACATCCGACTCGGTATCATCACTCCGAGATGGAGCATCCGCATTTTCAAGCATCTCTCCGCCGTCCCACAGGATTGGCGGCAGGATCTCTCGCTCCTGGGCGCAAACGGCATTCAAGAACATAAGAGGCCGGGCGTCAGAGGTCGCCGCTACAATCGAACGCAACGAGTGCACATCGTGACGGCGACGAACACCGTGCCCGCTATCACCCGGTCGCTTCGTTCCGGAGGGCGGTGTGGTCTTGCCGTCGCACAATCTGCCGGATCGCCTCATGGGAGACGCCGAATTGGTCAGCGAGGTCGCGAAGGGTGGCCCCACCCATGTGCGCCTTAAGGACGGTCGGCCACACCCCAGGGAGCAGAGCAGTGCGGGGTTCGGAGTATCGACCGCTGACCGGTGGCACGCCAACCAGCACCGGGATGTCCCGTAGCGTCTGGAGTGTGACGGTATCGTCCGTAAGCGAATCCCGTCGCTTCCGCAAGGTATAACGTTCTCGCCTCTGGCTTGACAGTCAAGAACAAAGAACGGTGCGAACTCGGGTCGTGGCATGACTGCTGTGACCCGTCTGTCTTTAATCTCGACTGAGTCGAACATCAGCCGCGCGAGCCGGTTGCGTTGCTCTTGTGTCGCCTGATTCCACGCGAGCGGTAGATCGCTCAGGAACGCGGCGGTTCGCGCCAGAATGACTGACTGGTCCATGTCCTGAGTCAACGTCGCTAACTCGCCTGAGAGTGCATCACGTTCGCTCTGGTATGCGTCGCGCTCCATGTCACCCCAGGCGTACAGTTCCTTGATTCGCTCTAATCGCGATTCAATCTGTCGGCGTCGCGTCGCGTTGCTCTGCTTCGTGTCCTGGGCTTGCCGATACAGCGCCATGATCTGTTCGTGGTAGTCGGCAGGGATCAGGAACGTCGCGAGATAGTCTGCGATCTGGTTCTCGTACACCTCCAGAAACGTTGACCGTTGCTCGCATGGCTCCGACTGTGTGCGCTGGTAGCAATAGATACGGGCGCGGCTACCCTTGTTCGTCAGGATGTGCAGCCTACCGCCACAGTGACCACAACGCGCGACGCCGGATAGGGAGTACGTTTGCGCCTGACGGGCGATGGTTAGCCGCGTGCGCTCGTTGACCGTGCGTGTCTCTTGTGCCGCGTCGAAGAGTGCAGCATCGATCATCGCCGCGTGCTTGCCGGGTATCCATGCGCCCTCGCCGTCCGGCAGTTCGCCGAGATAGAAGCGGTTGATAAGAATGCGGCGAACAGAATCTTTACGAAACGGGTTTGCGCCGCGATTCCCAGTCGAACGGTAGCCCGCTTCATTCAGAAGGTTCGCAATCTCGCGATCGCTCTTTCCGTCAGCGCCAGCCGTGAAGGCGAGGATCAGTCCGGGGTGCGTGGTCGGATCAGTGACCGGGATGCCGTCCTCGTCTTTCATGACACCGAAGGGGAGTAGCCCGTTATACATGCCTTGTCGCTTTCGTTCGTGCTTGCCCTTCTTCGTTTCCGTGCTCAGGTTGTCGGAGTAGTACTGCGCGAACACGGCAAGCAGTCCGAACGTCGCCTTCCCCATCGGAGTCGTGAAGTCCATCTGTTCACAGATTGATACGAACGCTACGCCGATGTCGTGCAGGTATTCCAGGCTCGACATTGATACGACGATGTTTCGCGCGAACCGATCGAGCTTGTGGACTACCACCACGTCGAACAGTCCCGCCTCCGCGTCGGAAAGCATCGCCGCGAACGCCGGGCGCTTACTGACATCATCGGTGCGAGCGCTCTTCCCTTCGTCGCGGTATTCCTGTACGACTTCCCATCCCTGCGCAACGCAATAGGCTTGCGCGGCGCGTGCCTGCGCGTCGAGTGAGTACCCTTCTACCTGTTCGTCGGAGCTGACGCGGTAGTAGAGCGCTGCTCGAATGGTTGTGCGTGCGGGTCTGCGATGTGTCTTTCGCATCGGTCCTCC
>Ga0136611_10001973_pt1 | contig 14286 bp, 12 predicted proteins | sample AntDrymUQ2232306_2_FD_106645 | JGI IMG/M metagenome (GOLD analysis project Ga0136611, IMG submission 106645) | Polar desert sand microbial communities from Dry Valleys, Antarctica - metaG UQ223 (23.06) | ecosystem: Environmental > Terrestrial > Soil > Desert | place: Antarctica: Dry Valley...
AGTTCGTCTCACTGAACGATCCTGCAGCTGTCCCCGATGTGCCTGCTTGAGACTGACCGCTGACCCGAAGGAGGTTTCGTAGCGTCTCGAAGTCCGCGCCGGGTCGCTCACGAAGTGCCTGCCGGCTCGCGTCAGACGCGGGCTGGCTGACGAACGAAGTGCTCCCCGGCTCGGATTTCGCCGCGGGGTGGCTCGAGAGAGGAACGAGCACAACAGCTGGAAGTAGGAGTGCCCTCCGCGGTCTCACCAACCAATGAAAAGGGAGGCACGAACAAGATGCATGTGATCATCGGCGTGGACCCGCACAAGGCCACGCACACAACTGTCGCCGTCGGTGAACGCGAACAGGAAGTCGCTCGCGTCGTTGTCAGAGCGAGTCGTGTTCAGACCGAACGACTGCTGACGTGGGCGCAGCCGTTTACGTCGCGAACCTGGGCGATCGAGGGCGCGGATGGGATGGGCTATCTGCTGTCGCAGCAGCTCGTCGCCGCCGGCGAACGCATCCTCGATGTGCCCGCGACGCTCGCTGCACGGACGCGTGTGTTGGCTGCAGCGGCCGCTCGTCGAAGACCGACCCGAACGACGCCCTGGCAGTCGCGATCACCGCACTGCGACATCAGTCGCTGCGTGAGGTCCGGCCGGTGGGCCACGGCGAGGTTCTGCGGTTGCTTGCGAAGCGCAACACCGACATCGGTGATCAACACTGCCGCCTCGTGTCGCGGATGCACTCGCTGCTGATCGAGCTCGCACCCGGCGGGATCGCCAAGGAAATCAACGCTTCTGACGTCGACGCGTTCCTCGCGCGAGTGAGCCCGAAGACGGCTGTCGAGCAGATCCGCTACGACCTGGCAGTCGAGTTGCTCGACGACATCCGCCGCCTCGACGAGCAACTGAAGACGTCGCACAAGCGGCTCCGCACCACCGTCGCCGCATCAGCAACGACGGTGACCGAGCTCTTCGGGGGCCGATCATCGCTGCGATGTTGATCGGCTACACCGGCGACATCCACCGGTTCCGCGATCGCGACCACTTCGCTGCCTACAACGGCACGTGGAGTTGTCGGTCGGCGCTACTTCGGCGGGATCGAGGTCGTCCGTTGAGGCCTGTTCCGTTCATCGCTTCCTGTCTGTATGGAGACCTCTTTGGGTGTTCCCTGACTGGCGCGAGGTCATGCGCATCCTCGCCAGAGCCCGCCGACGCGCGGCCCATCGCTTGTCGTCGGGGTAGCGCGCCGACCGCACCGCCGGCGACGACCGCGTTCATGGACACGAACCGGGATCGTTGCCCGGTCGCGGTCATGTGCCGGGTGCTCGGATCTCGTGAACATGCGTACGCCTCCCTGAATACGGATGTTCCGAGAAGCGCATCGTTGCGCACGGCCAGTGGGTCAGCTCCGGCGGAGGAGCTGTGCGGTGTCCGTCGAGGCCGCGCGACGCGAGGGCCAGAGGGCGGCGAGGTTGGCAAGCAGCAGCACTCCTCCGACGAAAGCGCCCAACACGGCCGGCGAGATCAACGGGTCGGACACGAGGCCCGCATTGTTCGCGATGAGGGTGAAGATGCGGCCGCCGAGCAGGGCGCCGAGCGTCACCGACACCACGAGTCCGAGCAACGCCACCGTCGTCGCGTGCCAGTGGACGATGCCACGCAGCTGGCACCCGCCCGATCCGAGCGCGCGCATCACAGCGAGGGAGTGGCTCCGCTCGCGCACCGACGTGACGAGGTTCTGCGCCAGAGTCGCGACGATCAACAGCACCAGGACGACGACGAGGATGAACGGTGCCGGGATCACGCGGTCGAGCGCGTAGACGGTCGTCGCGACGTCGAGTGCGTCGGGTGGGGGGAACGAGAAGCCGGCGTCCGCGTTGCGCGCGGCCACCTCCTGCGCGTCGACGCCCTCGGGATAGCGGACGAGGGCGAGGTTCTGCGTTGCGTCGGGAACGAGCTGCGAGTAGCCGCGGTACGTCATCACCGCACCGTCCCCCGCACCCTCGGGCGACACGACGAACCCGACGACGCGGAGATCGGTGCTCGATCCGTCCGGCTGCTCGACCGTAACCGTGTCGCCGATGTCGAGGCCGAGACGACGTGCCACGCGTCGTCCGAGCTGAAGCTCGTCGTCTGCCGCGGGCAGGCGTCCGCTGGTGGTGATCGGCGTCAGGTCGCCGCGCACGGACTCGTACGCGAACACCGTGACGTCTTCGCCCTGCATCGTGAGCGTGCCGGTCGTTGCGGCGGTGATCGAGACGAAGTCGGCGACGTCGAGCATCGGCGTCACGATGTCGTGCGACGCCGGCAAGTACGGGTTCCCGAACAGCTGGTCGTAGTTCTGTCCACGACGCTCGGGATCGTCCGTGACGCGGACGAGGCTCGTGCCGACGATCAGCGCGCCGACCAGCGCGGTCAGGCTGACGGCGATCCCGGCCGCGATCGCGAGTGGCGGGACGCCGCGTCGCGTCGGGCGGGCGAGCGCGAACCGGATCCCGCTGACGGCCGACGGACCCGCTCCGGCGTTCGCCAGCCGATCCGCCAGCGCGACTCGCGTGGCCCGCGGCCGGATGCGCGACGTCTCAGCCCGACTGGCGCTGACGGCCGCAGAGGCAGCCGCGAGAACGATGAGTCCGGCCGCACCGAGGACGAGCACCAACGGATCGATCGTCGGGCCCGGATCGGGCTCGAACGTGCGGACGGCGCCGATCGGGAAGAGCGTCGACGCGAGGGTCGCGACCGCCGCTGCGATCCCGGCTGCGATCGCGCCGACACCGGCCCCCTTCAGCGCAGCCTCGATCGCGATCTGACGCGGGCGGTAGCCGAGCGCGAGCAGCGCCTCGCGGCCGCCGGTCGTGGCGCGCAGGTGTCGGCCAACAACCTGCGCAGTGACGAGCGCCGCAGCAAGGAGCGTCACCAGTGTCACGATCCACAGCGCGCGGGTGTGGAGGTCGACCGCGTCGCGAGCGCTCGAGGACACCATCTGCGACTCGATCTGAAACAGCTCCGCTCCACCGGTCGCCTCGCGAATGCTGGTCATCAGGGTGTCCGCGTCGACACCGGGGTCGGCTCGGACCCCGACGAGCGTCGCGACGATGCCGATGCCGGGGTGAGCGGACAGGAAGCCGTCGGAGAAGGTGAGCTGCGGCGTCGGATCGTCGAACTCGATCGGCCCCGTCACGAGCCCGACGAGTGTGGCGCGAAACGTCGGACCGTCGAACGGACTGTCGTCGCCGAAGTCGTTCTCGTCCGTCTGCTGCTGGGAGTACGAGACAAAGTCGTAGGTCTGGCCGACCTCGCCACGGAGCAGATCCATCTCGGTCTCGTTCACCGTGAACTCGTCGGTGGCACCGGGAGCGGTGAAGCGGCCTTCCAGGAGGCGGGTGCCGAAGAACTCGTCCTCGCCGACGAACGGGTTCGAGTCGAACACGTTGTTCCCGAAGCGGTCGAGCGGGAAGGCCAGCACGAACGTGATGCCGAGCGCTTCGGCGACGCCCGGAGCCTCGCGGATCACGTCCGTGAGCGGCGGGCCGTAGGGCTGGTACACCGCAACGGGTGGATCACCCCCGTACGCCGCCGTGTAGCGATCGGGTGCGGTCTCCGTCCGGCGGGTACCGATGGCCAGCGCGCCCGCCGCTCCCGCAGCAAGGGCCACGAGGAGCACGACCGGGATCGTGCGGATCCAGTTCGACCGCCCCCACGCGGCCACCCGCAACCAGACGCCCGCCATCTCCTACGAGTCAAGCCGAGTCAACGTGCGACGGCAAGGGTGCCAACCCTCCGGCCGCGACGCGGCTGGCATCAGCCTGTCAAGCGCAGATCACGGCTGATACGTGTCGGGATGGGCTCGACACCTCGGGTCCAGGACCTGCCACGCCGGGAACAGGAAGCTCTAGAGAGACAGTCGAGACGTCGAGCCGCATCGACGCCATGCTGGGGCGAGAGCTTGTCCGCACCCACGCCAGGTACGACAAGCTCCAGCAACGGCCGCTCGAAGTCCTGAAAACGAAACGAACCCAATCTGAGACGTTCCCATCCGAGGCAGAGCCGTTCCCGACAGACGCCCCGGAGGCTGACGAGCAGGAGTAACCGGGTTTCGCGCCAATCCCGACCCGGCGGGGTGTCGGGAAATGCTAGAGGGAGACCGTCCATGCACCGTAGCGATCTCGCTCGCGCGTGACGCATCGACGGGCCCGCACCAGGACACCCCAGCAAGGGTCCACGGCACGATCGAGAACACCGAGTTCGACACCGTTCACCGCTCCGGTCGATCATGGCGGATCGACGTTGTCGTGCAGCCGTCGGATGGTTGGGCAGTTCCGCGATCCATGAGCGGGGTTCCCGCATCCGACTCACCCGTCATCGGACGTGGTCAGGCGCTGCCGGTGGCCGACGATTCGGCATCGGTGACGGTCTCGTCGTCGCCAGCGTGGTGCTCCATGTGAGGCTTTCGTCCTGGTTGCGGGGTCTCGTCGGCACCCGGGGCGACGTCCTCGCCGGCAGCTTCCTTGTCGTGGGCGACCTTCTTGTCGTGAGCAACGTTGCGGGGATCAGTCATGAACAGCGACCGTACCGGAGCAAGGCGTGACAGCTCGCCGGGCATGCCTGACGTTCCACTCGCCGCCTTGCGCGTTCCAGATCTCCCGTGATCGCACGTCCCGACCGCATGCAACGGCGGCGGGCGAGCATCGGCGCGAGCGTTCATCGGCATGTCGATCTCGCAGCTCGACCGGGCGCGGTCAGCCCGGGTCGTCGACCAGCCTCCGGCGCAGCTCGACGTACACGGCCTCACCCACGACCGCGGTGAGCTCCTGGGCGAGAGACTCCACGACGGGTCGCTCGCCCACGTACGCCTCCGGCTCCTCGGTGCAGCACCACGCCATCGTCTCGCCCTCCGCGCCCCAGTCCGCACGAGACCACGCGCGCACCGTCGCGACCTCGGTGTCCGCATCGCGCTCGGTCCAGTCGACGTGAACGGGCAGCTGCCAGCACACCGACGGCTTCCAGTCGAGCGGTGACTCGCCGAACTCGGCAGCGGCGATCTGCAGCGCACATCCGGCGCCACCGGCGAAGCCCGGCCGGTTGAGGAAGATGCACGCACCGTCGACGACGCGCGTGTGCAGCGTCGTCTCGTCGCGAAAGATCCCGCCCTCTGCGGCATCGGCATGGTGCTGGAAATTGACCGGGCGGAGCATCGCCGAGTTGGCGGAGATGAGGCGGGCCTCGTCGAGATCGCCGAGGTCGGCACCGATCGAGCAGCAGCCCTCGTTCAGGTGCTCCGCCGGCTGCGGGAGGATGCCGCGACAGCCGCGTCCCAGATGCACGTCCAGTTGGACGTCAGGAACGTCCTGTCGAACCTCCACACGGTGTCGCCGTCATCGATCTCGATCATCACCAGTCGGTCGGCCGGTAGTCCTTCAAGAACCGACCCCACACGTGCGTGCCGGTGTTGACGCCGGCGATGATCGGGTCGACGATCCGGGCCGCACCGTCGACGATGTCGAGCGGTGGGTGGAACCCGTGTTCCTCGGTCTTGCGAACGGCGAGCGCCTCGGGGTCCTCGTCGGTCACCCACCCGGTGTCGACGCTGTTCATGTGGATCCCCTCGGCCGCGTACTCCGCCGCCGACGTGCGGGTCATCATGTTGAGCGCCGCCTTCGCCATGTTGGTGTGCGGGTGGCGGGTGGTCTTGAAGCGCCGGTAGAACTGCCCCTCCACCGCCGAGACGTTCACGATGTGCTGGTCGCGTCCGGGAGCGCGAAGGAGAAGGTGCTTCAGCCGCGCGTTGAGCACGAACGGCGCGACCGCGTTGACGAGCTGCGTCTCGATCAGTTCGACCGACGACACCTCGTCGAGCATCAGCCGCCACGAGTTCCGCTCACGTCGATCGACCTGCTGCAGGTCATGGTCGAGCACGCCGTCCGGAAACAGATCCGCGGCGTGCACACCGTCCTCGGGCAGGAGGCGCAGCTGCGACAACGCAGCTGCACCGACTGACCCGGCACCTGCGTCCGTGCGTGACGGCACGAGCTCCGGACGACGGAGCCCGTCGCAGGCGCCGAGGATGCCGCGCACATGCGCCGGCATCGACGTCAGCGACGACGTCTCGAGCTCCAGCATGTGCCGGTAGAACTCGGGCGGACGGCGCACGGTCTGGCACGCGTTGTTGACGATGTAGTCGACGTGCGTCCGAGCGGCCGACATGTGCGCGCAGAACGCCTCGACGCTCGGCGTGTGCCGCAGATCGAGGCCGAACACCTCGACCCGATCGCGCCACTCGTCGAAGTCGGACTCCGTCGCGAAACGCACCGCGGCGTCGCGCGGGAAGCGCGTCGTGACCACGAGCGTCGCGCCCGCACGCAGCAGCTTCAGCCCGGCCTGATAGCCGATCTTCACGCGCCCGCCCGTCAGGACCGCAGTGCGACCGCGGAGATCAGCGGTCTCCGTCCGCTTCGCGAAGTTGAGGTCGCCACAGGGAGGGCAGAGCTGGTCGTAGAAGTGATGGACCCGCGCGTACCCCTGCTTGCAGATGTAGCAGTGGCGCTCACCGCCGGCGGGCGCCGCCGCGTCGTCGACTGGTCCGATCGCCAGCTGGTCCGGGGTCGTCGGCGGGAAGACGTTCGGCGAGTGGACCACGGGCGGGCGGCGCAGCTCGCGGATCCCGGTGCTCGCCACCGCTGCACGCTCGCGCGCGAGCTTTTCCGTCTTCTCTCGACGGCGCTCCTCCTTCGCCCGCCGGCGACGTGCGTCGGCGTCGGGGTTGAAGACGTTGCCCGTCGCCGCAAGCAGACGCATCCGCTCCTCGAGCGGCAGCGCGTCGAGCAGGCGCCGATCGGCGACGACCTCCTCCAGCAGCTGCGTCAGCGCACGTAGCTGCGCCGCTCGTTCATCGTTCGACATCGACGAACGAGGGTACTGATGTCAGCGTCAGCCCCGGCGACCGCCACGGTCGCCGGGGGATGACATGCGGAAGGTCAGGACGTCGCCGGAAGCTCGCCGACCGGCAGTGTCAGCGGCGTCGGCATGACGACCACGTTCTCGTTGGGAGCGTTGCAGTCGCCCGCGACCGCTGCGTTGTTCGCGTCGCCCGTATAGGTCGCGCGCCAGCGGTAGACGCCGGGGGCGGTCGGCGTGTAGGCGGCCGACGTGACCGGCCCCCCGGACACCGGGTAGGGCACGCCGAGCGACTCGAAGATCGGCAGACCGGCGCAGATGTCGTCGTTCGGGCCGTACAAACGGAAATCGATTGTCGACGGCAGCGGGTTGCTGCGCCCGGTCACCACGGCCGTGTCGGTGAGCTGCCCTGCGCCGACCGCAACCGTGCCCGAGGCGGTCGTCGTGATCGCAGGGGCGGCCTGTCCGACCGTCGAATTCTCGTTCGGGTCGTTGCACGCTCCCGCAACGGACTCGTTGTTGACGTCGCCGCTGTAGGTCGCGCGCCAGCGGTAGATACCGAGCGCTGCCGGCGTGAAGGGGGCGGACGTCACGGGCCCGCCGGCGACCGGGTACGGCACGCCCAACGACTCGAACACCGGCGCCCCTGCGCACGTCGCGTCGTTCGGGCCATAGAGGCGGAAGTCGATCGCGGCGCCGGCGACGGGGCTGACGCGGCCCGATACCACCGCAGTGTCTGTCAGCTGCCCGCCGAGCGGCACGTTCGCCGATGTCGTGGTGGCGATGGTCGGCTGTGCGCGTGGGGCGACGGTGACGCTCTCGTTCGGGTCATTGCACGCGCCGGCCACGGGGGCGTTGTTCGCGTCGCCGCTGTAGGTGGCACGCCAGCGGTAGACGCCCGGTGCCGCTGCCGTGTACGGCGCCGAAGTGACGGGACCGCCCGCGACCGGGTAGGGCACGCCGAGCGACTGGAAGACGGGAGCGCCCGCGCACGTCGCGTCGTCCGGGCCGTAGAGCCGGAAGTCGATCGTCGCTCCCTGCTGCGGGTTGACTCGGCCGGAGACGACGGCAGTGTCGGTGAGCCGACCAGCCACGTTCACGTTGCCGGAGGCCGTGGTCGCGATCGTCGGCTGCGCGCGCTCTACGGTGGTGCCGACGCTCGTGCCGCGGCCCGACGCCGTGATGTTGCCGAAGCGCTGCGTGTTGTCGACGACCTGCACGGTCTGCACACCGGGCATGCCCGGATTTTGATCGATCTTCGGGACCTTGATGACGTCGACGGTGAAGTTGATCCGGCACACGGAGCCGGCACCGGGCAGCGTCACGTTGCTCCCGGGTGGTTGCGGCGTGAAGCGGTACGTGTCGGACGTCGGATCGATCAAGGTGATCGCGAACGCGCGGCCGGCGCACGCGGTCCCCGCCTCGCCGACGGCCGCGGCCGGCACCCGGAAGACACCGGGGTCCGCGCCGCCGGGGTTGCAGACGGAGAACGGGCCGAGCTGGCCGCAGGACGGGATAAAGGTGATGCCGGGATCTCCGGCCGGGCACGGCGCGGGGTCGCCCGCGTTGCACACCGTGTTGGTGTCGCCCTGGTTCGGCGGCGTGTTGTCGTTGCGCACCTCGATCGACACGGGGACGTTCGTGTCGCCGACGGTGACCGTGGTCGGGAACGTCGGACCGGCACCTGCGACGAGACCGGCATCGGCGATGCCGGAGACGAACGCGATGCTGCTCGCGGTGACGATGAGCGGGACGAGCAACCACCGGAGCGACCGGCGGGACGAGGAGGGGCTGGCGGCGGAGGCGAGGCGGGTGTCCATGTGGTTCCTTGGGTGCCCAGCGAGGAGCGGAGTCAGAGATTCGTACCCGAACCGTAACGTTCGGGTGCGACACGATGTCGGACCCTGCGGCACCGCCCCCGGCAACTGGCAAGCTGTCGCCCGTGTCTGTCCCCGACGTCGACGCACGCGACCGCTGGGCCGCCAGCGTCGTCCTCGCCGATGGCGCCACCGCGTTCGTGCGGCCGATCACGGACGCCGACGCGCCGGCACTCCTCGCGTTCCACGAGCGCCAGCCGCGGGAGAACCTGTACCGCCGGTTCTTCTCGCCGAAGCCCACGCTGACGGCGAAGGAGCTCCAGCACTTCACCCAGGTCGACTTCCGAGACCGGGTCGCGCTGGTCATGGAACTGCGCGCCGACTTCGTCGCCTGGGCGAGCTACGAGCGCTGGCCCGGTCGCGACGACGCCGACGTGGCGTTCCTCGTCGACGCAGAGCACCAGGGCAAGGGCATCGCGACGCTCCTTCTCGAGCACCTCGCGGCGATCGCACGGACGAACGGCGTCAAGCGCTTCACGGCGGACGTCCTTTCGGACAACCGGCCGATGCTGCGCGTGTTCAGCCGCGCCGGATGGCCGGTGCAGCGTCACTTCGAGAGCGGCGTCACAGACCTCGAGTTCCCGCTGACGGACACCGAGGCGTACGTCGACTCGGTGGAGCAGCGTGAGCATCGCGGCGACAGCCGCGCCATCGCCGGCCTGCTGCTCGCTCGGTCGATCGCGGTGATCGGTGCGTCCGATCAGGAGGGCTCCGTCGGCCACGAGCTCTGGCGCAACGTCGCCGCTGCAGGGGACGGAGCCGTCTACCCGGTCAACCCGCGACACGAGACCGTCGGCGGGCAGCGCTCATATGCGTCCGTCGACGACATCGACGGCGAGGTCCGCATGGCCGTGATCGCCGTGCCGCCGGTGGCGCTGGTCGACACGATCGAGCAGTGCATCGTGAAACGGGTGCGCGGCGCGATCATCATCACCTCGACCGAGGGCACCGACATCGACGTGCCGGCGATCGTCGCCCGGGCCCGTCGCAACGGGCTGCGGCTGATCGGGGCTGCGAGCATGGGCGTCGCCTCGACGCCGACCACGGGCGGCATCCGTGCCGCGCTCGTGCCGGTCGACCTGCCGGCGGGCAACGTGGCCGTCTCGATGCAGTCCGGCAGCCTCGGCGCGTCGCTCCTTCAGCTCGCGGCGACGCTGTCGATGGGGATCTCCTGGTTCGTGTCGCTCGGCGACAAGTGCGACGTGTCGGGCAACGACCTGCTGCAGTTCTGGGAGGACGACGAGACCACACGCGTGATCGCCATGTACACCGAGCGGTTCGGCAACCCGCGCAAGTTCGCCCGCATCGCGCGGCGGGTGGGGCGGACGCGGCCGATCGTCGCCGTGCGCACCGGGGCCGCAGCGGTCGGATCTGCGGGTGACGCGCTGTACCAGCAGGCCGGTCTCATCGAGGTGCCGACCGTGCGCTCGATGCTCGACACCGCACGGGTGCTGTCGTGCCAGCCGGTGCCGACAGGTCCAGCGGTGGCGATCCTCACCAACTCGCGCAGCCCCGGCGTCCTCTCCACGGCCGCAGTGACGGCGGCGGGCCTGACTGCCGTCGATCCACCGGTCGCCTTGACCTGGCGGGCGACACCCGCTGACTTCGCCGATGCGGTGTCGGCGGCGATCGCCGATCCGGCGATCGACGCGGTGCTCGTCGTCCACGCCCCGCCGATCCAGTCGGCACCGGCACCGGTCGAGGAGCTCGACGCGGCAGCGGCGGAGTCACCGAAGCCCGTCGTTGCGGTCATGCTCGGTCGGCCGGACGGGCCGATCCGCGCCGGGTCGAAGGTGCCGTCGTTCTCGTTCCCCGAACCCGCGGCGGCGGTGCTCGGGCGGATGTACGCGTACAGCCGCTGGCTCGAGACGGAGGCGGACGCCGCCACGGAATCACTCGCGAACGTCGATCCGTCCGCCGTCGACGCAGTGATCGACGCGGCGCTGACGCGCGGCGAGACGTCGCTCGACCTCACGGACGCGTTCAGCATCTTCACCGCCTACGGCGTCTCGGCGCCGCACTCCGTCATGCTGACGGGCGCGACGGCGGACGAGGTCGTCGCAATGTCGTCGAGCATCGGCTACCCCGTCGCGTTGAAGGCGCGGCGTCGGCGAGTGGGCCGCTCCGCCGAGGCCGGCATCGCGCTCGACCTGTCGAGTGACGACGCGGTGCGAGAGGCGATGTCAGTGATGCAGGCGTCGCTCGGAGTCGACGCATCTGCGCTCGTCATCCAGCAGATGGTCCCTCCCGGCGTCGACGTGCGGATTCGCTGCACGACCGACGAGCGGCTCGGTCCGGTCCTCACCGTCGGGCTCGGCAGCCTCCAGTCGCACGCGATCGACGGCGGCTCGAGCCGCCTGCCACCGGTGTCCCGCGCCTCTGCACGCACGCTCGTCGCTGCGTCCCACGTCGGCTCCGCGCTCGCGGAGGCGGGGCTCGCCGAGCGCCAGCTCGTCGAGGCGATCATGCGCATCTCCGAGCTCGTGTTCCAGCACCCGCAGATCGCGTCGATCGACATCAACCCGCTGATCGTCAGCGCGGCCGGCGGTCGGGTCACCGATGCGCGCATCGAGATCCAGCACTCGTCACGCGTCGACGAGCCGCTCCGCCGCCTGTCGTAGTCGCAGCGTCAGCGGGCCCGACGCGCCCGCACGACTTCGTACGTGGCGAGCGCGGTCGCGGCCGAGACGTTCAGCGACGACAGCCGGCCGAGCATCGGGATGCTCACGATCATGTCGCAGCGCTCGCGCACCAGTCGTGAGAGGCCGGCGCCTTCCGCGCCCATCACGATGCAGATCCCCTCCTGCGCGAGGTCACCGATCTCGAACAGCTCGCGGTCCGCAGCGTCGTCGAGGCCGACGACCCAGATGCCGGCGTCCTTGATCGCGGCGAGCGCGGCCGGCAGCCCTCCGACCACGGCCATCGGCACGTGCTCCACCGCGCCGGCCGCCGCCTTCGCGGTCGTCGGCGTGACGTGGACTGCCCGGTGACGCGGGAGGACGACGCAGTCGACGCCGGCGCCATCGCAGCAGCGGATCAGCGCACCGAGGTTCCCTGGATCGGTGACGCCGTCCACCGCGACGAGGAACGGGACTCGCCCGGGCGTGCGACGCAGGTACGTGGCCAGCTCCGCCTCCGGGATTCCCTGGGCGAACCCGATGACGCCCTGCGGCGCTTCGCTGCGCGCCGCCGCCTCGAGCCGCTTGCGCGCAACGTACAGGACCTGGATCCGCTCGTGCTGCGCGATCGCGACGATGTCCGCGACTACCTCGTTGTCGTCGAGGTCGCTGGCCACCCACAGCTCGCGGACGCGTCGCCGACCTGCAACCAGCAGCTCGCGCACGGCCTGCCGGCCCTCGACCTGCTCACCGCCGAGCGTCTTCTCCGGCTTCTTGCGCATCTCGCCCGTCGGCGTCACCTTGCCCGTACGGCCGGCGCCGCGGGACGAGAACCCTCGCGGCGCAGACGAGCTCTTCCGCGGCGCGGCGGACGGGGACGACTTCGCCGCCGCCGCCGGACGAGGACGCGGCGTTCGCTTGTTGGGCTTGCCTCCCGACGCGCGACCTGGCTTCATGTGACGCTCATCCTGACGCCTCCAGCACCGCGACCGCCCAGCAGGCGATCCCCTCGCGCCGGCCGAGCGCGCCGAGGCCCTCGGCACGGCGGCCCTTCACCGACACCGGCGCGCCGGCGGCTGCGCTCAACCTGTCCTGCATCTCCGCGCGTCGCGGCGCGAGCTTCGGCTCCTCGCACACCACCGAGCAGTCGACGTTGCCGACCCTCCAGCCGGCGTCGCGGACCATCGCGGCCACCTCCTGCAGCAGGACCAGCGAGTCGGCGCCGGCCCATCGCGGATCGGTGTCCGGGAAGTGCTCGCCGATGTCACCGAGACCCGCTGCGCCGAGCAGTGCGTCCGCGGCCGCGTGTGCGATGACGTCGGCGTCACTGTGACCGACGAGCCCGCGGGACCCGTCGAAGCGGACCCCGCCGAGGACGAGCCGCCGAGCCGGATCGTCGGTGAAGCGGTGGATGTCGAACCCCTGCCCCACCCGGACGGTCATCGCGCTCCCGCCGTCACCGGCGCGTCGTCGGGGCCCGTCAGCTGCGACCGCGCCCACTCGAGGTCGTCGGCGTGCGTGATCTTGCGGTTGCGCTCGTCGCCGGCGACCACCAGCACGCGGCCACCGACGCGCTCGACCACGGCGGAGTCGTCCGTGCCCTCGTCACCGTTCGCGTACGCCGCGCGCAGGATCGCTGCGCGGAACGCCTGCGGGGTCTGGACTGCGAAGAGATCCGCACGCGGCGGTGTCTCCAGCACGACCCGGTCCGCATCGACGCGCTTCACCGTGTCCGTCACCGCCACGCCGGGCACCGCTCCGTCGGCTCCGTCACGCACAGCGGACACGACACGCGTGAAGAGCGCGTCCGACGCGAACGGGCGCGCCGCGTCGTGCACACACACGATGCTCGCGTCATCGGGGACCGCGGCGAGCCCTGCCGTGACCGAGGCGCTGCGCGTCGGTCCGCCGCCGACGACGACGGTGTGCGAGTCACGCGGACGTGCGCGTTCACATTCGACGTCCGCTGCCGGCACGACGAGCACGACGCCGTCGCTGCAGCGCGCGGCGACCGCCATCGCGACGTCGACGACCCGTTGACCGCCGATCAGCTCGTACTGTTTCGTGCGCCCGAGACGGGTGCCGCTGCCACCTGCGACGACGATCGTCCACGTCGTACCGTCACAAACCTCGCGAGACGCTTCGCGATGGGCAGGGGGCACGCCCGGGGAGGGTAGTACCGTGACCTCCGCATGGCTCACGAGGAACTGCTCGCCGCGACCGAGTTCTTCTCCGGGGCTGCACCCGACGTGCTGCGCACCGTGGCCGGCGCCGGGCACGAGCGCAGCCTCATCCGTGGCGACATCCTGTTCCGCGAGTCGGACCCCGCCGATGCGCTCTACGTCGTGGTTCGCGGTCGGCTCGCGATCGCGATCGCCAATCCGATCGACAACCGTGAGACGGTCGTGTCGTTGATGGAGTCGGGCGACCTGTTCGGCGAGATGGCGATGCTCGACGACGGGCCGCGCTCCGCAATGGCGCGGGCGCTCGAGCCGTCGACGGTGCTGTCGATCCCGTACGACGCCGTGCTCGACCTCTTCCGCAAGCAGCCGGACATGCTGTGGGGCGTCACGCGGTTGCTCGCGCAGCGGCTGCGGGCGATGGACGAGACCCTCGCCGACAGCGTCTTTCTCGATGTCACCGGCCGCACCGCGAAGCGCCTCCTCGAGCTGTCCGAGGGAGCCGATGAGTTCACGCTGCCGGTCACGCAGGAGGAGCTCGCGGGCATGGTCGGCGCGTCACGCGAGCGCGTCAACAAGGCGATCGCGAGCTTCATCCGGCTCGGATGGATCGAGCAGCACGAGCGCCGCTACTCGATCCGCAAGCGCGAGAGCCTCGAGATCCGCGCCCGCTGACTCCCACCCGCCGGAAGGCTGAATCCGCGACGCGCTTTTCGGCTCACACGACTCAGA
>Ga0136611_10001974_pt1 | contig 14286 bp, 8 predicted proteins | sample AntDrymUQ2232306_2_FD_106645 | JGI IMG/M metagenome (GOLD analysis project Ga0136611, IMG submission 106645) | Polar desert sand microbial communities from Dry Valleys, Antarctica - metaG UQ223 (23.06) | ecosystem: Environmental > Terrestrial > Soil > Desert | place: Antarctica: Dry Valley...
GGTCGTTGTTGTCATAAAAAGGCGTTGTCCAAATCGCCGTTACGCCCAAAGATTTCAGATACGGCAACTTATCAATCAAGCCCTGCAAATCGCCGCCGTGATAATGTCGCCCTTTTGAACGGTCATAAAGTCCTTTCGATTTTGCCGGGTCGTTGTTTGAGGCGTCGCCGTCGGCAAAACGGTCGGGCATTAAAAAATAAATCACGTCGTCGGGTGTATAACCTTGAAAACGGTTTCGTCGGTCAATCTTCGGCGAGATTTCAAACGGCGCATTCACATTTCCGCCCTTCGTCTGAATTTGCAGATTATATTTGCCGACTTTCGCGGCTTTGCCAATTTCGACATCGAAAAACAAATAATGCCCGTTGTCGCTGTTGCGAAAATTATATGCTTTTAAGCCGCTATTTGACGGCGTAACGACATTCGCGCCCGACAGATTTTTGCCGCGCACGAGAACGCGCACCGCGCCCGTCGAATAATTTGCCCACCAATTCGGCGGCTCGATTTTCTCGACCGTCGGCGTTTGCGCGAAAGCTACCCAAGCAAAAAGAAAAATTAAAACGCAAAGGCGCAAGGACGCAAAAACGTAAAGATTTACTAAAAAATCTTTCGATTGCGTCTTTGCGTCCTTGCGCCTTTGCGTTACATTATTTTTTTTCATATCAAATTCTTCCATAAATCTCCGTCAATCCTTTCAATCTCTCCGCAATCTCTTCGGAAAAATCGCCGTCTTTGCATTGCCAATACCAATTTCCCGCGCTTGAAGCGGGCAGATTCATCCGCGCTTTATTGCCTAAACCCAACAAATCCTGCATCGGCACAATCGCCGTGTTTGCCACCGAAGCCCAAACTGCGCGAATACAATCCCAATGAATTTCCGCGCCGTCGGAATCGAGATAATCCAGACAAAATCGGCGTTCGCGGTTGATTTGCGAATCGTCGCGGGTCGAACCGCTTCCGGCTTTGGACGAAAACCAACCGACGGTCGTATCGTTGTCGTGCGTTCCGGTGTAAGCCACGCAATTGTTGATGTAGTTGTGCGGCAAATCGTGATTTTGCGGGTCGCCGCCAAAGGCGAACTGCAAAATCCGCATCCCGGGAAAGCCGAACGAATCGCGCAATTCTTCGACATCCGGCGTTATCACTCCCAAATCTTCCGCCCAAAACGGCAAATCGCCGATGGCATTTTCGAGCGCGTTAAAAAGCTCTTTGCCCGGCACGTTGACCCAATCTCCGTTAACGGCAGTCTTATCGCCGCCGGGAACTTCCCACGCCGCCGCGAAACCGCGAAAATGGTCAACTCTCACAATATCAACCGTTTTCAAAGTCGCCTTCACGCGGCGCGTCCACCAGCCGAATCCGCTGCGGCGCATATTGTCCCAGTTGTAAATCGGATTCCCCCAAAGCTGTCCGGTCGCCGAAAAATAATCGGGCGGAACGCCTGCCACGACGCGCGGACGATTTTGTTCGTCGAGTTTGAATTCCTGCGGATTGCACCAAACATCCGACGAATCCAATGAAATAAAAATCGGCACGTCGCCGACAATTTTCACGTCCTTTTCATTGGCATAATTTTTCAACTCGTTCCATTGACGAAAGAAAAGCCATTGCTGAAACTTTTGCGCCTGAACGTCTTCGCGCAAATTTTCACGCGCCTCGTTCAAAGCGTTTTCGTCGCGCAGACGAAGCGATTCATCCCATTCGAGCCAGAGTTTTTGGTCTTGCGATTTTTTGACGGCGCGAAACAACGCGTAATCTTCGAGCCACGAGCTTTCGGTCTGTACAAAAGTTTCAAACTTGCCGCGCAAATCAACGCTCGTCGTTGTGCGAAATCTTTCATAAGCTAAATTCAAAATCCAATTCTTCCAATCGTAAAGCTGACCGAAATCAACTCTGCCGGCGGGAAAATCGGGCTTTTGATTAATTTCATCGAAAGTTAAAAATCCGTCTTTCGTTAATAATTCCGGCGAAATTAGATTTGTATTGCCCGCAAAAGCCGAAAAACACTGATAAGGCGAATCGCCGTAGCCGGTTGGACCGAGCGGCAAAACCTGCCAGTAAGTTTGTTTTGCGCGTTGGAGAAAATCTACAAATTTATACGCTTCCGCGCCCAAATCGCCGATGCCGTAATTTGACGGCAAACTTGTCGGATGTAATAAAATACCGCTGGCTCTTGAAAAATTCATAATTGAAAATTAAATATTTTTGTCGCCGAAGGCGACTGACAATATAGCGTAGCGAGAATCGCTACGAATGTGAATACCCCAAAATCCGTCGCCGAAGGTGACGAACAAAATCAATCCCAAACGTAACGCTCGTCGTAATCAATTTCGTATTTCTTCAAAAATCCGCGAAATTCTTCCTTGAAATCTTTCTTTGTGTGATGCTCCTTCTGCTTGGCAATATATCTCATTACATCGGCAACTTGCGATTGCCCGACAGAAAACGCGCCGTAGCCTTCCTGCCAAAAGAAATCCCGAAAATTTGAACCTTTTGTTTTAATCCAACTTGAACTATCGCGTTTAACGTCGCCGACGAGTTTGCTAATGTCAATTGTTTTTCCAAGCGAGATAAGCAAATGAATGTGATTGGTCGTGCCGTTCGCCAGAATCAACTTCGATTTATTGTTTTCGCAGATACCGTGCAGATAGCCGAATAAATCATTTTCAATCTCGGGCAGAATCCAATCGGCGCGATTCTTCGTTGAGAAAACGACGTGAACCAAAATTTTAACCAATGATTGCGGCATAGATTTTTGTTCGTCACCTTCGGCGACGGATTTTTCTGTTAAATAGTTCGTAGGGTTTCACCCTACGCTATATTGTCGGTCGCCGTTGGCGACAGAAGAATCAAAAATGTTTGGTTTAATTACCTCAATTTATAGGCAACAATAGTTTTTGGCGGCAATTTCAATATAATTTTTTCATTTTCAAATTCAGCATCTTCAATATTGCCGACAAGAGATGTCAGGTTTGTTTTTTCAGACACCTCTTTTATGTATGAATCAGGTGATTCAAACGTCGTTTCAATAATTTTATCCGAGCGATTTATACCAATTATAATTCTTTCAAAAAGTCCGCGTCTTTCAAAAATATAAGCGTCGTTATTGTAAAATAAATCGGTTGTCCTTCCCGTTCTAATTGACTGATTATCACGCCGCAACTTTATCCACATTTGCGTCCACTCAAACATTTTCTGCTCGTCCGCCGTCCTGCCCGACTTTGTAGATTTATCCGTTTTGTCGCCCGCAAATCCGCCGGGAAAATCCTTTCGATTGTCCGGGTCGTGTCCGCCGGTCATCAGGATTTCCTCGCCGTAATAAAGCTGCGGAATGCCGCGCGTCGAAAGTATAAACGCCGTGTGCAGCATCGCGCCTTCAAGCGTTGCGCCCGTCAGCGACATAAAACGGTCGGTGTCGTGATTATTTGCCAACAAAGTTACATTATTGATGTTCGGATAAAATCCGTCATATTTCAAAACGTCGCGCAACGCCCGCATCGGCTTTTTGCCGGTGAAAACTTCCTGCGAAGTGCGCCAGAGTTTGAAATCGAAAACGCTCGGCAAATTTGTGTCAATGCCGTCCCAACCCTTTTTTCCGCCTTGAAAAAACGCGGTATGAGCCGAATCATCTTCAAAGACTTCGCCAACCATCCAAAATTTCGGGTATTGTTTGAAAATTGCCGTTGACCAATCGCGGATAAATTTTCTGGGCATATATTGAATCGTGTCCTGGCGGATGCCGCCCACGCCCGTCATTGCAATCCACCACAGCGTATTTTGAATTTCATACCGGGCGACTTCCGGCTCTTCCTGATTCAAATCGGGCAGCGAAAAATCGAACCAGCCTTTTAATGAATTGTTTCTTTCGGCTGGCGAAGCGTTTGGCGAAAGCAAAACCGAATTGTTAAAAGTGTTCTGTTTAAAGGGCGGAAACCAATTTTCGAGCGGCGGATTTTTCGCCCACGGATGTTTGAAACCGATGTGGTTTGCAACCTGATCTTGAATGACTTTGATGCCGCTGCGGTGTGCCGTTTCAATCATTTCACGCAATTCGGCAAACGTCCCGAAATGATTTTCCACACCGTAATAATCAATCGCGCCGTAGCCGTGATAACTCGTCATCGGACACCAGGGTTTATCGCAAGTCGTCACGTCGTCCGTGTTGTCATGCCACGGCGTAAGCCAAATCGCCGTTATGCCGAGTTCTTTTAGATAAGGAATTTTTGACGTTATTCCCTTAAAATCGCCGCCGTGCCAGGCGCGTGGATTTTGCCGGTCAGCGTCTTTGTTGTTCGACGCGTCGCCGTCGGCAAAACGGTCGGGCATTATCAGATAAATTACGTCGTCGTTGGTGATGCTTTGAAAATTCGTTTTTGCGTCGAGCGGCGCGGAAATTTCAAACGGCACGATTGTTTTTCCTTTATCGGTCGAAACTTCAAATTCGTATTTTCCGACCTTTGCGTTTTTTGCAATCGTGACATCGAAAAACAGATAATCGCCGAGGCGGTTGATTTTGACGTTTGAAATTTTCAGCGAAACATTTTTTGAAACGACTTGCGCGTTGGTCAAATTCTCGCCGCGCACGAGCATACGAACCGGATTAATCGTATGATTCGCCCACCAGTTCGGCGGCTCGACTTTTAGAATTTGCGGCGGCTGTTGAGCGAAAACCGGAAGGACAATCAGCCAAGCCGCCGCTAAAATTAAAAATATTCTGCCTGTTTTGTTCATAAATCAAGGTTTCAGATTTTCCAATTTGTCGGGCAGAGTTTGATTTTGCTCGCTCGAATTACCGGCATTCGCGCCGCGGTTGAATTCCGCTTCCAGCCGCTTGAAGTCAGCCAGCGCTTTTTCGGCTTTCTCTTTTTGCTTCGACCGCGAGTATACCAAAAAAAGTTGATAGCGTGTGCTTGGGTCGCTGCGGTTAAGTTCGGCGCCGCGTTCGAGAATCGTTTCAGCCTCGGCGTATTTCCTTTGACCGACGAGCAGTCGTCCTAAATCGTAATGCGCGGAGAAATTTTTCGGGTCGAGCTGCAAAGTTCGGCGCAGAAGTTGTTCGGCTTTCGCAATCTCGCCGCGCTGGAAAGCGATAAAACCGAGGCTGGAGAGAACGTCGGGTTTATCGGGCGAAATTTTGTCGGCTTTTTCAAAAGCCGCGGTCGCTTTATCGTATAACCCCTGATTGCGCGCGACGAAACCCGACAAATAATTAAAATTAAAATCGTTCGGATATTTTTCGAGCATTCGCTCAAAAATCGCGCTCGCGGGCGCGTATCGTTTGAGGCGAAAATAAGCGACTCCGAGACGCAGTTGATAAAGCGGATTTTCCGCATTCTGCGCCGCCGCTTTTTCGTAAAACGGCACGGCGGTCGCATATTTTTTTTGTTTGCGGAGTTCTTCGCCGATGAGAAAATTAACCTCCGCGTATTCGGGCTTTAGTTCGAGCGCTTTGAGCCACAATCCGAGCGCGTTTTCCACTTCCGTTTTTGCCGAAGCAATTAGCCCGAGCCGGTAAAATGCTTCGGGAGAATTCGGGTTGAGCGCGACGACTTGCTGCAAAGCGGCGCGGGCGGCGTCGAGCCGATTGACGTTGTAAAAAGCCACGCCGAGATTGTAGAGAACTTCGAGCGTGTTCGGACGCGCGGCGTTGACCTTTTCAAACAACTGCGCGGCGCGTTCGTATTCTCCGGCTTGCGCGAGCGTCAAACCGAGCGTAAACGCAACCCGCGCATCGTCGCCGCCGAGCGTTTCAACGTAATCAATCGTTACGCCCAACTCGACAGTCTTTTTCAGCGCGGCGTAAGATTTGACGAGCGCGAACAGCACAGTCAAATCTTTGCTTTTCGGCGTTTTGTTCGTTTTCGTAATTCCGGCGAGTTTTTCGAGCCGCGGCAGTGCGCTTTTAAAGTCGCCGCGCGCCGCGTAAATCATCGCCAGATTATAACCCGCACCGATGTTATCGGATTGCAGTCGCAAAACTTGTTCGAGTTTGCCGACGGCTTCGTCCGTTTTGCCGACGCGCGCCAGCAAAATGCCTAAATTGGATAAAGCCGTCACGAATCCGGGATTAATTTGCAGAGCGGTTCGATATTCCTTTTCGGCGGCGGCGAACTGATTCGTTTCGCCATAGACGATGCCGAGCAGAGTCCGGGCGTTAAAATCACGCGGAGATTTTTCCAAAATTTGTTTCAAATTCGCTGCGGCTCGCTCGAATTGCTTGTTTTCGATTAATTTAACAATTTCCGAATATTGATTTGAAGCCGAAACTGCGGATGCCGAACGATTTTGCGTTTGCGAAAAAATAATTCCGGTCATCGCTAAAATCGAAAAAATCGAAGCGAATGCCGGAACGATTAAATTTTGCAGTTTTAAAAAACGCACTATTTGTTTGACAGAGAATGCGCCTGAGCGAATTTGGCTTCGTCGCCCGGCGTGATGAAAAGGAGTTTCTGCACGGCGGTAACGACGAACTTCGCGCCCGCGTCTTTTATTTTATTGGGCGAAAAAAATTGCAGACGCAGACGATAGCCTTCATTCGTTTTCTCGTCGCGCCACCAGGTTCTCTGAACTTTCTGGTTATCGGTAAAGCCGACAGAATAGCGGTCGTCGTAGCGGTCGCCGTCAAGAGCGATTTCGATGTCGCCCGTGTAAGCCAGCCGCAAATCGGCGATGTTCGGCGGTTTCGCATATGTGAGTAGAACTTCTTTGACCACTCTGCCTTCGGCAAAAATAATTTGCAAATCGCCCTGCGGCAGTTTTTTGTATAAAACGCGAATGTCTTTGCCGTCTTTTCCCTCTTTGCGCTGCGCGTCGGGCTTTTCCTGTCCGGGTTTACGTTTGGCGTTGACGAAAACGGCTTCTAGTGCCGTCGGCACGTTCATACCGATTTTTACGCCGAGAATTTCCGCTTCGTGTTCCTTTCCGCCGATGCTCGTTGCTTTTTCGCCATTTTTAGATTTATCGGCTCTTTTCGATTTTTCGTCTTTTTTCTTTTCGCTCGAATTGTCCTGCGCCCGCAGTTCGCCGGCGTTCACAAAGCAGCAGACGAAAAGCAGGAGCAGCAAATTTGTTATTTTTCTCATTAATATATTTCCTCGAAACTGACTATTAACGCGGCGCGGAAGTCGAACCGCGATGATTTTCGTGAATTTTTTTGATAATTATCTGCTCGGCTTCGGCTTCCGACTTTTTGCCGAGTTTGCGGTAAACCTGTAAAAGCTGATAATGCGGTTCGGGATTATCCGGCAATAATTCGACGGCTTTTCGCAGATGAATCAAAGCCTCGTTCGACTTGTTCTGCTGAAGCAGAATTTTCCCCAGACCGAGCTGCGCTTCGTATAAATTTTGATTTATCGTCACCGCTTTTTGCAAACTTTTTATCGCTTCGGCTGAATTCACGCCTTCCGTTTTGATAAGTAAAACTCCTAATCCCAGATACCCGTCGGCAACGTTCGGCGCAATCTTTATCAACTCGCGATAAACATTCAAAGCGGCTTCCGAATCACCGCTGCGCTCGAGCGCGGTGGCGAGAAAAAAGTTGGCTTTGATATTTTTCGGCTGCAGCCGAACGGATTGACGAAAAGCGTTGACGGCGTTATCTAAATCACTATTTCCAAAAAAGGCTCGTCCGAGCGAAAAATGAGCGTCGAAATGCGTCGGCATAATTCCGATTGCCTTTTTTAATTTTTCAATCGCCGCCGGATTGTCGCCCGTGACGGCGGAAATGACGGCGGATAAAACCAATCCGTCAGCGAGAGATGCGTTGTTTTTTTGTTTTTTAAAAAGATTGTTAGCTGCGGCAACCGCCGTTTCGGCTTCCGCATATCGCTTCAGGTTAAACGAACTGAGAGCTTTGCCGTATAAACTCAAACCGTCGCCGGGAGATTTGACCAAAATTTCCGCGAAAACAATTTCGGCTTGCGCGAAATTGTCCGATTTCAGCAAGCCGAAACCGACGTTCCGCGCGTTTGAAAGATTCTCCGTCGTCGCCTTAGCTTGCAGTCTTTTAATTGTTTCGGCGACGAGAGAAGACGGGTTATCGTTCGGATTCTGGGCGTAAACATCGCTCTGACAATAAATCAAGAGCGCGGTAAAACTTAAAATAAATTTGCCGGCGAATCTCATTTTGGCTGAAAAGATATTCAAGTTAAAAGATTGAGTGACGAACACAAGTAGATGTTCGTCACTCAATCAAAGTTCGCCGCGATTGAAATTTTAGAAAATCAATTTCAATGCGAATTCAATTTGTCGGCGACGCTGTTCCGAAAAGTCTTTACCGAAATTATTGTTGTTGATGTCGGAAATTGGAGCCGAACGATTTACGTTGTTAAGCACATTAAAGGCGGAAAGGCGAAACTGCACATTAAACGCTTCACTGATAAATCGCACCGGGAAATTTTTAAACAGCGACGAATCCCAATAATACTGCGAATTGCCTCTGAATGTATTACGTCCCAGATTGCCGAAGACCGCTGAATTTCCCAAATTCGGGAAAACCCTCGTTGTGGATTGACGGAACGCGGCGCGGTTGATCTGTCGTCCTTCCGCCAGTTGTTGAGCCGTCGGTGTCGGGTCGCCGATAATATCGGCGCGTCCGCCGCCCGCAGTAACGGAGAAAACGGGTCCGCTTTGCAGCGTCACGATATTGTTGAGTTGGAAACCGCCGATGAAGAAATCCAGAAATTTCGGAATACTCTTCAAGTACAGACGATCCCGCCCAATCGGTAAATCATAGACGCTGGCGAACGTAAAACGATGCCGCACATCCAAACCTGAAAGTCCCTTTTCGAGTTCCGGTCGGAGCGGATTGTCGGGACCACAAGTTATGGGACCTGTTCCGCCGATGCAGAAACCGCCCGGAGTATCGTCAATGGCTTTAGCAAAAGTATATGCGCTTAGGATTGACAATCCATCGGAAAATCGTTTTTCGACTTTCGTTTGAAGCGCGTCATACTGCGATTTCCCCGTGTATTCGGTAGCAACGACCGTATTGACGTTCAACACCTGACGCGAACCCGGACCGCCGTTGTCCTGTGCCGAACCGATATTGCGAACATTCAATAAATTCCGTGAACGCGAACCGACGTAGGCGGCTTCCGCCAACCAATTTTTCGCAAATTCATATTGCAGAGTCGCGTTGAATTGATGAACGTAAGCGTCTTTTCGTTTCGGGTCATTGTAAATTAGAGTTCCGCCGGTCGGAGCGATGAAACTCGTTCCGGGAGCGGCAGTCACTGAATTTGCACGGGGAATGCCGCGCTCGTATGGATTTCTGCCGAGCGGATAATTTGCCGGACAGCCGCCCGGATTGGTTATTGGATTGCAGCTAAAATTAGCCGCGCCCGTTCCCGGATTCGTCGTCAAAGGCTGAACGCCGCTGACATCCGTCGTATAAACGATGCCGTAGCCGCCGCGCAAAACGAGTTTTTTCTCGGGCAAAAATCCGCTGTAAGCAAAGCCGATGCGCGGTCCGAAATTGTTCAAATCATTTTTCGCCAGGTCGCGTCCGCCCGGCGCACCATCGCCGGCAACATTTATTCTGCCCGTTGTCGGATCGAAATTAGATTGACGGTCAAAACGCTCGGTCGGAGCGGTAAAAATGTCGTAACGTACGCCGAGATTGAGCGTCAAATCGCTGTTCACTTTGAAATCGTCCTGGACGAAAAAGGCGAGTTCAGAATTTTGAATCGTATAAGGTCCGCCCGGACTGCCGCGCGTCACGAATCCCGGTTGATAACCGAGCAGGAAATTGGCGACCGCCGAGCCGGAGTCGTTGTTGCCGATGGTATCATAGTTGCCGGAAGCAAAACCGCCCGCCGACGTTCCGTATTGATAATTGCCTTTCGTGCCGCCGTTGCGACCGCCGTCGAAATTCGAGTTGCGACGGTTGCGTAAATCGGTTCCGACCTTAAATATTTGATTTCCGCGAACGATTGTCACGGCGTCGGCAAAATTGTAATTATCGGATTGAAAGAAAAACGCGCCGCCGTCGCCGACAAATTCCTGACTCGTATTCGGCTCGACGATTCCGAGCAAAATAATACCTTGGTCGGTATTCGCGTTATTAATGTTGGCTGCTCCTAAGTTAGCCGAAACATTCGGATCAAAACCGAGCGAACCGTTAATGCCCGGATTGTTGATGCCGATTTGGACTCGCGTCCAACCGGCGCGGGCATCGTTGATGATTGTCGGCGTGAAAGAATGCGTGTCGCCCAAAGTCACGCCGCGCGAGTTGCCGAATTCGTCGCCGGCGCCGAAGCCGGAAGGCAAATCGTTGTTGTTCGGAGAAGTTCCGATTGGAAAATTATTGTCCCGCAGACGCGAATTTTTGGATTTGCTGTAACGCCCGAAAATCGAATTATTGCCGGTGATTTTGTGGTCAATCTTGATGTCGTAGCTGTCAACGTTGGAGCGTTCGGAACGATTGCGGCGAAAATTGTTAGTTAAACCTCCTTCGGTCGGAAGCGGATAGGCATTAAGAAGATTCGACGCAAACTGCGAAAACCCTCCGCAACTCGGACAGTTCGCCAGATTATTTCCGGGAACCGGAATTCCGGCGGGCGTGAAAATCGTGCCGGTCGGAAAAGTGCAAAGGCTTTGACTGCCGTTGTTGGGATTGACGCGACAGGTAACGCCCGTCGGTGCCGCGTAAGCCAGCGGAAAACGAAACTCGCTCGTTCCGCCCCTCAGTAATTCGCCGAAATCGCCGCGTCTCTGCCGCAAAGTCGGGACGGTCACAAACTGAAATTCGCCGCCGCCGAAAGCGGGTGTCGCGTTGCGCTGTCCGGCAACCGAAACGAAAAAGAATGTGCGATTGCGCCCGTCATAAAAGAAAGGAGTTCCTTCGCCCGGACGCGGAAAAAAAACAGGACCGCCGACCGTTCCGCCGTAATTATGCGTTATATAATTCGGCGGCGTGCGGCGAAATCCCTGCGCGTTGGCGGGAGAGTTATTTTCGTCGAATTGAGCCGCCGCCGCGCTTAAAAAACGTCCTTGATAATTTTCAAAAAGCGTTCCGTGAACTGCATTGCCGCCTGATTTAAAGGTCGTCGAAATGATCGCTCCGCCGGCGCGTCCCGATTCAGCCTGCGGTACGCTTGTTTCGATTTTGAATTCGGCGATTGCGTCGGGGTTCGGATAAACGGCGATTTGCCCGAACTGCGATTCGTTGTTGTCAACGCCGTCAAGCGAGAAATTATTTTGTGTCACGCGCGCTCCGTTCGCCGAAATGACCGAACCACCGGATTCGCGGAAACGGGTTGATTCGGTCGAACTTCCCGGACCGCCGTTGGCAAAGTTGCCGCCGCCGAGAACGCCGACAGACGTTCCCGTAGGTCGCGTAACTCCGGGCGACAAAGCCGCGAGAAGCGTAAAATTACGCTGCGGAATCGGTAAATCCGTCACTTCGCGCCCGGTGATGGTATCGCCGCGCACACTCGTTTCACTTTCGACCAGCGGTGCGCCGTCAGCCGTCACGAGGACTGTATTGTCGCCCGCACCGGAAACTTCCGTGAAACTCACATCAACCGGAACGCGGGCATTAGTTTCGACCGTGACCGAAGTTAAAACAAGCGTTTTAAAACCGCCGGCATCAATCGTTATTTTGTAGTTGCCGGGGTCGAGATTGGTTACCGCAAACTCGCCGCCCTCGTCGCTCGTCACTTCACGAGACGCTCCGTTTGCATTATTGGTAACGACTATCTTGGCGTTCGGCACCAGCGCGTTGTTCGGGTCTTTTACCGTTCCGACAACGCTTCCTTTATTATTTTGAGCATTAATTGTTCCGCTTAATGCCAAAACACAAACAAGCATGACGGAAAACAGCGGCAGCCATTTTTTTAGTGTTTTATTCATATTGTCAGACCTCTTTTTAGGCGATTTGTTCTCGCAATTTTTGTTTTGTTACTGTATTTTAACTTTGAAAATTATGATTTATACCGTTTTGTTATAAGTGTATTTTGTAAAATCAGCACTAAAACTCTCTTATTTTCAAAAAGAAATATGGTTTATAGCGAATCTAAACAGCGGATTCTTATCATTTCAACTTAATTTAGATAAGACTCAGCCAAAAATTATGATTTGATGTCAATCTGTTGACCAAAAAAGTTTGTTGAGAGAACAAACAAAGTTTTAATACTATTTAACAAAAATGTCAAGAAAACTTCATTAAATTTTAACGTCAACTCGCCGAAGCGAAGATTCGGGCTAATACTAAGCTCAGAGAACCGATTATCGTCGGGTTTTCGCCGAGCAAAGAGGCTTTGATAACAGTCATAGGTAATCGGCGGCGGATGCTCTGTTCGACGACCGAGTGGACTTCTTCGGCGATTAAATGCCACGCTTTGGTGATTCGCCCGCTGACGACGACCGCCTGCGGACTGAAGCCGACGATGAGATTGGAAATGCCGATGCCTAAAAACTTCGCCGTTTCTTTCAAAACAAATATCGCCTGCTCGTCGCCATTGACGGCTAAATTAATGATTTGGTCGATATTTATGTCATTTGAACCGGAAAAATCGCCGTTCAGCAAATTGCGGTAACGGGCGGCAATCGCTTTTTCCGAAGAATGCGCTTCCCAGCAATTTCGGCTGCCGCACGAACACAGCACCGGCGCATTTTCCCCGACAATCATATGCCCGAATTCGCCCGCCGCGCCTTTTTCGCCGCGATAAACCTGTCCGTCGAAAACGATTCCCGTCCCGACACCTTCGGCGACCATAACGGTGATAAAATTTTTGATTTTTCTGATTTTTTCATCACCGAACCATAATTCGGCGAGCGCGATCGCGTTGGCATCGTTGTCCATCGTGACGGCAAGTCCGGTTTGCCGTTCGATTTGCCGTCCGATGTCCCAATCGCGCCATTTAAAGTAGGGAATATAAAGAACTTTGCCGAGCGCGTAATCAACGATTCCTGGAAGACTCATTCCTACTTCCAATTTATTTTTATTGTATTTGTCGGCGTATTTCGCTACTCTCCCGATGATTTGCCCGGACATATAATCGGCGTCCGACGAAGTGGCGAAATTTTCCATTTCGACGACCTTTCCGGCTAAATCGGCGACCGCCACAGTCGTTGTTCGCGGTGTCACATCAACCCCGACGGCGACGGGCGTTTCGGTTTTGAGTTTGAGCAAGGTCGGTTTTCTGCCGCCGGACGACGCGCCCGTTCCGATTTCCTCGATCAAACCCGCATCGCGCAAATCGTCCACGATTGCCGAGACGGTCGAACGCTGAAGCGCGGTTTCGCGGGCAATTTCGGCGCGTGAAATCGGAGTGCGGTCGCGCACATAGTTCAAAACTATCTGTTTATTTATGTCTCGAACCAGGTTGGGACGCGCAATCTGTGTTTTCGACTTTTGTAAATAAATTCTTCTCATTAACTTCGGAGAAACCTTGAGCTATTGACTTAAAAAACAAGAACGCCCTTTGTTGCAATGCCAAACAAACTTATTGATATACTTTTTTTGTATTTTTTTCAATTAACGAAAAGTTATTGCTTTAAGAGCGTGTCTGAAAAGTCAAAATGGAAGCTTATTTTTCGCGCTTTTTCGCCTTCGCGGGCAAATATTCTTATAAATTTGAATAATCGAGCAATTTGTTATTTTCGATAATGTCTAATAATTTCCAGCCTTGTAATTTCTCTGAAAAACTTGGTAAAACAAGTAGGCTGATTTTATGAGAAATAAAATTTTTAAAAATATTCGGGCGAAAGTCCTCTTATTTTTACTGGCGGCGTTTTTTCTTAGCGCGTCGGCGGATGGGCGAGAACGAAATACGCTCGATTTTCTCAGTTTTGCAGAATTGACAACGCTTTACGAAGGGGGAAGTTTTTCTCAATCGCTCGAAAGCAAATTGAACCGCTTGCTGACGACGCCGTTCGTGGATAATTCACACGCGGGAGCAAACACTCGGCAGTTATCGCGGTCGCCGCCACTCGGCGAATTTTTGCGCGTCGTTCATTGGAATATCGAGCGCGGGCTGGAATATGAAGCGATTGAAGCGGCGTTCGGCAATGAAGCGCAATTAACGGCTTTGCTCGATAATAAAAAGTTTCCGGTCGAAAGTGAAAAACGCCGCGAGGTTTTGGAACAAGCGGCAATGCTGCGGGCGGCGGACGTGATTGTTCTCGATGAAGTTGATTGGGGAATGAAGCGGACGCAGTATCGCAATATCGCCGCCGATTTAGCCGCGCGTTTGAAAATGAATTACGCTTTCGGCGTGGAGTTCGTCGAGCTTAGTCCCGTTCATCTAAGCCGCCGACCGCCGACAGCGACCGCCGGCGAAA